>OHAE01000016.1_pt1 | contig 131674 bp, 114 predicted proteins | sample 1577061 | NCBI WGS metagenome assembly OHAE01 (sample SAMEA3541535, study PRJEB24748) | human gut metagenome | biome: human gut; feature: human-associated habitat; material: faeces | place: China | collected 2012
ACCTTCCGTACCCGGCTGGGGGCACTGTACCAGGCAAGCCGACACAGGCAACCCATACAACCGGAACAACAGAAAACCTGTCACTGGAGCCTGCCGAATGCCGTTTACCGTGACATCTTCGCCCACGATTCCATTATGGGAGACTTCCCGGCCTGCTATCGCCTGTCCGAAAAGGAAGGGCAAGGACAAACCGCCTTTGAAAGCTATTTAAAATTGTATGATCAAGTGATACAGAACGGGCTACTGGAAGTGAAGGAACTGCCCCGTATCCTCTCCCTCGAAGCGGAAGATGCCGGAAACCTGACCGACCTGCGTATCCGTGCGCTGAAAAAACAGTATCTGGACTTTCTTGACAAGATGTATGGCGTGGAGAGCCACCCCGTCTGGCTGTCGGAGCAGAATTGCTACGGCGAGACAGAAGAGGGCACGTTGTGGCGGAGAATGAATTTTATGCGCCATATCGCCTGTCTGACCGGGAACCGTTCGCGGGCAAGGGACATCCTGCTCCATGAGGAAGAAAGCGATCCACCGGTGATAAAGGAATGGTTCTGCCGGTTGTTGGGCCTTGAGAGCAGTGATGAATATACCGTCAGCAATGTACTGCCCAAGCATAACCTGCGCATTGTGGACAGAAAGGCTAAAAAATCATTGACGGAGAGAATTGATTCCCTGCTTATCGACGAACGTATGCTGGAAGAAGACAAGATGGAAAAAATAGATTACGAGGAACTTGCGGCGGACGAGGCGGAAAAGCTTAGGGAATACGGGATGATGCGTTCGGAACTGGACTACTTCAACGTAAACCGGATCAGCGGTGACTTGTTCCGGGGCGGAACAGACCTGGAAAATTACCGGACGGTGCAGCTCGGCAAGGAGGAATACATGCTGATGTACCACAACCGGGAACGTGTCGGCTGGACCAACCTGGGATGTGCAGGAAGCCGGGAACGGCTGAACACACTGGCGAATATCCTGCGGCGTTTCCTGCGGGAACTGAACCGGGCGTGCGAAACGGTCTATATCGTGGAACCTGTACTGGCGGATACCGACAGACCGTTCCGACTGATGCTCGTACTTCCTGCCTGGACCGGACGTTTCCATGTACCCCGTTTCCGGGAAAATAGCAAGGAATTATTGTGTTCCCTTCTTCCGGCACATCTTTCCATCGAGATATACTGGCTCAATGAGCACAGCATGAAGAAATTCGAGAGCTGCTATCATCAGTGGATACGCTCGCTAACAGACTATCGTATGGGAGATTATAAAAAACTGCTCTTATCAGCCATGGATGAGTTATTGAACCCTACAACGAAAAAAGACGAACCGGATGATACGGATTGACCACATATCGTTTGAATTCACCGCCCCGGACGAACAGTTCGCATACGGACTGCATGCAGACTGGGACGGTTTCTGCCGCCGCTGCTTCGAACAGGTGGTGGAGGAATGTTGTGCTGCCCACAACAAAGAAAAAGTGTTGCATGAGATTGAGCGGCTGGAACTGGATCTGGGCAGTATCCCGGAAGAAGATTTCTATCTGGAGTTTCCCCGACGATTGAGGGAAGAACTGCTGAAGGCATTGCCCTTTCCGGAAACACGGACTGCGGACGAGATGGAAAAGAGTGCCACTTTCCGCCGGGACAACCTGCTCTTCTTTTTGGAACATGGCTTTCTGAAGCCGGAGTGGGCGGACAGTGATTTCAATCCGTCGAAGGAGGCTGGGTGGTTGCTCCTGCAATCCGCCACTATTCGTATGCCTTTCATACGGAATGCCACCCTTCTTTGCTTAGAACGCGAATATGCCTTACTCCGCCTGCTGTGGCAGACGGATAACATGGAAATGCACCTTCGGATTTACACTGCGGCGCTTGCCGAACCTTCCGCAGGCTTGCAGGAAAAGCACCGTTTCCTTACTCTGATGCTGGAAGAAAAGCCTGATATCCCCGTGCACTTTGTTCACGAGGCAGGAAATGACGGGGAACTACACAGCATGGCGGCCTTGCTCGACAGCCCGACTGTCCGGCAGCTCATGCAGACCGAAATGAAGGAACACGCCGAAGTGGACCTTCCTCCCTACTGGCATTATCTGTATGAATGGCTCATCCAATATTATCCCTTCAACGGGCTTGCCATGTTCGGAGGCAAAGCGGAGTTCACCCGTCACCTGCACCACCGCCTGCTGACATTTATCCGTAAGCGAAGCGATTCGCCCTACCTTTCCAAAGTGGAACTGACTCTGGACTTCCTGCTGGAAGTGTTCGGACCTGCCTATTATAAGGAAGTGTTGAGCGCCATCTACGGGTTACAACCCCGCCATTCGGACGGTTCTCCCGTGTATGACGGATATTTCAACCGTGAACTGTACCGGATATTCATGCAGCTTTCCCTGTTGAGACTGCCTGCTGTTATGGAACAGAAAGCAACCGGGGAAAAAGTGGAACCTCAAGAAATATCCCTCGACATGGAGAAGCTGACTGCCGTACTGAAAGAGAATACCGGAAACTATGCCGATAAACGTACTTTGCTGGCGATGGTAGCCAAGCAACATCCGGAAATATTTTTGAACTGGCTTCGGTCGGAAGCATTAAAAGACCATACATTTATATCGCTTCTTTCAGAACTGGCAGACGACAGGATGGTCAGCCGTCTGCTTGCGACTCTTTCGTTTGCATCTTTGGAAACGGTGGAAAAGATAAAAGGATATTTGGAACGGCAAGAAGAAGAGGTTGCCTGGTTGCAGGGCGTAACTGAAGCCAAGAGACAGTCTGTTCTGCGCAAAGCTGTCCTGTTATGGATAGCGGGAGAAGAAATCAACATGGATACGCTGCTTCGGCTGATTTATCAGGAGGTGACAGGCAGCAGTGATACCACTACCATTGAATCGTTGGCCGAAGAACTAAGCCGGATGGAAACCGGACCCCAGACTATCAGCAGGGATGAGAACGAAATAACTTATATCCATCGGCTGCAAAAAATATTATCAGACCCTGCCTTGCCGGAAACAGTCAAGCAGAGGAGGACCGCTGAATTTTGGGATATGTATAAGGAAAACTCTGCTGAAGCAATCGTCTTGTTACAAGAACAGCATTTATTGTCCGATGCCATCAGGCTGACCGGTCAACCGATAAAAGAAGAAATAATCCGTCAGTTAGCGATACAGGCATTTGGAACGGCATGGGCAATTGATCTGCTTCCTCTGCTGGTATGGCTAACGATGCATGAAGCCGAACTTCCGCATTCTCAAGTGACCGGTAAGGAGAGCCTGGTGGTCCGACTGTTGTTGTGGCTGGCTGCGCAGACGCAAAATCAGGCGGAAACAATGGTTGGAATCATCCATGACTTATTAGTCACTCTTTGGAGCGAAAGTGAGCTTTCCTCTGTTATCAAGATGATAAGCGGGAAGGTTGCCATCTATGAGGAAGCATACGATATGGAAGCGGTGTTTACCTTGCTTCAAGGTGCGGAAAATAATGAAAGACGTATCCGGTCATCCGCTTTTAGTGAATGGAGGTATCGACAGGAAAGTCTCTCAAATTCCGTTCAAACACTGTTTGAAGAGCGTTGGAATACAGTGGAAGGTTTTACCGCATGGTTGGAAGATTCATCCGGGCCTGCCGACCGCAAGCGTGAGTTATTGCAAACGGCAGTTACGGAGAACACGCAGGAATGGATGGCGTTGCTCCGCAGAATGGTACAAAAAAAGGACATACCCGATGCGATAACCGACAATCTGCCTGTGTCCGTATTGTGTCAAGGCGTGGCAAAGGTCAATTTTTATCAGGCATCGGTCTTGTCACAAACGATAGAACGGATTGAGCGGCATACGGATGCGTTTCCATTCCTTGTGGCAAACGGTATCTCCTTATCTTTAGCCCTGTCAAAAGCCTTGCTATTCTATATGCAGGATATGGAGACCTTGGAGCGTACACTGACGGAGAGGGAAACCATAGAGAAATTCCTTGCTTTCCTGTACCATATATATACGGGACAAACAAACTATCGTAGCGAAACCGGGTGGAAACAGCTGTCTGAAAAAATCATACCGAAGCCGGAACAGCAGGAAACAACCGGGCTAAAAGGGCAAGAGGCAACTGATATCCTGTCAAATAAGGAGCTGCCTACGGTGGTACTGCAAGATACCACTCAATTCCTCGTGGAGAGACAGCCCGAGAAACTATTGGCATGGCTAGGAAACGATGCCGGTAGCGATGAGATAAGGCGCATGGCCGGTGTGACAGACAGGATGCTGCTGGAGCAATGGATAACCTATCTGCCTACAGTGACAGGATTTTTGTATCCCGATGCTTTCCGTCGGTTGGCAATATGGCTGCTGCGTTTTTCATCCGGCAGGTATCCTGTCAGTGAATTGGCGGCTACCTTGTTTGCGTGGATAAAAGAAACGGATTGGAAGCAACAAACCCCACAGCAGATGGAGGACTACTTATTTATCCGGCTGTACGGTGGTTACAATAATAGCTTCTTACTACCTATGGACAGTCTGGCGGAGGCGGACTTGCCGGAGGCCCTGCGAAAACGGTTGTTACAAAAGTTCCTTCGTTTTCAACCAAAGGAGTTGCTGGCTTATATTCACCGCTCGGTATCGGAAAACCTCTTGCCGCTTAACCGGTGGGTGGAATGGTTGGACTCTGATGGCTGGATATACCTGGCGACAAGCCTTTCCCTGTCTGCGGCGGAACTGATCCGGCAAGTGTCGGAAGTCCTGCGCTTGGACGAGAAAAAACAACGGCTGGCATGGAGCACCTATCTGACAACCGGAAACAAGGAAGAGGAATGGTCGTACAGCACCCCGGAGGAAAACATTCGCTCCTTCGTGCAGATAGTAGTATCCTTGCAAGGGCAGGGAGAATCAGAAGTGGAAGAAACCGTCCAACGAATTAATGTGGAACTAAAAATTCAAGAAGATATGATACCTGTTAAAAATGATGTACCGGAGTCCTTCCTTGTGGAAAATGCCGGTCTTTGCCTGCTCGCTCCTTGGTTTGTCCGATTGTTCAATTTGCTCGGCTACCTGGATGAAGAGCTGAAGTCGTTTAAAAATACGGATTTGAAAATCCGTGCTGTATTCCTGTTACAATACGTCGTGTACGGGGAGGAACGGGAATATCGGGAAACAGAACTGGGCTTTAACCGATTACTTGTCGGATTGCCCTGGCACGTTTCCCTCCCGAAATACCTGCCGCTCACCGATGAGGAGAAACAGACCGTCGAATCAATGGTGGAAGGCGTGAAGGCCAACTGGCCGCAATTGAGCGGCACATCGGTAAAAGGGTTCCGTCAGAGCTTCATCGCCCGTAGCGGCACATTGGAACAGCAGGAGGAACGTTGGTGGTTGTCGGTGGAGAAAAAAACGCACGACATCCTGCTTGAATTCGTACCGTGGAGCTTCAGGCAGATACGCTTGCCATGGCTGAAGAAATACATTCAGGTGGCATGGAACGAGATACAGGAATTTCAATAAATGGTAAACAATAAGACCTATAAGATATGGAAACAGAAAAAGTATATCAGGAGAAAACGGCACGCACTATCCAGCAGAAGCAGGACGGTAGCGGCACCTTGCAATTTGTGGATAACCGTCCGATGAACCCGGTCTTGCAACGGGTGGGAGAAGACGAAGAAGACGCGCTTCAAGGCAAGTTCGAACAGCCGCTTCAGCGCGAGGAGGATGACGAAGCGATGCAGGGAAAGTTTGAGGAACCGGTGCAGAAAAAAAATGAAACCGGAATGCCGGATAATCTGAAAGCCGGAATCGAGGATTTATCGGGCTTTGCTATGGATGATGTACGGGTGCATTACAATTCGGACAAACCGGCCACGGTACAGGCACTCGCCTATACACAAGGTACGGACATTCATGTGGCTCCGGGACAGGAACAACACTTGCCCCATGAGGCATGGCATGTGGCCCAGCAGATGGCCGGTCGTGTGGAACCTACGACCGAAATGGGAGGACTGCCGGTGAATGACAACGTCGGTCTGGAACATGAAGCCGACGTGATGGGCGCAAGGGCAAACAGTATTTGATAATGGAGAATGAGTAACGAAGAATTGGGTTATGCGTGAATCTATAGAGTGGTTTAACCGGGCATTGGCCGTCGCCATACAGCTTTACTTCCGGCAGGAGTGCGAATACGGCCGGCTGGAAGAGGTACACCCGCCTCGGAACGGCTGGATGGAGGGAGTGACGGGTTGTCCGGACATCCGTTTCGGTGAGCGTATCGTGGTGATGCTGGCTCTCATGCCCCACGTTTGTCCACAGGTGCTGGACATCTTCTTCGTGCAGAACAAGGACTTCGACCGCCAATACACCGAGTTCGGCGGCTGGAAAGGACTGTCGCATGGCGGCTTCCTGCCCACGGGCGAAACGGTCTCGTTCATCCTCGCCGGGGAAGACATAGAGAAGCGGAAGGAAGTGCTGCGCTTGTTCGGACGTGATCATTGGTTCTATTCGGCCAATGTCCTGCGACTGGAAGGTGCGGGTGAAGGCGAACCGTTCCTGAGTGGACAACTACGCGTGACGGAAGAGTTCCTCAGCCGTGTGCTACTCGACACGGAGTACAAGCCGGACTACAACATCGGTTTTCCCGCCAAACGTATCACTACCGAACTGGACTGGGAGGACATGATACTGGACTATCAGGTGGAAGCCGAACTGGAAGAGATAAACACCTGGATTTCCTCCGGTAAGACCATCATGGAGGACTGGGGACTGTCCCGTTTCCTGAAGGCTGGCTACCGTTCCCTGTTCTATGGCCCTCCCGGTACGGGAAAGACACTGGCGGCAACCCTGTTGGGCAAGAAGAACCGGATGGACGTGTACCGCATAGACCTCTCCATGATTGTATCGAAATACATCGGCGAGACGGAAAAAAACCTCGCCCGAGTGTTCGATCTTGCCGAAAACCGGAACTGGATTCTTTTCTTTGACGAAGCGGATGCCCTCTTTGGTAAACGCACCTCCACCAACACCTCCAACGATCGTCATGCCAACCAAGAGGTGGCCTACCTGTTGCAACGGATAGAGGATTTCCCCGGTATAATTATTCTGGCAACCAATCTGCGCAGCAACATCGACGAAGCGTTCTCCCGCCGTTTCCAGTCAGTGGTTTACTTTCCGATGCCGACACCGGAGCTGCGTGCCGAGTTGTGGCGGAAGATGCTTCCCACACGATGGTTGGGCGGGGAGGCGGACGAAATGGTCGCTCTTGCCGCCGAAACTGAACTTTCCGGTGGTTCTATCACTAATGTAGTGCGACGATGCGCATTGTATATGGTAAAATCAAAGGAAAAGATGTTGAATAAACGGATATTGAAAGAGACGTTGCAGAAGGAAAAATTGAAAAACTGACCGTACTATCTAAACAAGAACAAACGATGTTAAAGTCATGGCAGGATACCTCATTGGTATCCTGCTTTGTATTTATTATGTCTTTTGTACATAAAGAACGAGGACTGACTAGCCGAATTTTTAATACTGTTCATTAGGAATTCATTCGAATGAACTCAATCTTTCCCTATTTGTTGTTTCGTTTTTTGGTGATACTGATTTTCGGAGTGTCTTATTCTGAAAATTGGTCGTGTATATGCGTATTAGGCAATTATAGTTGCTGAAATATGTGTATATTTATTGTGTAATATTTAATACTGAGTACAATGTTAAAAGTAGTAGCATTTATGAAGCAAGTAGCCGAAGAGCTACGGATGGGGGGAAACTTTGGTACGGCGCACGTATATCGCAGCAGCACCAATGCCATCATTGCTTATTGTGGGGAAGGGGATTTTTCTTTTGACGAGGTCACCCCGGAGTGGTTGAAAGGTTTCGAGATACACCTTCGTGGGAAGGGATGTAGCTGGAACACCGTTTCCACTTATCTAAGAACATTTCGTGCGGTGTACAATCGTGCCGTCAACAGTAGGATGGTCGTTTATACGCCCCATCTGTTCCGCTCTGTTTATACGGGCACGCGTGCGGACCATAAGAGGGCATTGTGTGATGAAGATATGAAGAAGGTATTCACCAGACTGCCTTCATCTTCCGCCATACCTCTTGCCGTGAGGCGTGCGCAGGACATGTTCGTGCTGATGTTCTTGCTTCGTGGTCTGCCGTTTGTCGATCTCGCTTATCTGCGTAAAAGTGATTTGAGGGATAACGTGATCACTTACCGCAGGCGGAAGACAGGCCGGCCCTTGTCGGTGACGCTTACTCCGGAAGCGCTCGAACTATTAAAGAAGTATATGAACCGCGACAGCCATTCGCCCTATCTCTTCTCACTGCTGAAAAGCGGAGAGGGAACAAAGGAGGCTTACCGGGAATATCAGTTGGCATTGCGCAGCTTCAACCAGCAGCTCACGCTCTTGGGGGAGGTATTGGGACTGAACGATAAACTGAGTTCATACACCGCCCGCCATACATGGGCTACAACAGCCTATTATTGCGAAATTCATCCGGGTATTATCTCCGAAGCTATGGGGCACTCGTCCATCAAGGTGACCGAGACTTATCTAAAACCTTTCCGTAATAAGAAAATTGATGAGGCTAATAATCAGGTTATTGATTTTGTAAAACATTCAATAGCTGGAGTAGTAGCTTGAAAATGAATCTGTTACTTTCTAGGTAACGGAGCTAAATAGCGTTGCAAAGATGGATATATTTTGGAAAACATGCAAACAAAAAAGATATTTTTTCTGATAAACTACTAAAAAAAGAGAAATAATACGATAAAACAACGGATTTCTTTCTATTAGGGACCTGTTAACCTCTGATCAAGATACAAAGAATTTCCTCCCCTCTGCCGCATGTCTGAAGCAGGGGTAAATATGTTTCACTGTAAAATAGTCTGGTTTTTCATATAGATAGCTCCACAGGAGTCAGGACAAAGGTTTACCCGTTACCTAGAAAGTAACGGGTAAAGGCTGTTTGGCCCGTATGCTTCATAGTGTATTATATAAGGGAAATAAAGGTTGAATGAATTAAGAAAAGGAGGTCGCACGAGAAATGAACGGAACAACACATGGGATTTAAAATCAAAAGTGAGAAATTATATTTTTATTATTTTTTTAATTTATAAATTAAAAGTTTTTTATTATGAACAAAAAGTTTTTAAATGCTGTCCTGTTTGGAGCGCTGATAGCGTCCTCGGCAGGTACATTTACTTCTTGTAAAGACTACGATGACGACATCAAGAGTCTGCAGGAACAAATTGACAAAAGCGGAAGCACCGTTGGCGATCTTCAGACTCAGCTGACAACGCTGAAGAGTGCTGCAGAAGCTGCACAGGCTGCTGCTGATGCTGCAAAGACAGCTGCTGCAGAAGCTAAGACTGCCGCAGAAGCTGCAAAAACTGCCGGCGACCAGGCTGCTGCCGATGCTGCTACAGCGAAAGCGCTGGCAGAAGAAGCGAAAGCTGCCGCTGCGCAAGCAAAAGCAGATGCGATAGCGGAAGCCGCAACACAGGTTGAAGCATTGAGAAATTCAATGCAGGCTGCTATTGACAACAAACTGGATGTGACAGTACACGAAGCTGCTGTAAAAGCACTCGGTGCTCAGATTGAAGGTATCGAAACAGGTTTGAGCAATCTTGCCAACGGAGCAGTGAAAGAAAATACCGAAGCGATCAAAAATGCTCAGGATGCTATCGAAACGTTGATTACAGCAGATAAAGACTTGCAGACTCAGCTCGACGCTTTGAAACTTTATGCAGAAGGTGTAAAAGATATAGCTGACGCTAACAAGGAAGATATCGCGGCAGCGCAGGAAGCTATTGAAGCTGCACAGGATGAGATTAAGAAACTTTGGGATGAAATCAACGGTGAAGGCGGTCTGAAAGCTTTGATCGGTGAGAATAAATCTGCCATTGAAGCGCTGAAGAACTCTACAGCTCAGGATATTGCTGACCTCGAAGATAAGATCAACGATGAGCTGGATGCTATCAAATCGGATATCTCAGGTATTCAGGGTGACATCAGAACCATCAACAGCCAGATTATTACTATCAACGCTGACTTGGTGAGCCTGCACACTTTGATGACTTGCCGTCTGACAAGCATCACGTTTGCTCCCGACTATATCGTAGACGGTGTGGAAGCGATCAAGTTCAACTCATTGAAATATGCTCCGATGGGAAGCGGTGAAAATGCTGCTATTCCTACGAATTATAGTATTTCTACAGCTGCTTTGGCAACTGCAAGCTACCACTTCAACCCGGCTAGCTTCAAGTTGGGCAATGCTGACTATAGCTACTTGGATCGTAGCGCTACAGTGATCAACACTCGCGCGGCTGCCAGCCAGTGGGTTCAGATCAGCGGTACTCCGGTTGCTAACGCTGCAACGGGAACAGTGGACTTCAAACTGCTTCGTCTTAACGTCCATTCTACTCAGCCGGCAGAAGATAAAGTAAACATGGTTGCTTTGCAGGCTACTCTGAAGGGTGATGCTGTAGACAAAGACGAGACTAACGTAGTGGTTACTTCTCCGTATGTATCTATCTATGATGACGTACTGGCTGCACCGGACGTTCGCATCTCTGACAAAGCTACTTTAGTTTCAGGTGCTGACGGTGCTCATTATGCAACTACTTTCACTGCTTGTAAGTCAGAAGCTGTTCGCTATACAACTCCTTACGATCAAGTATTCAACCTGAAAGACCTGGTGGCTACTTGCTTCGGTAACGGTAATCACAAAGAATTCCCGATCGAAGACTATAAGTTGTCATATAAGTTCTCTGTAGCTTCTTCTGATTACAACATCACTGAAGGTGAAACTTCAACCAACCAGCAGAAATGGGTGGTATGTAACGACGCTGCGGCAGGTTTGTACCAGGCAGAAGGCTTCAATAAAGAAGCGATCGGTCGTACTCCTATCCTGAAAGTGGAATTGGTAGACGAAGCAGGCAATGTAGTACGTCGCGGATTCGTGAAGATCGAATTTGGTGTGACGAAGCAAGATGACCTCGTAGTAGGTGACAAGGCTTATGACTTGGTAGCTAAATGTACTGAAACAGCTGCTGAATACACTATCACAGAGCAATTCATCCGTGAAAATGTTTACCGCGTTATTACTAACGGTAAGGAAACAAGCATGAGCCACGAAGAATTCTGGAACTTGTATGATGCTTCCGGTGCTGTTGCTGTAGTGAAGAAGAACAACCTGTCACACACTATGACTCTGCCGAGAATCGTTGACGGTGATACTTCAGTAGGTACTGCTACGAAGAAGATCGTATGGTCATTTAATCATGGTGAACTGGGTAAGATCGGTGCCGGTGGTTCTCAATTTGTTGCAACTGTAACAGTGAAGAACAAGCTGGCTTCTTCTGAATATCCTGCAAGCATCACATTCAAGTTCACTGTAAACGTGAAGTTGCCTGAACTTACTTTGGATGCTACTGAAAATGATATTTACTGGACGAAAGATGGTGATGAGTACAAGTACTTCAATGTAAATGTGAGTGTACCTAACTCAGTTGCTTCTCCTGCAAGTGATTGCCAGTTCAGAAGAGCATTGACAGAAGCTTACTCTGCTTACACTGTGAAAGGACTTCCGGGTTGCGAATCTGCTCGTTACAAAGTAATCAAGACTTACTCTAACGGTAACTTGACTTCTCCTGTAATGTCTGGTGTTCAGATCGACGGTAACTATATCACCCTGGATAAGAGCAATGCTGCTGTGAAGGCTGCGTTGAACAGCGCAAACGGTCTGCAAGCTGTCGTTGCACACATCTACACGATGAGCAATGGCGACGAAGTGACTGTTAACGAATTTATGGTTGACTTTATCCGTCCTGTTAACTTGAACATGCCGAGCGGTATTGCAGTAATAGACGCTAAGACTGGCGGTGATGTTGCTGACTTCCAATGGAATGGTCTGTTGACTGACTGGAGAAACGAAGCAATTGTAAAAGATAGCTGGTCATGGGTTGAAAATGTTCATTCTTACTGGAAGAGAGTTTGTACTCCTGAATTCGAATATGTTCAAGGTCACGAAGAAATGGTTACACCGGCTCAGTTGGATGTAGAATATGGTACGATTAAGTTTACTACCACTACTGTGACTACTATGTATACAGGTAAGGCTACTTATAGATACTATAACAGATTGGGTGGATCTACTAAGAAGACTTACACAACTGAAGAGTTCTTGACTCAGGCAGAAGTTGACGCTTCTCTTGAAGCACAGAAATTAGCTGGATGGCCGTTGATATATCCACATGTTGAATTAGATGGCGATATTATATATACGGAAGTTTCTAAACCTGCAAGCACTACTATTGAGTACGACTATGTGAAGAGTATCAACTATGTACCGGCAACTTACAAGTGGGTTGAAGGTAACTGGACAATGGTTCCTCACAGACACACTGAAAAGCCTGCATTCGAAGGAACATCTTACGGACAGATCTCAGGATGTTGGGAATGGACGAAGAAAGAGTGGGGCAGACCGGATTGGAATCCTGGACAATACTGGTTCTTCTATGGTCCGTTCGGCGATGTAACACTGGATTTGAACAAAGTAACTACAAGCTTGGAATACAACGGTAACAAGTTGCCTGATGGCGCTACTTTGGTTCAGACTGGTAACACTGTGAAGTATGTGAATGTTAGCTCACCAGTTGGATATACTTATCAGATATTCATTCCTGCTACAGTAAATTACGGCTGGGGAACTACTTCTTCTACATTGACTATTACAGTTAATCCGAATAACTAAGAATCGCAAATGTCAATGAATTCTTAGACATTCAATAACAAAAGGGTGCTCTAATCAGAAAAGGGCACCCTTTTCACCATAACAAGTACATTCTGCATACTCTGTGATAAGACATAAAATATATAAAATTATGAGAATAAGAAATTTATTAATAGCCATACTTACTGTCAGCAGCACAGTAGCATTCGCTCAGGAACAGCGACAAATCAAGGAAGAAGGCAAGACTGTGTTCAAACCTCATTGGTTTATGCAAGTACAGGCAGGAGCTGCTCACACAGTAGGCGAAGCCGATTTTACAGATCTGATCTCTCCGGCAGCAGCTGTCAATGTAGGGTATAAGTTTGCACCTGCATTTGGAGCCCGTTTAGGCGTAAGCGGTTGGCAGGCAAAGGCAGGATGGGTCACTCCTTCTCAAACCTATCAGTACAAATATCTGCAAGGCAATCTGGACCTTATGGCAGACCTCAGTACTTTATTTTGTGGTTTTAATCCGAAACGTGTATTCAATGGATATATTTTTGGCGGCGTAGGATTGAATCATGCTTTCGACAACAACGAAGCAAACGCACTGGACACAAGATCTCACGAACTGGAGTATCTGTGGCAAGACAAACAAAACCTTGTAGCCGGACGTATGGGACTGGGATGTGATCTGCGCCTCAATGACCGGCTGGCTATCAATATTGAAGGAAACGCAAATGTACTGTCCGACAAATTCAACTCGAAAAAGGCAGGCAACTGTGACTGGCAATTTAACGTATTAGTGGGCCTGAACATCAAATTAGGAAAAAGCTATAAGAAAACAGCTCCGGTATATTATGAACCGGAACCAATAGTAGAACAACCTAAACCACAACCTGTCGTGAAACAGCCCGAACCGGAACCTGTGGCAGTGGTAGTGGAACCTATGAAACAGAATATATTCTTTGCTCTGAACTCCGCACTTCTCCAGAAAGACCAGCAATCGAAGATCGATGCAATGGTGGCATACATGGAAAAGTATCCGGCAAGCAAAGTTGCCATAACCGGATATGCCGACAAAGAAACCGGTAATCCGAGAATCAATATGACTTTATCAGAAAAACGTGCGAAGATTGTTGCCGATGCCTTGAAAGACAAAGGAATAGCGCCGGACAGAATCGTTACGGATTTTAAAGGAGATACAGTACAGCCTTTCCGGGTGCCTGAAGAAAACCGGGTAAGTGTCTGTATTGCAGAATAATATTTTCCCACTTCTCATGCGGGTATATACCCCATTCCTCTATTCTATTAATAAAAGTATGAGGGACCTGCATGGGAGGTAAAAGAGGAAGCCCGTGCTTGTGAAAGCCCGGACTTCTGCAATGAACCCTTTCTTCACTTGTTAGTGAAGATAACCCCACAGGGAACAGATGGAAAGCAATGCTTGTGAAAGTCTTCTTTCCCGATATCTGTTCCTTACAGAGGATGCCCCTCACATTTTTCCCACGGGCATCCTCTTTTTTTATATATATAGACTGATTTTATTATAAAGTCTGATTGTTTTGTTTATAGAGAACAAAATACGAGTGATTTGGTTCGTTATCAACCGGCATTCCGATTAAAATCGTATATTTGCGTCTGTAATCAGATTGGGTCCATGAACGAAAATGTCCTCACTAAACTAAAGATACTTGCAGAATCGGCCAAGTACGATGTATCCTGTGCATCCAGCGGTACAGTGCGCTCCAACAAACCGGGCATGCTGGGCAATACCGTAGGTGGTTGGGGAATCTGTCACAGCTTTGCCGAAGACGGACGGTGCATCTCCTTGCTCAAAGTCATGCTGACCAATTATTGCATTTACGACTGTGCCTACTGTATCAACCGGCGCAGTAATGATCTGCCTCGCGCCACGTTGTCTGTCTCCGAATTAGTGGAACTGACGATTGAATTCTACCGGCGCAATTATATCGAAGGCTTGTTTCTTAGTTCCGGTGTGGTCCGTAGTCCGGATTATACGATGGAGCGGCTTGTGCGTGTGGCGAAAGATTTGCGTCAGGTGCATCGCTTTAACGGATATATCCATCTGAAAAGCATTCCCGGAGCAAGCCGGGAACTGGTGAATGAAGCTGGACTGTATGCCGACCGCCTTAGTGTCAATGTAGAAATCCCGAAAGAAGAGAACCTCAAACTGCTGGCTCCCGAAAAGGATCATAAGAGCGTTTTTGCTCCGATGAAGTATATCCAGCAAGGCGTGCTGGAAAGCAAGGAAGAACGGCAGAAGTTCCGTCATGCTCCCCGTTTTGCGCCTGCGGGACAGAGCACGCAGATGATTGTAGGGGCTACCTCCGAGTCGGATAAAGATATCCTTTACCTTTCGTCGGCACTCTATGGACGGCCGACGATGAAGCGTGTTTATTACTCCGGATACGTCTCCGTGAATACGTACGATACACGCCTGCCTGCACTGAAACAACCGCCTCTGGTACGTGAGAACCGTCTTTATCAGGCGGACTGGTTGCTCCGTTTCTATCAGTTTAAAGTGGATGAAATCGTAGATGACGCATATCCTGATCTAGATCTGGAGATAGACCCGAAGCTCTCGTGGGCTTTGCGTCATCCGGAACAGTTTCCTGTCGATATCAATAAGGCGGATTATGAGATGTTGCTCCGTGTGCCGGGCATCGGGGTGAAGTCGGCTAAGTTGATTGTGGCATCCCGTCGTTTTTCCCGTCTGGGTTTTTATGAATTGAAGAAGATAGGCGTAGTGATGAAAAAAGCGCAGTACTTCATTACATGCAGGGAATTGCCTTTGCAGATGCAGACGGTGAATGAGCTTTCTCCGCAGCGGGTACGCAGTCTGCTGCTTCCGAAGCCTAAGAAGAAGGTGGACGACCGCCAGTTGATACTGGATTTTGGGGAATAAATGGAGTTTCAGATGTTGTAAACCGCAAGATAATGAACGTCTATATCTACGATAAAACTTTTGATGGTCTGCTGACTGCTGTCTTCGACGCTTATTTTCGTAAGACCTTTCCCGATTTCCTGTTGTCGGAAGGGGATGCTTTGCCTTTGTTTTATGATGAATTGCATACGGTGGTCACCGATGAAGAGAAAGCCGCCCGTGTGTGGCGTGGCTTGCAGAAGAAAGTCTCTTCTTCCGCGCTTGGCTGCCTCACCCAGTGTTGGTTGTCGGAATTGCCGGATATAGGGATGGTTATCTTTCGATATATTCGTAAGGCGATCGACGCTCCCCGTTCTATCGAGACTAACTTCGGCGATCCGGATGTGCTTCTGCTTGCCCAGATATGGAAGAAGGTGGATGGCGAACGGATGCATCTGATGCAGTTCGTGCGTTTTCAGAAAGCGGCGGACGGTACTTTCTTTGCTGCCTTCGAACCGCAGTATAATGCCTTACCACTTACTGTCCAACATTTCAAAGATCGTTTTGCCGATCAGAAGTGGATTATCTATGATATGAAGCGGCGTTATGGCTTTTACTATGATTTGCAGGAAGTGACTACGATCTCTTTTGATGACGACAGCCGGGAAGCTCATCTGATTACGGGTATGCTGGACGAGAGCTTGATGGATGAAAATGAGAAGATCTTTCAGAAGCTCTGGAAAACGTATTTCAAGGCTATCTGCATTAAAGAACGCATGAATCCGAGGAAGCATAGAAAGGATATGCCTGTCCGCTACTGGAAGTATCTGACGGAGAAGCAGAAGTAGGCTTATTCTATCCGCTGCACCGTCACATCCGGAAATTTCTGCATCAACGAAAGTAAATGTCCCTCATCATTGTTCCGTTTCGATTTGATGACCATTGTGACTTGATAAGCTTCCATTTCACCCGAATGCTGTGTTTCCATTTCGTAAGAGACAATCATATAATCTTTTGAATTAAATCTGTCCGCTATCTGTTTCAAAGTATCTTTGTTGTTAGTAGAGAAGGAGATCATCGAACTTTTCATGCCTACACTCTTGAAGATGTAACTGAGTAATTCCAGGCCGATCAGAGTCAGTACGGTAGTAGCTATGCCGATGGTGTACATTCCCGCGCCGACTGCCAGACCGATGCCGGCTGTAGCCCATATACCGGCGGCTGTGGTTAGTCCGCGGACGATTTGTTTCTGTAGGATAATGGTTCCTGCACCGATGAATCCGATGCCGCTGACTACTTGTGCCGCTACACGGCTGGGGTCGAGCGTCACACTGTTTTCTTTGATGATCTCTTGAAATCCGTATTGCGAAACGATCATGATCAGGGCACTTCCCAATGATACGAGGAAGTGAGTGCGGTATCCGGCTTCTTTGGCGCGATATTCACGGTCCAGTCCGATGATGGCTCCCAGTATTCCTGCCACCAGTAATCTTAACATAAAATCAACGTTCAACATCATAGGTTCAGTCTCCTTTCTTTTCTTTGTTTGTTTCTTCTGTTTTTTTCTTTAAAAACGGTTAGTTCTATAAATATACAATTCTTTTCTCTTTTTGTGCTATTAATTTAGTAATATTTGAATGTAGCATCTGCATTTTATCGTATATTCGCAAACAAAACCATGCATTGCGCCAAAGATTGAATAAGAAATGAAGAAAAGGATATTTTACATCATTAGTTTTTTGGTAATATTTTGTATAGAGGTATTCATAGCGTTGTATATACGTGATAGTTTCATACGTCCTTATATGGGAGATGCTTTGGTCGTGGTGCTGGTATATAGTTTCGTACGTATATTTATCCCGACAGGGGTTCCCCGTCTGTCGTTTTACGTTTTCCTGTTCGCTTGTTTTGTCGAAGTACTGCAATATTTTCAGTTAGTGGAAACTTTGGGAATCACCAACCGTGCATTAAGAATCATTCTGGGCTCCACGTTCGATTGGAAAGATATTGTCTGCTATGGAGCAGGATGTATCTTTATCTTTCTGTTTGAGCAAATATTCAGACGACGTTAATTGGAATAACTGATTCTCTTGTTTGGCGATTGCTTATTGTACGCTCTCTTTATTTTCGTTTTCTGAAGTCGGATTCAGATCGTGTCCGCAATACTTGCAGAACTGCGCATTGTCTTCATGCCCTGACCGATGGCAGTTCGGACATTCTTTGTCTCTTCTCCGTTTATATTCCTTCATCATGGAGGCGGACACAATACCGGTAGGTACCGCAATGATAGTGTAACCGATCAGCATGACGCAAGCCGAAAGAAATTTTCCCAGTCCGGTGACAGGAGTTATATCTCCGTATCCTACGGTGGTCATTGTGACAATAGCCCAGTAGATACTGTTCGGAATGTTGTTGAACTGAGAATTGGGCAAAGTTCCTTCGATCATATACATTAACGTCCCGATGGAAGTAACCAAAATCACAACAAAAAGAAAGAAGACCGCAATCTTTTTACTACTTTCCCGAAGTGCGGTGAGCAGTCGTTCGCCTTCATTCAAGAAATTGAATAGCTTAAAGACACGGAATACCCGTATCAATCGAAATGCACGGATGATAAGCAGATAGCGTGCTCCCGGAAAGATCAAACCGATGTAAAGCGGCAAGGTAGCCAACAGGTCAACAATGCCGAAGAAACTGAATATGTATTTCTTCGGGCGTGGAGAGCAATATATTCGTGTCAGATACTCAAAGGTAAAGAAAGCAGTGAAAAGGTACTCCATTATGACAAATGGGGTAGTCAGATAGGAGGGGAGCCCTTTCAGGCTTTCTATAATGACTAATAATACACTGGCAAGGATACAGCCGATAAGAACCACATCAAACAGCTTTCCCGAAGGAGTGTCTGACTCGAAGATGATGACGTACAGCTTATGTTTCAGCTTTTGGTCATTCAGAAAATGATGGATTCTTTCTTTTAGTTTCATGAGAATAATCAGTTAACAGGCCAATATCCCAATAACCTGTATTTTACCTATTACTTATTACCTGCTACTTATTACCTATTACATTAATCTATTACCCAATGCTTGTTATATGCAACCGTCTTCTTTGGATCATAGTACATTCCCTCTTGTGTAGGTATCTGGAGAACGTATGTTTTTCCGGTCCTGTTTTTTAGGCTTTGTTCGCGTAGCCAAGGATTCGCGTCCCGAAGTTGGGCGTATGTGATTCCCTGCTGTTTGGCAAAATCGCTTAAGTTGGCAATGGGGGTAGTGACCGTTATCTCTTTGTAGGGGATAGGCGGGTACAAGTGTTCCTTTTTCAGCAGGAATCCATATCGCTGAGGATTCTTGAATATTTCTTTGACTGCCAGCAGGCGGAACATATAGCGGGAAGTCTCTTCTACCAGCCATAAGTCCATTGCGTGGCTGGCAAGTTGCTGGTCCAGTTGAGAGGAAATTCGTCCTTGTCCGGCATTATAGGCGGCAGATACAGCCATCCAGTCACCGTATTTGGCATAAGCCTGCTTGAAATATTTGCAGGCGGCTACCGTTGCCTTTTCGATGTGATAACGTTCGTCTACGTTCTCATTTACTTCCAGTCCGAATTCGCGTCCGGTAGCAGGCATGAATTGCCATAATCCGGCTGCACCGGCCGGAGAGCGGGCTATGTTGTTGAGATTACTTTCGATGACCATCAGATATTTGAAATCGTCGGGGATACCGTTCGCTTTCAGAATCGGTTCTATAATCGGGAAGTAACGGTTGGCACGCTTGATAAGCAGCATGGTGGTGGAGTGCATATAGGTGAACGCCATCATCTCCCGATCCATCCGTTCTCGGCGGTCGTAACGGCGGAGGTCGATCGTCTCTCCGTCAAAAGTCACCTGCTCGGGGACGGTAGGTGAGGTGACGCAATAAGGCACTTCCGATTTGGCGGAATGCTGTTCGTCTACATGACTGCTACCGATCAGAATAGGCAGGGTAGCTCCGATGCAGAACACTAATATAAAGGTTAGAATGTAATTGATCTTGGTAAATTTCTTCATTTTCTGTTTTCTTTTAGTCATTTGATTGGTTCTTATTCCAATATCTGGCAACCACGGCAGTAATAGATGCTACCGCCAAGATAATTCTCCTTGACAATGGTTTCTCCGCAACGGGGACAGGCTTTGCCTGCCGTGTCTTTAGAGAGGCAAGCTGTGTACTTGCCGTTCTCTCCAAACAGGTCCGATTCCGTGTTTCGTCCACCCTGCCGGTAGATATCGTTCATGGTCTCCTTTACTTGATAGAACAAATTTTCTTTCTCTTTGTCCGTTAATGCTGCTATTTTTTTCTTCGGATGGATGTGGGCATGATACAGAATGTCCTGTAATACACCGTTTCCCAGTCCCGGAACAGTCTGTTCTGTAGCCAGAAAGGCTTTGGCGGACTTCTTCTGCGCACTTTCATCATTAATCAGTCCGAGGAAATATTCTTTGCTGAAAGCGTCCGACATGACCTGCGGCTTGCTTTTCGCTGTCCGGTAATATTCGGAAAGTACGCCGTTGGCGGCGTCCTTGCTGTAACACATGATTCCTCCATACATGCGCACGGAAGCGATAAGGCAGCTTTCGTCTTCAAAGCCGATCAGGAGTTGATGTTTGGCAGGCAGTTTCGTTCCGGGTGCGTAATACCGGAGATTTACTCCGTCCGTAAGTATCAGCATTTTGTCGCCTATTGTCATCTCTACCATGCCTCCTTGTGAACGTGCGTGGTCTATTGACTTTCCGGTCAGCCATTCGGCATACTCGTCGGGACTTCCGGAAAACCAAGCGAATTTGTGAGGAGTGAACAGGGTGAATACATTTGTGATTCGTTTTCCCTTGACAGTCTTGTTCAGTTGCTCGCATAGATAGAGCGCTTCGGGTGCCTCAATCATGTTCTTTCTTTTTTATGGTTCTATAAATGTTCTCTTGCAAAGATAATGCTTATTAATCAGAATAGCCCTAATTCGGCAGAACAAAATACATCCGTTTACCGGAGTGTCACTTTCTTCTGAGATGTTGAGAGACGTTATCCGGCATGCTAATACTGCGCCTTGCTTTTACACACTTGTGCCAACAGCTTGTCACACTTGTGCCAAAGGCTTGGCACGGCTGTGCCACCGCATTGGCACAACTGTGCCACAATGTTGGCACAAGCATACCTCCGTAGGGGGCAGAGTTTATCAATATATATAACAACTGCAATGAAATAGTTTATTTTACTTTTTTCAAAGAACCTTTTCTGCTTTTGATACGTTTCTCTAGTATAGTTAAAAAAACGAAGAATCAAGATGAATATAGCAATGACCGGAGCCACCGGATATATAGGCAAACATCTTTCTAACTATCTGACCGAAAAGGGTGGACATCGGATCATTCCTTTGGGAAGAGCGATGTTTCGGGAAGGTATGTCCGGACTTTTGGTTCAGACGCTGACGCATTGCGATGTCATTATAAATCTGGCAGGCGCTCCTATCAATCAGCGCTGGACGCCGGAACATAAACAAGAGCTTTTCAATAGCCGGATAACGGTAACACACCGCATTATCCGTGCCTTGAATGCAGTCAAAACCAAACCGAAACTTATGATTTCGGCCTCTGCTGTAGGATATTACCCCTCTTTGGTGGAATCGGACGAGTATACACAGACTCGTGGCGATGGTTTTCTGTCCGATCTTTGTTATGCGTGGGAGAAGGAAGCGAAGCGTTGTCCGCAACCGACCAGGCTTGTCATTACCCGTTTCGGTGTAGTGCTTTCTCCCGATGGGGGAGCGATGCAACAGATGCTTCGCCCGCTACGCGCAACAAAGGTTGCCGCCGTCATAGGGCCGGGTACGCAACCTTTTCCGTGGATAGATATTCGTGACCTTTGTCGTGCCATGGCCTTCTTTATTGAAAATGAAGAGTTGAGAGGTGTTTTCAATTTGGTTGCTCCTCAAGCAGTTTCACAGTCCACGTTTACACGTGCGATGGGAAAGGCGTATCATGCGTGGACAACTTTGATTGTTCCGCAAACGGTCTTTCGTTTGCTCTACGGTGAAGCCGCCTCTTTTCTGACAGCCGGACAGAGTGTGCGTCCTACACGTTTGCTGGAAGCCGGATTCCATTTTTCCGTTCCTACCATAGAGAAGTTGTTTGAGGAGACAGATCACAGTACGGTAGATCGGCTTGATCTGAAACGCTATATGGGGCTTTGGTACGAGATAGCCCGTTATGATCATCGTTTCGAACGTGGGCTTATGGAAGTGACCGCTACTTATACCCTCCGTTCCGATGGAACAATTCGTGTTGAGAATCGGGGATATAAACGCAATTCACCTTACGATATTTGTAAAACAGCTACTGGACACGCCAAGATTCCCGACCCTGCACAGCCCGGTAAACTGAAAGTCTCTTTTTTCTTGAATTTCTATTCCGATTATTATGTGATGGAATTGGATCAGGAGAATTACAATTATGCTCTTATAGGCAGCAGTACCGATAAATATCTCTGGATATTGAGTCGGACGCCCCAACTGCCGGAAGATATAAAAAAGAAATTAGTAACTGCCGCCGAACGTCGTGGCTATGATACGAATCGGTTACAATGGATTGAACAACTTTAAAATAAACATTATGGATTACAAAATTACTCATCAGCCCGAACAGAAACTGTTCAAGACGGAAGTCGACGGTCGTACCGCATTTGTAGAATATCGCCTGTTAGGTGATTATCTTGATATTATTCACACGATTGTCCCTAAACCGATAGAAGGACGCGGAATTGCTGCCGCACTGGTGAAAGCTGCTTACGACTTTGCACTCGCCAACGGGATGAAACCGAAAGCTACCTGCTCCTATGCAGTGAGGTGGCTTGAACGCCATCCGGAAATGAATGCGGATAGTTGAATAAATAGGGGCTGACCTAAAAGCACGAAAAGTCATTTTCTCTTTGCTGTAATGGATATTTGTGACAAAGATACGTTTGGAAGAAGAACTTTCGGGTCAGTCCCTTTTTAGCCTATTGTTTCCATCTCTTTAGTTGAGGGAAGAACTCTTTCATCGTTGCCCGCGCCTCTTCTATAGTGTACTTTACTTCCGAATCCTTATTAAACTCCTCAAGGTAGTTCAGGTTGAGCTCAATCATTTCATCCATTGTGCATTCTTTGGTAAAATGCCCGTCTGCATAGCAATACTGGCAATACTCTTCATTCTTGCTGCCGTCTGCTTCTGTTCCGAATGTCGTTTCATCAATTGGCATAGCACAACACTGACAAATTTTCTGTTCCATTTTTTATTGATTTTAAGTGAGTAAAAGCATGATAAATAATTCTCTTTTATCTGTTTACAAATATAGTTACTTTCAATAAGTTCTCAGTTATCCGATCTTGCTATTTTGTTTTTACCGGCAAACGTTTCCATATCCATCGGGGAATCATTCGCCAGAAGAATACGAGAATACGATAACGTCCGTCAATGATAGCTACCCGCTGTTTCCGATGAAGTGCGCGTACAATGTCGCGGCCTACCTGGTCGGTTTTCATCAGCATAGGATAATGCTTTCCGTCATTCAGCAAGTCAGTGGCTACAAATCCCGGACGAATATCGGTAAAGTGAATGTTTAACTTTTGCAGGTGGGCGAGTTGTTCAAGAGCATCGATGTATGTATTCTGAAAGCGCTTCGTTGCAGAATAGGCAGGGGCAACTCCCAGACCTTTAGTTCCGGCAATCGAACTGATAACAGCCAGGTGTCCGCCTCCATTGTTCTTAAAATAGGAAAAAGCGGTATCCACCATTCGTGTGAAGCCTTCGACATTGGTACGTGCGGTATTCAGCTCGATTTCCATCTTCAAATCCATATTTTGGAAACCGATGCCGGAACTGAGCAGAAATAAATCCATACCGCCCAATTGATGGATAAGCGCATCCAGCTTTCCGGCACTGTCTTCCTGAGTGACGTCCAGTGATTGAATTTTTATCTGTTCCGGTGCGATTTGCCGGAAATCTTCGAGAGCTGACTGGCGTCTGCCCGCTATGCCGATCTGCCATCCTTCGGACAGGAGGCGTTGGGCAACTTCCTTTCCGATACCGGAGGTGGCGCCTATGATAATGGCTCGTTTCATCTTTTTGGAACAAAGATAGTCAAATCTTTCTATTTTGAAAGGAGAACTTTCCATTTTGAAAGCCATCCTTTTCGTTTTGACAGGAAACCTTTTCATTTTGGTAGGGTAGGAGTCTTCTCGTTTTTCAAAGCAGAAATAGTATGTTGCTGATAAATAGCAGCTTAAAAAAAATACGGCTGTTTTGGCATACTATTAGCTATGGGATTCGTGCAGAGTAATTCATGAGTTATGGAAGAGTATATATCAGACAATAGTGTGTATGCGCGTGCTAAAAGCAACAGCATGATCAATCCGAAAATGATAGGACGGGTGCTTGGGACGTTGCTTTTTATTGAGTTGGGAATGTTCCTTTTGTGTGCTGGTATTTCGTTGGGGTACGGAGAGGATGATTATAAGTATTTTCTTTATACGTGTGTGATTAATGCCGTAGCAGGAGGATTATTATTGCTTTACGGACGGGGAGCGGAGAATAAGATGAGCCGCCGGGACGGATATTGTGTCGTCACTCTTTCATGGATATTCTTTACCGTTTTCGGGATGCTTCCTTTTTATTTCAGCGGGAGCATTGATACCATCACCAATGCTTTCTTCGAAACGATGTCCGGATTCACTACCACAGGAGCTACGATACTCGATGATATCGAGTCCCTTTCACATGGGATGCTGTTTTGGCGAAGCCTGACGCAGTGGATTGGTGGACTGGGGATTGTCTTTTTTACGATTGCCATTCTCCCGATCTTTACCACAGGCGGCGTACAGCTCTTTTCTGCCGAGACTACCGGAGTGACTCATGACCGCACGCATCCCAAAATCAATGTAATGGCGAAATGGCTGTGGACTGTTTATCTGATATTGACCGTTTCGGAGACGATCCTGCTGATGTTTGGCGGAATGGATTTATTTGATGCCATTTGTCAATCATTTGCTACTACGGCGACAGGAGGATATTCTACCAAACAAAACAGTATTTCTTACTGGAATTCTCCGTATATCGAGTATGTTGTCGCTATCTTTATGATTATCTCCAGTATTAACTTTTCCTTATTCCTGATGTGTCTGAAAGGAAAAGTCGGCCGCTTGTTTAAAGATGAAGAAACGCATTGGTTTCTGGGCTCTGTCGGGATATTGACATTGCTTATCACTTTGGCACTCGTATTTCAGAACAACTATGGATGGGAGCTGGCTTTTCGTAAATCATTGTTTCAGGTAGCTACGGTGCATACATCCTGCGGCTTTGCGACGGATGACTATAATTTGTGGCCTCCTTTCACGTGGCTGTTGCTGTTTATAGCGATGCTTTCGGGAGGTTGTACGGGATCTACCAGCGGAGGTATCAAGAATATGCGGTTACTGATTGTGGCGCGGACCATCCGGAATGAATTCAAACACCTGCTTCATCCGAATGCGGTGCTTCCGGTACGGGTTAACAAACAAACCGTATCTTCTTCCATCGTAACGACTGTATTACTCTTCTTTGCTTTTTATCTGGTGATTATTCTGATCGGCTGGACGATTCTTTTATTTTTAGGAGTCGGTTTCTCCGAATCGGTCAGTACGGTAATCTCCAGTATCGGTAACGTGGGACCGGGATTGGGTAGTTGCGGTCCCGCATACTCGTGGAATTCTTTGCCGGACTTGGCAAAATGGGTTCTTTCTTTTCTGATGTTGATAGGCAGACTGGAACTTTTCAGCGTTCTGTTACTCTTTTATCCGGGATTCTGGAAAAACCGTTAAGACTATTTTGCCGGTATAGCTTTGCCGCTCAGGAGAATAAATGGCGTATCGCCTCTAAAGGGGCATAGAATAACATTCTGGGACCGGAGAACCGCATAACCTCTCGCATCCGTTTGCGCATGGCAGGCTTATAACAATGTACGGGACACTTCTTGCACGAGCTTTTTTTCTCTCCGAACGGACAATGGTCAAGACGGGCATGTGCGTAGCGGAGCAACTCTTCGCACTTCGGACAAAGGGTTGCATTCTTCTCTTTTTTCCGGCAATAGAGACGGATCATGCTCTCTACTGTTCTCTTTTCCTGAGTGATACGCGGTTTTTTATCTGTTTCCATTTGTTTTTTTGGGCTTTGGAGGCTGGCTTCACTTCGGCAAAGATAATAAACTGATCGCATATTCTGCAAAGAACTTCCACTGGAATGATTGCCGTTGCTGGAAACTATGCGTATCTTTGCGGCATGAGAAAGTTATTATGTCCGCAATGCAAGATTGCTGCCCTATATGTGGTGAATGACCGTAAAGAGCGTCTTTTGGTCTATGTACTCGAAAATGGAGAAGTTGTGCCTAAAGATCCGGCAGCTTCCACCGATGGATTTGATTTGACGGAAGTTTATTGTCTGGGTTGTTCCTGGCATGGTTCGCCGAAAAGACTGGTGAAGAGATAGACAGTTGCCGGCACTTCGTCTTTTTTTGATTTATGTCAATAAAAAGAGGGTGCGGGATTAGAATCTTTCAACCGGATTTTTCTGTATCTTTGCAGCCAATTTTTAGGACATAGACGTATGGCAACTTCTAAAGAGATGACGGCGGGGCCGGCATTACCTCTGATTTTTAATTTCACTCTGCCGCTTTTGTTCGGCAATCTGTTGCAGCAAACGTATTCGCTTGTTGATGCTGCAATTGTAGGAAAGTTTTTGGGTATTAATGCGTTAGCCTCTGTCGGGGCTAGTACATCCGTTGTGTTTCTTATTCTGGGTTTCTGCAACGGATGTTGTGGAGGATTCGGTATCCCCGTGGCACAGAAGTTTGGGGCGAGGGATTATAGTACGATGCGCAGTTACGTTTCCGTCAGTCTGCAACTTGCTGTTGTGATGTCTGTGGTCATAGCCATCTTTACCAGTATTTATTGTGCGGATATCCTGAAGATGATGCGTACACCAGAGAATATCTTTGAAGGAGCGTATGCTTATCTGCTTGTTACTTTTATTGGGATACCTTGTACTTTCTTTTATAATCTGTTGTCAAGCATTATCCGTGCTTTGGGAGATAGTAAGACACCTTTCTATTTCTTGGTACTGGCTACGGTGCTCAATATTATTCTCGATTTATTCTGTATTTTGGTACTGGGCTGGGGAGTGATGGGAGCTGCCATTGCTACTGTCTTTTCGCAGGGAGTTTCCGCTTTTCTTTGTTACGTTTATATGTATCGGAAGTTTGACATTCTGCGGGGCACGCCGAAAGAACGGAAGTATCAGTCGAAGCTGGCGAAGACGTTGCTTTCCATTGGCGTTCCTATGGGATTGCAGTTCTCCATTACGGCCATTGGCAGTATCATGCTTCAGAGTGCGAATAATGCGTTGGGTACGGCGTGTGTGGCAGCTTTTACTTCTGCGATGCGTATCAAAATGTTTTTCCTTTGTCCGTTGGAGAGTCTGGGTATGGCTATGGCTACCTTTAGCGGTCAGAATTACGGTGCCGGAAAGCCTGAACGTATTTGGTCGGGGATTAAAGCCAGCACGCTGATGATGGTTATCTATACAGCCGTCACTTTCTTGATTCTGATGTTGGGAGCCAAATCTTTTGCCTTGATCTTTGTCGATCCGTCGGAAATTGAGATTCTGGAGAAAACAGAACTTTTCCTGCATATATCAGTCTCTTTCTTCCCGATGCTTGGGTTACTTTGTATCCTGCGCTATACCATTCAAGGGGTGGGATATACTAATCTCGCTATGTTTTCGGGAGTGTCGGAGATGATTGCACGCATTCTCGTCAGTATTTATGCCGTGCCGGCTTTCGGCTTTATCGCTGTTTGTTACGGTGATCCGATGGCATGGATAGCGGCTGATTTGTTTTTGATTCCTGCATTTATTTATGTTTATCGCAGGTTGAAACGTCAGGTGCTGACAAGTGTCGTTGTATAATTGAAGTGTGTGTCAAAAGTCAATATACCCGTAGGGGAGTTTAGTTACTTTTGACACATACTTTATCATATTTTAGTCTTGTATCGGATACAGCGGGTTACCGCTTTCATCTACATCCGTCCAGTCTTTTACGCTCACGTTACCGAATGATACGGAGTTTTCGTTGATTACTGCACGGAAAAGATATGAATTTCCGGCAGCCAGAATATTGTCTGGCGGGGTAATGGTCGTATTGTAAGTACGTGAGAAACTTTCTCCGTTGACCATCAATTCCATCGTTAAAGCCATCGGGTCGGAACTTTTCAACGGAAGCATGATATATTGAACCGTGAAATCATTGATTCCCATGTTGGCTGGCTTGTCATAACTGACTTCTGAAGAAATGATTCCTGTTGACAGATCCATGAAAGCTCCCGGTTTCGTGGGAGTAATAGTGGCGGAGAGTACTTTGTTGAGCGTAATATTCTCACCTCCCGTTATGGTTATCACAACCTGAGTGGCTACGTGCTGGTAAGTGATGGGAATGTTGACTTGTGAACTGGTCACATCCTGATGCAGGGCGTGCCACCACAGATAATCCACTCCATTGGATAATGCTTCGGACTTGCCGTTGGTAAAGGTAGGGGCGGGGTTGCTGGAATTACAGGAAACAGCATAAAAACTATAGATATCATTGCTGAGATACATTTTATAACTTTGTATTCCCGTCAACACTCCGGGAGAAGAAGTGATATAGTTGCCTTCACCGACAGGCTCTCCCTCTATCGTATTGGTGGTATTGGAAGGGTAGGCACATAACCAGCTCTGCAATCCTTTTCCCATCGGAGACATGGCACGCGTTATATTTCTTCCTTCTACGGAAGCACTGAAAGTAATGAGTGCATCCTTTTTGTCAGGATTGTCATTGTTGCCCTCTTCTCCGCCATTATTTCCTTCTCCGTTCGGATAGGCAACATCCATATAAATGTTGTTTTTGGAGCAGGCTCCTAACAGCAGCACCGCCAGTGCGGATACCGCCAAATACTTTGTAATTCGAAACTTAAAATTCATAGTCAGGTTCTTTTTGAAAGTTAGTAATTACCCCTATATACATTTCAAAAAGAATTTAGTTCATATCGGAAGAAACTATTTTTAGAACTCCGCTTCCTTCTGTATACAGATGATATCGCCGTAAACGGGATGGCGGAACTCAATATATTCAGCATGGAGATAGAGCCTGTCCGCCTTTTTTCCATAGAGTTCATCGCCCAGAATGGGGCAGTTTAATCCTTGATGATGGGCGGCATGTACCCGTAGTTGGTGGGTACGCCCTGTCAATGGATAAAAAGCGATGCGTATGTACTTATCGGAATAGTTCAGAATCCGGTATTCGGTAACTGCCGGTTTGCCGTATTCTTCACTGACCATTTGCCGGGGGCGGTCGAGCGGATTGAGGCAAAGAGGAAGATTGATGGTTCCTGTTTCTTCGAGTTGCTGGTTCAATCCATTTCTATCCAGCAAGGCTACATAACGCTTCTTAATACTGCGATTGATGAACTGTTCCTGCAAGTGTTGATGAACTTCCTTAGTTTTGGCGACAAGTAACAACCCCGAAGTAGCCATATCCAGCCGGTGTACAATCATGGGACCGGTAGCTTCCGGATATTTAGCTTTTACACGATGGTAAACGGAATCCGTCTCCTCTTCTTTTCCGGGAACGGACAACATACCGGATGGTTTATTGACTACCACCAGCCATTCGTCCTCAAAAACGATTTCTAATTCTTCCTTCCTGTGTGCTTGGGGCGAAAGTGGATTCCCGTCTACTTCCAGTCCTTGCAGCATGTGTTGCAGAATCGGTTCGCATTTTCCTTTACACGAAGGGTAATAATAACCGTGATGCCGTACCTCTGTTTTCGGAGAGTTTCCCCACCAGAACTCGGCCATAGCCAATGGCTTCAGTTGGTGAAGGTAGGCATATTGCAGCAATTTGGGCAAGGCACATTCGCCTGCTCCGGCAGGGGGGATTTTGTGTACGGTTTGTTCAAAGATAGTACATAAGTCTTTTATTTCTCCTTTCGCATTCAGCATACGGAACTGTTCGAATAACTTTTGCTGTAAGGCTGCCGAACGTTGCTTTCGTTCGTTTTTTAGTTTTTCTATTTCCGTCTCAAAGGTGATAACCTCTTCTTCCAGCGTTTTGATTCGTTCTTTCCATCCCCGTTCCAATCGCTTGAATTCCGCTTTCTGATATTGGCTTTCACGAACAAGTGCGTCCTGTTCTTCTTTAGACAGGGCAGGGGATGACTTGCGGCGAAGTTCCCTTTCTTTCTTTGCTGTCTTTAGTTCCTCTTTGGCTTGAATAAGAGCCAGCCTTGTTTGTTCCGTTTCCCTGTCCAGTTTTTCTTTTAAGTGCAGATAATGAGGATTAACTTCCAATGCACTGATACGGACATTGATAGCTGAAATTTGTTCTTCTTCTATTTTAAAGAATCCCTGTGGTTGCAGCAAATCGTAAACAGGTGGGACGAAATACGGATGCAGATTCTTTCCTGCCAGATTGCCGGAAAAAGCAGCAAGATAACCGATAGAGGAAGATCCTTCTTCCTGGGTTTGTACGATCAGTACTCCGAACATTTTTCCGAGAGTCAGTTCCTCTAGCCACTCTTTCTTTGTCGAGATATAAGCTTTGACTTCTTCGGCCGCTAATACACATAGCGGATGAGGAGTATAGTTGAAAGGGTATGTAAACCTTTCCGGTAGTGCAATATGGGAAACCGGTTGGTCGAAAAAATGTATCATTGATTCTTATCTGAATATCGTTATTGATTGCAAAAGTAAGGCAAATCCGCGAATTTTATTCTATATTTGTTTTGTAGTTGGAATAAAATAGAGGAATAAAATGGAAGACAAACCAAAATTCGCTTTTGTAGGTAACAGCCACATGGCATTCTGGGCACTGAATGTATATTTCCCTCAATGGGAATGTCTGAACTACGGTGCTCCCGGAGAAGGGCTGGCGTATGTCGAGTCATTTCATGAAGATACATCCGACTGCCAGGTAGTGATTCAGTTCGGGAGCAATGACATTTATCAGCTGAATGAAGAAAATACAGATGATTATGTAGAGCGGTATGTGAAAGCTGTTCTTGCGGTTCCTTCCCGAAAAACGTATCTCTTTTGTATTTTTCCCCGTAATGATTATGATGATTACAGTACGGCTGTGAACAAGTTCATCCGCATACTGAATGAGAAGATAGTTGCAAAACTGACAGGGACAGGCGTCATTTATCTGGATGTTTTTGATCAATTATTGATGAACGGCAGATTAAATCCGGAGCTGACTATTGACGATCTGCATTTGAATGGAAAAGGGTATCGGATATTAAGTACGGCGCTGAAGCAGGCATTCAACGGACAGGAGCATCTATGAAATTTTATGTTAACGCTTTTGTCATGTAAATAGGTGGCATATCATTTATTTTTCCTATTTTTGCCCCATTAATCAATATGTATAACCCCCATAAAACGATGAGACGATGGAAAAAGTTATTATCAACTCGTACGAAGAATTTGAAAAGCTGGTAGGGCAACAAATAGGTGTTTCCGATTATGTGGAACTCTCTCAGGAACGTATCAACCTTTTTGCAGACGCAACACTGGATCATCAGTGGATTCACGTAGACACAGAACGTGCAAAAGTAGACAGTCCGTATCACAGTACGATTGCTCACGGTTATCTGACGCTTTCCATGCTTCCTTATCTGTGGAATCAGATTATTCAGGTGAACAATCTGAAAATGATGATCAACTACGGGATGGATAAGATGAAATTCGGTCAGGCTGTTTTGTCCGGACAGAGCATTCGTCTGGTAACTACTCTACACTCACTGACCAATCTGCGCGGTGTGGCAAAAGCTGAAATCAAGTTTGCAATTGAGATTAAGGATCAACCGAAGAAAGCCCTTGAAGGGATTGCTGTGTTCCTGTATTATTTTAATTGAGTAACGATGAAAAGATAAGATAAGGCTGTTTCCTGCAAAGGAAGCGGCCTTTTGTTTTATTTATTGGATGTAAAATATGTAAATACACGGAAATCGGTTAAAATATCAAAATAATAAGAGGTTTGTCATGATTGTGGCATCCATAAGCGCTGCTGAGTGTTTTACATATCATATATGTATTCAAATAATCATGAAGCAATTAAAAAGTGAGCGTTATGTCTTTAAGTAGTCTTTTAATCATATTTTCATCTTCTTTTATGGCATTGTTTCCGGTGATCAATCCTTTAGGAAACGGTTTTGTCGTCAATGGATTCTTTGCAAACCTTGATCCTTCACAACGAAAAACTGCTATTCAGAAACTAACCATTAACTTTATAATGATCGGTGTAGGCACTTTACTGATAGGTCATTTATTCTTATTGATTTTCGGTCTGGCGATTCCTGTGATTCAACTGGGTGGTGGAATACTTATTTGTAAGACAGCGATTGAGCTGTTGGGTGATTCCAATTCTTCCGATAAAGAAGGGACCAGCCAGAATGTGGACAGCTTCAAGTGGAAGAGCATCGAGCAGAAGATATTTTATCCCATCACGTTTCCTATCAGTATCGGTCCGGGCAGTATATCCGTGATCTTTACTTTGATGGCATCTGCCAGTGTGAAAGGCAAACTGTTGCATACCGGAATCAATTATCTGGTCATTGCGCTGGTCATTATTTGTATGGCTGGGATACTCTATGTGTTTCTTTCACAGGGACAGAGGATCATTCAGAAACTGGGACCTGTAGGAAATCAGATTATTAATAAACTCGTTGCCTTTTTTACCTTTTGCATCGGTATACAGATTTCCGTCACAGGTATTTCCCAGATATTCCATCTGAATATATTATGAGTTCGGATGTTCTTTCTTTTTCTTTGCTTGGATAGCTTTCAATGTATTTTTTCTTACTGAACGTATGGCAGGAACCAACAATTCCGGTTCCATTATCTCCAGCATAGTGCGCAATTCTTGCTGTAGTTCGGGGATGGAGCAGGTCAGCTGATAGGCAAGTTTGATGCAAAGAGACTGCACTCCTGCCGGCTCATTTCTCGATACCATTCGTTCCATACAGAAATCCAGTAAGTCTACTCGTGGAGGGTCGGCTAGCTGTTGTTGGCATAGCAGGTTCAGTAACATCCTTCGTTTTCCCGAATGCGGGCAGGTAAGTGCTGCGTCTATCAGTTCGTCTTGTTTCAGAGTCAGCCATTCTACTTCAGGCTTTGAGAAGTGCGTACAAACCCACAATGCCTGATAAGAGACAACGTCATCCTCATCAAAGATCAGCCGGTAAATTTCCTCTCTGAGCCGTTCGTCTTCTTTTATATAATGAAGTAGTTCCCGTATATTCTCTATATGGAAGCGTGTGGCCAGTTGTGTGCGTAAATCCATTTTTATTTTGGGTTCAGTATCTTATTTTTTATCGTCGGCCAGTTGTAAGTGCAGGATTGGATACGGCTTGCCCATGCTGTCTGTTTCATCCCGTCCGATGATCTCGAATCCCAGATGCTGATAGAACCGGAGAGCCTGGTCGTTGTCTTCGTTTACATCCACCTTGTCGATCTGTTTCTGGCGGATGGCATACTCTATCAATCGCTTTCCGTACCCCTTTCCCTGTTCGTCGGGGTGTACAAACAGCATCTCGATCAGTTCATCACTCAATCCCATGAATGCGGCAATCTTTCCGTGAGAGTTGCGGATGATAAAGAGCTCTACTGCCGGCAGATAGTGGTTGCGTATCAGTGGCTTATAGAACTGGATACTCTCTTCTGTCAGAAAGTGGTGCGTGGTACGCACAGACTTCTCCCACAGCTGTATCAGTTCATCGTAATCCTGTTCGGTGGGGCGTGCTATATTGGGAATGTAGTAACATTCATGATCATATATATTCCCGTTATAGGTAAGTTCTGCCTGATGAAGTATTCCTTCGTAGATAAATCCGTTTCGCTTCAGCACTTGTTGCGAACGTTTGTTGTGCGGATAACAGTTGGCAGTGATGAGGCTGAGCTGTAGTTCGTTGAAGCCATAGTTGAGCACGGCTTGCACTGCTTCCGACATGTATCCTTTTCCCCAATACGGTTCGTCCAGCCAATATCCCAGCATACGTACCTGAGGATTTTCCCGTTTCGGATCGGGTACGATGCCGATGGAAGCTATCAATTGCTGTGTATCTTTTAATGTAACAGCCCATATACCTTCCTGTCCTATAAATGCGCCGTGAAGGATTTCACGGGATTCATTCAACGTCTTGTGGGGAGCCCATCCGGCATTATTCCCCAAATTGGGGTTCTGGCAACAGGCAAAGAATGCTTCTGCGTCATTCTCCTGAAAAGGGCGCAGTAGCAGACGTTTCGTTTCGATATTCGGGCATAGAGCCGCTTCGGTTCTTTCTGCTTCCGGTTCTTTCTTGTATACACATTCCAAACGATTTCCGTCGGGGTCGAGTACAACGCTCTCAAAGTATCCGTCGCCCGAAGTGCGTGGTTCACCTGCTATGGTATACCCCTCGGAGCGCATTTCTTCCGTAAAGCGAAGAATCTCCTCCTTGCTGGGAAATGTGAACGCAAGATGTGTCAGTCCCCGCCTGTTTTCCTCTATCGGGGTATTCTGCACATCTGCCCGACTCATCAACTCCAGAGTGGGACCTTCATCAAAAGAGATAAAGTATGATTCGAACCCCTTCTTGGGATTGATATATTTCTCATTACTTGTCCCGCCCAGAAAGCGGACATAGAAATCTTTTAATTCTTCCAGACGGAAAGTCCAGATGGCGATATGATGTAGCTTCATAAGAATCGTAGTTAATGTTGTTATACTTCTATTTTATTGATGCGTCACATATTCGTAAACGATACGTGAGATGTCCGCAATGATTTTACTGTTCTCCTGATTATTCTCTTCGGAATCTTTGACGAAGACAGCTATACTGTAAGCGTGTCCGTCGGGCAGGAGGACGAAGCCGATATCATTGCAGGCTACCTGTTGTCCTTTGGCATTGCGGTCACCCGTCCCTGTCTTGTGGCCGATTGTAACTTCTTTGCCGAGCAATGGAGCAACCAGTCGATCTTGTCCGGTCTGGCATTCTGTCATGGTCTGATAGATGAAGTCTTTGTATTCCTGCGGGAACAGTGCTTCTTTGCGGAATATCTCCAAGAGTCTCGCGGCGGCCAGCGGAGTAGTCCAGTTTTGATAACACAGACTTTCGTCTTGGTGCATATCGTTTTCCGTACAGACAATGGCACAATCCGTAACGCCCAGGGAATGGATGTACTGGTTCACCGTATCTACCCCTCCCTGATATTGAAACAGAATATCACAAGCATTGTTGTCACTTTGTTGCAGGGTGTAATTTAATAAATCCGCAATGTCTATATTGAATCCTCCCTGTGGAAAACTATCTCGCAGCGGACTATAAGTATCGGGTTTTAAATCCTCTTTCTTTATGGTCAGTTCAAAGTTCAATGACTGTTGCTGCTTTCCCATATAATCAGCCAATGCCAACGCCTGATGAAATTTGAATACACTCATCAATGGATAATGAATGTCATTGTTGACAGTTACCGTATCTTTTCCGTCGATAATGACGGCAATACCGATTTCAGCTTTCTTGCCTTTGATAGCCTGTTTGAGTTGGTCCTCCAGAGAAAGATTCTGTGCACAGATAATAGTGGGGATCAGACAGAGAAGCAGGATGAATGAGCGCATACTAATTTTTTCATTAATTGGTTTGTATTTGGGTCTTAAGAGTCACAAAGATATAAATACTAATTTTATCAGCAAATATTTACTTGGAAATAGTAATCCTACATAAGAATTATCTATTTTTGTCGGTAAACAAAATAATAAGCCTTCTATATGTTAAAATGTCATTCAGAGTTGTTTAAATCGTCGGTGAAGTTGGCGGATGGTTTAAGATTGAGTACAAAAGAAGAATTGAAAGATGTAGCACAGTTGCTTCTTCTTCCCATTCCTTCAAAATTGCGAAAAGAAGAGTATGTATCCTGTCTTGCAGAAGCTGTTCTGACTTGTCCGGATATATGGATTCCGCAGTTGACACATTATGAATGGTTGCTCCTTCAAAAATTGGTGAAAGCAGGAGCCAATACCTATGTGGAAGAACCTAATATGATAATGACGAGTACATTAGAATTACTTTCTTTTGTTGCGACCGACCGTGGTTTGAACGGAGACAAGATTCGTTATATGATTTGTGATGAGTTGCGTGAAGCGGTTGCTCCCCATATTGATAAGTTTTTGACATCAACGGAAGAGAACAGCCGTTTTGTGCTGGAGCAGTATGCTTTAGGAATTTTAAATCTTTATGGTCTCTTACCTTATACAGAATTCTTGAAGCAACTGACCGGATACTTGAAGGGTTCAATGACAAAGGACGAAATTGCTAAAGGTTTATCAAATTCAATGTTGATGAGACAACTGACGATTGATATAGAAGATATATATAATTCTGTTATGTATGTTCGATCTCCCTTATTATTGGAAGTTGAGGACTTGGAGGAAAGATTATATGCACATCGTGCTATAAAAAGTTTGAAGAAGTTTACCGTCGAAGAGGTTTTGTCGGCTGGAACGATGCCTGTGTTCTATATTTCCAATCCGCATTCGGATCAACTGAAAGGATTTATGATGAGGAAATTAGGTTATAATGAAGAACTGGCTGAGGCCAAGATACAGTGGCTGTGGTATGCAATACAGATGGACGAAAATCCGATGTCTGCTATTGTTTCGGCAATAGACACGAAGGTTCTTTCTATGCAAGAACTTCAGGAAGTGGTTGGAATAGCTGTAAACTATTGTAATGATTGTCCCCGTTGGTTCTTGAAAGGTCACTCGTCCACCGAAGCATCTGCTTTACTTGGTAGGGGTGAATCGGTGAAAACTCCTCCTCGTATCGTTGCCGGACCAACGATGAAAGCAGCAGGCATGGATATCACTCCTAAAATGCAAACAATGGTTGATGGTATGTTTTATGATACATTCTCCGGAACGAAAATCGGACGGAATGATCCTTGCCCTTGTGGGAGCGGAAAGAAATATAAGAAATGTTGCGGCAGGGATAACTGAAAAGGGACTGTTCGTAGAGATGCTATGTTGGTATAGGCGGACTGTTCTTTGATACTTCCCGCCATCGAATAAATGAACAGTCTGAAATGGATCATTCATATAAGATTTTTGGTATCCTTGTTGGCTTGGTATGGTAAAGTTCTTACCTTTGTAAGGTCATCAAAATAAGTGTTCATGAAGAAGTCTATAAAACATTTGCCCAAGCGAACGCAGGAAGAACTGACAGTTCTGCTGGACTTAGTCTGCAAAAGCGTCGATAACTGTCAGATGATTATCCTGTTCGGGAGTTATGCCAGGGGTAATTATGTTTTATGGGATACTAAAATAGAGTTCGGTGTTCGTACCTCGTATCAGAGTGATTATGATATTCTTGTCATCACCAACGGAGCAGTCAAGCGGACAGAAAGAAAACTGGAGCGTATCACTAACAAATATCATGATTTGTTTGAATACCGTCGTCACGCTTTTCCGCAATTCATTGTCGAACATATAAATACGGTTAACAATAATCTGGAGGTTAGCCAGTATTTCTTTACAGATATTGTAAAAGAAGGAATTTTGCTTTACGATAGTGGCAAATATCAATTGGCTAAACCACGGAAGTTGAGTTTTAGGGAGATTCGGGATATTGCACAAAATGAATTTGATAAACTTTTCCCTTATGCTTGTGACTTCCTAACTGGTGTAAAGGATTATTTTATACTTAAAGAAAAATACAACCTTTCTGCCTTTATGCTTCATCAATCCTGTGAGAAACTTTATAATACTATATTGATGGTTTTTACGAATTACCGTCCGAAAAGTCACAGACTTCAAGACCTTGGTGGAATGGTAAAGCGCTTTTCGATGGAACTGGTAACGGTTTTTCCTCAAAATACGGATGATGAAAAAGAGTGTTTCGATCTGTTATGCCGAGCCTATATCGAGGCCCGCTATAACAAAGATTACAAAATTACACGCGAACAGCTGGAATACTTAATTTCACGTTTAGAGATTCTAAAGGAAATGACTGAACGTCTTTGCAAAGAGAAAATTGCAGAATATAATGCGATGGCGGAAAATGGTTGAACACACGAAAAATTTTAAAGTCTTATAACTTTGCATCCGTCTGGCTGTCACTCCCTATAAATTAAAAAGAAGAATATATCTGTCATCTGTCACCGATTTCATTCTAACTATCAGATTATAAATAGTTAATGATGTGACAGCAGTGGGTGACAGCACTGTGATGGCAATTATGCTGTCACCCTTGTATTTGTGATTCGGGATATGTTGTGAAGTCGTTGATTTCATCACGGTATGTAACTATCTTTTCTACTGTAAGAAACAGTTTGTTTTGCAGTTTGAAACTAAAGTTCCCAATGCTTGAAACCATAGTTCCAAACGCTTGAAACTAATGATTCCAAGCTGTTGGAACTAAAGTTTCAAGCCTTTGAAACTATGGTTTCTCTTCGCTGAAACTATGGTTTCAAGGCGACGAAACTAATTCAGTGCTATAACCTTATCATGCCCCAGCTTAGATTGCTTCTTTAGTGTCTTCTCTTTTCTATATTAAACTTTCGTTTTTTCTTGTCGGTCCCGGATATAATGAGTAATTTAGCAGTCTCAACGACACGAAGACGCTGACACAAACAACCTATTATTATATAAATGAAAATTACCCAATTCCGTAAAAATGGAGATACAACAGCGCTCAGCGTAATGGATCTTGAAAAACTGGTAAACAAAGTAAAAACAGAGATAAAATCCCGTCCGGTTTCCACTTTCAGAGAAGAATTAAGATATATGCTTCCAGATGATCGGTGTATGTTTGCCGACAAGCTTCCCGAGATAATTCCTGCCGCAGAATTTAGAAAAGTAAACGGGCAGAAGCAGATGAAAGCGTACAATGGTATTATTGAACTGACTGTCGGTCCCCTGTCCAATAAATCGGAGATAGCTCTGGTGAAACAAAAAGCGAGTGAACAACCGCAGACCCGTTGCGCTTTTATGGGTTCGAGTGGAAAAACGGTGAAGATATGGACCACTTTTACTCGTCCGGATAACTCACTGCCCAAAACACGGGAAGAGGCGGAACTGTTTCACGCTCACGCCTATCGGCTGGCCGTGAAATGTTATCAGCCCCAAATCCCGTTCGATATACTTCCCAAAGAGCCGACTTTGGAGCAATATTCGCGATTGTCTTATGATCCGGATATTATGTATCGTCCGAATTCCGTGCAATTTTATCTCTCGCAGCCCACAGCGATGCCCGAAGAGACGACTTTCCGGGAGGCAGTGCAGGCAGAGAAGTCTCCGTTGACTCGTGCCGTGCCGGGATATGATACAGAAAATGCTTTTTTGATGCTTTTTGAAGCTGCTTTTCGGAAAGCTTATACAGATCTTAGCGAAGCAGGCCTCCAATTACGGGAAGATAAATGGCAACCATTGGTCGTACAATTGGCCAAAAATTGTTTTGCTTCGGGATTGCCTCAGGAAGAAGTCGTGAAACGTACCGTTTTTCATTTCTATATGTATAAACAAGAAGTGTTGATCCGGGAGATGATTGGCAACGTATATCTCGAATGTAAAGGTTTCGGCAAAAATATCAGTCTGAGCAAAGAGCAACAGCTAGCCTTACAGACCGAAGAATTCATGAAACGCCGTTATGAATTTCGCTATAACACACAAATCGCCGAGGTGGAATATCGGGAAAGGCTGTCTTTCCGTTTTCGTTTCAATCCTCTCGACAAACGGGCGCTGAATAGCATTGCCCTAGATGCACAAATGGAGGGTATTCCACTGTGGGACAGGGATATCAGTCGGTATATCTATTCAAATCGCGTGCCTGTATTCAATCCGTTGGAGGATTTTCTCTATCGACTTCCCGGATGGGACGGTAAAGACCGTATCCGTGAATTGGCAGCTACCGTTCCTTGCCGGAATCCGTATTGGACAGACTTGTTTCACCGCTGGTTTCTCAATATGGTTTCTCATTGGAGAGGGTATGATAAAAAATACGCGAACAGTGTTTCGCCATTGCTGGTCGGGGCGCAAGGGACGCGAAAATCTACCTTTTGCCGGAGTATAATGCCACCTTCGGAACGTTCCTATTATACTGACAGCATTGATTTCTCGCGAAAGAAAGATGCGGAACTTTATCTCAATCGTTTTGCGCTCATCAATATTGATGAATTTGATCAGGTCAGTTCGACACAACAGGGCTTCTTGAAACATATTCTGCAAAAGCCTGTGGTAAATATGCGGAAACCTCATGCCAGTGCCGTGCTCGAAATGCGCCGGTATGCTTCATTTATCGCTACGAGTAATCAAAAAGACCTGTTGACCGATCCTTCCGGTAGCCGTCGTTTCATCTGTATCGAAGTGACGGGAGTGATTGACACGAATCGTCCGATAGATTATGAGCAGCTTTACGCGCAAGCCATGTATGAATTGGAACATGGCGAACGCTATTGGTTCGACCAGGAGGATGAAAAGATTATGATGGAAAACAATCGTGAATTTGAGCAAGTTCCTCCGGAAGAACAGTTGTTTTTTCGTTATTTTCGTGCCGCACAGCCTGAAGAAGGGGAGTGGTTGTCTCCGGCGGAGATTATGGAAGATATTCAGAGAAATAGTTCGATACCGATGTCCGTGAAAAGGGTCAATTCATTTGGAAGAATACTGAAAAAGCAGGAAATCCCCTCCAAACATGTACGTAGCGGTACGCTTTACCATGTCGTAAAGTTAGTGACCGGGTAGCGGGAACAAATAATAAATGTGTGATTGCATTGTGACAGCAAAAATGCCGTCACAATGCAATCACCTCCTGCTGTCACGGGCTGATTCGTTGATAATTAATCTGTTATCTCCTGTTTGGTGACAGATGACAGCAACTTACCATATATATTCTTCTGTGTAGCGTTGGTAAGCAGGCTCTTCTTTTATTCCTTTGTTACGAAACAATTGTTTTATATAAGCTTGATCTTTGGGCATAAGGCCTCGTTCTCCACGATAGAGGCGGTAATATCCTGTTTTCCCATAGTGTCCCACCAACTGTGATCGGATACTGACTGCGTCTTCATAAGGAATCCTGTCAAGCAACCGTTTAAGTCCCCATGTTACATGAACTTTTACAGCCGTTTTAAAACATTCGCATTGATTCCCGTCCGCAGGATAGCGTGCCGGATTAACGCTGGTGATATAAAGATAGTCGGCTCCGTTATATTGTGCAGCTATGTGGCGTAAGCATTTGGAGGCTTGTGGGCATTGGTCGTTGAAGCAACGGGCAAAATTGTAAGGGACAGACAGGCTGTCGGGTTCTTCTTTCATTTGTTGACTTTGTTTTATTTATGATAGCAAGGGATACAAGTTTTGTATTCTCTACAAATGTAAGGCTTTCTTTCAAGAATGAGAAATGATTGATAAGCTAATACCATTGTTCTATGCGATTTCTTTTTGAAATCACTATCTTTGCAATGGATCTATTCATTAAATAAAGAAGAGATTATGCTTGCATACACATATATTGAACACGGAAAATTTGAATTGCGAGAAAAACCGGAACCGAAAATTACGGATGCACGGGATGCAATCGTGCGTGTGACTCTTGGCAGTATCTGTACCAGTGACCTGCATATCAAACACGGTAGTGTGCCGCGTGCAGTACCCGGAATAACGGTTGGACACGAGATGGTAGGTGTCGTGGAAGAGGTGGGAGCTGAAGTTACATCAGTCAGACCCGGCGACAGAGTGACTGTGAATGTCGAGACTTTCTGTGGAGAGTGTTTCTTTTGTCATCACGGATATGTCAATAACTGTACCGACCCCAACGGTGGCTGGGCTTTAGGCTGCCGTATCGACGGCGGACAGGCGGAATATGTCAGAGTACCTTATGCCGATCAGGGACTGAACCGTATTCCCGATACAGTCAGTGATGAACAGGCTCTTTTTGTCGGTGATGTCCTTGCCACAGGCTTCTGGGCAACTCGTATCTCGGAGATTACGGAGAAAGATACTGTCCTCCTCATTGGTGCCGGACCTACCGGAATTTGTACTTTGCTCTGCTCGATGCTGAAGAATCCGAAGCGTATCATTGTCTGTGAAAAGTCCCCTGAAAGGATTCGGTTTGTCCGTGAACATTATCCCGATGTACTGATAACGACACCTGAGAACTGCAAGGAGTTTGTACTCCAAAACAGTGATCACGGTGGAGCTGATGTTGTTCTGGAAGTGGCGGGGACCGAAGATAGTTTCCGGATGGCGTGGGACTGTGCCCGTCCCAATGCGATAGTCACGATTGTGGCTCTTTATGACAAACCTCTGCTTTTTCCTTTGCCTGAGATGTATGGCAAGAATTTGACTTTCAAAACAGGAGGTGTAGACGGCTGTGACTGTGCTGAGATCCTCAGTCTGATTGAAGAGGGAAAGATTGATACCACTCCTCTTATTACCCATCGCTGTTCGCTGAACGAGATTGAGGAGGCATATCGTATCTTTGAAAACAAGCTGGACGGCGTCATCAAGGTAGCGATTGTATGTCAAACTGAAAGTAATAAATAAGAATATGCCTGTTGTCGAAATATCCTCTTTGTCTCATCCCGGAGTTGAGATATTCTGTACTCTTACCGAGGCTCAGTTACGCAATCGTATCGAGCCTGACAAGGGTATTTTTATCGTAGAAAGTCCAAAGGTCATAGAGAGAGCTCTGGACGCCGGTTATGAACCTTTAGCCATTTTGTGTGAGCATAAACATATCACTGGCGATGCCTCCAACATCATTGAACGTTGTGGCAATGTGCCTATCTATACGGGTAGCAGGGAACTGCTTGCTACATTGACCGGTTATGTCCTGACACGTGGTGTTCTTTGTGCCATGCGTCGTCCTGCGGTGCGCAGTATGGCAGAAGTCTGTCGGGAAGCCCGGCGCATCGTCGTGATCGATGGTGTTGTTGATACAACCAACATCGGTGCTATTTTCCGTTCGGCAGCCGCCCTGGGAATTGATGCCGTACTACTGACGCGTAACTCTTGTGACCCGTTGAACCGTCGTGCAGTCAGAGTATCGATGGGAACGGTCTTCCTTGTACCATGGACTTGGATGGACGGTTCTCTCAGCGACTTGGGCAAGTTGGGCTTCCGTACAGCTGCCATGGCACTCACGGATAACTCTGTTTCCATTGATGATCCTGTCTTGGCAACCGAACCCAGATTGGCTATCGTGATGGGTACCGAAGGGGACGGACTTTCGCCGGAAACGATTGCCGAAGCTGACTACGTAGTCCGTATTCCTATGTCGCACGGCGTCGATTCGCTCAATGTAGCCGCTGCGGCTGCCGTAGCTTTCTGGCAACTTCGTGCTCGATAGTTCTGAGGTTTTAGCATATGTTGGTGTAATAATCTTTAATAAAAAAGATTTTATGAAGGTCCTTTTTATTGTCGGGACATGAGTTCCGCAAATTGATCGAGTGACTGGACATTATATTTCTCAATGAGATCAATGCATTGTTGAAGATAATCTTCATCCACTTTTACTCCATTCCATTGGTACCATCGTTTTACCATCTCAATACCTGCATTATGCTTCTTGGCAACATTCCAAATCGTGACGAGATCATCCTTTTGTTTTCTTGATTTTAACCGTTTCAGCTCAAGTGCCCCTTTGTAGATTTTGATTTCCTCATCATAGATGAGCTGTTTCTTTAGCGTCAGTTCATCATCTCCCAGAAAAGTGACATGGGTCATGAGTTTTAGTCCGTCGCTGAAATCGGCTACAGCGATACCATGGTCGGAAACGATGAAATAGCCGCCATTATTCTTGCGGGTATACAAGACTTGCGGATTGTTATACACAAAGTACTCGAATAAGTTTTCTCCCTTGCGGTCTATTTGATAATGGTCGATGTAACGTTCTTTATATCGTTGCATGAAATGCGCTGTGTAATGCATCACCATATCACGGGGCTTGAAGCCCGACATTTGGATATAGCCATTGCTTGAAGCGCCGATAACGGGGGCGTAAGCCTGAAATCCTACGCCTTGCATATATGAATTGTGTTTTCCCACCACTGTCCACACATTTCTTCGGGTGGTGGTGAGGGTTATACGCTGGGTCGCCAAAGGATATGGCAGCATGTTCTTTGTTTTCTTACGAACCTTATCCATGAACATATTTGCTTGGGTCGATATTTCGATGAGGTCCTTATGCACTTCGGCATACAGTTCCTCGTGAGTCATACTTGTAAGATACATACTTTGTTTTTTTGATTGTGTATAACGGTAATGGTTATCTTCGTATCTGATGTCGTCTGTAGGACAGCTTTTTGTAAATGATACCGAAAACAAACGCTTTATTTTGTTTGGAACCTGTTTGAAACAAGTTCCAGCCAGCCTGCCATACTTTCTTATTTTCTATCTCTAATTTTAGCTCTCAAATATTCTTTTAAATTTTCATCACAGCAATATACATAGCAACCTTTCATTCCTCTGGACATTAAAACACGGTAGATGTTGCGGGCGTAGTTATCAAAATATGCCGCATTTCGTTTTAACATAGGATCTTTGATTTCTTTAATGTCTGTAATCAGACATTGTTGCTCTGTGTCATACCGTAAATCGGGACCGATGATGACACCTATGTAATCAAATTCAAAACCTTGCGCCGTATATATACATCCGACTTGTTTGATGCCTTCGGGTTTATATGCCCATTCATACCACTTGACATATCCCTTGGGAATATTGGCAATAGTATCTTTGGTTTCCCACGGCATTGCGAAGTTCCCGATGGCAACATCTTTTACAAAATCTCCGTTCTCATCCAGAGAACTTGACCATGGCCAGCAAAATCCTGCAGTCAGGCGTGCGCTTTGTCCGTCTATACTGTCTTTTCTCTTTATCTCATCATACAGTGTTTGAGGATCGTCGAATATTTTAAAGTCAAATTCATCTTCTTTGAAGGATGATTTTACAGGTTCATTATAGATAACTTGTTCAAGCCAGTCTAGATAGTTGTCCGAACCATTGCAACGGAACTGGGATTTTAATTCGACTTCTACAATATCGGCATTGTATTCTTTGGCACATTCCCGAATGAGTTGGGAAGATCCGATCTCGACGCTTCGGATGGCTTGTTTGTCGTCGATAAAGAATACGGATATCTTGGCTGCTTGGACGATTGTTTGAATCTGTGTAAGATTGGTTCGTTTATCAGTCGGCGTGTATTGGTTGTTTGCGCTATTAGAGATGCGATGGGCTTCGTCGACCAGCAATACGTCTATATTATTAGGTTCGCAGTTGGCCGGAATAAACTGAGTTACATTTGAAAATAGCAGTTTAGCCTTACTGCCACGCGGCAATCGGTCTTTTACCCCTTCCAGTAAAGGTTTTGATTTTGTGGCATAACGGATATTATAACTTTTCTTGTTTCCCGCCAATAGAGCCAGGATATGTAAGGCAATCACTGTTTTTCCGGTTCCCGGTCCTCCTTTTACGATAATGATACTTTTCTTGTTACCGATTTTGCGGATTTTATCAAGAATGACATTGCGCGCTATAATCTGCTCTTCGATTAGGGCGAATGCGGATACATTACCTTCATGAATCAGGTTGGCTGCCGATTCCAGCAGTTTTTTAGAAGGGCGTATGGGGCTGCTGATCATTTTGTGGAAGATCGTTTCGCCATCGCCGTTGCCTAATGCTTGCTGCAGGTGTTGGGCGAGTTCCTGCACTTCGTCGCCGGCGTACGTTTTGTATGCTTGCAGGAGTTCGCTGTATTTCTCATCAAATAAGGTATTGGGTGTTTTGTTTTTGCGGTAATTGTAGCAGTATGCGAGTCCTTCGATATGAAGTTCTTTGCTGCTCAATACTTCGATGAATCCGGTCAGATAATCATTGTATCCTCTTACTTGTTGGGAAGGGTGGGATACCAGCCGGTGTCCTCCGCCTGTGTATGCCTGTACCTGGAATGTGGTGTCTGAATCTTCGTCGTCGACGTTGAAGTTTCCTTCGCAGTCAGTATCCCGAACCCCCTTGTTGTCCCATTGTTTTAATTCGATATGGACTACATTTCCCTGATTTTGTGAGTTCCTACCATATAAGATGCAGTCAATGCGTTTCATGTTGTATGGAACGAGGTACTCGAATGTCACATATGTATCAGTAACTCCGCTCAACTGAAGCAAGTCTTTTATTTTAGGGGCATTATTTCCCCATGACATTAGTTCTGAATTGCTTGGGTGTAAGTTATAATAGGTGGCGGCCTTTGTCATTTTGTCTGTAAACAGATTGGTCATTACATCATGAAAAAACGTAGCCTGCGGTTCTTGGTATAATACTCTTTTTCCGGTCATCGTGTTTGGTTATAATTCGTTATATTTCTTAGCAGTTCCTTTGGCTTTCTCAACTGGATACTTTTGCGCATTCTTCTCTATTTTGTCCAGTATGATTTGGGCAACATCAAAATTATATTTATTAGCAATGAGTAATGCGTAATTGAGGACATCTGCCAATTCTTCTTTTATTTTTTCAACATTTGCCTCTTCCGGTGATTTCCAGAGAAAGAGTTGGTTCAGTTCTGCTGCTTCAATGGATAATGCCAATGATAAATCTTTAGCATTGTGAAATTGGGCCCAGTCCCGTTCGTCTCTGAATTTCACAATGGTTTCTGTAAGTTCTTCTATTGTTGCCATATTATGTTGTTTATTCTGTAAAGTCAAAAGATTTGCTTTAGAGTATAAAGCATAAAAACTTATTGATGCACAAAGATACTGTTCTATTTAAAATAGACCTAATCTTCTTCCAGCTATTTTAGCTGAATATTTTATAGGCTTATTGTTTAAGGATGTACTCATCTATTTAAAACAGGGTATTATTGGCATTCAGAAAAAAGTAATTGTATTAGCTTTTCTGTCTTTTTATATTTACTTTTGTCTTTGAAGGTGAGATGAGCTTTATGGAAGTCTCGGTAGTGCAGGAAAAACAACTTAAATAAATCTTTTATATGCTAAAGAAAGGTATATACGAACATGTTATCAACCAGATAACAAAGCAGCATATTCATGAAATTGAGCAGCAAGGTATGGTTTGTATGCGACAAAATATAGATGAGGCGGAGTCTCCACAAATACTAGCCAATTATTTGGGGAAGGTGATTCGCCAGAAACTTGAGGAGATCGAAAATCAGGAAGATCGCGTAAATCTTATAAATAATATCTTGAAAGAAGCTGGGATTATTGATGAAATTCAGATAGCTGAACCTTCAAAATTGTTAACGGAGGTAATGAGCAGACAACAAGCACTATTACAAGCAGAAAGTCGCATACAAACTATTCGTCCCATCTCTGGCTTTCGCGTAAGTAATCTGTTTACGGGCGGTAGTAGCTTGCTTCCTCTAGGAGAAGAAATACGTCGTGAAATAGCAAGTGCTAATGAGATAAATTTCATTGTATCTTTCTTGAAAGTATCAGGGGTCCGTATATTGCTCGATGATCTGCTTAAATTCTGCCAAAAAGAGGGAAATCGTTTGCGTATCATAACAACTACTTATTGCGGAGCTACACAAGCTAAAGCAATAGAGCAGCTTGCTGCGTTGCCTAATACTGAAATACGTATTTCTTATAATACAGATATTGAACGTCTACATGCCAAATCATATATTTTTGTGCGTAACTCCGGTATGAATACTGCTTATATCGGTTCGTCAAATCTTTCAAAATCTGCTCAAACTGAAGGTCTTGAATGGAATATACGCGTTACAAGTGTTGAAAATCCACATATAATAAAAACTGCTCTTGCTACATTTGAGATGTACTGGAATAGTTCTAATTTTGAGGATTTCCGACTTGGAGGTATAGAAAAGTTTAATAAAGAAATACATCGTAATATCTTTAGGGATACTTCGAATGAAGTGATATATCGACATTTTACTCTTCTTCCTCATCAAAAACAAATTCTTGACAAGTTACGTGTAGAACGTGAAGAGCTTAAGAATTTCAAAAATTTAGTTGTTGCGGCTACTGGTACAGGAAAGACAGTGATTTCAGCTTTTGACTATAAGGAATTTCGTCGTATACACTCCAGAAGCCGTATTTTATTTACAGCTCATCGGGAGGAAATTCTTCGCCAATCGTTGAATACTTATCGTAGTGTACTTGGTGATGCAAATTTCGGTACTTTGTGGGTAGGCAATTGCCGTCCACAAGATGAAAGCGAATACGAAAATTTGTTTGTTTCCATCTCTATGTTAAACTCCCGTTTTGAAGATTTTTTTGAGAAACTAGGTGCTGATTTTTATGATTATATCGTGATTGACGAAGCTCACCACAGTCAGGCAGAAAGCTACCGAAAATTGTTTGCTCACTTCGTACCGCAACTCCTTATTGGACTTACTGCTACACCTGAGCGTATGGATGGACGTGATCTTCGACCAGATTTTGGTGGACGAATTAGTGCAGAAATTCGCTTGCCACAAGCTTTACAAGCAGGATTGCTCACACCATTTCAATATCTTTGCGTAACAGATTCTACTGATCTTAGTGATGATGCTCTTTGGAATGGGCAAAAATACAATATCGAGCGTCTTGCGGATAAACTTTGCAGCAAAGAACGAGCTGGGTATATTGTTGAAGCGTTGCATAAATACCTCGCTAATGAATATATGTGCCGTGCACTCTGTTTCTGTGTGAATAAACGTCATGCCGATTTTATGGCAGAACAGTTGAGTCTGTATGGATTTAATGCTCAGAGTTTAACATCGGATACACCATCTGATAAACGCAAGCAACTTGCTAAAGAACTGCGTGAAGGAGCTATTCATTATCTCTGCGTAGTAGATATTTTCAACGAAGGTGTAGATATTCCTGAAGTGGATACTGTACTTTTTCTACGTCCTACAGAGAGTTTAACGATCTTTCTTCAACAGTTAGGACGTGGTTTGCGCCTTTCTGTAGGTAAGACGGAACTCACTGTACTTGACTTCGTAGCACAATCTAATCGTAAGTATGACTTTGCTAGTCGTTTCCGGGCTTTGATGCTCAATCCTGAAAAGAATATTGTTAAGCAAATCAAAGATGGATTCACTTTGTTGCCATCAGGCTGCAGTATCGTGATGGAGAAGAAAGCAAGACAATATATTCTTGATAATATCCAAAGTGCTATTTATAACAAGAATCGCATTATCAGAGAAATCAATAGTTACCCTAATATACCTACCATTTCTCAGTTTTTAGAGAATAATGGACAAGATATTCGTACTCTTTATCAAAGTAACAATTGCTGGACATCGCTTAAGCGCGCTGCAGGTCGTATCGCGTACAAAGACGATGTTATAACCAAACGGTTGGAGAAAGGGATGGCTAACTTATTGCACCACAATACTGCATCATTCCTTCATTTTATAGAACTCTTTATCGATGGAAGTAAGCAATATCTTGATACTAAAAATTATAAGTATGCTTTGATGCTATATTACGCTCTTTTTCAGGATCGTTTGGATAAAACAGGTTTTGCCAGTATTTATGAAGCGCTTGAATTGATCCATAAGGAAATGTACAGCTATTTTAGGCAAGAGATTTCGGAAATTATTTCTTATTTGCTTGCGCATCTTCAACTAAAAACGATGCCTTTAGGAGAGGATGTTTTGCCTGGACTTGAATTATACGGTTGCTATACCCGTGAGGAAATTTTTACGCTTGCCGGTAGGCAAACGGAAGCGCGCAAGATGCAAGGTTCTGTAACGGGAGTATTTAATTTGTCCGAACATAATGCTACATTACTTTTTGTGACGCTAAACAAATCAGATAAGGATTTTTCTCCTTCAACACAGTATAATGATTATCTCATTAATGAACACTATTTCCATTGGCAGTCACAAAACACAGACTCTCATCAAAATAATGGAGGACAGCGATATACTAAGCAAGCTGATACACAAAACAAAATAATCCTCTTTGTTCGTGAAGAGAAAAAGGATGGTTATGGTATACTTGTCCTTTCCATTGTTTTGGTCTAGTAGAGTATATGTCTTCTCATGATGATTTCCCTATGAATATCACATGGAAACTTCAACAACCAGCAATGGCACAATATGTTAAAGCAATATAAGCTATGAAACAGATAGAAGTTGTAGCAGCTATAATCTATGATAATGAAAAATACTTTGCAACCCAACGTGGTTATGGCGAGTTTGAAGGTTTGTGGGAATTTCCTGGTGGTAAAATAGAGAAAGGCGAAAGCCATGAAAATGCACTCAGACGGGAAATTCAAGAAGAGTTAGGTGTTGACATTAGTATTGATGGATTTGTATGTACTACTGATTTTGACTATCCATCTTTTCATCTTACTATGCACTGCTATCTGTGTACAATTTTAGCTGGTGAATTAGAGCTTCGTGAACATAAATCTGCACGGTGGCTAGTATTAAGCTCCCTTAATGAAGTTATGTGGCTACCGGCAGATAAAGAAATTGTTGAATATTTATTAGAAAATAGGTATGAGGAGTAATAGCCAGAAGAAATATCATTAATTATTTTCTCATGGCAATTGCTACTATAATCGATTGTTCGAAGAAGGTTGTCAATTGTGGGGGAAAACATATATTGGGATATTTAGGATGTTAATAAATATATTGGGGATTGTTATTTCCCGATGCAGCATATTCGCACTATTAATTGTCAGCGTTTTGCTTTTTTAAACGGTACAAGCCTCATTTTTACAATTACATTGAAAGTACCGGGAAATTCAATGTGCTGGTTTTCAAACTTTTCGATATACGTGTTGTACCGCATTTTTTCAGTCCATTTGCGGAAGTTTCCAATCAATTTTAGAGGGTTGATTTAGTGGGTGTTTCCGCATTGGGGTTACAAATGGTTTGCAAAGGCAAAGATAAAAAATATTCTTTATTACTTCTAATACTTATTGGAAATTATCTTTAATATATATTCTACTTTTAATGTGGTATATACCTAATTAGTTGTTGTATATCATTTTGTTGAATTGAAAATAGCCAACCCCTTTACCGTCAAAAGATACTTTTGCCGAGGATGTTTGGGATTATTAGGGTAGAGAGGAGTAACAAAGCCATTTTGAATAGCTGGTGTCAAATAGTTGGCAATAAAAGTGGGGCGATGCTTTAACTCTATTCTCTCCATTATCATTTTCAATGAACATTGTTCTATCCCAATAGCTTTTACGATTGATAAAAGTGGGGCGGTGAGTTGTTCGGTTAGCTTGTTCGGTACTTGTTCGGTACTTGTACGGTCGACTTGTTCGGTTGATTGTTGTGGGGCATTGATAATCATATATCTATTCTTTAACTCATGATTTTCTCCCATCATCAGATTTCTGAAAAACAAAATCAAAAAACTCATATCCGGTTCAACCCCTTTTCGCACATTTCTATAATTCGCACGAACCAACGCATTGCGAAAGAACCAAGATTTGTCGGCAAACAAATCATTGTTCACGTCAAAGCCAATGCTGCGTAAATACTTTATAGTAAAGACAGCTGTAGTACGGGTGTTACCCTCACCGAATGGATGAATCTGCCAAATACCTGATACGAACTTGGCAATATGTGCCACTACATCATCCATAGATAAGCCTTTGTATGAGAAGTTTTTTTCCTGTTCTAAGTCGTATTCTAACGCTCTGCGTAAATCCTCGGAGTTGACATAAAGCACCGTGTCGCCACGAAGTACCCATTCTTTCTTCGTTATATCATAGTCACGAATTTTACCAGCAAACTTGAAGATACCTTCAAAGAGTCTGCGGTGAATGGATGTAAAGCCTGCCACTGAAAATGCAAAGGACTGTTCATTTAAGATTCTGGCAATATTGGCAGACACTTTATCCGCTTCTTCTGTCTCTTCATCTTCGGGAGTTCGTGCCGTTTTCGACTGGTAATAGCTGTTGATGAGCTTCTTTACTTCATCAATATTAATATCGCCTTCAATATGCTTGACCGCTGTATCTTTCAGGTAGTCGGAGGTTTGCAAGCCGTCTACAGCTTGAAGCCCAATAGCAGTTTTCCAAGCTGAAGCCTTTTTCTTTTTGTCAGGTTCACTACCTCGGATGTATGATTCAAAATCTATGTCCATCTTAATTATTCATTTTCAACCCATTTGCTGAAGTCTCAAACCAATTTTAGAAGGTTGACTTGGTGAGTATTACAGTTATGGGGTTATAAATGGTTTGACAAGGTCAAAGATATGAAAAATGAAGCAATAGATCAAAGAAAGTGCAGAACTTTTGTACAAACATATTGTATGTTTGATTATTTGTAGTACTTTTATACAGCAAATAAAAGAATAGCAGAAATGAATGCAGAAGAAAGTAAAAATAGATTCATCTCTTCTTCGGAAGCGAAAGAAAAGTGCCGTAGTGCATACTATAAGCTTCTCGAAAGTGCCCGTGAAGGTAATATGGTCTGTATTCGACGAGGCGTGTACGCTAAAAATGGAACAGTTGGCTGATACCCATGATAGACCTTGATGTCGTGGTGTCTGATGGTATCCTATGCTTGTTTTCTGCATGGAATATCCATGGACTTACCACCTCTTTGCCTCAGGCATATCATGTGGCCATCAAAAGAGGACGGAAAATACGGTTGCCCGAATACCCGTTAATAGAACTACATTTCATCACTGAGGCACTATTGGAACTTGGTGTTGAAGAGCAAGTAGTAAGTGGCGGCTATGAGATTAAAGTCTATAATAAAGAACGCTCTGTTTGTGATGCTATTAAATGTAGAAATAAGGTTGGTATTGATGTTTGTTCCGAAGTAGTCAACAGTTATTTGGCACTTTCTAATCGTAACTTGACTCTCCTGATGGATTATGCAAGCAAACTACGTGTTACAAAGACTCTTGAAAAATATCTCGAAATAAAGCTATGAGCGAAGAAATAAAGAACTATAGGAAAACTTAATGCATGAATAAAAGCGATAGTGAGTGCTTCACACTTTCCTTTCCTGAAGCAAAAGGTCTCGTCATTTCAGGCGATGTGCATGGAGACTTTAATCAGTTGGTTTTTAAGCTCTGTGTGCAATACCGGATGAGAGACACACTGCTAATTGTAGCTGGTGATTGCGGATTTGGCTTTGAAAAGAGAGAAAGTTATGAGAACATGGTGAGACGGAATGTGAAGCGCATGAATGAAGCCAACAACTGGATTGTGTTTGTGCGTGGAAACCATGATAATCCGGCATATTTTGACGGTTGTACATTTAGATATAAACGATTTGTAGCTGTGCCAGACTATGCCATTATTCAAGCTTGCTCTCACACTATACTTTGCGTGGGCGGAGCTATCTCTATTGATCGTCAATACCGCATGAATACATGGAAAGGTAAGTTGAAATACTTAAAAGCAGGAGGTAATGCAACAGATGCTTTAGCAAGGAATATATATTGGAAGAACGAAGCTCCACTCTATGATGAAAAGAAAATGGGAGCTATTTGTTCGCAGTTTACTATAGATATGGTGATCACTCACACATCTCCCTCTTTCTGTGAACTATTCACGAAAGGAAATCTTCACCATTGGATACAAAACGATGATACTCTGCTTGATGATGTAGAAGCAGAACGGGCAGCTATGGATAAGCTACACGAACAACTCGTCCGGGATCATCACCCTGTATCACATTGGTTTTATGGCCACTTCCATCAGAGTTGGCATAACTCAATTGATGGAATATTGTTTCGAATGCTCGACATTATGGAGTTCTACTCGATGTACTGATTGTAAAAAAGCTAAAGTGAATTATGGATAAATTGCCTACATATCAAGAATTACTTGCGATTAATAGACAATTGGTGGCTGAAAATGAACAGCTTCGTAAAGAGAATGCGAAATTGGGTGAGTTGGTTAAAAGCATTGTAGAGGTTGGTGAAGAAACGAAAAGCGTAGAGACAAATTCCGATTCTAAAGACACTAAACCTGTATTTCAGGAAAAGAAATTAATTGTAACATCTTGCTTGTCTTTGGAAGAAAAAGTCACTTTATTCAGCAGCTTATTCAAGGGGCGGGAAGATGTATTTGCAAAGAGATGGTATAGTAAGGCAAGTGGAAAATCGGGATATCAGCCAGTATGTTTGCATGAGTGGAATCGTCAATTCTGTAATAAGAAGAAATATAAGTGTGCACAGTGTCCGAACCGGCATTTTAAGAATTTGGAGTATGAAGATATTTATAAGCATCTTGAAGGAAAGGATACAGACGGGTGCGATGTAATAGGGATCTATGTTGTTCTGGATGGCAATCAATGCAATTTCTTGTGTGTAGACTTTGATGACAAACAGTGCGCTCATGACTATAAGAATGATGTCCTGGTATTTGTCGATGTTTGTAAAAGTTGGGATATACCTTGTTCTATAGAACGTTCTCGTTCTGGGAATGGTGCCCATGTGTGGATTTTCTTTGAAGAACCATTGGCGGCTATTAAGGCGCGCAAATTAGGTAATGCAATATTAACAGAGGCGATGAATCGAGATGGTAGGGTTTCTTTGAAATCCTATGATAGAGTCTTCCCCAGTCAAGATTACCTTCCGGAAGGTGGTTTAGGTAATTTAGTCGCCCTGCCACTTCAAGGAAAAGCCAGAAAGAATGGAAATAGTGTGTTTGTGGATGAAACTTTTACTCCAATAGAAGATCAATGGACGTATTTATTGAATGTGGAGAAAGTTTCGGAGCCTTTTATCGATGAGGTGTTGGCTCTTCATGGATTATCCTCAGAGTTGGGCGAATTGTCAACAACGAGTGAATCCAAGCCTTGGGAAGCACCCGTAGCACAAAAGATAACAAATGAGGATTTCCCGAAAGAAGTAGTTTGTGTAAAATCGGATATGCTATATGTGTTTCTGGCAGGACTCTCGGGAAAGGTGCTCAATCACATTAAACGTATTGCTTCTTTCAAAAATCCGGAGTTTTATGCCAAACAGGGGATGAGATTGTCTACCTATAATATTCCCCGTATCATTTCATGTGCTCATATTTTAGAGGAATATGTAGCATTGCCTCGTGGATGCGAGGATGTCGTAGTGGAATTATTAATGAATAACCATGTTCGTCATTGTATGAAAGATGAGACGAATCCGGGAAAATGTATCTCGGTAAAGTTTAAAGGAGAACTACGTGAAGAACAAGATGCTGCTATAGCCAGTTTGATGGCTCATAATACCGGTGTGTTAAATGGAACGACAGCATTCGGAAAAACTGTGACTGCTATAGGTCTGATCGCCAAGCGTAAAGTAAATACATTGATTCTTGTGCATACGAAGGCGTTGCTTGAACAATGGAAATCTCGCTTGGAGGAGTTTCTGGATATTGATTATGTCGAGGAACATACTTCTCATAAGCGTGGACGTAAGATTGCGTTTTCTCCTTTTGGTACACTCGATTCAAACGGAAACAGGCTTCATGGGATGGCTGATATAGCATTGATACAATCATGTTTTGACGATAAGGAGGTAAAACCATTTGTAAGAGATTATGGGATGGTGATCGTAGATGAGTGTCATCATGTCTCGGCTGTGAATTTTGAGCATGTTTTGAAGCGTTGTAATGCTCGTTATGTGTATGGATTAACGGCAACTCCCATCCGTAAAGATGGTCATCAACCGATCATCTTTATGCAATGCGGCCCCATTCGATACTCTGCCGATGCTAAAATGCAGATGGCTTCACAAACATTTGAGCGTCTACTTATTCCACGTTTTACCTCTTATCGAGAATTGGCGGACGACAAAATGATGTACATACAAATACTACAAAGGATGGTCGATGACGATTATCGAAACCGGCTTATAGCAGCTGATGTGTGTAAAGTATTGGATGAAGGGAGGTCGCCAATTGTTTTAACCAGTCTTACTTCGCATGTAGTGATATTGTCGGCTATGCTTGCTGACTGTTGCAAGAATGTTATTACGCTTATAGGCTCTGAGTCGATGAAAGAAAAACGGTCGAAGATGGAACGCCTGCAAAACGTACCTAAAGAGGAGGCACTCGTGATTATAGCTACTGGGAAATATGTAGGTGAGGGGTTTGACTGTCCGCGTCTTGATACCTTATTTCTTGCATTACCTGTTTCGTGGAAGGGGATAGTGGCGCAATATGCCGGTCGCTTGCATCGTAACTATCCGGGAAAGAAACTCGTTCAGGTTTATGATTATATTGATATCCATATCCCTATGTGTGATGTGATGTACAAACGTCGGTTGAAAGGTTATGCATCTGTTGGGTATAAGATTCAACAGAATGATTCGAAAGATCTTTTTGGTATCGGCCAAGGCGTTATTTTTAATGGAAAGAATTATCAGAATCTGTTTTTTGCTGATTTATCAAAAGCCTCTAAGTCTGTCATTATATCGGCCACTAAATTATGGTTTGCGAAACGTGCTCCAATTCTTGAATTGTTAGCCGATCTTTCTGCACGGGGTGTAGAAGTTATTGTGTTCACGCGCCAACTTTTAGACAAGGATAAGATATTATTAAATAGCGTACAAGTAAACGTGAAAGAAAAGTTGTCGCTCCATACTGCGATTATTGATAAGTCCATTGTTTGGTACGGTAGTGTGAACTATCTTGGTTACAACGCAGAGGATGATAATGCAATAAAGATTGCGGATTCTTTTATTGCAGAGGAGATAATAAAAATCTTGTATGAATGATCGTTTCACTATTTCCTAAATGAATCTTTTTCTCCCGCTATAAACTCTAGTTGAACTTATACTCATAATAAATGGCATACAAAGTATTAGTAAATCTTTATCCGCAATCTTTCACTGATTTCAGTATTCGTTCTCTTCTCTGTAAAATATCGTTATTATATAAGGGCTAATTCATAAAATCGATTTTTTTGCTGTATTTAAAATGTACTATCATACTGCTCACATTTTACATCGATAGATGCGCATTGCAGGTGAGCAATATGGGTTTAGATTTGCGTATTGCAGAAAAAACATTAAATTTGCATATGGATGAGATGATAAATATTGAATAGTATGATATTCAAACGTAAATTATATGACAAACTACTTGTCTGGAAGCGGCAGGAACTAAGGTGCTTCTGATAGAAGGTGCCCGACGGATAGGCAAATCCACTCTTGTGGAAGAGTTTGCAAAGAATGAATACCGGAGCTATCTTATGATAGATTTCAACAAAGTTAGCGACTCGGTTATTTCGGCCTTTAACAATTACATGAATGATCTCGACACCTTTTTCCTTATTCTTTCTTCGGAATATGGTGTGAGGCTTTATCCAAAAGAATCCATTATCATATTTGATGAGATACAACAGTTTCCGAAAGCCCGGCAAGCGATAAAGTATCTGGTCGCAGATGGACGGTTCGACTATATAGAGACGGGCTCGCTAATCTCCATAAAGGAGAATGTAAATGATATTACCATTCCTTCTGAAGAAAGGACACTGCTTATGTACCCCATGGACTTTGAGGAGTTTGCTTGGGCTATGAATGAAGAGCCATTGATGGCATATATCCGCCAATGCTTTGATAAAAAGGTACCTTTGGAGCAGGGGATTCACGCCAAGGCTATGCTGCTGTTCCGCCAATACATGATTGTGGGCGGTATGCCGAAAAGCCTGTCGGCGTATCTGGAGAACAACCGGAACTTCGAAATGGCCGATATGGAAAAAAGAGACATACTGACACTGTACCGGAATGATATAAAGAAGATAAAGTCTGGCTACAGGTCGAGTGTACTAAGCATATTTGACCAGATTCCGGCTTTTCTTTCGCGTTCCGAAAGACGTGTAGTGATGAATCGCATTGAAAAGGGGGCGAGCTTTCCAAAATATCATGATACTTTCTTTTGGCTCTCCGATTCGATGATTGCCAATGAATGCTTTAACTGCTCGGACCCTAACGTGGGACTTTCGCTGAATGAGGACAGAACATATGTGAAATGTTATATGGGGGATACGGGACTACTTATCAGCCATACATTTGATGAAAATGAGATCTCTGACGGAGAGCTTTATCGGGAAATCTTATTGGGGAAACTGTCGGTGAACGAGGGTATGTTCTACGAGAACATAATTGCCCAGATGTTGGTGGCTGCCGGGCACAAACTGTACTTCTACACGCGATACAATCAAGAGAAGCATCGCAACGACATGGAAATAGATTTTATCTTGTCGAACCACAGCAAACTGAAATATAAAATATTTCCGATAGAAGTGAAATCGAATGATAAATATTCCATCCGTTCTCTTATCCGGTTCAACGAGAGTTTTCGTCAGCGTATAGGAGGGAGCTATGTGATTCACCCTAAAAACCTGAGTGTAAAGGAAGGGGTGGTGTATCTACCTGCCTATATGACTTTCTGTTTGTAGTCTTGTAATCACCATTTCTGCACACTATCATTCCAGTTTGATTATGGCAGAGAGGGCTTATCGTTCATTACACTTTTCATGTTGTTCATAATCAAACGGGCTATTCTGTTTACTCCTCAAAACAGGGATTTACTGGAAGAGCTACAGGCTTCTGTCAGGATGGTGAGGCGTGTTGGGACCATCTGTAAAACAGAAGGATTTAGCATTGATACTTGTAAGAAGTGTCAAGACTATATTGCACGTTATGTCATCGGCAATGCCAATAACCGCAGAGCTATGCTCGGAGTCAAAATGCTGGAATACTTCAAGAAACATGAAATGCTTTTGGCTGATACAAAACAGAACCATAACATTTCTCTGACATTATTGCTTCAGACTTTGGTATTTACAAGGATAAGAAGTGACCCGATAAGCTATTTGGAATTACTCCATTCATTTTTTTCATACCTTTACACTCTAAATTTATGAACGAATCCGTAACTAAAACTTTTAATTTCAAAGAACGCTTCTGTAATATTAGACTAAGGGATATTGATGCTTTTGTAAAAAAAAGTACATGTCTACTAATTGGATTACAGTACGAACCAAAAACCTCAAAAATGTGAGCTAATTTAGGAATGTAGAACTGGACTCAGGTAAATCAGTAATCATCTAAAAGTGAACGGAAGGGGCAGGTGGGAATGAAATTTCCACATTACTAACTATTCCGTAGATTTTTAGAAGAAAACGGTACAAATAATGGTATTTTCAAGTTCGAATGTGTATTTTTGCAAGCATATTCACCTAATAAATAGGTCAACTAAGAGCAAAATATTTGTCATTCAATTATAAGAGGCTATGAATCAAAAAAATATTCTTTCACATCCACGTCAGACTAAATCTGGTAAAACGTTTTTTTTGCGAAGTTTTTTATTAATATGATAACTAAATATCACGCGAAGTATTACGCAAACTTGCTTACACAAAAAGCTGTGGGCGGTGAACTATCTTCAATCTCGCAATCACTAATGAGTGCGTCTGTTGACATCAATCCACATCAGATTGATGCAGCCCTTTTTGCATTCAAATCACCACTATCCAAAGGTATCGTTTTAGCTGATGAAGTCGGTTTAGGAAAGACTATCGAAGCAGGTTTGGTCATTTGCCAATATTGGGCTATAGGCAAACGAAAGATTATAATTGTTTGTCCTGCTGCATTGAGAAAACAATGGAGTACAGAATTGATAGATAAATTTGGTATTGACAATATTATCCTTGACACCAAGAACTATAATGAAGCCATCAAGAACGGCAGATCTCCATATTCAAAGAATAAGGCAATTATTTGTTCCTATAATTTTGTGGCTCGTAAAAAGGATGAAATATTGATGCATGGTTTCGATATATCAATCATTGATGAAGCTCACAAACTAAGAAATGTTTATCGCCAATCAAGCAAAACATCTCATGCAGTTCGTGATGCTCTCACAACAACAAAGAAGTTGTTGCTTACAGCTACCCCCTTCCAAAACTCTTTACTGGAGCTTTATGGCTTGACAAGCATAATTGATGATCATATTTTTGGTAGCGAGAAATCATTTAGAAGTGAATACGGTTCTGGAGAAAATAATGCCGACCTTCGTTCACGATTGTCTACGATGTATAAACGTACATTAAGACGTGATGTAAAAGAATATATCAATTATACAAATAGATTACCACTGACACAGAAGTTCGACTCTACTGATGCTGAATATGAGCTATATCAAGCTATTTCTGATTTTCTCAGAAGAAACGATATATACTCAGTTCCTGCACAGCAGAAGAAGTTGACTACAATGATAATCCGTAAGATATTGGCTTCTTCAACTTTTGCTCTTATAAGTACATTGACTAATATAAAATCACGTCTCGAAAAGATGCTCGAAACGGCATCTATGCTCTTATTTACAGCAGAGGATTTGATAGACGATGATGAAGAAATAGATTTGTATGTTGATGATAACGAAGATATATCAGCCGAGGAAGAGGATGCGATTGACATTGATAAACTAAAGGCTGAGATTGAGCTATTGCAAACATTTATCAACAAAGCCAAACAGATAAAGCAAGATTCCAAATCAGAAGCTCTTCTTCAAGCATTGGATAAATCATTTGAGATGCAAGCCAAAGAGGGTGCTTCACGAAAGGCATTGATATTTACCGAATCAACAAAGACACAGGCATATCTGAAAGAATATCTTGAAGCTAATGGCTACGAAGGTAAAATCGTATTGTTCAATGGTCGGGGTTCTGACCCTAAAACAACACAAATATATAAAAACTGGTGCGAAGCTAATCCTTCAAAAGTTAGTGGCATCAAATCTGCTGACCGAAGAATGGCATTAGTAGATTATTTTAGAGAATCGGCAGATATTATGATTGCAACAGAGGCTGCTGGCGAAGGTCTTAATCTTCAGTTCTGTTCTCTTGTTGTAAACTACGATTTACCGTGGAATCCTCAAAGAATTGAACAGCGCATTGGTCGTTGCCACCGTTATGGTCAAAAACATGATGTTGTTGTTGTCAACTTCGTAAATATCAGGAATTACGCAGATGTGCGTGTATTCAATATCCTTAACGAGAAATTCAATCTTTTTGATGATATATTCGGCGCTTCTGATGAAATTCTCGGTAAGGCAGACGCTATCGACTTTGAAACTCGCATTTGGGAAATCTATCAGCAATGTAGAACTGAAGAAGAAATCAATGAAGCGTTCGATCGTCTCCAAACTGATATGCAGGTTGAGATAGACGAACGCATGAAAGATACTCGCCATCAAATTTTAGAAAACTTTGATATTGATGTGCAAGAACATCTTCGTGTAGCAAAAGATGAAGCAAGTACTTTCTTAAATAGATATGAACATATTCTTTGGGAATTAACAAAGTATGTGCTTGATGGCAAAGCTAAATTCGATGATAAACAACATTCTTTCGTTCTCAAAAAGTCAGTTGCGAATTGCGCGTGTGGTAAATATGATTTACTGTCACAACTGCAAGATGGTGCTCCGTATCGACTTTCTCACCCTTTAGCTCAGTATGTCCTCGACAAAGCTATGATTTTAGATACAGACAACTGCAACAGTGAAATCGTATTCAACAATAAAGACACTGGTATAAACGTAGTACTGCCTGAATATCTTAGATATCAATCAGGCTATTTAGGCTTATCAAGACTTCAAATTTCATCATTTGAAGACGAACAATATTGCTTGTTTACTGCATTCACTGAGGATGGCAAGTTCTTAACACAAGAAGAAGCCGAAAAACTATTCCTCTGTGGTGGAATTGAAAAGATAAATACCCAAATACCTGATACTATTGTTTCTCGACTGAGTGCAAATTCAAAACAACACATCATAACAACAATAAATAATGTGGATAGCAGAAACCTTTCATTCTTCAAAGAAGAAGAAGACAGAATCTATCGTTGGGAACGTGATGTGATTGATGGTATTGAGCAAGAGCTTGATATAGTAAAACGTAATATACGTGAGACAGAAAGACTTGCTCGTCAAGCTGAAAATATAGAAGAACGTATCAGTCTTGAAGCTAAAGCAGAGGATCTGCGCCGCCAGAAGCGTAGAAAGCGCAATGAACTTGAAAACAGGGAAGATGAAATATCTGTTCGTAGAAAAGAGCTCGTTGCTGAACTTGAGAGAAAAATGATTCAAACAACTTTATCAGACAATCTATTTATTGTCCGCTGGAGTACTAACTAATTAATAAACAACATAATGAATGAATATCAGAAGCGCTTCGTCGCATTATTGAAAACCATATTTGAGTTAGATAAGTCTGACCTTGATTTCGGTATTTACAGAATCATCAATATTCGTCAACGTGAGATTGTTGATTACTTCGAGAATCGTCTACCCAAGAAAATACAAGAGATTCTCGCCCCATTTGCAAATGAAAAGACTGATGAAATCAAACAAAAGTTGGCTAAAATAGAATCTGATGTTGAATCAATGGGTATGACTATTGATGCTCTTCAAGACAATACTCCCAAAAAACAAGAATATATTGCTTTGCAGAAACAATTATCTCAAGGCTCAGATATGTCAGCACTCGAAAGCGACGTATATTCTGCACTATATTCATTCTTTAATCGTTACTACGACGAAGGAGATTTTATCTCTAAACGTCGTTATAAAGAAGGTGTCTATGCCATTCCATATGAAGGTGAAGAAGTAAAACTGTATTGGGCTAACCAAGACCAGTATTACATCAAGACTGCTGAAAACTTCAAGGATTATTCATTTGTTACAAAGGAAGGGATAAATGTTCATTTTCGCTTGGTTGATGCTACAATCGAGCAGAATAATAATAAGGAAACTGACGATTCTAAACGTGTGTTCATGCTGTATACAGAAAATGATGAGCGGCCTGAATTGAAGACATTCGAATGGAATGCTGAATCAAAGGAACTAATCATTCGCTTTATCTTTGACATACCTGCAGACAAAAAGAAGAACTATGTTGATGATAACTATGCAAAAATTCGTGAATATATTATTGGTGTACCTGAATTGATGATGCCATTGATGTACCAAACATCAACAGACCCAAAGAAACCTGTAACTTTGATTCAGAAACATCTTAACGGATATGTAGCAAAGAACACATTCGATTATTTCATCCATAAGGATTTAGGTGGATTCCTCACGCGTGAACTTGATTTCTTTATCAAGAACGAAGTAATGCATCTCGATGACCTTGATACAGATGACGAAGTACGTGCAGAAAGTTATCTTGCAAAGGTGCGTGCGGTAAAACGTATCGGTAAAGAGATAATCACATTTTTGGCGCAAATAGAGAATTTTCAACGCAAACTTTGGGTGAAAAAAAAGTTTGTGGTGGAAACACATTGGTGTATTACTCTCGATCATATTGATGAATCGTTCTATCAAGAGATAGCTGATAACAAAGCACAGATTCAAGAATGGATTGATATGTATGCTATTAATGAGATTAAAGGAAGTCTACATACAGTTGCATTCACAAATCCTCCAAGTATAGATTTTTTAAAAGAGAATCAGAACTTGATTATTGATACAAAGAATTTTCCTACCACATTCCGTGACCGTTTAATTGCATCTATAGATAATATAGATGAGAACACTAATGGTTTGATGATAAATAGCGATAATTATCAAGCTCTAAGACTAATAAAAAATCAATACTCCAATAGAATTCAAACCATATATATAGACCCTCCATATAATACTGATGCTACACCAATATTATATAAAAATGGATATAGAGATTCATCTTGGTTATCATTAATGCAGAACAGATTATTTGAAGGAAAATCATTATTGGTTGATACGATTGGATATTATTCTATAGCTATAGATGATACTGAACTTCACAATTTATACAAAGTTCTGGAATTTACTCTTCCTAACTATAATATATTTCAAGTCATTGTTAATCATTATCCTGGTTCTGGAACAGGCAGAAGTAATGTAAGTAAAACCCATGAATACAACTTATTTGCAGTAAAAAAGAATAGTGATATATTGCGAGGAAAAGCTAAAAATGCAGGAGAAAGAGTAAGAGGGTTCTGTCGAAGTGGTACTGGTGATAATAATTTTCGATATGGCAGACCTAATAGTTTCTACGCAGTATTAGTTGACCCAACAACTCACACTATTAAAGGTTTTGAAAAACCTCCATTAATAAGCGAAGACTACCTAACCTCAAATACAAATGAAGGTTATCTACGTGTATACCCATTAGGAGCAGACGGAGCAGAAAGATGTTGGAGTTTAGGATATGAATCTGCTAATGAGTATTGGAAAAACGATATGCTATTTTGTTCTGATAACAACGTAATTAAAAGACGCTATTTTGATGATGAGAATAGAGATTTATTACCAAGCCTGTGGGTAGATTCAAAGTTTAGTGCTGTTGTTAATGGTACTAACTTATTAACAAAAATGTTTGGAGACTCTGGTAGATTTCCATTTCCAAAGTCACTTTATACAGTAGAAGAAGCAATAGAAGCAGGCACATTTGACGATAAACAAGCTATTGTTCTTGATTATTTTGCAGGCTCAGGAACCACAGGACATGCTGTAATTGACTTAAACCGAAAGACTAATGGAAACAGAAAGTATATCCTTGTTGAAATGGGTGAATACTTTGAATTGGTTACCAAAACAAGAGTAAAGAAAGCAATTTATTCTTCTGAATGGGATAGTGGTAAACCAACAGAGCATAACAATGGCATTTCCCAAATAATGAAATATATGCGTCTTGAAAGTTATGAGGATGCGTTATCAAATATATCTCTTGATGGAAAAGGCTCATTCTTCGGCTCTAACTTAGGAGATGAATACCTAATAGGCTATATGCTTGATATGGAAGCAAAAGGCAGTTTACTAAATCTTGATGCTTTCATCTCTCCATTTGAGTACAACATGAAGATTACAGAAAAGAATGAATGTAAAGAAAGACGAGTTGATGTCGTTGAAACCTTCAATTACCTTATTGGTCTTTCTGTTCATAGTCAATCTTCAATCTCCTACTTTTCAACCAAAGAAGCTGTTAATCCTCCATATGAGGGTGCAGTTGATTTGCAAAAAGACCTTAATGGAGTTTATGGATTCCGTCAAATCGAAGGAACATTACCAGATGGTCGTAAGGCTTTGATTATATGGCGTAACATTAATCAAGATAATATTCTGGCGAGCAATGCTGCACTGGATGCCTATTTCTCGAAATATCGCATCAATCCTGCCGACCGTGAGTTTGATGTGATATATATCAATGGAGATAACAACCTTGAGAATCTGCGTCTTGACGATGAGCAATGGAAAGTAGTGCTTATCGAAACAGAATTCAATAAACGAATGTGGGAGGAATAACGAAATATGGCAAAAAAGAAAAGTTCACCATCAGTCAGCTTTGAAACCTATTTGGTCTTATTCCGTTACTTTCTTGGTGAGATAGGCACTACCGAACTGAAAAGTTTGGGTAACAAGCTCAACAGCGTTGAATATGAAGGATTGGATGAAAATGGCAATACTCATTTTCATCATTACATAGCTCAGATAACAAAGATGAAACATTGTAGTATCACAACCGATAAGTTGCGAGAATACGATGAGAGAATCTGTCGATATACAAAAGAAATTGGAGAGAAACGTGGTGGTATCAGTTTGAAGTATTTCCAATACATCTCGCTGCTATTTACTGAGATGTATCTCGATAACTACTTTGCAGACAGATCAGCCTTCTGCAAGTCGCTTAACGAATTCATTGATAGCGAAAACGCAAGAACACTTGGTGCTCTTACGATGGAACCATATACCATTAACTCAATGAATAAGTTAGCGTATATGTGTGCCACAGGTAGTGGTAAGACACTTTTGATGCACATCAACATAAAGCAATTTATATTCTATTTGAAGCGTGCAAAACGAATAAACGGCAGTATCGCTATCAATAAAATTATTGTGCTTTCACCAAATGAAGGAATGAGTAAGCAACATTTAAGTGAGCTTACTCTTTCTGGAATTAAAGCCACTATCTTCAACAAAGATGGTGGCGGTATGTTTAGCGGACAAAATGAAGGTGTTGCTATCATTGATATGAACAAGCTCAAGGAAGAAGGCAAAGTGAAAACCGTGTCGGTAGATAGCTTTGAACGTAATAACCTTGTTCTTGTGGATGAAGCCCATCGTGGAATGTCTTCAACAGATGGTGTTTGGTACGACTATCGTACACGATTAAGCGAAGAAGGTTTTGCCTTTGAGTACTCAGCTACATTTAAACAAGCACTGAATGCCACATCTTCAAAAAAGGAAGACAGGCAGATGGTAGCGGAATATGGCAAGTCTATAATAATGGACTACTCTTATAAATATTTCTATGGCGATGGCTATGGAAAAGATTATCGTATCTATAACCTCAGAGCAGGTATTGATGATAATCACCGTCATTTGTATTTGATAGGTTGTTTGCTTTCCTTCTTCCAACAAGTGAAGTACTCTATTGAAAAACGAACCGAACTGATTCCTTTTAATATAGAGAATCCATTATTAGTGTTTGTTGGAAACCGTGTAACGGCATCAACATCAAAAGATGAGTTGAGTGATGTTCAAGAAGTGCTATGTTTTATCGACAGATTTGTTCGTAACAAACAAGAAAGCATCCGTTGTATAGAGCAAGTGAAGTCAGAAGAAACAGGTCTTACCGACAAATATGGACGTGATCTATTTTCACACGATTTCAATGCGCTAATAGATGTGTATGGCCAATTACCATCAGCGCAAGTGCTATATGAAGATATGCTTCATCTGATATTCAATACCGACACTGTTGCCGATGCTCCACGATTGCACATTGAAGCCATAAAGCAAGTGCAAGGTGAAATTGCAATGAAGATTGGCGAATATGGTGATTATTTTGGTGTGATAAACATTGGAGATACGGCTAATCTTATTAAGGCTTGTGAAGCAAAGGGAATAGTCAGCAGAAGCGAAGAATTCGTTTCTACTTCACTATTCAGTAGCATCAACGATAAAGAATCAAAGGTTAGAATACTTATCGGTTCACGAAAGTTTACCGAAGGATGGAACAGCTGGCGTGTGTCTACAATGGGATTGATAAATTTTGCCAAAGGTGAAGGTTCGCAGGCAATTCAGTTGTTTGGTCGTGGTGTTCGTTTGAAAGGATATAAAGGAATGCTAAAAAGGTCTATATGCCTTGACGATACCTCAGTAAAAACTTTGCGATATATGAATTGTGTAGAAACACTTACCATTTTTGGTGTGAAGGCGCAATATATGGAGGATTTCAAGAAATTCCTTGAACAGGAAGGCGCTCCTATCAATGATGATATTATTGAAGTGACTCTGCCAGTAGTCAATCGTTATGATGAAATAAAGACAAAGAAACTCCGTGTCATAAAAGTAAAGGACGGAAAGAATTTCAAGAAGCAAGCACAACGTATGGTGCTCGATGTACCCAAAGAAGACTTCATGCGATACCTTATTCGTAGTAAGTCGGTACTAGATTGCCGAAGCAAGATTCAATCCATTGAATCATCAGGCTCATTAAAAATGAATATTCAGGTGATTGATACAAGATTCACGATTCCAGCGTCAACACTTGTCTTGCTTGATTATTATCGCATCTTTGATGAGATTCAGCAATACAAAAATGAGAAGTCTTATTTCAATATCAGCATTGATAGGAACAAGCTGAAACCTATTCTTGAAACAGATGGTTGGTATGAACTAATTATTCCAGAAAAGCAACTTGAAATAGATTCAATTCGCAAAATTGACTATGCCACAGATTATGCGATTATGGCATTAAAGTCTTATATGGACAAATTCTGCAAATTCGAGCAAGAAAGATGGGAAGCACCATTGCTTGAATTTCAAGAAATATCGGCTACTGACAATAATTTTGTAGATGAATATACCTTCACCGTTACACCACAAAATAGCTTAGATACCACTGGTGAAGAATTGGATAAATTCATTGGAGATATAAAGTCTATTCTTGCAGATAATAATGGATTGAACGAATACGAAAAGAAGTTTGACTTCAACAAAAATCTGTGTCTGTTCGATTTCCGTTCTCACTTGTATGCGCCATTGGTATGCTTGAAAAAGGGAAATACCAATATACAGATTACCCCTGTCAGCTTGAATGAAGATGAAAAGCTGTTTGTTGATTATCTGAAGGAATTTACAGAGAATAATGGTGATGTACTTGAAAACAAATCCCTTTATCTTCTAAGAAATAAAAGTAAGGCGGGTATGGGATTCTTTGTTGCAGGTAATTTCTATCCTGATTATATCTTATGGATAGACACACCTGAAAAGCAATATATCACATTTGTCGACCCGAAAGGTTTGCTTCGTATTATGCCTGATGACCCTAAGATTGAATTTTACAAAACAATCAAGGATTTGGAAAAGCAGTTAGCACCGACAGCAGGTGATAAGCAGATTGTTCTCAATTCATTTATTATGTCTGCAACAAAATCAGCAGATTTGCATGAATGGTGGCATTGGGATAAAGCCACAAGAGAGGCACATAATGTCTATACTCTTGATGATGATCAATGTGTTGTCAGTATGATAAATAAAATATGCCTTTTACAAAGTTAATATATAAATAGAAAACTATGTTAGGACAAGTCACTATATCTTGTCCTAAAAAGGGGGGATGTGAGGTTTTACGGGTGGGGTTATGGCTGTTCGGAAGAAATGTATTATCTTCGTGGAAACCAAAGATAAATATATGCTGTGCTGATATGAAAACAAATAAGGCTGAAATATATAAAAATGCGTTCCGGCTGTTCTTACAGGACAATTACGAGAAGGTGACGGTGGTAAAACTGGAGAAAGCTATCGGATTGTCGTGCCGGGGTATCTATCATCATACAAAGGATAAATTAGGACTGTTCAAGGCGGTTGTAGATACCTATATCTTTGAACCGCACAAGGTGGAAAACAAGTTCGTGTTTGCGGAAGATATTTCATTGCGGGACTTCCTGCAAACCTATATCGAAGGGGTGGAAAGGACAATGGATTATCTAAGCAATGAACTGGGTGTGGATAGAAAGGAATGTGCCAAATGCTATTTTCAGTTCTTGTTCCAAGCATACAAGTATTATCCGAACTTTGTGGAGAAAATGGATGCTATCTTTGAGAAAGACCAACAGATGTGGCGAAAGATAATTGATAAGGCAATCGCTTCGGGGGAAATCAGAAATGATATTGCCACGGAAGAGGTCGTCGATATGTTCCGAATGGCACATCTGGGAATGTCATACGTGCTGGCTTTTACCACGGGACTTGATACCGAACGACTGAAACGGCAATTTGACGCTGTATATAAACTGCTGAAATGATTCTTTTGAACGGAAATTGAATATCATTCAATCTTTTATGTGATATGTGAAGCACCTTTCGGGGTGCTTTTTTTGTGTCTGCACGAAATAAAATACAGCAAATACTGTGTTTTCTGAAAGTTTGTGCTATATTTGGAAAAACAATAATGATGAAATAATATGAAACTTAAAATAGTATTGATAATGGGATTACTGAGTTTAGGATTAAACACCAATGCACAACAAGAGGATTACGGTGAAACAGAAAAGAAGCATTTCCTATACGATTTTATCGGAGATTCTGATTCATTGGGCTTGATTGATAAAAAGTATGTGGACGCATGGTGGAGCGTTTCGGATTCTGCTTCGATAATCCCTTTGACCCGAAAGGAAACACGAGGCATTATTAAAGCCTTTAAAAGCGGAGCGTTTGATGATGCAAGTGTGATAAAACATGATGATGTTAAAAATGAAGCCGGGGAAATAATAGAATATGGTATGATAGAAAGCATATCAGTGCAAGCAGATCTTCCTCCAAAGGCTTACTACATATTTGTTGGAAAAACCAAAGAACTTCCTTATAAGAATGGTCATTTTTACATGACAGACGTTACAAGTGTTTCACTCTCTAATAAATGGAAAAAGAAAGTGGATGCCATTATTAAGAAATATTGCTCTAATGAATAGTTATCGAAAAAGAATGGATAGGAAGCGAAAAAGGATATGTGAGATAACGGGGTATCTTTGTCGCCATTGGAATATAAAATATATGAGCTATGAAAATACTGTTTATCATTATAGGAATATTGGGGATATTCTCTTCCTGTACAAGTAGAAAGGAAAGGCTTGCAGAAGGAGCAGAATCAATTCTAAATGGGTATGAAGTAGAAAGAAACAAATTTCGTCCCGATTCTTTTCCATTAAAAGGGGAAACACTGTACCTGATATTAAGGGAATATAACTTTAACAATGACGGTACAAAGAGTGCAGGCGCAGAAGCCATTACCTTATCACCGAAAGAAAGGGAAATGATTATACATGCCTATATGGGCGGACAAGGAGAAAGGCAGAAAAGGGTTGATATTGCAGATAAGAAAGATGTAAAGACGGAGAATGAGGAACAAAGACCTACTTACCCTATTTTCGGTTATTGGTTGTTTACCGACCAAAAAGACGGAACGGAAGGTCAGAAGATGTTGCCATATATGAACAATGTTTTTGATTACGGCTCCACTGATACAAAAGCAAAGTATGCATTGTTTGGTGATGAATTTTACGAAAAGGTAATTCTAACGAAAGAGGATCAGCGGAAAGTAGATTCGATTATAGCAAAATATGATTTAGGACGAAGATATGATAAAATATATCCTGTGGATAAAACCAGCCAAAGAATGTTTGCCACAACTGTTGAATATGAAGTACTTGATACCGTTACTTTTAACAAGAAGGCTATGGAAGAAGCAGGCTACCCTAACCCGGAATATAAAGTACGGGGATATTGCGATACTTTGCCTGACAAGGCTATCAAATTGTGCCAATATTATTATGACTGGAAGGATAATCAAGATGCTTTTTATCGAATAGAAGTAATCAGACCGGATTACATAATGGCTGGAAAGATTTACAGTGAAACAGGAATGATAAAGGAACAATATTGGGCTATAAATGATAACCGCCTTCTTAGAATTGGTAACACTTACCATTATGACTGTACAGGAAAACTGATAAAAACAGTTTGTGAAGATGAAGGATTTAAAATCAGCTTTCTACAATTTCAGGAGATACTTTGGAAAAATGGGTACTATATGCCGAATCATATGCAAAACGGAACAGTACACAAAGAGCGCACTATCAGTTTTGGAAAAGAAGTTGTAAAAAGAGATGGAGAAATCCCCTGTTATATATATAGCTACATAGACTTTAATAAAGAGGTGACAATCACAGTAAACGGAGTAACCGGACAAATCATATCAAAAGAAATAAATCTGGTAGTGGACTGATAGTGAAATTGATTTAATATCGGAAAATTATAAAACATACAGACTATGAACATGAGAGATTTAGAAATTATGATACAAGAAATTAGAGATGCTTTTGGCGATATGCCTTATCCGGGTACGGAGTATATAACGAACGACTTGGAAGGGAATGATTTGGAACGAAAGCAGATACGGGAAGGGTTCAGCCGTTATGAGGACTGGCAGGATGTGCCCCGTGCATTGCTCCTGCAAGAACGGGATGCGTTGCCTTTATTTGAACCACAGGGGTTCAGGTTCTACCTTCCGGCGTATATGTTGTTCGCACTGGAAGATTATGAGGGGGCGGACATGATACCCGAAAGCATTGTTCATTCGCTGACATTACCGGATGCCGGAACGGAGCTATACGAGTTTGTACGGGAAAGGCTGGTGCTGTTCAATGAGGGACAGAGGAAGGCTGTACTACACTTTTTGGAATATCTGGAACGATGCCATACGGAAGATTTTACGGATGTATGTGTGGGCGATTGGTGTTCGGCTACTCCACGCAGGGCGATTGAAAGATGGTGCAGACTTGTTACTGACGAAATATAAAATATATGAACCATGAAAATACTGTTTATCGTTATGGGAATATTGAGTTTGTTTAGTTCCTGCTCCGGCAAAAAGGAGAAGCAACAGGAGAAGGAAAAGCTATATTCGTGGTATCCGAGTGAAAGTGCACCTTATCTTTATCCTACGACTATCCATGTAGGGTATTTCGGTATGCCGGACAAAAGTACGGTTTATATACCGAGTAAATCATTAGTTGGCAATATATGGGGAGTAGGACAATCACTGCACGTTGTGGGTGAAGAATATAAACCTTTACCGGAAGCGATAGAGATCATATGGTTGTCATTTACTGAAAACAAATTCTATTTTGTTTCGGAGTGGTTGCCAAAAAATAGATTACAATCGTTGTTTGACACGGTTTGGTTAAGTGGGCGGAAAATAGAGAAGCGATATAACGGGCTTGTTGTTGGTATGGCTCCCTATGGAATGATACAAATATGGGCTGTTGGTGGTGGTAGAAGGACAGAGGTTTGTTGTCTGCATGGATCGGAAGTACCCGTAAAGATGTCGGAATTTCGTCCTCGTGCTACTATGAGTCAAGATGAATACGTAAAAAAAATAGATAAATATCCAAGGATAGCGGATAATTTAAAGAAAAATGGTTTGCCTGACAGTTTGTTGTTTGAAAATTACCGTAAACGTTTTAATTATCATATAGTTCCTGAAATAGAAATGAAAGATGTAGACTTAACCAATGTTACAGTCCATTATTTCAATGGAGAGTATGATGTGATTTTATGGGAAAGACTGAAAGAGAATCTATATTCTTTACAGGCTCGTCCCCGTAATATATATATAAGTTGGACGGCAGGTAAGGATCAATATGAAGTTAGATTCGTATTTGACGAGCAAATGATTCTTTCTGCTTTTGAAAAGGTGTTCGGCAGTGATTATCCGCAGAGGGATGATTTTGATGTTGTGGAGCTTTACGAAAAGTTGTATGGTGAAGGAAAGTTGCCGAAAGGTGATTTTACCATTCATATTGATAATGAAGGAAATCCCACCAGAGTAAGTCTGAAAACAGAGAAAGGGGAAATGAGTGTACCAACTGATAAAATGCAAATCTTAGTTATCAAAAATGATAAATTGATTTATGAAAGTAGTAATTATAACGAAAAGGATTGGTGGGGGTATTAAAAATTATACGGATATGGAAACAACATCAACATTAAGCCAAGAACTGGTGCGGGCAGCGGCGACGGCAGAACCGGAGATTGCGGAGAGGGTGCAAGCTCTGGTGGAAACAATGGAAGGAATGATACGAAGCGGCAAGGATGCGGGGGAATTTGCCGGGCTGGAACAGCTTGCCGAGGACGGGCGGGTGATGCGGTTCGTGGCAGATACGCTGAACAAGCTGCCGGAAGCGGTGACGTACAGCGACAAGGGTTTCGAGGCGTATGTGATGCTGGTTGCCTTGTCACGGGAAGATGCGGCACTGCGGTATGTGTTCCGGTTATCGAGTTGGTATATCAACTACGGGTGCAACAGGGAACTGCTGTACTTGTGCCGGATATTGCATATCTATCCTGAACGGGGGTATCTGAACGGGGTGTATAACCGACTGGCGCAGTATGTGCAGCAAATGAAGCGGAAGCGTCCGCACTGCACCAAGAGCGAGGAATTGCCGAAAGGTGCAACGGAACTGGAAATACCTATTGCCTGTGTAAAGGTAAAGGAAATGACGGGTGAAGAGTTGTTGCAGGCAGAGGTGTATCTGGGCATGGTGAAGAATAAAAGGCTCGTGGAGAAGGTTACGAAGCACTGCATGAAGGCAAAGAATACGGGGCATCTGGCTGACCTTTGCGGGTACAGCCTAAGCACTTTCCGGCGGCTGTTCCGTGAAGAGTTCCGTACTACTCCCCATGAATGGCTGAAAGGACTGCGGAAAGACAAGGTGAAGAACCTGCTCACACAAACAGACTTGCCGCTGCTGGAAGTGGCAGAGGTGTGCGGGTTTGTGTCGCAATCGTACCTGACTGAGTTCTGCCAGATGAATTTCGGGGCAAGTCCGGGTGAGATACGGAAAAATTGATAATGAAAGATTAATGATAAGTTACAATGAATATAAAAACACTACTTTCCCATTTTATGAAAAACAAAAAAGTTGAAATAAGCGAGCTAAGGACGGTTATAGAGCAAAGCGGTAACGGTCATTTGCCTTTGTCCTGCCGTGTGGAACTGTTACAGTCCATCGGTAACGTGGAGATAGTGAACAAAGTGTTTGCGGAGTGCTGCAAGAAGGTATATCCTCTTTGGGGAAATGAGATTGAAGATACCTTGTTGCGGAAACTGCTGTGTTCAGCGGACGAATACCTTTACCACGGGAAAGGGAAAGCGGATGCCTTAGTCGAAGAAGCGAATAGACTACGTAACTATGTAGAGGGGCAATCCTGTACGGAAAGTATGGCAGGATGGGCGGTAATCTCACTTTGTTATTCGATAGCGGATCATGCCGCCGCTATGCTGGATATTGACGAATACGAGGGGAAAGATGATGGTTCGTTTGAGTATGAGGTATGGAATACGGACTTTTTCGCTTCGATGGCTTTTGCCGGGGGAAATCCTTTTGTGGATGAAGGGGATGCGGGAAAAAGGCGGGAGTTCTGGAACTGGTATCTTGATACAGTAGAAACGCTGTGCCGTAAATCAGATGCGCCACTGATCCGAATAGATGCCCCAAAGAAAAAAGAAGTAGAACAGAACACTATTCCACAACGGACACAGACTTATCAGACACCTGCGATATTATCTAAAATTCAAGAAGTCATAAATAATACATTAGAGTTAAATATTGAGCAATGTAATGCTGAATGGGACAAAATAGTGCTATTAGGGTGCTGTATGTCCACGGGAATTAATCTTGAAGGCTATAAGACTAAGGGAAATCAGAAATACAGTACAAAAGTGTCTTTACAGTCACATTATATATTAGATGATGTTAAAAAGGAAATGTACAATCAGGCAAAAGTGGAAGGTGCATGGTTCTATTGCATTATTGAGCTAAATCCTGACTTTACGTATTCTATCCGATTTGTCTATGACGATAAAAGCCAGATTCCACAAGACCACTTAGTAGATTCAGATGATTTTGTTGCTGAATTTAAGAAGTACCCACGTGCAAAAGAATATACTCCATTATGGTGGCAAGAGATATTGGGAAAGAAAGCGACGTATTTGAAAAATACTGTTGTCGTGGAACAATTAGCTATTCCACAGCGGACACAGACCTATCAGACACCTGATATATTGCTAAAAATACAACAGATAATAGAAAAATCCACGAAAGTATTTAATGATTATTGTACGGGAAATTGGGATAGAATTATTGTAGAAGCGTATTGCATTGGTGATGTAAGAACGGAAGGATATTTTATATGTAATAATATTGTTTCAAAAATGCCTGTTTCATTAAGTACAGCGGATTTATTGTCTGAAATAAAAAATGATATGTATAAACAGGCAAGTATTGAAGGCGCATGGCTTATGTGTAAAATAGTGTTTGATACCCAAAAGAAATTTATTATTGAATTTAATTATGACAATAAGTCTTCATTGCCCAAGGATGTATTTGATAACCCAGAGAGATTAGAAACGGCGTTCAAGAAGTCCCCACGAGCCAAAGAATATACTCCATTATGGTGGCAAGAGATATTGGGAAAGAAAGCGAAGTATTTAGAATAACTATATCTGTAAAATCAAGCGTATGGCAAAGAAAGTAAAATGTACGACGGGCGATGTGTTCGCTATTCCGGTGTCCGAAACGGAGTTTATATTCGGAAGGGTGCTGTTTGATGTAACGAAACAGTATATTAAGATTGTGCCGGAAGAAGAAAGAGAATTAAATGATCTGGGGTTCTTCAATAAAAGTGTGCTGGTTGAAATGTTCTTGGGTGTGTACACTTCGGTGGAAGATGTGGACTTTGAGAAGAAAGCTGTTACCGGGATATTCGTGTTTAAGGATTTTCTTAGTGAATACAAGGGAACGATAGTCGGTAAAAGAGAGGTTAATCCCATTGAAGTGAGTTTCCCGGAAACATTGGGAAGCCGGAATATGGATTATTACCTGACATTGGGAGAACTGGCGTTCCCCATAGATATAACAGAACAGATTTATTATGATGAAATAAAAGTGATGCCATCTACCGGATATGGTTACTATGAGGTTGTTGTTGCCACATTAGATTTTTCCGGGCGGGACGATTTAATTGAAGAGGATGCCAAAATGGATAATTATTTTAGAGATTCTGATTTGCGCTTTTTGCCAGATGTGCGTAAACGTATATGGAAACTTGCCGGAGAGGATATGAATAAGAGTTATTACGAATTGGCTAAAGGGAAAGGGGTTGACTTGGCACGATTGTATGTGTAAATTACGGTAAAACAGCCTCTTTTGTGCGATTTGAGCGATTATCGAAAAAGAATGGACGGGAAACGAAAAAAGTAATATCCGGATTGCCAGTAACTTTGCAGCCGTTTTTAGAAACCTAAAAAGGATTGCATGGATAAATTTTTTGATTCGATGTTACAGGAGATTGACCGCTATACGGGGACGGTCAATCTGGAAGGGGAAAACATTATTCCGGGATGCCGTGAAATGACGAAGTTCCTGAAAGAAAAGATGGTTGAACTGAAAGACTTCGCACTATCACACAAGTTTAAGGACGACGCAGAGGAAATCCGATTTTTTAAGTACCAAAAGCCGCTGATACTCGGACGGCTGCTCTACTTCTACAAGCTATACCAGATCGAGAGCAACCGACCGCCAAGCCATGAGCTTGCCGCAGGTTATTATCAGGGTGAGATAGAGAAGATGAAAGCAGCCTTTGAGAATAGCCTGTCATTCTTCCAGTATTACCGCAGCGGGGCTACGTACCGGGATAACTTCTACTTCAAACGGGGACAAACGGAGATAAGCCCGGAAACGGACACGTTCATCTTCGAGCCGGAAGCGGAGTTATCCACCGGATATGACCGACTGGTCGCCCGGCTGATTGCAGTGGAACTGCTGTTAGCCTTCCTGACAAGGCGGATGCGTGAGCCTGCGGACGGTGAGCCGCTATCGGGAAAGAAACTGTACTGGACGGACAAGAAAGCGGCGGCGGTGGAGCTGATATACGGCATCCATGCGGTGGGAAGCGTGGATAACGGGAAAGCGGACATTATCGACATCGTGACGGCATTTGAACGGACGTTCCATATTGATCTGGGCGACGTGTACCACACGTTTATCGCCATGCGTAACCGGAAGAACAGCCGGACGGTGTATCTTGACCAAATGATCGAACAACTGCTCAAACGGATGGACGAAACGGATAGCTAACTTGCTGAAAACCAATGATAGGATTACCAAGTTCGTAGCAAGCTGCTAAAAGCGACTTTATCGAACCCTAACCAGTGACAAGCGGCTTGCAGCCGCCGGAAGAACCGAAAGAAAAGGCTCTCCGGCGGCTTTTTTCGTGCCGGAAAAAATCTTTGGCAAGGTGGTACGGACGTGAAAAGAAAAACAATCGAATAGGCGGACATTTGCGACCATAATTTTAAAAATCAACAGATTATGGAAGTAATAACAATCGAAAGCAAAGCGTTTGCCGCCCTCGTGGAGAAGATAGACGGGATAGCGGCATACGTGGAAGTGTCCCGGCAAAGGGAACAGGACGGACAACAGGGACAGGAAGAGAAGAACAGCCGGACGACGGGCAAGTGGATGACGGGCAGCGAGGTGTGGAATATCTCGAAATCAGCCCCCGCACCTTGCAACGTTACCGCACGAACCGGATTATCGCCTTCTCCATCTGCGGGAAGAAAATCCGCTACCGCCGCACGGACGTGGAGCAGTTCCGGGAACGGTGGATGCGGGAAACACCCGACAAGCAGATCGACCGGATGATTGAACAACACCCTTTGCATGAACGTAAATACAAGCTGTATGGTAAGAAAAGAGGGAATACTGGCAAGGACGAGTAACGGGCTGGACGTGTTCCGCCACTACCTGCCCGTAAAGTGGCGGGTAGGCAGGAATTTCCTGAACCCGCTGTACGAGGACAGCAAGGCTTCGTGCAACGTGTATTATGACCGCCGTAGCGGGACGTACAGGATGAAGGACTTCGGGAACGGGGACTTTTCGGGCGACTGTTTCTTTATCGTGGCGAAAATCAAGGGGCTGGACTGCAAGAACGCCGCCGACTTCGTGGAGATACTGGAAACGATAGACCGTGAGCTGTGTCTGGGTATCAGCGAGGATGTGCCGCCGGAAACGGTACGGGAACGGCAGGCTGCCATGCGGATTGTTCCCGTGGCGGAAGGAAACGGAGCGGCAGAGCCGACCGGGACGGACGAACGGGCGGCAGAGCCGGAACACAAGCCACGCCCGTACCGGACGGTGCAGCAGCCGTTCACGGAAAAGGAACTGGAGTATTGGGCTGGGTACGGGATAACGGAAGCGGTGCTGAACCGATACGGGGTGCAGTCGCTGAAGGAATACCGGAGCGAAACAAAGGACGGGAAAGAGTTTGGTTTCACGTCCACAGCCATAGAACCGATGTTCGGGTACGTGGGGAAATGGGGCGTGAAGGTGTATCGCCCGAAATCGGAAGTACGGTTCGTGTACGGCGGTCATACGGGAGATAATTATTGCTTCGGGCTGGAAGAGTTGCCGCCCAAAGGTGACACGCTGTTCCTGAAGGGCGGGGAAAAGGATGTGCTGACGCTGGCGGCGCACGGGTTCCATGCGATCTGTTTCAATTCGGAAACATCGGTGATACCTGCAAAGATCATCCGGAAGTTAGTGTATCGGTTCAAGCATATCGTGCTGCTGTACGATGTGGATAAGATAGGGCTGGAAAGCTCCGAGAAGCACCGACAGCAGCTAACGGAGTACGGGGTGAAACGGCTGGTGCTGCCGCTGACGGGTGAAAAGACGGACAAGGACGTATCGGACTACTTCAAGGCGGGACGGACACGGGACGAGTTCGTGAAGCTGTTCCTTAAAATGCTGGACAGCCTGTACGGTGATACGATGGCGGTATTGAAATCCTGCGAGATCGACTACGACCACCCGCCACAGCAGGCGGTCACCATCGTGACCGCCGGGGACGTGCCGCTGGGTTCGGAAGAGAACATCCTCTGCATCACGGGCGGGGAAGGCACGGGAAAAAGCAACTATACGGCTGCGCTGGTCGCCGGGGCGATTCAGGAGAAGGAAACGGATGCGGACTTGTTGGGCGTTCGGGTAGAGCCGAACCGGAAAGGGCGTGCGGTGCTACTCTACGATACGGAGCAGAGCGAGCAACAACTGTACAAGAACACGGGGCGGCTGCTGCGGCGTGCCGGACGGGAGAAGATGCCGCCCTACCTGCACGTGTATTGCCTGACGGGAATGTCACGGAGCGAGCGACTGACGGCTATCATGCAAAGCATGGATAAGTACCATTACCTGCACGGGGGTATTCATCTGGTGGTGATCGACGGGGTGGCGGACTTGATACGCTGCGCCAATGACGAGGGGGAAAGCGTGGCGTTGATTGACGAGATTTACCGACTGGCGGGGATTTACCGCACGTGCATCGCCGCCGTGGTGCATTTCGTCCCGAATGGGTTGAAGTTAAGGGGGCACTTGGGTAGCGAGTTGCAGCGCAAGTCGGCGGCTATCCTCTCGATAGAGAAGGACGAGAACCCGGAAATCTCGGTCGTGAAGGCGTTGAAAGTGCGTGACGGCAGCCCACTGGATATTCCTATCATGCAGTTCCGCTGGGACAAGCAGATGGGTATGCCCGTGTACGTGGGCGAAAAGCCCCGTGCGGAGAAGGAGAAGCGCAAGGAGAAGGAACTGGCGGAGATGGCACGGGAAGCGTTCACCCGGCAGGAGAAGTACGGCTACATCGAACTGTGCGAACTGATACAGGAGATGTTAGAAGTGAAGGAACGGACGGCAAAGGGATATATCCGCTATATGCGTGAGAAGGAAATCGTCGAAAAGGAAGGAGATTACTATGTACACGGACAGGGAAGAGTTTGAGGGCTGGATGCAGCGGATCATGCAGCGGTTCGACACGACCGAAAAGCTGCTGGAAAGGGTGTTGAAAAAGAACAGCCAATTAGACGGTGAAGAGGTGCTGGATAATCAGGACTTGTGCCTGCTGCTGAAAGTCGGCATACGGACGTTGCAACGATACCGGGCTATGGGGCTGCTGCCCTACTTCACGATCAGCGGGAAGGTATTCTACCGGGCGAAAGATGTGCATGAGTTTATCCGTAACCGATTCGATGCGGTGACGGAGAGAAAGCGTAAGTGAAAAGTGAACGGTTGCCCCGCTTTGTCGTTAGATAAGGCGGGGTTATTCTTTTGCAGTTCGGCAGGTTTGCACTATATTTGCAGATGAAAATATGAAAGTTCATTGCCCGGCTTGAACGCAAGCGGGTTTTGATTATATAGATTGTACGTTCGCTGAACGTCTCGGTACGAAAACTGGCACTTTTCACTAAGAAACGGGATTACGGCGCAATGCACATGTTGTATGCACATACAGCGTGTCTTGCCTGTTTCGTTTCTTAGGTATGCCAGTACCTCGTACCGGAATAGCGTAATTCACGCTGTTTTTTATGGCGGCTGGCGGGCATAACCGATAAAAAGAAAAGTGTTATGAAACAGATTACTTTGTATGTGTACCAAACGATTGGCGGGTGCGCCGCCCGTGCCGACAAACAGGTGGACGATGCTGTTCTGAAAGCCGATTGCCTGCTCTTGGATGAAGAAACTTATCTGGATGTATTTATGAATCACCTCGGCTGGCCGCTGACGGAAAAAGAAACTTTTGTAGTGGCGCAAGCCGATTGTAACCTGACGGAAAAAGAAGGGGTGAAGTTCATCACGGGGGATGCCGTGGCGGAACTCTCACGGATGAAAGCTGCGGGTGACGGGGTGATGGTCGCCTACGGCGAAGGAATTGCGGCTGTGCTGCTCAATAGCGGGCTGGTGGATGAGATTGTGGTAGTTACGCTGCCTGTGGTTGCAGGGGGTGACGAAAAGGCTTTGCAGCATATTACGGGGGACGGTGCGGCATGGGTGGTGCGTTCCTGTAAGGTGCTGGACGGCGAGAAGGTAAGGACGGTGTATGGAAGGGTGTAATTTGTGCATCACTGATGCACAAATTCAGATATGGCTGTTAGAAATAATAAAAGGTGCATCGCTGATGCACCTTTCACTTTAATATATCAATTCTTTTATGATGTTAAAGTACATTTGCAGGAAGCATATCAGTTCTGTCTAACTTCTTTCTAAAGAATGTTTTCTGAATAGATGATAATACACTATGTTCAATTACATCCTTATGCAAAGTGAAAAATTTTTCAGAAGCACTAATACATTCTTGTGTAGCTTTACATTTTCTCAAAGAATTATTCAATAGACTAACTCCCATGAGTTTAGTTTTGAAAAATCTATTTTTTAATCCGTTACGGTATAGAAAATCAAAATAAACTTCAGCATCGGCAACATTATATTTTGCCAATTCTGATTGGAGAGCAGCCCAATAGTAATCTGTCATTTCCAATGATAGAACTACTACTAAGAAACTTCGTTCTCCTAAAGAGATTATTTGATAATCTTTTGTTTTCATTTCTTTACCAATTAGTACATAAGTCATTCATAATAACAAGTCCATCCTTTATGATGTTCACCGCTTCATCATAATATAAGGTTCGACTTGTTTCCAAGTTCATACGATCCACGTGAAAAGTTGTATGCCGATTCTTATTATAAAAGTCATACGCCCTTTCCAATGCTCTTTTTAACGAGGGCTGATTGTCGTAAGTTCCCACATTTTTTGAAAAATGAAAGTAACCATCACTTCCTTTTTCAAAATATGTGCCATAATCTCTAAAATCCGGTGCATCTTCCAAAATCCTTTTGCTAATCAAGCCGTCTAAAGCCTTCATTATACCAAATGTATAACATCCGTAATCATCTACTACAACACCAGAATTAGCAAGAGTGATGGATGTTTTGAGAAAATCTTCAAGAATACTTCCTTCAATATTTTCAATTTTTGTAAAATGCTTATTCAAATCTTTTTCTATAATACATCCAACCGAAGGCTGAATAGACAAAAAATCTTCCATAACTTCGGAAGGAACAGAAGATATTGTTTCCATAACTTCTGTAATAAGCTCAATATAGAAAGCTGTTACTGCTCCCTGTAAAAACAGAGTACCATTGTTATAAAAGATAATAGATACTTTTGCATCATACTTTCCTTTTAAATGATATTGATTTCTGATAGCAGAATTATTATCAGTATTGATTGGTGTTACTTCAATTTCTTCACTTTCTGATAACATATCCATAAAAGTATCAAAATCTTCCAAACTTATACCTTTTGCTGTAAAGGCTTTTTTATCAGGACAAGGTATTGAAGCGTTTTGGAGAATAACATTCCAACATTCTTCACATATTCCTTTTAATTTCGCTTTTCCTTGCGTACTACAGGAAACTTGACCGCCACTAATAAAACAGTTTAGAATACCTGTTTCTTTATTATGAGTTATCTCTATTTTTTTCAATTTGCCTTCATTACAATCTGTTATTTTGATTGAATATGAAGGTTTTGTTGCTATGAAATCTATAGCAACCTGATCTATGCTTTCGACAGATAATGAGTGTTTTTTAGCCATTGTAGTTCTATCTTCGGGTACAAAATTACAGTATTTTTTGAATATATGTCCACAAATTCAAGCATTTAACTCTTTTTGGGCTGCAAAAATCCCATTTAATAGGAAGTATAATGCTCTATATATGGAATAAAAATGTCCGGGACTTTTCTTGAACATCAGCCAATCGGTCATAGAAATGGCAAAGCCGCCTTTTCGGAGTGACCGACTGGCAAAGGTACTAATTATTATGGGATTAAGGGTATAATACCCGGAAATCCCGTGATCCGCCGTCGTCTATGAGTTCGTTGCGGTGCAGCCAGCGGAGAATTTCAGTGCCGGACTGACTGCCGAAGTTACGGACACAGTACAGCCGGGAAAGGCGATATCTTTTCAGATGGATCAGCAAATGTTCAGTTGTGAAAATGCTAAGTTCCCGACAAGCCTTGACGACACGCTGCGAGAAGCCGAGCCTATCCAACGGGGTATTCAGCAACTCACTGTGCTTGCCCGGTCTGCCTCTCTTTTTCTTCTGCTGTACATCGTCATAGATGGTATCTACCCGGTTACGCTCGAAAAGGGCGAAAAGGGATGCGCCGTCAATCATCAGGACGTTATCGAAACGGGCAAAAGCGATGTGGTTGCCGTTCATCCAGAGGGTGATGCGCTGCACGTCCGTACCGCAGATACGGGTGGCTTCTTCCACGGATAACCAGCCGTTCATCGTCTGCTGCCCTTCCCTTTTGCCTTGTCCGTGCGAGGCGGGAACTCGTACACGGTGCGGAAGTCCTTGTCGAAGGTGACGTGCGCATCGAAGGCTTTGCCGTCCTTGTTCTTAAAGCCTTTGATAAGGGACGTTTTGCCTTTGGTTACAAGGTCGGTAATCTGTTTGTCGGTAAGCTCTTTTTCGCCCTTGCTGCGGAAGATGGTAACGCCACAATCGACGTTGCTGCACTTGGCGACTTTCGGATAGAAAAGGATGCGCCCGGACTGGCATTTGGGGCAAGGGATGCGTTCACCGTCCGCAACCGATACCTGCACCTGCAAAAGTTCCTCGGTGATCTGGGCGGTATAGACTTCTATTCCCTTGCGGAACGTGGCTGCGTCCATTTCGCCCGTTTCGATGCGGGCAAGGGCGGTTTCCCATTGCCCGGTCATTTCGACATCGGCAATGCGTTTACCCTTTACGGTATGGTACACTGCCAGACCTTTCCCGGTCGGGACAAGGTTCTTCTTGTCACGGCGCACATAGTCACGGGAGAACAGGGTTTCGATAATGGACGCACGGGTGGCGGGTGTGCCGATACCGATGTCTTTCAGGCTGTCCCGCAGTTCGGTTTCCTGCAACTCCCTGCCGCAACTCTCCATAGCCGAAAGCAGGCTGCTCTCGGTGTGCAGTGGACGGGGCTTGGTCTGTTTCTCCACGTTCTCCGCCGATTGCAGGGGGAAGGTTTCGCCGGGCTGCAAGGGCGGAAGGGCAGCGGCTTCTTCGTCCTCGTCCTTCTCGCCATGGACGGCACGCCATCCGGCGGACTTGATAACTGTCCCTTTGGTGGTAAAATCACTGTTGCCTGCGGTGAAACGAACCGTTGTAACGTCCTTTACGCAACGGGCGGAGAAGGATTCGAGCAGGCGGGCGGCAACCATATCGTACACCTTGCGCTCGTCCTCCGGCAGTTCGCCGGGCAGACATTCGGTGATAATCAGGGCATGGTGATCGGTGACTTTCCCCGCGTCCACGCTGCGGCGGTTGAGTGCCGTCCCTTTCAGGGTGGCGGCATAGACGGAGAAAGCGGGGTATTGCTCCAAAAGGGCGATGCGGGACGGGATTTCGTCGAAAACATCGTCGGAGATAAAGCGGGAACCGGTACGGGGGTAGCTAAGTACCTTTTTCTCGTAAAGCGACTGTGCTATGGAAAGGGTTTTGTCGGCTGAAAAGCCGAGCTTGCTGTTGGCTTCTTTCTGCAAAGCGGTTAAATCAAAAAGATGCGGCGGTTCTTGGTTCACTTCCTTGCGCTGCACATCGGCAACCGTAACCGTGCCCGTGGCGGTAACGGCACTAAGGGCGGTGGTTGCTGCCGGAAGGGTTTCGTATTTGTGTCCGGAGATGGCGGAGAAGGGTGTGCCGTCCTTTTCCGCCGTGATCTTTAGTTGGTAGTAGGTCTGCGGGGTGAAATCCTTGTTCTCCAGATAACGGGAGCAAATCATCATCAAGGTAGGTGTCTGCACCCGTCCGAGCGAGAAAACTCCCTGTCCGGCGGCGATGGAAAGTGCCTGTGTCGCATTTAATCCAATTTCCCAATCGGCGATGGCACGGGCTTCGGCGGCACGGTAGAGGTTATCGTAATCGCTGCCGGGTTTGAGTTTATCCAGCCCGTCACGGATGGCACGGTCGGTCAGCGAGGAAATCCACAAGCGGACGAAAGGCTTGCGGCAACCGAGGTAATTGTAAATATAGCGGAAGATTCCTTCTCCTTCACGACCAGCATCGGTTGCCACGATGATCCGGTCGGACTGGGCGAAAACTTCGTTAATGACCTTTAGTTGTTTGAGTACGCCGGGATCGGATTTGTAATCTTTGCCCTCCCGTATCTGGCGGGGTATGAACTTGAACTCCTGCGGGATGATGGGAAGGTTTTCACGGCGGAAGCCCGTAAACCCGTAAGCATCGGGCATGGCAAGCTGGACGAGATGGCCGAACGCCCAGGTAACGAGGTAGTCGTTGCCTGAAAGGTAGCCATCGTGATGTTCACGGACATTTAACACGTTTGCTATGTCCTTCGCAACGGAAGGTTTCTCGGCGATAATTGCTGTAATCATATTTCTTTGTTTTTTAATGGTTTGACAAAAAGCATCCCGCCCTAAGTGACGGGATACTTCGGATAATTACTTGTAATAATCTTACCGGATAAGATGGAGATCAGAGGCGGGGAGCTTTGCGCTGCCGGGGTTTGGGCTTGTCCTGTTCCTGCTTCTGTTTCTTATCTTCTTTCTTGTCCTCTTTCTGTTCCTGCTTGCGGTCTTGCTGCTCCTTCTGTTCTCCGGTGGGACGGGTTTGTGCGGACTGCAAGGCTTCTTTCAGGCTCTTGGTGGCTTCGTTGGTCTTGCCCTCGGAATTGACGGCTACCTGTACCTCGTTCTCGACGGCGGGTTTGACACGTCCCTCTTCAAGTGCGGTCTTGTAATCCTTGGGGAACATGAAGGCGGGATATTTCTGTCCGGGCTGCCATGTGATGTACCCCTGATATGGTTTTTCGTTCTTGTCCTTCAAGCCGGAGACTTTAACCGTGCCGCCGCCCGCAAGTTCCGTTTGCGCCTTTTCGGTGAGTTCCTGTTTACGGAAGGTCTTGGGGACTTCCTGATTGGCGGTCTGTTTCTGCAACTCCTTGTGTGCGTCCATCGCCAGTTTAGCCCGGTCATTGAACAGCAATTCGAGTTGCATCTTGGCGGCGTTGAACTGGACGGGGGCTTCGTAGGTTTTGGGCTTCTGCCCTTCTTTGGCTTTGGTCTGGAATTTACATACCACGGCTTCGCCCTTTTTCAGCCGTGCCACCTCGTCGGGGGTGAAGGTATGCCCGTTCTTCTCCGCCGGGATGCGCACCTTGTCAGCCGGGAAGGATGCCAGTTCGTTCGTTTTCTGGTTACGGCTGACGAGGGACGGGACTTTCTCGCCCGCCCGGTTGGTGAGTTCGACAATGCGCCCCATGTTCCCGGCGATCTTGATAGCGTCGCTATCTTCCTTCGTGAAGGTATGCCCGAAGAATTGCTGCTGCAACTTTTGGGGATCGAGAATACCGTGGCTGCAAACGACTACCCTGCCGTCGGGAGCTTCACGCAAGGAAAGCTGGCTGTCGTTGGCATGGGAGATCGAATCGAGATTGAAATATACCCGGACGGTCTTGTCGGTCTGGAAGCCCCGTAGCATCTGGTCGAGCATACCGTTCTGCTCGATCTGTTCACGTTTGATGCCGAGATTGGCAAGCGAGTTCCAATCTATCTTTTCCACGTCGTACTTGTACTGCGCCTGTTGCTCGCCCTGCTGTTGTGCCTGTGCGGGATGTTGTACCTCGTACTGTGCCATGCGTGCCTGTCCTTCGGGCGTGGGGTTCTGCACGGTCTGCTGGAAATCCGCCGCTACCCGTTGCACATCCTCTTCCGGCACACGGAAGAAATGGAAACGGGTGGGATCTTTCAACTGGTTCCAAAGATTGGAAAAGAAGTTGGAGAACATATCTCCGTGGCGATCTACCCGTAGCAGGTCGTTGTTGTCCTCTAACGGGTTCTTGGTTTGTAACTCTCCGTCCTTTACTCCGCTGACGGCTTGGATAGTCTTTTTCTCCTGATCCATGACAAGAAGAATATCCATCAACTGTTGGCTGTTGTCCGGTCTTTCGTCCATAAACTTAAATTTTTAATGGTGAATACTACTGGTTTCGGTGGAAACCGGATGTAAATATATAGGGGAATGTGTTGATAATTAGCAAGTTTACGGCTGTGTGTCGCTACTTGTCGTCCGGTTCGCAGGTTTGTCGTGGCGGATGGCGGGAGAACGGGGAAAGTTCGGGGTGCAAAGCGGTATAAAGCAAAGGGGGAAGTATTTTATCAGGCATCAGGGAAATAAAATACAGTAATTACTGTATTTTTCGGGATTTTGTTTTATATTTGGGCAAAAGGACAAATGAAGCCGTTAAATATCCTTTTACGGACGATTATCGAAAAAGAACGGACGGGAAACGAAAAGGGAATTGAGGTACGGCGGGGTATCTTTGGCGGAGAATGGAAACGGAATTGTTCAACTTGAAATATTGAGGAATGAAAACAGTAATAACCCTATTAATATGTATAGCTATGGCGACTTGTTCCAATACCAAACGAGAGACTTCTTCCGATGGAGAAATGGTAAACTCCAATGATACGGTATTTTGTGCGGATAGCTTGGTTGGAAATGAACTTATTAGTTTGTATCCTTTCATGTTGTACGACAAGCCGGACGGTAATATAACTTATAGCTGTGATTATGAGAATGGATATATCTGCATAGCCGGAGAGATAAAGGATGATTGGATAAGACTGGATTACATAAGGTCAAATACAGATAAACTGACATTGCCATTTTATGGCTGGTCGAAATGGTGCAATAATGATTCAATCCTATTCAAAGTTGTAGGCAAGGGATTTCCTATTGTTTCGCCTTATGACGAGAACGCTGTTTATGAATTTCCGACGTACAGCCCGGAATATCCTCAATATCCGGGTGGTGAGGAAGCTATCGAGCAATTTCGAAAAAAGAAGTGCAAAAACGTTATCCACCAACAGCTCGACAGATGGGGGTACAAGGTCGAGTCACGGTTTCTTTCGTTGTGGAGAAAGACGGTACAATGTCGGACTTTAGAATCCAGAATAGTGTAAACGATGAAATAGATGAAGCTGCTATTGAGTGTATAAAGAACTTGCCGAAGCGTTGGAAACCTACCAGAACAAAATTGGAGTTTGATACGGCTGAAAGAACGGTACGATGCAAAGTAAAGTTGCCTGTATCTTTTAGAATTGAATGATAGATAAGATGCAGTAAAATTTGATATTTAGTACTATAAAATAATAAGCATATGGAAAAGTTAGCCATTGTCATATTGCTCTCCGTATTCTCTTTTATGAGTTACGGACAGACAAACAGAAGTAAACAGAACAGTACTTCTAAAGATGGAGTTACCGACAGTATTGTATGGACTCTGTTAATAAAACCGCATATAGTTTATTCTTCCGAGACTGTTTCTGACTCTGCCGCTGCCTATTATAAAAAAGGAACTGAAAATTTTTATTCCGAAGATTATAAGGGAGCGATTGAAGATTATAGTAAAGCCATTGAATTTAACCCCAATTATATGGCTGCCTATACCAACCGGGGAATTTCCAAAGGAGAGTCCGGTGATTATAAAGGGGCGATTGTGGATTATGACAAGGTTATTAGTCTTGATCCTGATGATGCTTTTGTTTATTGTTATCGTGGAGCAGCTAAGAGTAGATTAGGTGAGATGGAAGGAGCTGTTGCAGATTTTGACAAAGCCCTTACGATTGATCCTGCACATACTCTCGCATACCTTAATCGGGGAACTATTAAATATGTTACAGGTGATTACGAAGGCGCACTTTCCGATTATTCAAAAGCGATTGAAATTCGTCCTAATGCAATTTTTTACCTCGTGCGTGCAGCGGTTAAACATGAAATGGGCGATTATAAAGGCGAGATAGCCGATTATCGTCAGTCTTTCATATATGGTACTCCCAATGCGGCACTATACAACAGACTTGGACGTGCATTGTATGAACAGAAACAGTACGAGGAAGCATTAAAAGTATATGACGAAGGAATATCCGCTTATCCAAAAGATCATGATTTATATTATGGTCTTGAACAGGTTTGTAACCAGTTGAGCGATAAAGACAAGACCGCTAATACAGTTGCAGACACCACCACATTCAAAATAAAAGGTTCTCTTTACTTTATGGCTACACCGGAATTTGAATTTATTGTTTCAGGCGGGAGCCGAACAGAAGAAATTATAGGGAAAGGATTTGCCTCCGGAGACTCTATAAAATACGAATTTTCAACGGACGAAGAACGAACGGTAACTATTATCGGTGCAGTTGGGAATTTACTATTCGCATCAGCCACTAACAACTTGTCTTATAGGAATTATCTTCGGAAGCAAGGGAGAAAAAAAACGCTTGTTGTGTTTGCCGAGGATGTGTCACAACTTGATATTAGCAAAAATAAATCTTTGCGTCATATATTGTGCCGTAAATGCCGATTAACCGAATTGGATGTAACACACAATCACGATTTGGAAGAACTGGACTGTTCAGAAAATCAGTTGAAATCCCTTGATGTAAGCCGGAATAAAAATCTTCGGGTATTGTTTTGTACTAAAAACAAATTGACAAACATAGATGTAAGCCATAATCTACTGCTCGAAGAACTGGTTTGCTTTGATAATGATAATCTATCACTGGATGTAAGCGCAAATAAGAATTTGGAATTTCTTAGTTGTGGCGGGTTATTAAAAGAAATTGATCTTACCAACAATACAGAACTAAAGGAATTAATATGCCGATGTAAATTAACCAAACTTGATTTGAGTAAAAATAAGAAGTTGAAAAAACTACGGATTGATGGAAATAATTTATCAGCCGAAGAACTTAACTTTATTTTCAAAGCTCTTCCTACAGTAGATTATTATAAGGATCATACAGAAATTGATTTTTCCGATAATCCGGGCACTTCTGACTGTGACCGTTCTATTCTGAAAGAAAAAGGTTGGTTGTGACCTGATAGTAATATGTGAAACTAATACTATTTTCAATCATTAAATTCTTTTTATCATGGGATTAATAGCCTTATTGTTGCCAGTCTGTTTCATTTGCCTTCTGGTTATCATACTTAATTTATTTACGAATACAACTAATAATAATCAGAAGTTTGGTTGGAAACAACGGTTATGGATAATCATAAATTTGCTTGTATGGGCTTATGAGTTCTTTTTTATGGTAGTCGTTTGTGAAGGTGTAGAGAATTTGAGAGTTGATTTCGGTGGCGGTTTGGGAGATTTATTCTATATCTTCATGCTTGCGGGCGTAGTGCTGCTACATATTGTCTTGCTCGCTATTTTTACATACAATCATCTACAGACCTTCTTTTTTGTAGTTCTTATGTGTATGCCTGTATTCCCTTTGATGCTGATGCACCTGAATGCAGCGCAGGGAAATGAGGAAAACGATTATATGATTTCAGGCAACTGGGCCGGACTGTATTATAACAGGCAAGCCCAATATGAACAGAGAATGCGTGAACGGGAAGCGGAAGAAGCGAAAAAACCGAAGAAACCTGAATTTCCTACAGAGTTTGAGTCGTATCTGTACGATGCCGAACATGGGGATTTATGGGCACAAAATCATATAGGAAGATGTTATGCACTCGGCGATGGTGTTGAACAGAACGATTCTTTGGCTATCAAGTGGTATCGTCTTGCAGCAGAGGGTGGATACGATATGGGGCAAAGGAATCTGGGGGTATGTTATTATAAGGGTTTGTGTGGTCTTGATATTGATTATACAGAAGCTGTTAAATGGCTTCGTAATGCGGCTGAACAAGGAAATGATGATGCCCAATATTTGATGGGGTATTGTTATAAAGACGGTAAAGGTGTCGAACAAAACGATGAAGAGGCTTTCCGATGGCTTCGGCTTGCTGCACGACAAGAACATGAACGGGCACAAAAATTACTTCGAGAAAATAAGCAAATATGGTAGTTGAGTAACAAATAATCGTATGGATAAGTGGATAGTTTACATATTACTGACTGTATGTTTGTCGGGTTACGGACAAGCGAGGGGGAATGTGCAGGGCGGTTCTTCCAAAAGTGATACAGCAGTACGAAAGGTCGATACTGTGAAAAATACCAATATTATGAGGTGGCAGAAGAAATATAAAGTTATCAAACATTTTGATATTAATGCTTTTGAACGAAATCAAAAGAAGTGGATCTATGAATTTACAGACAACAATGGAATGACTGTACAGCAGGAAAAATCTTATGATGATATAGACGCAAAAACAGGACTGTATTATATTGATAGCCGTTCTTACCCATATTCTAACTATATCCATGTTTGTTTGTATGATGGCATAGGACGTATCAAAGGATATAATATGACTTTCTACAGCATAGTTGTTGGAAAAGTGTATCGGTATGACATTAATGGACAAGTTGTGCATGAAGAAGATATGGATGCCCCGTATAAATTTTCATTAGAGGACTTAATCTTGAAAATGAAAAAAGAATACGGTATTGATATAGAGAAAGGGAAAAATATACGAGATATCAATAGATTTACTACGGATAGAGGTTCGTTTTATGCAATATCAATCATACTTGATGATTCTAAGTGTGACATATATTTATTTAATGGTGATGATGGAAAGATTCTATTTAAAACAAGAGAGGAATCTGAATGGTATCCGGACATGAGCGATGAGAATGTTTATGATAAGTATTTGAGATCAATCAGAAGCGGTAATTACGGAAAGTAAAAGGAAACATGTATGTTTAGAAAAATAAATTATAGAAACGGATATTCCGCCAGCAATCTGTCTGGTCGGAATATCCATTTTTCATTTATCACACGTTCTTAATCAGGTGCGAGAGTTCGGGATCAGCCTTGATACGCTCGATTTCGTCAGCAACAATCTGCTTGACCTCGTTCTTGATGCGGTAGTAGTTCGCATCAATCTGTTGCTGCATGGTGTCGTTGCCGTCCTTGTCGGTGAAGTCGATAATCTGCGGTATCTTCACGTAACGGGCGGTTTCCCGCTTGACCTGTTCGTTATCCACGACAATCTCGGCATGGAAAATCTTCTGCTCGATGCGCTCGTCGAAGTTGTCGGCGACCGCACCGACAAACATACCCTGCGTTAAGTTGCTGATTTTGGAAGCCGGGATAAGGCTATCCATCTGGGTATTGATAGAAACGGAAGTCTCGTTGCGGTTGATAGTCATGTTCTGCCGTTTTTGCAAGACCTTGCCGAAACGTTCACTTAGCGTTTTGGCGGTTTCGGCAACTACCTGACCTGCAAAGACATTGCCGACCGTATTGCAAATCACGGCACTCTCCTTGTCGCCGTAATCCCTTTTTAACTGGCTGAAATCCTGAAAGCCGAGCATGACGGCTACCTTGTTGCTTCGGGCGGTGGCAATCAGGTTATCCAGCCCACGCATGTAGATGGTGGGTAACTCGTCTATGATAACGGCGGATTTGAGCCGTTTCTTCTTGTTTATCAGTTTGACAATTCGGGAGTTATACAGTCCCAACGCTGCGCCGTATATGCCCTGCCTGTCGGGATTGTTGCCAACTACAAGTACTTTCGGTTCTTCGGGATTGTTGATGTCGAGTGTGAAATCATCCGCTGTCATTACCCAATAGAGAGCCGGGGAAATCATGCGGGAAAGCGGGATTTTGGCACTGGCTATCTGCCCCTGCAACTGTTCCACCGCCGAACTTTCCCAAGCATCCATGAACGGGGAAAGATAGTTCTCCAACTCCGGGTAACTTGTCAGGATAGGGAAAATATCGGCATACTTTCGGTTCAGAAATTCTATCGCATGGGGAAAGGTGCAATACTTGCCGTTCTTGTAGATTTTCAAATACCATATAATACTGGCTAACAAGATGATAGGTGATTCAACAAAGAAGTCGCCCTGCTTGCTGATCCAAGTTCGATTGAGGTTGAGCATAATCGTGTAAGCACTTTCGTAAGCATCGGATATGTCCGTCATAAAGTCCGGGTGAATGGGATTGCAACGGTGGCTACCCGCCGGATCATCGAAATTTATCACGTAGAATTTCGGTTTGACCTTATACCCGTCCAGATTGTTAATCAGATGATTGTAAGCAATCTCGGAAAGGTCGGGATATTTGAAATCATATAAGAAGACGGAAAATCCTTTTTCGATAACCTGCTTGATATATTGGTTAATTATCGCATAAGACTTGCCGCTGCCGGGCATTCCCAATACCATTGTCGCACGAAAAATATTAACAAGGTTAATCCATCCGTCATACGTCTTTCCCCTGAACCAAAAATGGGTACGGAGATTGACGGAATACTCGTTTTCCTTCAATTCAGTTTCCTGCATAAAGGATTCGTTCTCCACGTTGAACACGTCTTCAAGCAGGTTGGTTTTGAGCAGGCGGGACATCCATAGCCCTGCCATGAGCAGAAAGATATATCCGGCTGTAAGGGTGGCGATGTAGAACACCGTGTTTGCCGACAAGGGCAAAGGGAGTGCCAAGAGCCACCAGTTGAAAAAGAACAATAACAAGCCCGTTATGCCACAAAGGATTATTTTGCGCCAAGTGATCTTCTGCTCCTTCACGCCCTTTGTCCCCAAACAGGAAAGGGCGAGGAACAGCACGGCAAAGAGCTTCGTCCAAAAGATACTGGAAAACAGCCCGGCGGTGCGCTGGAAACCGAGCAGGATTCTATCGACTACGCCGATATTGATACCCCACTCCTGAATAGATTGGTAACAGAACCAATAAATATTGATTACTACAAATAAAATGCTGATAGCACGCATGAACTCCATAACTTTGGCAAGTCCACGCAAATCATCTTCGTTTTGCATATTGATATACTTTTAAAATTGTAAATACTGCGGAAGGTTACTGCTGCCTGCCGTACCTGCGCTTTTTCTTCTTTTTCCGTTGCTGCGGTGCGGGCTGATCGCCGGATGCGCCGCCCTGCACGGGTGCGAACAGGCTGAAAGCGTCCGCCACGTTTTGGGCGGTGTTGTCCTTGTGGTCGGGCTGATACCCGGTATCATGCCCGTTCCATGGGGATGCACCGGAATGTCCCGGTTGCTGCGCCGGATATTCGCCCGGTGATTCTTCCGGCTCGTGGCTGACACCTGCCGGAAACTCCCTTTCGTCCTTCTGCTGCGGCGGGTGAATACCGTCCTGCCCGGCGAAAAGGTCGTTGAACACGTTAGCTGAAAACTCCTTACCCAGACGGGAACCGTTGAAAACGGTCTTGTCGGCATGGTTGATGAAAGTCGCCCCATAGATGCGCCCCGCATCGTTGGTGCGGAATACCACGCCTATACCCTGCCGCATGAGTTCACGCTCGAAAAGTGCCCGGTCACGCCCTGCGGTCTGCATGGCGGATGCTATGCGGGCTGCGGTATCGGTGGCAATGTCCTTGTGGCTCTTTACCCATGCGGCGGAAGAGAGCATACGCTTTTCCAGTGCGGCAATGCCCGCCTCTTTGCCAAAGACGGAAGACTTGAAGGGTTTGCCGACCTTGTTGCCGTCCTTGTCCGTCGCCGAATAGGACAAGCCGTGATACTCCCGTCCGCCATATTCCCCTTTGACTTCATCCACCGTTATGCCGTAGAGCGAAAGTACCGCACGATATTCACCAAGCGACTGGAAACGCCACTCACGGGCTATCGGTCGGATCACTCCCGCCAACTGCCCTTTGAGGTTGCCGCCCTCGTAATCGACGGGCGACAAGGGCAGCCCTTCCTTCCACTCCTTTTTGGTAGCCGGGGTAAGGTCGAATTGCTGTTCCAGTTCCCGGCAGACCTTCATCGAACGCTCGTGTTCGTAGCTGTCGGAAATCGCCCGCCCGGTTTCGTCCACACGGACGGAAACGATGTGCAGGTGTTCCCGCCCGATGTCGTTGTGGCGGTAAACGATATAAGGCTGGTCGCCGAAGCCCATGTGCTGCATATACCGCTCCGCCAATTTTATGAACTGTTCCTCACTCACGCAATCTTTCGGATCGGGGTTGAGCGAGATGTGTAGGATGGGTTTCTCGGTCTTGCGGTTGGCGGTCAGGTAGTCCCCGAACGAACGGGAAATATGCTCAATCGTATAGGGATTATCGCCCTGCGGTTCGATAATCCGATTACCGAAAAGCACGTCCGCATGAAGTTCATCCACCTTGATCTGATTGTAGGCAAGCACCCCGTACAGGCTGCCGCCGTGTGAAATCTTGGCTATCATCGGACGGGGTATCTGGTTTGAAACTCTTCCGCCAGTGCGGAAATTTGTTTGCTAAGTTCCACCAGTTCGAGGGTGTGCTGTTCCAGTTTGTAGAGGAAAGCGAGTGCCTTCTTCTCCGAGAAATTGGATTTGAGCGCACGCACACATTGGTTGTAGTTCACGCCGATGCTGCGGAACTGGGAATGAAAAGAGGTCAGGCGCATGTAGAAATCCTGCGTGCCCTTATCCAGTTTGACGACCTTTATCTCCCTGCCGAAGAGTGCGGAAACGATAAACTCGGCACGGGTTGCCTTGCCGGATTCATCGAAAAGGGCAAGGAAACGGGCGTTGTCTTCGTCACTTAGACGGAACACGTAGCGGTGGCGCATCTTGTCGGCTTTGGGCTTGCGCCCGTGGTTGTTGGAATACTTCTTCTGACTATCCATAGTCCTGTAAAATTTTAAGTGAAACATGGGTTGAAAACTGCCGTATGCTTACGGCTCTCCCCCGCAAAGGAAAATCCAACTCCGGCGGATTTTGCACCAGCGGGGCAAGGTGGTGGTGAGGCACGGAAAGCGAAGCGAGTGCCGCAGCACACAACTTGCTAATTTCGGTTGAAATTAAAATCCGTCCTACCGGACAGATTGGGGATGCCCTTGTCTGTTGCCGACTGCCGGGGCAGTCCTTCGGGCGGTTACTGTTCTTGTTCATCTTCCCTGAATTTTGGTTCCCGGCTGCAAAGTAACAGCCCTTTTCCCGTCCGGTCATTATGCCCGTATGCGACAAACCTACGGGTGGAAAGACAAGGTGCGACACGCTGATAATCAAGTGAATAATCTGCCGATATTTTGATATTCCTTTGCGCCGTGGAAGCGGTAAAACGGCTGTTTAACCGGGCGGACGAACGAACGCTCAAACGAGTGGATGATTGACTGAATGTACAGCCGGACGGATGATGATTTTGCCGGATGAATGAACGGACGAACGGCTAAACGGTTAGCCGGATGAATGGCTAAACAGCTAAACGGTTAAACGGCTAAACAGCCGGATGAACGGTCGGATGATTGGATGAATGAACAAACGGATGATGAACTGACCGGATGAACAAATGGCTGGCTGCACGGCTGACCGATTAGCTGACCGAGTGAATGACCGATTGACCGATTGACTGATTGGCTGATTGATTGAATGAACAGATAACCGATTGCTTAGGCAACCGAATGAATAACTAATTAATTGACGATATGGATAAACAGACTTTGAACGTGGCTTTCGCCACACAAAAGGGCGGTAGCGGTAAAACGGCTATCACGGTGCTGGTGGCGAGTTACCTGCACTACAACTGCGGGTGTCCGCTGGCGGTGATCGACTGCGACTTTCCGCAACACAGCCTGTATGAGATGCGGGAACGGGACAGCCGGGCGGTACTGGAAAACGAGTACCTGAAACGGATGGCATACGAGCAGATGCGTGAACCGGGACGTGCCGCCTATCCGGTACAGAAGTGCCGGGTGGAACGTGCGCCGGACATGGCGGCGGAACTGGCGGGCAGTGGAAATTATGACCTGCTGTTCTTCGACCTGCCCGGTACGGTGAACTCGTCGGGTATATTGCGTACCATTGCGCAAATGGATTACATCTTCGCTCCGGTGAGTGCCGACCAAACGGTACTGGAAAGCACGCTTGCCTTTCTGGACGTGTTGCAACGGATGATGTTAGGCAAGGAAACAAGCCGACTGAAAGGGCTTTACCTCTTTTGGAATCTGGTGGATAAACGGGAAAAAAGCGGACTGTACGGACGGTATGAAAAAGTAATCGCCGGAATGGGGCTGCCGATGCTCACTACACAGATACCGGACACGAAACGCTTCCGCAAGGAACTGGATGCGGAGAACCGGACGGTGTTTCGCTCCACGCTGTTCGCACCCGACAAGCGGATGGTTGCGGGCAGCGGAATCCCCGAACTGGCACATGAAATAATATCCATCCTCAAACTATCAGGCTATGAAGAAACAGCAAGCAGATAAGCCCATCGACGAAGAACTGCTTATGCGGATGATGGCGGGTGAAACGGAAAAGCCGCAAGGCAACGGTGATGCGCCGGAAACAGAAGCAACAGGACAAGAGGCGGAAGAACCGGAACAGGAAACAGAGAATAGGGAAACCGCCGTGCCGATGGAAAACAGGGTTGCCGGGAAGGTGACTGACGGGAAAGTGCCGGATGGAAAAACGGCTGACGGCAAGCGGCGCAAGGCGAAGCAGACGGCGGACTATGACACGACCTTCCTCAAAGGGATGGATATACCCGCCCGTTACGGGAAGCCCGTGTACGTGCGGCGTGAATACCACGAACGGATCGCCAAAATCTCCATGATGCTGACAGGCGGCAAGGTGTCGCTATCCGCCTACATAGACAACGTGCTGGCACAGCACTTCGAGCAGTACCGGGAAGAAATAGAAGCGGCATACGCCGGAAAGATGGAAAAACTCTTCTAAAGCGGAAAGGAGAAAGGAACATGATACTGAAACTGATACTCTCCGTCCTGCTGCTGTACTACCTCTGCGTGCTGTGGAAATATTACCGCACCGACATAGCCGGACTGCTGGGAAAAACGGATGCCGGAGAAAGGACGGACGAACCGGACGAAGAAGCGGAAAAGCCGGGCGAACCGTACACGGTTATCGGGAAAAGCACCTACCGGGAAAGACAAACCTACGAGCCGGAAGACAAGCGGGGACACGCTGAAAACGGGGCGGATAAAACGGATAATTTCGCACCCGGAACGCCGGAAAGTACCCCGGAAACGGCTGCGGGTAACGGCACGGAACAGGCGGAAGAAACCGCTGCGGACGAGGATGCGGACTACTCCGACATCGAGGTAGAACCGGAAGAGGACGAGCCGGAAGAAGAGGGATATGTACCCACGCCGGAAGAGTTGGAAGAGGAAGAAGAACTGGGGGCGTACTATCCCGACAGCAATCCCGACTTTGCCACCGGGTACACCTTCGAGGACTTGAAGAAGGTACACAGGGTTATCACCACGGACGATGCGGACGAGCAGGAGAAACAGCAAGCCCGTGAGGTGCTGCCCGCCGTGATGGGTTCGGACGTGTGGGACGAGATGCTGGATGAATTTGAAGGGGCACGGCAGCGTGTCGCCCGACTGATGAATAATAGTAATGTTTAATGTAATCTTAAAAGACAATGACGAAAAAGAGATTCTTTTTGATGGCAGCCTGTATGATGGCTGCCGCCGGTGTGATGGCACAAGGTAACGGACAAGCGGGTATCACGGAAGCCACGCAAATGGTGACAAGCTATTTCGATCCGGGAACGAAATTGATTTACGCCATCGGTGCGGTGGTGGGATTGATTGGTGGGGTAAAGGTGTACGGGAAGTTCAGCAGCGGTGATCCCGATACGAGCAAGACGGCGGCTTCGTGGTTCGGAGCCTGTATTTTCCTGATTGTCGCCGCTACGATCCTGCGCTCTTTCTTCCTGTAAAAGAAGCGGGTTATGAACTTTGAAATTAACAAGGGGATTGGCAGGAACGTGGAGTTCAAGGGCTTGGAAAGCCAGTACCTTTTCGTGTTCGCCGCCGGGTTGCTTGCCGTGTTCGTGGTGTTCGTTATCCTGTACATGGCGGGCGTGAACCAGTGGGTATGCATCGGCTTCGGCGTGACTGCGGCTACGCTGCTGGTATGGCTGACGTTCCGGCTCAATGCCAAGTACGGCACGCACGGGCTGATGAAAGCCGCCGCCCGCAAACGGCATCCGAGGTATGTGCTGAACCGCCTGAAAATTCCCCGATTATTTACCAAAAACAAGAAAGAATGAGAAATGTAATGAAAGCGGCAACATTGGAAAGCAAATTTCCGCTATTGGCAGTAGAGAACGGCTGCATCGTGTCAAAAGATGCGGACGTGACGGTAGCCTTCAAGGTGGAACTGCCGGAACTGTTCACCGTTACCAGTAACGAGTACGAGGCGATACATTCGGCATGGCACAAGGCGGTGAAGGTATTGCCGGACTTCTCCATCGTGCATAAACAGGACTTCTTCATCGAAGAGAAGTACCAGCCGGAGATAGACAGGGACGAGCTTAGTTTTCTAAGCCGGAGCTTTGAGAGGCACTTTAACGAACGCCCGTTCCTGAATCACTTCTGCTACCTGTTCCTGACCAAGACCACGAAGATGCGCAGCCGTCAGGAAAGCACGTTCAGCACGCTGTGCAAGGGCAAGATTGTCCCGAAGGAGATCGAGGACAAGGAAACGGTAACGAAGTTCCTCGAAGCGGTCGGGCAGTTTGAGCGGATCATGAACGACAGCGGGTTTATCACGCTCCGCCGCCTGCAGGCGGACGAGATTGTCGGGACGGAAACGACGGCGGGCATCGTGGAGAAATATTTCTCCCTCTCGCAAAATGATACCACTGTTCTAAAGGATATTTCGCTGAATCCCGAAGAGATGCGGATAGGCGACGACTTCCTTTGCCTGCATACCCTTTCGGACGTAGAGGATCTGCCGGGAAACGTGGGTACGGACAGCCGCTATGAACGGTTATCCACCGACCGGAGCGATTGCCGTTTGTCGTTCGCCGTCCCGGTGGGCGTGCTGCTGACGTGTAACCATTGTTACAACCAGTACATCTTTATCGACGACCATGCGGAGAACCTGAAACGGTTCGAGCAGACCGCAAGGAATATGCAGTCGCTATCCCGCTATTCCCGTTCCAATCAAATAAACCGGGCATGGATAGAGGAATACCTGAACGAAGCGCACAGCAAGGGGCTGGTTTCGGTGCGTTGCCACTGTAACGTGATGGCATGGTCGGACGACCGGGAAGAACTGAAACACATCAAGAATGACGTGGGCAGCCAGCTTGCCCTTATGGAGTGCAAGCCACGGCATAACACCGTGGACGTGCCGACGCTCTTCTGGGCGGGCATACCGGGGAACGAGGGGGATTTTCCTTTCGAGGAAAGTTTCTACACGTTCATCCCGCAAGCCCTGTGCTTCTTCACGGAAGAGACGAATTACAAGAGTTCGCTCTCGCCCTTCGGTATCAAGATGGTGGATCGGGTGACGGGCAGACCGCTGCATCTGGATATTTCGGACTTGCCAATGAAGATGGGGGTGATTACCAATCGCAACAAGTTCGTACTTGGGCCGAGTGGTAGCGGGAAATCGTTCTTCATGAATCATTTAGTCCGGCAGTATTACGAACAGAACAGCCATATCGTACTGGTAGATACGGGAAACTCGTATCAAGGTCTGTGCGAAATGATACACCGGAAAACAAAGGGGGCTGACGGGATTTATTACACGTACTCGGAAGAGAAGCCGATCAGTTTCAATCCTTTTTTCACCGACGATTACAAGTTCAACGTGGAGAAAAAGGACAGCATAAAAACACTGCTGCTCACCCTCTGGAAGAGCGAGGACGACAAGATCACGAAAACGGAAAGCGGCGAGCTGGGCAGTGCGGTATCGGCGTATATCAAGAAGATACAGCAAGACCGCAGCATCGTGCCGTGCTTCGATACCTTCTACGAGTATATGCTGAATGATTACCGGGCGGAACTGGAGAAAAGGGACATCAAGGTAAGCCGGGAAGATTTCAATATTGATAACTTCCTGACTACGCTACGGCAGTATTATAAGGGCGGACGGTTCGACTTCCTGCTGAACTCCCGTGAGAATATCGACCTGCTGCACAAACGGTTCATAGTATTTGAAATTGACAGTATAAAGGATAATGCCGAACTTTTCCCGGTGGTGGTAATCATCATCATGGAAGCCTTTATCAACAAGATGCGGCGGTTGAAAGGGATTCGTAAGCTCCTGATTGTGGAAGAAGCGTGGAAGGCTCTTACCACGGAGAATATGGCTAACTATCTGAAATATATGTACAAAACGGTCAGAAAGTATTTTGGTGAGGCGATAGTCGTCACGCAGGAAGTGGATGATATTATCTCGTCCCCCGTGGTGAAGGAAAGTATCATCAATAACTCGGACTGCAAAATCCTTTTAGACCAGAAAAAGTACATGAACAAGTTTGACGGCATACAGGCGATGCTCGGACTGACGGAAAAGGAGAAAGCGCAGATACTATCCATCAACCTTGCCAACCATCCCGGACGAAAATACAAAGAGGTCTGGATCGGACTGAACGGGGTGCAGTCGGCGGTGTATGCAACGGAAGTTTCGCCCGCCGAATACCTGACGTACACCACCGAAGAGAGCGAGAAAACGGAAGTGTTCAACCTTGCGGAAGAGTTGGGCGGCGACTTGGAGCTTGCCATCAGGCGGCTGGCGGAAACGAAGTACAAGTAGTTGCGCCGGAAAGAATATGTGAAAATGAATGGCTGAATGTACGGATAGCCGGATGTATGGGTAGCCGGATAGCTAATCGGCTGAACAGTCGGACGGTTGGCTAAACGATTAAACGTTTGGCTGGCTGAATGGCTAAACGTACAAACGGCTGTATGATTGGCTGTATGAATGAATAATCAATTTAAAAAACGAAATCAGTATGAAACGATTGAATTTAATCCTGCTGCTGTCGGCAGTGACGGTGGCATTGGCGTTCGTCATTTCCTGCAAGGAAACGAACACCGGACGGCTGGAAAAGATGCGGGGCGACTGGGTAAGCACGGGCAATAAGCCGCCCTTCACCCTTTCGGAAGAGAACGGGCAGTATCGGGTAACGGTGATAAAGAAAAGCCATGCGGGAAGTACCCGGACGGAAACGTATCTCGTGCGTGAAACGGACGGCTACCTCTTTATCGAAACGGGGCTGGCGGTGATGCTGACCTACGACAAGGAGAAAGACCGCATACACCTGTCGCCCGGCGGGGAATATAAACGGAGTAACCATCAATTAAACAAGTAAGAACATGAAACAGATAAAAAAAATAGTCATGGGGTTGGCGTGTCTGCTGGCAGCGGGTACGGCTAACGCACAGTGGGTTGTGAGCGATCCGGGAAACTTGGCGCAAGGGATTATCAATACCGTCAAACAGATTGCGCAGATCTCTACAACGGCGAAGAATACATTGGACGGTTTTAAAGAAACCGCCAAAGTTTTTGAACAAGGAAAGCGGTACTATGATGCGCTAAAGGATGTACACGACGTGATAAAGGGCGGCGTGAAGGTAAAGAAGAGCATTGAGATGGTGGCGGACATCTCGGAAATCTATGTGCGGAACTACCAGAAGATGTTAGGCGATCCGAACTATACGCCGGATGAATTGAGTACTATCTCCTTCGGGTATGCAAAGCTGCTAAGCGAGAGTGCGGACGTATTGCAGGATTTGAAAAACGTGGTGAATATCACCGGAATGTCGCTATCGGATGCGGAACGGCTGGCGATCATCGACCAAAGCTATAAACGGTTACTGGAATACCGTAATCTGGTGCAGTACTACACGAACAAGAATATCTCGGTAAGTTACCTGCGGGCGAAAAAGAAGAAGGACACCGACCGGGTGATGGCGTTGTACGGCTCGGCGGACGAACGCTATTGGTGAGAACGGATTCCTATACATATATATAATAAGGTAAGACGATGTTATTATCAATAGACTTTGAAAACCTGCATCAGATATTGCACACGCTGTATCAGGAAATGATGCCGCTATGCTCGAACCTGACGGGCGTAGCCAAAGGGATAGCCGGGCTGGGTGCGCTGTTCTACGTTGCCGCCAAAGTGTGGCAAGCCCTTGCCCGTGCCGAACCTATCGACGTGTACCCGTTGCTCCGCCCCTTTGCCATCGGGCTGTGCATCATGTTCTTCCCGACCTTCGTGCTGGGCACGATCAACACGGTTCTCTCTCCCGTGGTGAAAGGCTGCCACGGGATGCTGGAAACGCAGACCTTCGACATGAACAAGTACCGGGAACAGAAGGACAGGCTGGAATATGAGGCGAACAAGCGGAATCCGGAAACGGCGTACCTCGTGGATAAGGAAGAGTTCGACAAGAAACTGGATGAACTCGGATGGTCGGCGGGCGACCTGATTACGATGGGCGGGATGTACATAGACCGGGCGGAGTACCGGATGAAACAGAACATACGCAAGTGGTTTCAGGAACTCTTGGAACTGCTGTTCCAGTCCGCCGGGCTGGTGATAGACACGATACGGACGTTCTTTCTGATCGTCCTCTCCATCTTAGGGCCTATCGCCTTTGCGATAAGCGTCTATGATGGATTCCAAAGCACCCTGACGCAGTGGATCACCCGGTATATCTCCGTCTATATGTGGCTGCCCGTGAGCGACCTGTTCAGTTCGGTGCTGGCAAGGATTCAGGTGTTGATGCTCACCAAGGACATAGAGGCGATGAGCGATCCCACCTTTATACCGGACAGCAGCAACACGGTGTACATGGTGTTCCTGATTATCGGGATATTCGGGTACTTCACGATACCGACCGTTGCGAACTGGATCATCATGGCGGGCGGTGTAAGCGGTGCGAACCGTGCGATGAACACGACTGCCGCCAAAGCGGGGAATGTTGCCGCTGCCGGGACGGGTGCTGTCGTGGGGAATGTTGCCGGAAGGCTTATCAAGTAACTAAAAAATCAATCAAGAAATGGAATTTAAGAGTTTGAAGAATATCGAAACGAGTTTCAGGCAGATACGTTTGTTTGCGCTGGTGTTCATCTGCCTGTGTGCGGTGGTGACGGGTTTTGCCCTCTGGAAGTCGTACAGCTTTGCCGAAGCGCAACGGCAGAAGATCTATGTGCTGGATAACGGGAAGTCGCTGATGCTGGCACTCTCGCAGGACGTTCAGCAGAACCGCCCGGTGGAAGCACGGGAACACGTGCGCAGGTTTCACGAGTTGTTTTTCACGCTCTCGCCGGACAAGTCGGCTATCGAGGGCAATATCAAACGCTCGTTGATGCTGGCGGACAAGAGCGCATTTAACTACTACAAAGACCTCTCGGAAAAGGGGTATTACAACCGGATAATCAGCGGGAACATCAACCAGATGGTACAGATTGACAGCGTGCGGTGCGACTTTGACAAGTACCCGTACAATGTGCGGACGTTTGCCCGCCAGATCATCCTCCGTGAAAGCTCGGTGACGGAAAGAAGCCTTGTCACCCGCTGCCGGTTGTTGGATGCCGTAAGGTCGGACAACAACCCGCAGGGATTCATCATCGAGGGCTTCGAGATTACCGAGAACAAGGACTTGCAAACCATCAAACGTTAACGGCATGGTCGGAAAATTTATGGCGAAGGTCATTGCTGAAATACAGGACTGGGCGGACGTAAAGCTCCGCCGCCTGTGCGGGCGTATCACGCCGGATCAGCGGGTGGTGGTTATCCTTGTGATGTTCGTGGTGTTCGGCGGGTTGTCGGTGTACATGACCATCGCAGCCATCTACAACATCGGAAAAAGTGACGGTCGGGAATTGGGGATAGAGCATATTGATCCCATCCGGCTAAAGAACGACAGTATAATCAATCCTTTTAACAATCAGTAAATCATGGAAGAACAGAATCAGGAAAAAGAAACGGTAACGCAGCACGTAACGGTGACGGATGCCGCAGCCCCGGACACGGGGAGAGAGGATAAAGGGAAGAAAGGCGGCGGGAAGGAGAAGAAAGCCGCCAGAGAACTGACACCGAAACAGATGCAGCAGCGGAAAAAGCTGTTGGTGTACCCGTTGATGGGGTTGCTGTTTTTGGGTAGTATGTGGCTGATCTTCGCACCTTCGGACAAAAAGGACGAAGGCGGGGAAACGGTCGGGGCGTTCAACGCCGACATTCCCCTGCCGGAGAATGACGGGATTATCGGCGACAAGCGGAAAGCCTACGAACAGGCGCAGGTAGAAAAGAAGCAGGTGGACAAGGTACGTTCGTTGCAGGATTTCGCTTTTGCGGCTGATAACGGGACGGACGAGGTGGAAATGGAACTGCCGGACAGTGAGCCGGAACGGGAGCCGTTCAGGGATTATTCGGGTTCTGCACGTGGAAGTGGTACAAGTTCTTCGGTAACTGCCTACCGGGACATCAACCGACAACTCGGTACGTTCTACGAAACGCCGAAGGTGGACGAGGAAAAGGAAGAACTGAAACGTCAGGTGGAAGAACTGACCGCCCGGCTGGATGCGCAGCAGGGACAGGCGGGCGGCATAGACGAGCAGGTCGCCCTGATGGAAAAGAGCTACGAGCTTGCCGCCAAGTACATGGGACAGAACGGGCAGGCAGGACAAAGCGGTGCAATCGTGCAAGTTCCCGTTACCGGACAGAGTACCGGGCAAGGGACGGGAAAGCCCGCCGTTGCGGTACAGGCGGCACGGCAGCAAACGGTGTCGGGGCTGCAACAGCCGATGAGCGATGCGGAGTTCATGCGGGCGTACAGCCAGCCGAGAAACTACGGGTTCAATACGGCGGTCGGCAGCGGGTACGCTATGGGGAAGAATACGATACGGGCGTGCATCCACCAAGACCAGACGATTATGGACGGGCAGACGGTGAAGCTCCGGCTGCTCGAACCGCTGCAAGCGGGAAACCTTGTGATTCCGCAGAACACGCTCGTTTCGGGAACGGGAAAAGTACAGGGGGAACGGCTGGATATTGTGGTGTCGTCCATCGAATACCGGGGGAACTTGCTGCCCGTGGAACTGGCGGTGTATGACAGTGACGGGCAGAAAGGCTTGTCCGTTCCTTCGTCGCTGGAACAGGAAGCGGCAAAGGAAGCCCTTGCGAATATAGGCGGCGGACTGGGGACAAGCATCTCGTTTGCGCAGAGTGCCGGACAGCAGATCGCTATGGACTTGACAAGGGGGGTGATGCAGGGCGGCAGCCAATATCTTGCGAAGAAGTTCCGGACGGTAAAAGTGCATCTGAAAGCGGGGTATGAATTGATGCTTTACGCCAAAGAGCAATAACGGATAAACAGATTATAAAACCATAAAAAAGAAAAGACAATGAAAAAGATTTTTGGATTGGTTGCGCTCGTTATGGGCGCAGTAATGTGTGTGAACGCACAAGTGAATGACACAATACAGACGGTTGCCGGAAATGACCTGTATCAAGGGATCACGCAAAAGTTACCCTATCGGCAGATGGTTACTCCGTTCGGGGTACAGGTGACGTTTGCCAAGACAGTGCATATTATTTTCCCGTCAGCGGTGAAGTATGTGGACTTGGGTAGTAACCGGATTATTGCCGGAAAAGCGGACGGGGCGGAGAACGTGATCCGGGTGAAGGCTACGACCGAAGGGTTTCCGGGGGAAACGAATTTTTCGGTGATTTGTGAGGACGGTAGTTTTTACAGTTTCAATGCCAAGTATGCGCATGAGCCGGAAATGCTGAACATCGAAATGAAGGACTTTTTGGAGAACGAGGACACAACGGACTTTTCACATACCCGCATGAATATCTATTTCCGTGAACTGGGCAGCGAAAGCCCGCTGCTGGTGAAGCTGATTATGCAGGGCATCTATAAGGCGGACAAGCGGGAAATCAAGTATCTGGGTTGTAAACGCTTCGGGGTGCAGTTCCTTTTGAAATCCATCCACTCGCATAACGGGCTGTTCTATTTCCATACGGAAACAAGGAACAGGTCGAACGTGGCTTTCAACACGGACTTTATCAAGTTCAAGATTGTGGATAAGAAAGTGCCGAAGCGTACCGCCATTCAGGAACGGGTGGTAGATCCGGTACGCAGCTATAATGAGGTGCTGGTAACGAACGGGAAAAGCAATGTGCGCACGGTGTACGTCGTTCCGCAATTCACCATACCGGACGATAAGATTCTAATTATCGAACTGTTCGAGAAGAATGGCGGCAGGCATCAGACGATACGGGTGGAGAACGCCGACCTTGTGGCGGCAAAAGTGATTAACGAACTGAAAATAAAGTAAATGATGAAAAGGGTATTGTTGATTATCATGTTCTTCGGGGTGTGCCTGCATTTTAACCAGGCACACGCCCAAAGATGCCTGCCGGAAATGAGGGGAATACAGTTCACGGACGGACTTTCGGACGATCTGCGCTGGAAAAACGGTAACGGTTTCGGCTACCATGCCGGGATAGCGGTAAGCACTTACACGAGGAACGCCCATCATTGGGTGGTCGGTGCGGAGTATCTGGAAAAGCGGTATGACTACCGGGGCAGCCTTTATCCGGTCAGCCAGTTCACGGGGGAAGGCGGGTATTACCTGAACTTCCTTTCGGACAGGAAGAAGACATTTTTTGCGGCACTGGGATTGTCCGCCCTTGCCGGGTATGAAACGGTGAACTGGGGCGAACAGATGATGCCGGACGGTTCACGGCTGACGGACGGGGATAATTTTATTTACGGGGGTGCGCTGACGCTGGAATTGTCCGCATACCTGACGGACAGGATTGTCTTGCTGGTAAACGGACGGCAAAGGATGCTATTCGGGGGTGATTGTGAAAAATTCCACTCGCAGGTCGGTGTGGGTGTCCGGTTTATGATTCGATGACTACTATAATATAATAATGTATATGAAGAAGATAATTTATCAAATGCTCGTGGGCTGCTACATAGTGGCCGCCCTCGTGCTTGTGTGTGCCTGTAATAGCCAGTTGGATATTCAGACGAGATACCCGTTCACGGTGGAGACGATGCCCGTCCCGAAAAAGCTGAAGGTGAACGAAACGGCGGAAATCCGCTGTGAACTCAAACGGGATGGACGCTGGGAAGATACCCGGTACACGATACGCTGGTTCCTCTATGACGGGAAAGGCACGCTAAAACTGGATGATGGCACGGTATTGTTACCGAATGACCGTTACCCGCTGGAGAAAGAAACGTTCCGGCTGTATTTTACGTCGCAGTCGGATGAACAAAGCAGTTTGAAGGTGTGGGTGGAAGATTCGTTTTCGCAAACCGTGGAACTGGAGCTAAGTTTTAATAATGACAATTCGGAAGAATGACTAAAAAGGTAAACAATGAAAGACAATACAGTTCCGGGGGTGTATCTTCTTAATATAGATATGGGGTGCGAACAGGCGAAAGAGGAATTTAAGCGGATGGGATTTACAGACGGGGAAAAGCTGGACTTTGAACGGTTTACCCCGCAAGCCTTGTCCGTCACTCCGCTTTGGCTGGTTTGGCACGGGACGATACACAACGGCAATATGTTGCTGAAAAGTGATGAAGAACTGATACCGTTGGGTATCAGTTCAAAAACAGAGCTTCCTATCCGCAGGTTGAGTGAACTTGTCCGGGAACATAGCCAAAGAACAGGAAGGTATCGGGACGGAACGGAGAACGGGGATTATTCGCTGGAAAGATTGTGCCGATTTGAACGCACGAGTGAGAAGTGCATGGCTGCCGTCCGGCAAGACGGTTGGGAACTGGTACACGTGCCGGAAGAGGTGAAAACGCCGGAGATGTGCCGTCTTGCACTTGATAACAGTGCAGATTTGGCTTATGAAAACTTGGAACTGTTGCACTATGTGCCGTTCCCGGATATTTGTCTGGAATATATCAAGGCGAACAACGGGTGCGGCGATGTTGAACTGCCGGAAGTATTGAGTGCCCTTGCACCGGGAGTCATTGACAGCCGGATAGCGGACTATGCCATTGAACAGGACGGGCGGTGTTTAGGTGTGCTGCCCGCCCATCTGCAAACCGTGGAACGGGCTGAAAAGGCGGTCAATGAAGCAGGTACGGAAGCCCTTGCGGGTGAAAAGGTACGTGCGGAACTGAAAACGGAAAGGTTGTACCGGAAATGTGCGGAACATAGCTGGATGTCATTCGCCCTGCTTCCGAAAGCGGAGCGTTCGCCGGAAATCTGCCTGCTGGCTGCAAAACTCTATCCCCAAGAAACAGCCCAACGTCCGGACTTGATACCGGAAAGCGTGAAAAACGGGTGCAACGTGTATTCGCTCTGCAAAATGATGGAAGCACGGACAGGGGAAAAGTTCACATATCAACAAATGACGGACTTCTACAACGGAAAGCCGCTGAACGTGCGCCGGATCGAAATGCCGGATGGGGTACAGAAGGACAAGGCGGTGAAGTTCGACAAGGAGAAGCAGGACTTTTCTTTCTCGGCTATCCGGCAGGAACGGAAAAGAGGATTGCGGATGTGAGCCGACAATACAAAATAGTGAGAAAGCATCCTTCGGGATGCTTTTTTTGTATGGGTAACAATGAAAAATACAGTAAATACTGTATTTTCTAAAAATCTTATCTTATATTTGGCAAAAGATGCCGGATGAAGCCGTTAAATATCCTAATATGGTCGATTACCGAAAAAGAACGGACGGGAAACGAAAAGGAAGTTTAGGGGTGGCGGGGTAACTTTGGTGCTATCAATGAAAAGTAAATAATAAAATACCGGATTATGAATATTAAAACATTTTTAATTATGGCTATAATGGCATTTGCGAGTTGTGGCAATGCGCAAGTGAAAACAAAAACAGAAAAAGAGATGAAACAGGAAATAGTAAAATTGGAAGAGTTGATAAAAGAAGAATTGAAAATGGTAGAGACTTACCCCGAAAAGCCTGCCTACTATCTGCAAATCAATAAAACAGGATGCAGGCTACTTATCAGAGTGGATGATATTCCTATAGGTCATCATTTTGTAAAGAATGATGGTCAATCAATGCTTTACCCGATCAATGATGTTTTATTCGGAAGTGGAAAACATACGGTTAACATTCAAGTTTATCCTTGTATCGGCGAAACTGAAGTTACCAAAAATGCCAGTGTCAATATTAAGGTTGTTCACTATAAGGAAAAGTTAGTGGGTATGCCTGAAACGTTGGTGGAGTTAGACACCCCCGAAGATATCGGAACAAAGAAAGTTCCTGTATATGTCGATTCGATAAGTTTTAATGCAACGCTTCCTTTCGACCACAAAAAGATTCTTGCCGAGGCGAAAGACCTGCGGAAAGTGCCGAACTTAGAAAAGAAGGTTTTGGCTTATTATAACAAAGTACGCCAAATGATGATTGATGGAAAATATTATGAATATCACAAGATGCGCCTTTCGACCACTTGGGTATTGACCGATATGAATTATTTGGGAGAAAACGCATTGAGAAAAGCCTATATTGATTCAGATGATTTATTTCGTTTTCTCTGTGAACCTATAGATTGGATTTTGTTGCCTATCGAAAATTATGAGATGGTTATTTGCGGAAATGGAAAACTGGTCTATATACGGCGTAAAGTAGAATTGGATAATGTTCTACGAGCTAATTTTTATGATACGGGGGAGCAAAAGAAACTCTCCCCTAATATGCGTGTAGTTTCTGCATCCAAGTTCATTGCTCTGTATATGCCTAAAGGTAGTGATGAACTAATGGAGTTATATTAATAAATCTCACATATGTAATCTTATTTTGTATTGCAGATGGTAACTGTCGGAGAAATTGGAGAATATTAGAGAAAGAATATAATAATTTTTTGTAATTATGGAATTGATTATCTTATTGATAGTAGCCTGTTTGGGCTGTTTTTTATTTGTCTTTCGCCAAATATTCCCTCGTACAATTGGTAAAGATGGTGCGGATTTGGGGTATTCAAAACGGCTATGGATTATAGTTAACCTATTCGTTTGGGCTTATGAATGCTTTTTTCTGATAGCCGTTTGCGGGGGTATAAAGGGAATGAATGTCTTTTTCGGCGGTGGGTTGGGCGATTTACTCTATCTTTTTCTGCTTGTGGGAATGGTGTTGCTGCATATTGTTTTGCTTGCGGTTTTCATACAGAAAAAGTTGCGTACTGTTTTTTACATCATTCTTGTATGTCTGCCTATATATCCTTTGGTTATCATGCATTCGGCTGCAGCACGGGGAAATGAAGAAAATGGTTACATGACCGGAGGGAATTTTACCGGTTTATACTATAATCATGAAGCCTATCAACAGCGTGAGGAACGCCAAGAGGAACTTAGAAAAATTAAAGAAGCGAAGTCCGATACTGCAAAATTCAAATCGTTGCTACACGCAGCCGAAAATGGTGATTCACGATCTGGTTATGAGTTGGCAGCATGTTATAAACTCGGTATTGGTGTTGAGCAGAACGATTCATTGGCTTTCAAGTGGCTTCGTCTTGCGGCAGAGGGGGGTGATGCTATAAGCCAATTAGATTGGGGAGTGTGCTATTACAATGGCGATTGCGGTCTCGATGTCGATTATCAGGAAGCGGTAAAATGGTTTATCAAATCAGCTAAACAAGGAAATGCTGAAGCCCAATACCTGACAGGACGTTGTTATGGTCATGGAGAAGGTGTGACGCAGAGCGATGAAGAGGCTTTCAAATGGCTTCGCCTTGCTGCAAGGCAAGGGTACAAACCTGCGCAAGAATTACTTCGGACAAATAAACAGACGTGGTAGTTAAAGAAAATAATATTTATCCTTTGGCAAATATTATATGAAGGAAAACGGATTGTTATAATAAATCAATACCATAAACAAGCCTATGGCGAGGGTATTAAGTATTTCCCGGAAGATTACAGACTGTATTACGGTCGAGGATTGGCTCGCAAGCGAACCGGAGATAAAAACGGAGCTTGTGAGGATTGGATAAAGAGCAGCGAATTAGGATGTGTACAAGCAAATATGCTGTTACCCTTGTGCGAAGAGTATATTCAGGAAAAGAATGATTCTTTGAAGAGACATAAAGGGTATTAAATGGCGGGGTAACTTTGGTACTATCAATGAAAAGTAAATAATAAAATACCGGATTATGAATATTAAAACATTTTTAATTATGGCTACAATGGGATTTGCGACTTATGGCAATACACAAGTGAAAACAAAGAGTTTGTCACTTATATTCAAGCGACAACTTGCAGTGATAGTCTTTTTAATTATCAGCATACTGCCGATAACTGCACAAGAAATCAATCAGACTTCAAAAGAAAAGCAAAAAGTGGAATCTTCACGGCTGCCCTTTATGATGTCATTTTCGATAGGTTCAAATTTCAATACCGGGGGAAGTGATTATGCTGAATGGTTTGGCTCACGGGCGGATGTTGCCACGCAGTTTGACTGGCGAATGAATGTTCCGTTGTTCCGTCATTGGTGTGCATATTTAGATTTGGGTGTCAGCTTTTTCAACATACAAACAGACAATTCGGGTGAAAATATTGCAGGTGCAGTCATCGACAAGCTATTCCCCGGACTAAGCAAGATAAAACCATCCCTTAGCACAGGAATCACTTACGTTGTAGAAAAAAGGAAATGGCAGTTCATGCCGAGAGCCGGAATAGGCTGGATGAGTGCAGGCAATTCCAATAAGACGAAAAGTGCTGACGGAAAGATTTATAAACTCGAAATAAACAGGTCACCCATGTTCTTTAACACCGGGGCTTCCATAGGTTACCGCACATCAAATTTATGTAGTTTCATCCTTGATATTAACTACCGTTGCCCTTTGCAAGATTGCAAAGCGACCTATACAACTACCTTGCAGGATTTACCCCCTGTTACAGAAGTCATGAAATCCCGTTCATGGGCAAACGATTTGAGCGTTTCACTTGGTATTCAGTTGCAATTAGGGAAGAATAATAAGAAATGAAATATGATGACAGTTCGTTTATTTGGCTGAAAACTAAGTTCAAAATAAAGATTGCATCAATGGTTCTTTGCTACTTTGCTTTCCCGTCACAGCGTCACGAAGAAAGTAGTGGAAAAATCCGGTTGAAAAGTGGTTTCTTTGCTTCTTGTCTTTTCCGCTACGGCTCACGAAAGAAAGAAGTCCGGCAAAATATCCGGTGAAGAACAAAGGTGGGATAAAAAAAGAAGTCCGGGCGGATCGCTACCCGTCCCGAACTTCCGGCGATGAAACAAAAAAGTAGAAAGAAAGTAACGGGCGGATTTCTCCGCCCTTGCTTTCTGTTGGGTTAGACTGCAATCCCTTCGGGTTGCGGTTGTTCTTCGGGTTGGGTGATTTCATGCCCTTTTGCCTTCGTCTTCTCCTGTACCAAAAGAACGGCTTTGCGTTCCTCGATGCGTTGGTGTCGTTTCTCGTACACTTCGTTATATCCGCTTTCGATGGCTGAAAGTTCTTCGGGTATGTGCTTGCGGGCGAAGTCGAGCAAAAGGGATGCTTCGGTATTGTTGCCGTATGCGCTTCGGAAATTGGCTATCAGATAATCCCTGCGGATAATGGTCTTTATCCTGACGGTGAGATTTTCCACGATATTTATTTTGTCCTCGTTCGTGAGGTAGTGTTTCCCTTCTTCTGTGATACCTACGGCTGCAAAATGTTCGCTCCGCAAATTGGAGAGCATGAAGAAATAAAGCATCTTTTCCTCGTCCGCACTGAACTTGCCGCCCGTTATGTCGGCTTCCATTATCTGCCGTTTGGTATCTTCAACCGTCCTTTCTACGGCTATCTCCTTGTTACGCTCGTCCTGCTTCTCCAACTTCTGAACGGGTGAAAGGGTGGTTTCGGTGGGCGTTCCGTCCGCTTCGGTTGCGTTCTCCACATAACAGAAAGTAATCTCCTGTTTCCCTATCTTGGCGTAAACGGTGATTTCTCCGGCTTCGCTCCGCCCTGTGATTTCTTCCTCTTTCTCCATGTAGTCCGCCCATTGCTGCTCGTAACGGGTGCGGGCTTCCTCGTAACGTTCGGGGGTGTTGAAATTTTCCTCTTTGGGTTCTTGGGGACTTGTGGGGAAAGCGGTATATCTTTCAAGGTTTTCGACCTCGTACCCTAAAGCGGTCAACCGTTCTATTACTGTTTCGTTGGTGCTATAACGGTCACGGCAAAGGGAAACATTGGGCTGTTGCCGTATGATTTGGACGGCTCTCTCCATGAGGAAAGATGCGTTCATTTCAGCCAGACAAGTGCGGTTGGCGCAATGTCCGCAACCGCCATCGGCAAACAAAAGCAGGTTGTTCGTGTTGTGGGCGCACGTTGCGCATTCGGTCTTGTCAAAGGAGTAATACCGTAAATCGGTGGTATAGTTGCTCTCTATCCGTTTGGCTACATCGGCAGCTTTCAGCCCCCGCCAACTGTTGTAGTTGTTTCCGTCCTGCAAATGTTTCTCGTACACTTCACGCTGTATATCTTGCCCGTAACGGCAGATTTCGGCTGCTACGCTGATGGTGATTTCGTCTGTTTCCAATAATTCAGCTATTTCGGGGATTAGGGCGGTGAATTTCAAACGGGTACGGATATAGTTCTCGTTCTTGCCGAAACGTACCGCCAATGTTGCTACGGTGTGCCTTTCCGTTTCAATCATGCATTGGTAGGCGTTGGCTTCCTCGATGGGTGTCACATCCTCACGCTGCAAGTTCTCGGCTATGGCTGCATCTTCGGCTGCATCGTCCGTCAGTTCCGAAACAATGGCGGGTATCTGTTCCATTTCCGCAATGACGGATGCACGGTATCTGCGTTCACCGAAAACAATCTCGTAACGGTCTGTATCGGCTATCGGGCGCACGGTGATAGGCTGCAAAACTCCCTGCTGTCTGATGCTCTCCGCCAGTTCATACAGGGCGGGTTCGCTGAAATATTTACGGGGGTTGAAACTGCTCGGCTGAATGTTTGCCAATGATACCCATGTGATGTTTCTCTCTGCTGCTGATTGATTTACTGTTGTTGCTTTCATAATTCTGTTATTTTTAAGTTGATTAAAATTCTGTTTGATAAAATGGTTTCTTTGCTATCTTTCTTTCACCGCTCCGGCTCACCGAAAGAAAGTAGCGGGCGGACTGCTCCGCCCTTGCCTTATTTGCGGTTATAGCATACGTTTTGAAATTGTATCTTTCTTTCTATCGCATGGCGTAACGTGTAGGCAGTTCCGCCCGTTGGGGTGCTGTCGTAAAAGACTACGAGATAAGCGGAATTATCCAACAGGTAGTTGTTACGTCGCAAGAAACAACGGTCTGAATATTCATCCTGTAATAGTATCACCTCGTCCGCTTGGGATAAAATGGCGTTATAACGCTGCTTGTCGGCTTGGGTGTATCGGGCTGCCGGAAGTACACATTTTAGCTGAATGTAAGGAAACGTCTTTTTTGCGTTCTGAACTTCCTCGGCTGCGATAAGGTCGAAGCCGTTCGCCATGCCCGATAAAAACGTATGATAGTCACGTTCGCAAAGTTCGGTTATCGCTGTATAGGTGTCGAAGCCTATATCTATCAATCGTTTTTGTGTGTCGGGGCTGTTCCTTGTCATTCTCTCGGCTCGGTGTCCCGAAAAAGAAACGGTCTTTTCCCTTAGCCAAAAATCACGCTCGGCACGGCATTGTACCAACGTCCTGCGTAGGGTTGTAAACTCCTGCCCGTTGGTGTGGCGGTACTTGTAATCGAAATAGATTTCGCCCCGAAATGCTCCCAAACAGCATTGTATATAAGTTTCCTTGCCAAACAGTTTGGTTTCGGCTGTTCCGTTCTTGATGAATGTCTTTGTTTCCATATTGGTATATTTTAAAAGATTAAAAGAATGATTATCAGAATAAAAACGATACCCACAAACAAACGCCAAACAAGGGCGAGAATAAACCGTGCCACGAAATAAAACAGGAGTACGGCAAGGAATAAGGCGAAAAACTGCCCTGCGGTGGTGGTGAAAAAGTAAATCACCACTGCCCAAAGGATTAGGCGGTATATCAGTTTGTAAATGAGTATCGTTTTCATTTTATCGGGTGTTGCGGGCGGATTGTTCCGCCCTTGTTAGTATTTAGGCACAGAATACAAAACCGTCAAGAAACTTGTAACCGTCATTGAACAAGTCACGGGCGAAAGCTGCGTAATCGAAATAATTCAGAGCAAAATCGGGTAGCTCGTAACATTGTTTTATTACTTCACGGGCATAATCTTCTTCCTCGTCATATTGCCCGATATATTCATCAGTGAATTTCTTTACAAGGTCGTCCGCATCGGCTTTGCTTAAATCCCTGCTTTCGTAATCCAACCAAACGGAAAAGGCATCCTGCACGGTTGAGTCCATTTCTTCCACTTTGTCCCGTAGCTCGAAAAATATCTCTGAAATCCAACTTTCGCTAACAAGTTCTTCGGGTATGTTTTCTCTGTCTTGAAACATAAATTCGGGGTCTTCCTCGTCTTTGTGTAGTTCCTTGCACGCTTCCATAAATTCGTCTTTGTCGGCAAAATCGGAGAGGTTGAACCATTTGCCGAAAAGTGAACCTGCATTGTACTTGGCGTATGTGCCTACATAAATTGCTGCTTCTGAAAAATCTGCTGCCATAACTCAAAAAATTAAATTGTTACTACTTGTTTTTGTTATCATCGCTTGCCGCCCCAACCAAATTTTTTCCCTTTGGCTGATTGGGAAGAACATTGACAATAATCAAGAGCGGAAAGGGAGAATTGCAATCATCTGAAAAAATGGTAAATACTACCCGCAGGGTGGAGATTTGGCATTTTTTGCGGATTTGCTTTCTCCCCCGCCTACCTTCGTCAATGTTTTCCCAGTCAGCCCTAAGGGGAAAAATTCAACCTTTCAGTAAATTGAATGAATGGTAGATTACTTATCGGTACAAGTGGATTGTATTTGTTATGAAAGCCGGAAAGTCCCGTTTCCGGAAAGGAAAAGAAAAACAGGTTGGTAATGCGGGGTGGAAAGACAACTCTTTGCCACGCAAGTATTCTTCTTTTGCCGATTTATCGGGTTAGAAAGAAGAATACTTGCGTGGCAATGTGTTGTGCGGGTTGGCGAGGTGCTTTTCGTCCGGTTACGGTAAACGGACAGAGCAATCAGCTATCCGGCTTTTGCGGATGGCCGTGCGATGGCAGTGGCGGAAACGGGCGGAAAGTTCCGCAGACAAAGGATTATCCTTTTAGTCATGGCAAAGCCCAAAAGAAAAATAATGGTTGAAAAGACGGGTAAGACAATAAGGGGCTGCCGGGACAAACATCAGGGAACTTATTTGAACGGGATGGCGCACGGAAAGTTTCGATGAAATCGAAGCTCCGAGGGACAGCACGGGCGAATGTGTTCCGTTTGTCCTTTCCGGCTTTGCGTACATTTTCGGGCATGTAGCCTGCCGGAGTGTCGGAAAGGGAAAGGGAACGGGAAGCAGGGACAGACCGAAATCGCCTTCAGATAGAAAAAAGGTGACTTTTTTTTAGTTCTTATAAAATAATATGTTAATTTTGGAAGAAAATATTGCCATGAAACAACATTCTAAAGAATATTTAATCGAATTAGCCAATAATAATGGAACACCTGATTGGTTAAGACTGCTTATATCAAAAGCAATAGAGACAAATGGGGATGTCTCACTTGCAGATATGACTACCATCTATTCGATGTTAAAAAATGAAGATTGTACAAAAATTCCACTTCTTACTATTGCAAGCACAGAAATGGAATATAATAAAATACTTCTTAAGGAATTAATTCATCACAAAGGTGTATGTGCATTAAAAGAAGAACAGAAAATTCATTTCTCCAATGAAATCACAATTTTATATGGATTGAACGGTTCTGGGAAAAGTAGTTATTTTAAAATTTTGAATGAAATAGTCGGCGGAAACCAGAAAAAAGAAATAAAAGGGAATATTTATAAAGATATAGTTACGCAAGTAGATACTGAAATTAATTTTATAGAGCCTAATGGTAATGAAAACGCAATTCATTGGTATAATCAAAGTAGATCAATTGCACCTCTAAATTGCATTCGTGTATTTGATTCATCTTATTTAAATGGATTACTAAGCAAAAGAAATACAGATGAAACATTAGTGAATCCTTATGGTTTACATCTTTTCTCATATATCAGTGAAAAACTGGATGAATTAAAACAAAAAATAGAAATTGAAAGAATAAATGAACTTAACCAGCAGCCTAATATTGATATTACTCATTTGAATGAAAGATATAAAGAAATGTTTTCGTCTAAGAAAATCAATGAAAGATATAAATGTGATATAGAAAAATTATATGTTTATTCCAATGAAACAGATTATATTATAGAAGAAAAGGTTAGAACAATAAAAGATATAGAACAGGTTAATTTGGAGGACAAAATTCAATTAGAAAAAATAAATATTGAAAATTTCACACAGCTAAAGAATAAGGTACATGATTATAATAATTGGGTTATACAAAGTTTGTCTGAAATAAAAGATTTGATATATTCTTTACAATTCTACAAATATGAAAGTATAAAGGTAAAAGATAAACTGAGTATTCTAAACGAAATTGGGAATACAGATTCAGACAGTTGGAAAGCTTTTATAAAAGCAGGTAATAAATATTTTATAGATTCATCATTCCATAATGAAGATAGATGTCCTTATTGTAGGCAATTATTAGATAAGAATGCATTGAATATTATTAAAGCGTATGGCATATTTATCAATGATGATACTGAAAAAATGTTATCTTCTCTTAAAGTCAAAATAAATAATCAAAAGATAAAAATAAATGGATTTAGTATCAACCTATCAATAAGCGAAAATATAAAGAATATTTTGATACATAATGAAGATGACAACTTCTTAGTTATGATTGAAAATTTGGAAATGCATTATAATTCAATTAAACAAATGATGTTATATTTATTGGATAAAAATGCGATAGATTGTAATATATATCTACATACAGAAAATGTTGTAGAAAAATTAGAAGAATATATTACAAATTCAGAAAATATAATTAAGGGGTATCAATCTGATAGAGAAAAGAGAAATGAGAGAATTTCCAAATTGAAAGATGAAATAGCACCACTACAAGAACATAAATATATTTCAGAACATAAAGATGATTTTTTAAAATGGTTTACGCACTGTTCTATGGCTGAAAAACTAATAAAAATAGAAAAGAAAATTAATACAAAGAATATTTCTGATTTAGCAAACAAAGCATATAATGAATTGATAACAGATAATTTACGACTAAAATTTGAAGAAGAATTAATAAAAATCGGTTTCTCTAATTTGAAAGTTGTGTTAGAAAGTGCTGGTACTAAAAAAGGAAATTCTTCAATGAAAATGAAATTAGAAGGATTTGATGATGTAACTGCAGTTTTAAGCGAAGGAGAACAAAAGGGAGTTGGACTTGCACTATTTATAGCAGAAGCAAAGATGCAGCAAACATCAAATCCTATAATTTTTGATGATCCAGTGAATAGTTTAGATCATAGAATTGCAGCCTAATTAGCAGAAAGATTATTATCATTGGATAATCAACTTATTATATTCACCCACAATAAATTATTTCTTGATGCTTTTGAATGCTCTAACGATGCCCATATATGTAAAAATATGAATGGAGGTTGCAACAAGAATAAGGGAAAGCATATTTTTTTATATCATGTATTATCTGAAAGTAAAATGCTAAAAGGAATTATTACTCCTAAAAATGAAGATTCATCCCGATCTTATATTAATGAGGCGAAAAAGAAATTACAAAAATCGCCATTTACAGAAAGTTTAGAAGTTTCAGCAAATTTGCGATATGCAATTGAACGAATAATAGATGAAGTAGTTTTTAATCATCAAATACCAACAAAAATGTCGAATAAGAATAGTCGAATAAGCTGGGATGATTTAATAAAAATGAATAATGATCCAATACTAATTAATAAATTGAAAAGCTACCATAGCCGCCTATCTGGAGGATGTTTACATAACGGGGCTGAAGAAGATGAAAATTCGATAGAAAAAGAGGAATTTGAGAATATCATAAATTATCTTGAGTCTATTTGGAGGTAAACTAACGGCTTTGTTCATCCTCAAAAGTGATAGTCTTGGCAAGGAACAGACCGATTACAAATTTCGCTCCGTGCTGGATCAGTTTGCGCTTTGTTTGAATGAATCCTTCTCCGGTCGTTAAAAGATCATCTATTAGCAGGCAACATTTATCCTTGATATATTCGGGATGAAATTGCAGGTTGGCGGTCTTGTCCTGCCCGTGTGTGCCTTTGAGTTGGGGACGGTCAGCAGTCAGGGTGATAGCCCCGTAGCCGTCGGCTACTTCGATGTCTGCCGACAGTTTCCGGCAAAACTCTTCGTAACGGATGCGGTTCTTCTCACGGGTGGATGCGGGAATAGGAACGAGTACGGCACGGTGCTTGTTCTCCTGAATAGCACGGATTCGGCTGATAGCGATGGAAAAGAGCTTGACGGCAAGGTCGGTTTCGTGACCGGACTTGAACTTGAAAATAAGGTTGGAAACCTTCTTGCCCTCAAAGGTAATCTTGTCGTTGCGCCGGACGGGGCAATAATCATACAGGTAAAGGCACAGGCTGCCGTCCAGACGGAAAAAGCCCTGAAAACGGTTATCCAACGGGTAAAAGGCTTTGCGGAAATCGTTCAGGAAGGTAAAGATGAGAACGTTGTTCCAGAAACGGGCTTCGTCCTCGCTGCCGGACTTCAAATAGTACATGAAGCCTGCCAGATGCCCGCTTTCGTACAAGCCCATGCCGATAGTCAGCCTTTCATTGAAACAGGTCTGGCTGACGATATACCATCCGCAAGATGCGAACTGCTGTTCGTAATCGGAACGGGTTTCGAGCAGGAAATAGAATTTGCCGTCGTCCTCGAAACGGATCACGTACTCGCACCGAAGGGCGACCTTGCATAAAATGCGGTTTTCTTCCTCGACGGTTTCGAGGGTAAGGGGAAAGGTGTATTGTGCTACAAATATAGGGCGTTCCATAGTTAAACGTGTTTGTTCGTTTGCAAAGGAATGGATTCCCGGAGAACCGACCAATTAAAAACGGAAAAAATATGCCGGCTGCAAGAAAATATGTTGCTTTCTGCACCAATTTACACGGTATCGGACATGATAAAGCTACATACGCAGCGCAAAACAGGGATAAGCGGTAACATTATTGGTATAATGAGTTAGATACTGAAACCGGATTTCGGTTTACGGTGCACATTTTTTTGTATTGAAGCTAACATTTGGTCATAATTCTGTTCGGAAGTCTTTTTTTGTCCATTCTCAATCCACGCCAATAGTTCATCTTCGTAAAAGTAGAGTTTCTTTCCTTTCTTGTAATAGGGGAGAAGCCCTTTGCGTACAAGGGTATAGATGGTAGACTTGGCTTTTTTGATGATTTGTGATGCATCGTCTATCTCTATCAATACATGCTTCTCTGATTGCGTTGGTTGAAGCTTCAACACTATTTGTTTTAACTCAGCGACCTGTTCGATCAGATAAGTTATCGCTTGCGGTAACTTATCGAAAGTGATTTCATCATTATACATAAGTGCATCTTTTTTTAAGTTCGACGCACAAAGAAAATAAGTGATTTTATGGTGGATTCTTTCACCGAGATATAACTGTTGTAAACTTTAATATAGATGATTGTGGTTGTATATTAGAATATTAAGGTGCATGTAAGGCTGCCCATGTAATGTTGCTGCCCAAAGAGAGAGTAGAAATTAATATTTATAGTTTCTCCTTAATCTTGATAATGCATGTTCCTTCTGCTCTTAGTTTTCGTTTTATAGTGGAAATTTCACTCTCCTTTAGTCTTTCGGCAAATACCCGTTTGACAAAAGTTGCTGTCTCTATTCCTGTTTTCTTAAACTGGTTGCCGATATTCCAACCGAAGTGCATTAAATCTATTGATTTTAATGTGGCATCAACAGTGACGGGCATTTTAATTTGTTTGCATTCATCCTCGGTAGCATATTGAAAGAAGCGGATATGCTCACAGAATTGTTGCAACTCACTCTCGGTCAGATATAACGCAAGTTCCTGTACGGTGTAGGTGAGGACGTTTTCTAAAACCTTTGCTTGTTCTTGCTGAATCTTCTGCTGAGCAGTCTGTTTATACTCGTCGTAGTTGGGAACAGAGATTTCTCCGTTGGGCATAGACCCGATAGGTTCAACCTCCGGTTCGCATTCTATTTGCGGATACTTCTTTCTAACAGTCCGCTCTATCACAGGCAGCAACCATACGTCAATAATGGATTGAAAGCTGAGATAAGCGGCTCCGAGCAACAAACACACTATGACAAAAGCCACAAGTCCGGAAAACTCATCCATTTGTAGTTCCGAAATCACAAGCAGGCGCACCAGTACAGCAATGCTGAGTATTGATGCAAATAGAATACTGTAAATAATAATGTAGTCGTACTTTCTTGCTGCCATATTAATCAATAGTTATCATTTGTGCGCAAATATATACTAATAACTTATTGATTTAAAATTTCCGGGCTATGTGACAGCTTATGTCGTTGAAGTGGTAGTCTTTGTCTACCCTTACAAGAGGTAAATCCACAATAGCAAAAGTTGCTACTGTGGATTTATAGATTATTCAATGCCGAAAAGCTCCGGCGTCGGTCGGCAAGTATTTTTAACGTCTTGCAATCTACGACCAAGTTCATCATCTTTTGCGACTAATAAAATATCCCTGTCCAATCCAAGGACTGCTAACACGCGAAAATAATATCCGATAGCGACACCCTCGTCTCCTTTTTCTATCTTGATAAGAGTGTTTCGTGATATTCCGGCACGCTCTGCAACTTGTTCTGAAGAGAGGTCACGGCGGAGGCGTGCATATTTGATATTTTTTCCTAAGGTTGTCAGCGTTCGCTGTTGACTGGGTAATAAAGCTCTTTTTATGATGATAATGTATCTGATAATGCGCAAATATGATTAATATTGTTCATGATTGCAAGCATTATTAATCTATTTTAGAGAGATCTTATTTGCCGACTCCCGTTTCTTTTCACTTACCAGTTCCGCATATATTTGCGTAGTCGATACGTTCCGATGGGTCAGCATCTTGCTGACGGTATATATATCTGTTCCGGCAGCAATTTGAATGGTCGCAAAGCTATGCCGGAAGCAATGGAAAGTGATATGTTTATTTATCTTAGCTTGCTTTAGCCAGTTTTTAAGCGGGTAATTTATCATGCTTCGGCTAAGTCCCTTAAACACTTTCCCCGTTCCGACTTCTCCGCAGAGTTCAAATGCCTCATGGCTGATGGGGAGCGTGGCTTCGGTTTTGGTCTTTTGAGTGCGAATACGAATGCAATAGCCGTGGTCGGGGGCAATACCGAAGTCCGACCATTGCAGGTTCATGATATCACTGATACGAAGTCCTGTCAGACAAGAGAACAGAGAGGCCGCTTTGAGAACAGGGATGTCGCACGGTGTTGCAGCTAACTGTTTCACCTCGTCCAATGTTAGATACTCTTTCTTTACGTCCTGACATTCTATCTTATCCAGAAAGTCGTTGATATTCTCACGTAGCAATTTATCACGATACGCTATTTTTAGCAAACCTCTGAATGTGGAGTAGTACCCTGCTGCGGAGTTCAGAGATACTTTGTGCCGCGTATGCTTTAGCTGTTTGGCATTCAGCAGATAAGTTCTGAACCGCTTGCATAGATCAACGTTCACTTCACCAAACGAGCATTTGCCCTGCACGAAGTTAGAGAAATGGGCGTAGACCACTTTCCATTTCTGATCTTTGCTACGCGTCATTTTGGCAAAGTAGGCCAGGAAATCAGCTTTCATCTTGTGCTTGTCTAAGAAGCCGAACTCTTCATTGATTAACGACTGCACCCGGATACAGCGAATCGCTTCTGCCTTGTTCAGCATATCGTTGTTGAACTCACGCTCCATTTCATTCTTTGGGTGAGCGTAGATATAGATACCGAGATATTCCCGACGGCTCATTTGCATCGTTTCGGGGTTACGAACTGCCGGATAATAATCCAGATAAAGTGAAATTTTGTCGTTACGGATCGCTCTTTGACGTACGGTAACTTTGGTACATGTGTGTGTCATACAATTGTTATTTAAAAAGTTATACATATAAATTTGGTGGCAAAGGAAATCAGTGATGCAACGGTGACCACCATCACCGTCGAATAATTTACTCTATTTTGGGTGCTTCAAAAAGCTTATCGAGTTCAGGCCGTGAGATCTTGACGTATTTGCCCACTTTTACCCGTGGAATATTGTGATACTTGGCATAATGATAAAGTTGATCACGTGTAAGGTTAAACTTCGCCATTGCTTCAGCCACCGTATAATATTGCGGTTCATCGGGCTGAGCTATTCCTTTGGCAATATCAAAGTGCTTTTTAGAGTAACTTACCATAATCCCCTCTTTCTTTTTAGGAATCGCATTCTTTGAAGCAAGCGTATAGATGGCTGCTAAACTCATACCGAATTTATCCTGAATCTCCTGTACGCTGTACCACTCAGTGATTTCCGGGTCAGCAGCCTTCTTGCCGAAATAATTATCAATATGCTTTTTACTCCAGTAAGTTTTACCACGATTAAAAGTTCGTGGAATGTTATGCTTCTTAGCAACCACAAATATCCACGAATCAACTACATTATATTTCTCTTTGACTTCAGCGGTGGTGTAGAACTCGGTGATAGGAACTTTCTCTTGTGGCAGTCTTTTATTATAGGTAGCACTACTTTCAAAAAGCATATCTATGTCTTTTCTTCTAATAAGTGTCTTTCCTTTAAATTGAACAGCTTTTATCGTTTCATCTGCCAAATAACGATAGATAGTTGCTCGACTAATCCCTAAAAGCTTGGCTGCCGCAGTAGGAGTGAAGAATTCCCTTTGTTCTAAATCCTTCAAGGGTTCATTATACTCCTTGAAGGATAACTCTTTTTGATAGGCGGATATACGCTCTTTTCTAACTCTCTCTTTGTAAGCTAAGTTGGCACACTTATGAGAACAATAGGCTGTACTCATTTTATGTGCTGTGAAAATCTCTCCACACCACTTACATTTCTTCTGAATGTCAATGTTACTACTCATTTTTTCGCTTGTTATTTCGCCAAAACTGTCTCATGGCGTCTCACCACGTCTCATGATGTCTCAATTCTCTTGCACCTATCCGGTGAGAAATAGGTTGCAAACCTCCGAGACCCAAATACGGTACAAAAATGAGCTGAAAAACGAGTATCAACGATGACTATCGCTAATACGAGCAAAAAGAAAGGCGCTCATAATGAACGCCTTATCAATCAATAGTAATATATGCTAATCGTTGGTAATCACCAATTATTTCCCGATGCAAAAATGCTGAAAAATATTCTGGAGTACCATATCATTCGTCACTTCCCCTGCAATATCCGAAATGAAGAAAATACACTCCCGTATATCTTGCGAAAGAAAATCTCCGGATATATGTGAATCAAGCCCATCCTGCACTCGATGGATAGCATCTAAAGCTTTACTTAAAGCTTCATAATGCCTTACGTTTGTCACAATAATATCATTTTGTGTAACCGTAGGCAGATGTGCTGCGTTAATAAGCATCTTTTGTAACTCGTCGGTCTGTTTACGTTCTTTTGCCGATATGAAGATAGATTTCGTGTATTCTTTAGGGAAGTTCTTTAATAAAGCAGATAACTCTTCTTTCTGCTTTTCCTCAATCAAATCCGCTTTGTTGAATACAACAATTAGTTGTTTCTCCTCACAACGAGGGATGATCTTTTCTGATAATTGCTTTATCTGAGAAGATGCATCAGATGAATCAACCATCCAAAGTACAATCTCCGCTTGATCCAACTTTTGGAATGTACGTTCGATACCAAGACTTTCAATGGTATCATTTGTTTCCCGGATTCCGGCAGTATCAATGAATCGGAAAGTGATGCCACCTATATTAATAGTATCTTCAATGACATCACGTGTGGTACCATGAATATCACTGACGATTGCTTTATCCTCGTTCAGTAATACATTCAGTAAAGTTGATTTCCCTGCATTCGTTTCACCGATGATAGCCACCGGAACACCATTCTTAATGGCATTCCCAACATTAAATGAATGAACCAGTCGGGAGATAACCTGCTCTATTTCATCTGCGAGTCTTCGCAATGCCGAACGATCAGCAAACTCTACATCTTCTTCGCTGAAGTCAAGTTCCAGTTCAATCATGGAAGTGAAGTTCAGCAACTTACTTCGTAGGTCTGTTAACTCTTTGCTAAAACCTCCCCGCATCTGACTCATGGCCAAACGATGAGTGGCTGCGGAAGAAGATGCAATCAAATCGGCTACAGCCTCCGCCTGACTTAAGTCCATCTTTCCGTTGAGGAACGCGCGTTGGGTATATTCTCCCGGTTGAGCCATACGGCAACCGTTCTTAATCAACAATTGCATTACTTGCTGAAGAATATAGGAAGAACCATGACACGTGATTTCTGTACTATCCTCTCCCGTATAGGAATGAGGAGCCCGGAAAAGACTCACAAGGACTTCGTCTATGATTTCTTCTCCATTATAAATACGCCCGAATGTCAGCGTATAAGGCTTTTGTTCACTAAGTAATTTGCCGGCTTTGGCTGGTTGGAAGATGCGGCTTGTAATGGAAATAGCTTCAGGACCGGAAACACGGATGCTTCCGATGGCACCTCCTTGAGCGGTAGCAATAGCGCAGATAGTATCTTGATTCATTATATTTCTTTTTGGATGATGCAAAGATAATTGTTTCTAAGTAAAAAAAATAAGATTAGACACAACTTGTGCTTTATTTGTTTATATTTGCTGCCGTTCAAACAATGCACATACAAAATATAATGATAGTCTATGGAGCCGGATACAAACTTATATTCACCGAATGAGAATAATGAAATCATACGGGAAAATTCACAAAAGAAACTTTATGTACTTGCCGCACATCAAATAGCTTTATGGGAATATGATATTCCGACAGGAAAATGTAGCTTTACGGACGATTACTTCCGCACGTTAGGCTTGAAAGAGGTTTAAAGGCATTAATGACTTTTACCATTTCGCATACCCCGGAGATATAAATGCTTATCAGACTGCTTTTGCTAAAATGCTTGCTTCGGAGTCCAAAGCATATTAGATACAGGTTCGTTGTGTCGGAGAACATGGTGAGGTGATTTGGCTGGAAGAACATAACTGTAAAATAATAGAAGCTTTACCCGAATTTATTTTCATCTTTGACGAGAATTTCTTTATAACGGATGTGCTGATGGCGCGGGTACGATTCTGCGGTATCCGGTAGAAGTTGCCGAACAGAGTCTTTCTATTAAGATTGATTCTGAATCCGTACGTCATAAAAAGATTTTGGTTGTGGAGGATATCGAATCGAACTTTGCCCAGCTGAATATCTTACTGAAGAAAGAGTATATTATCCTGTGGGTGCGTAACAGACAGGAAGCAATCAATAGCTTTATTCGGGAAAAACCGGACTTGATATTAATGGATATTCGTATGCCTGTGATGGAGATAGTATTCAAGCTGGATGCAATGCAGTTTTCTCCAAACCATATTCTTTGGAGAAACTGAAAGAAACGATTGAAATCTATATCGGATAATTAATTTTCTAAAAGGAGACCAACATTCTGAAAGTTAGATTGTTATTAAACTAATAATAACAATCTAATTTTTGTTGGAATATGGAGAAAGTGAAAAAGATGGTCCTCATCGGAGCTAGCGGCTTTGTTGGTTCCGCTCTGCTAAATGAGGCATTGAATCGTGGCTTTGAAGTGACAGCTGTAGTTCGTCATCCCGAAAAAATAAAGATAGAGAACGAACATCTGAAAGTAAAGAAAGCGGATGTCTCTTCGCTCGATGAAGTATGCGAAGTTTGCAAAGGAGCGGATGCCGTTATCAGTGCATTCAATCCGGGATGGAATAATCCTAATATATATGACGAAACCATCAAAGTATATCTGACTATCATTGATGGAGTGAAGAAAGCGGGAGTGAATCGCTTCCTGATGGTAGGTGGTGCCGGCTCACTATTTATTGCGCCGGGATTACGACTGATGGATTCGGGTGAAGTTCCTGAGAATATCCTGCCTGGAGTTAAAGCCTTGGGAGAGTTTTATTTGAATTTCCTGATGAAGGAGAAAGAGATTGACTGGGTATTTTTCTCTCCGGCAGCAGATATGAGACCAGGAGTACGCACCGGACGTTACCGTTTGGGCAAAGATGATATGATTGTGGATATCGTGGGTAACAGCCATATTTCAGTAGAAGACTATGCGGCTGCAATGATCGATGAGTTGGAACATCCCAAGCATCATCAGGAGAGATTTACGATTGGATATTAATAAAGAGGTTAATCATTATATAAATTTGCTTGTGTAAAATTTGAGTTAACAAGTAAAAATAATGGCTTTAGGCATACATTTTGACGTATGGTTCAAGCCATTTCTTATTTTATTTTCCGATATTTGCATTGTGTCGGTATTGTAACACAAAATGAAACAAAGAAGAAATACTTAATGATATTCTGAACTATGATATTCAAACAAGAAACTCAAATCTTAAAATGTACCTTTGAGAAGGAACATTTTTCTAAAGTAAAAGCTGCCTTCAAAGATAGATGGCCTGTTGTATATATTATCGAGGATGACGAAAAGGGACAAGCCTATATAGGAGAGTCTACAAATATATGTACCAGGATTTGTGATCATTGGAATAATACCGAACGCAGAGCTTTAAAAAACATATATATTATCTTTAATAAAGTCTTTAATAAATCTGTAATTCTGGATCTTGAAGCATTTCTTATCGGATATATTGTAGCTGATGGTAAATATAGACTCCAGAATGGCAATGGTGGCCAGCATGTTCATAACTATTATTTGCGTGATGAATATCAGAGAGAGTTCAGACACATTTGGCAGCTTCTTCAAGATGAAGGTGTTGTCAGGCACGGAATTACTCTTCTTGAGAATCAAGACTTATTTAAATATTCTCCATATAAGATTTTGAATTTGGACCAATTTAATGTTGCTGTGCAAATTCTTACCGATCTGAAATCTGATTTAGGGAATAATAATCAATCCCGTTCTTTTATAATTGATGGAGGGGCAGGTACTGGTAAGTCTATTCTTGGAATTTATTTGCTGAAGCTATTGATTGATGCAAAGAGTTCACCTGCATGGACTGCGGAAGAAGAGGCGTTGGATGAGAACCTTAGTTATATAATTGGACATTTGAGCCCGAACTTAAGAGTTGGGTATGTAGTTCCTACACAAAGTTTTCGTGAGACATTGAAAAAAGTTTTTGATGGAATACAGGGACTTGATTCTAAAATGGTACTTAGCCCCGAAGATGTTGCCAACTTGGGTGAAGGTTTATATGATCTTCTGATTGTTGATGAATCACATCGTTTGAGGCGTCGTCGTGCATTATTTAATTATGGATCATATGATAAAGCTAACGAGGCATTAGAGTTAGATAAAGAAGCGACGGAATTGGGCTGGATACTGGAAAAAAGTTGGTATCAGCTATTCTTTTATGATTCCAGACAATCGGTGAAGCCTTCTGATGTGGAAGCACTAAGATTTTTCTCATTGTCTCGGCAAGAGGATACCCGGAACTATAAGCTTACTTCTCAGATGAGGTGTAAGGGTGGAAATGATTACATAGATTATATTCATAATATATTGGAGTGTCAGCAGGAAGAAATGCGCACTTTTGGGTCATCTTATGAGCTGCTGCTGTTTGAGGATGTTGAGGATATGGTATCTGCAATTAAAGATAAAAATAACAAAATGGGGCTCTGTCGGAATATGGCGGGGTATGCCTGGCCTTGGAAGACGCACAAAATGACACTGTCTAAAATTCAAAAAGAAGGGTTATATGATATTAAGATAGAAAACAAATACGAGGTAAATAATGCGCATAAGTACATTTGGAATACTACCCAGAAAGACTGGATAAACTCTGAAAATTCAATTAATGAGATAGGCTGTATACATACGACGCAGGGGTATGATTTAAATTATGCAGGTGTGATAATAGGTTGGGAGATAGACTATGATCCTATAAATAATATTATTACTGTATGTAAGGATATGTATCAAGATTCTAAAGGCAAAGAAAAGGTGGATGGAAAAATATTGCATAATTATATAAAGAATATTTATACTACTCTTTTGGAAAGAGGTATGTATGGAACCTATATCTATGTGTGCAATGAATCTTTAAGAGATTACTTCAAAAGATTCTTTACCTTTGTTCCTCATCGCACCAAAGGCTAAAACCTCTCTCTTATTAGAAACTGTATATATGAATCAATAAAAAAGACCTTCACTAAAGAATTATTAATGGTTTTAGTGAAGGTCTTTCATGGTAATTGATATTATCCTATATTCTGTCGAGCACAGTCTTAATCAGTGTATCGATTGTATTCTTATATCCGGTATTAGCCTCTTTGATCAGTCGGTTGGCTATTACCATACAGACGGTCATTGCCTTATGTCCCATCAGTCGGCTAAGTCCTGCAAGTGCCGAACTTTCCATTTCGAAGTTGGTAATCTTAAAGCCTTTATATTCAAATGTTTCAATCTTATCATTTTGTTTCGGGTCTGCTAACGGAATACGGAGCTCACGTCCTTGTGGCCCAAAGAAGCCTCCTGCGGCAATCGTTACACCACGTACCATATCTTCTTTAGCAATCCGGTCAATCAGTTCTTCACTGGCATCAATAACATAAGGCGCAGGGGCACACATATTTCCCGACCAGCCCATGTGGTTAAGGAAAGCACGTTCGAAAGGAAGATCGCATACCGCATTACGTCCGGCATAAAAATTCAATAATCCGTCGAAACCGATAGATTTCTGTGAACAAACGAAGGTGCCTACCGGAGTATTTGGCTGCAAGCCGCCGCACGTACCGATACGTACTAACTCCAGTTGGCGGAACTTTTCTTTTTCTTCCCGTGTCTCAAAGTTGATGTTGGCAAGTGCATCCAGTTCGTTCATAACGATGTCGATATTGTCGCAACCAATTCCGGTAGAAACCACTGTGATTCGTTTACCTTTATATGTACCCGTGATTGTTTTGAATTCGCGGCTTTCCACTTCGCATTCTTTGTTTTCAAAGTGAGAAGCTACGAGTGCTACACGTCCTGGATCTCCTACAAGGATCACTTTATCTGCCAGCCATTCGGGCTTTACGTGAAGATGGAATACCGAGCCGTCTTCGTTGATAATCAGTTCAGAGGATGGAAAGTACTTTTTCATGTTATTGAACGGTTTTAGTTTTACAATAAGTCGTATATATAAATAGAAACGCCGGAACCGGATTTTAGTTCGGAAGAGGTATCTTTCTTTTCTTTTGCAAGTTTGTCAAAGAGAAGATACGCAGATGAACTGAATAGGAATCGGGTTCCGGCGTTTGGTAGACTATTTACTCAAAGGCTGGTTGGTGGTACCACCAGTCGTTGGTTTGGCAATGTTTTCGCGCATTGAAGTATCGGCTTCGATATTTTTCATACGGTAATAATCCATTATACCCAGATTGCCACTACGGAAGGCCTCTGCCATTGCTTTAGGTACTTCCGCTTCCGCTTCGATTACTTTGGCGCGTGCTTCCTGTGCCTTAGCTTTCATTTCCTGTTCGGAAGCGACAGCCATTGCACGGCGTTCTTCTGCTTTAGCCTGTGCGATATTCTTGTCTGCATTAGCTTGGTCAATCTGCAAAGCTGCACCAATGTTTTTACCTATATCGATATCCGCGATATCAATAGACAGAATTTCGAAAGCAGTTCCTGCATCCAATCCCTTGCGGAGTACAAGTTTAGAGATAGAATCCGGATTTTCGAGTACTGACTTGTGGTTTTCCGAAGAACCGATAGAGGAAACGATACCTTCACCTACACGGGCAAGGATGGTATCTTCTCCGGCACCACCGACCAGCTGCTTGATGCTGGCACGTACTGTTACACGAGCTTTCGCTATCAGCTGGATACCGTCTTTGGCTACTGCAGTAACAGGAGGAGTATCAATCACTTTCGGGTTTACAGACATCTGAACAGCTTCAAACACATCACGTCCGGCAAGGTCGATAGCGGTTGCCATCTGGAATGACAGCTCAATGTTGGCTTTCGATGCGGATACCAGCGCATGTACTACTTTTTCTACATGGCCTCCGGCAAGGTAGTGGGCTTCCAGTTCATCACGGGTGATGTTCTTCAATCCGGCTTTGTGGGCTTCGATCATGCCCGGAACAATGATATACGGCGGAACATTACGGATACGCATCAGGAAGAGTTGAATCAACGAGATGTTAACGCCTGATACTTTAGCCGACAACCAAAGGAAGAACGGCACATAATGGAAAAATAGTATTAGGAAAATAATACCTCCAACAA
>OHAE01000021.1_pt1 | contig 119753 bp, 104 predicted proteins | sample 1577061 | NCBI WGS metagenome assembly OHAE01 (sample SAMEA3541535, study PRJEB24748) | human gut metagenome | biome: human gut; feature: human-associated habitat; material: faeces | place: China | collected 2012
GCCACTCTATGTGCGAGTGGCGGCGGGGGGACGAAAACGGTGAGGGAGGACTGTCGGCCTCTCTATCGGGAAACTGTTACAACTTCTCTATCTCTTCGCGGGTCAGGCCGGTAATGTCGGTAATCAGTGCGGCATCCAATCCTTTCTCTTTCATCCGGCGGGCATTGGACAAGCGTTCTTTCTCCATACCCTCTTCAAGCCCTTCTTGCCTGCCTTCTTCAAGTCCTTTCTGCATGCCTTCTTCAAGTCCTTTCTGCATGCCTTTCCGTTCTGCGCTGTTATAAAGCGTTTTCTCTACGCTGATAATATCCCAGAACTTTTCATACCCTGCCAGCTGTGCATCGGTAAAGGCAGATTCTTCGAGAGCGTTCACCGCCTTTTTCACTTCCGGGTTGGCAAGGAGTTCTTCGGGCACTTCACGGGTGTGTTCGTTGATTTCGGTCAGGTACCGGAGCCACAACACCTGCATCTTCTTCTCGCTATAGTTGTGGGGAGTGAATTTGGGCAGTTCTACAAATATCAGATGCAGCCCCTCTATCACCCGGTCCGTATGTTCCACGTGCACCAGGCGGTAGTAGTGGTAGTACTCCTGAGCCAGATCGGATTCAAAGATGCCGTTTACCAGGTTGAGCGAGTACACCGGTTGCAGCAATTCATATTCCTCGCCGGTATTGAGCTGGCGCACGTATGCCTTTGAGGCATTGAACAGTACGCGTTGCCTGAACTCCGGTGACCATATCATTTGCATCTCCACCAGGAAGACACGCCCCTGACCGTCACGGCAGCGGACGTCCACAATGCTGTTTTTGCGTAGCGGGTTGTCCGGCACAAGCTCCACAGGGAGGTATTCTATTTCGGTCACTTCCTGCCCGGGGGCAAGGGGAAGCAGTGCGTTGAGCAGGCTCATCACCAGGTCGGGATGTTCGCCGAAGACGCGTTTGAACGTCAGGTCGGCTTTGGGGTCCAAGTATCTCATACGGTTATCTCTATTTCAATGGTTTAACAGGTTCTTTGTGATAATCTTTCTGCAAAGATAGTTCATAGAGTCGATAATCAGCAATCTTTCCCGCTAATTATTATAAACGCGGCGAGAGGTTTCTCACCGTTTTCGTCTTATTTCTGTTTCCAATACGTCAAAGAGCGAGGGGGGAGCCGTTACAGGCAAGGTTTTCAGCCGTTACAGCCCGGCTAAGGGCTTCATTCGTCATTCACAGGCGGATTAAAATCCGGATGCTCTGTTCCGGCGGAGGGCTGGTCCGCAGGGACGGAGGGGCGGAATGAATCGGGGTCGTCGAATCTATCGGATGCGGGAGGCAATGCGCCTCACTTATTTGGCTCGGACACAACGCACATGGTAGGAACTCGTCTTATAGTTGGTACTTATGATCGACGTACCATCAGTGTTTACGGACAAGCACCAGGCATCTGAACCAGACTCCGTAGACGACCAATAGCTGTAATCAGCAGGGAAGACGGCCTTTATCGCATCCTTATTCTCACTATGCTCTCTAGCATCTGCCGGAATACCGGTCATTGCCACAAGCTCCTCCTTTGCGGGCACATGCCAGCCCGCAGGGCAAATTGTACTAAAATCAATACTTCCCCACTGAATACTTGCATTTGCATCCACCGGAGCCACCCAGTAAGCGGTCTGTCCGGAGATGGCAAGCAAGTTTGGTTTCTGGTCTTCGTACAGAACTTCAGGCTCTGCTTCCGCATTCGTCACCGCCACCACCTCAAAGTCCGCAACCCCGAGGTCGTCGCTGCTCACCGTGATGCCGGTGGCTCCCACACGTACATTAAAAGTATAAAGGCGGGCACGGGAGAAAGTGATTTGCCGAGGGGCGTTCACGTGGTAGGTCTTATTCCCGATGGCGAGTTCCAGCAGCGGGTCGCCTGCGTTCACACTGCCGCCTGAGGATATGTCTCCCCAGATGGCGGCGGGAGCACCAGCGGTGAGGGTTTTCACTTCGAAGGAAGCACTGGTTCCGGACGCTGTGACGGTAAGTGGCTTGGCAGTAATATCAGCCCCAGTGTAGGCGGTGCCGTCGGTGTTCTTCACATTGAGGCGCAGGCCGCCGGACTCTATCGGGAAGGGCATGGATAGCTTTCCGTCGGTGCCGATGGTTATAAGTGCCACTTCATTGCGCACATAGGCACGGTAACTGATGCCGTCCGTGGTCAGGGTGACTTGCTGCCCTTCGCCCGATGCGACGTATTGTCCGGGGGCATCTACAGAAAGCGGAGTCTCGGTTTCATTGGGCCGGCTGTTGAAAGGAAGACGGGTGAGCTTGCCGTCAGCGGACACCGAGTAGTAGTTGCAACCGAGGATTTTGGGCTCATGATCTGTAGTCATCAACGCTATAAATACCTCTCCGCCTGTCAGCGAAGCGCCGATGGTGGCGTCGGACTTGCTGACGGCATCAGTGGCCGCATTCCATGTCGTAGCGGATGCCACAGTGGGCACAAGGGTTATTTTACCTTCGGGCAGCGTGCCGCCCGGTTCTTCGTTGTCCTGCGAGCAGGAGGTGACGCCCAATGCCGTGGCTGCCATCAGGAGCAACGCGGCCCGGCCAAGGAGGATGGATAATAAATTGTCTTTTCTCATCATGATTGATATTAGTTATTAATTGATTGTTATTAGTTATTTCTTGCGGACACAGCGCACGTGGTAGGCACTGGTGCGTTTAGTGTTCCACCTGACTCCTACGGTGCCGGTAACGGCTTCGTTTACGGCCAAGTTCCATGCCTTTTCAGTATTGCTCACATACTCGGTAGATGACCAATACTGGGCGGAAGGAAAGACGGCTGCAATTTTGGCATAATTCTCGGAATGAAAAGCGTCGTCCATAGCAAACCCCGTCATTGCGCTAAACTCCTGGGCAGTAGGCACATGCCAGCCCTCGGGGCAAATGGTATTAAAATTAATATTTCCCCACACAATGCCTGCATGTGCATCTACCGGCGCCACATAGTAAGCAGTCTTTCCGGCGATTTCAAGTAAGTTGGGTGTCTGCCCTTCATACTTTCCGTCCCAGCCTTCATGCGTCAGGTCGAGCGTAGGCGCAGCCGTACCGTTGTCTTTCCACACGTCGGTGGCATACCAGGCGTTGGTTACCGGCGTCAGCGTATAGCCCTCCGCCGTGCTCCAGTGAAGAGTCCTCACATCGGCGAGACTGGCATTACTGGCAGTGACGGTGGCATAAAGGTCGGCCACGGCCACGCCGCCCGTGATGCCGGGAATGGTAGTGATCTGCGTGGCGGTGCTGGCGCAGTCGGTGATATGGTGGAAGCTGGCATCATAAACATCATAAAAACTGGTAAAGTCCAGATTGCCGCCCGTCAGTGAGGCGGAGGTGGAATAGCAGCCGGAAAGGGTTACTGAAATTGTTGCAGCGTCCGTGAGATTACCCACAAAACTATATCCGGTATTGTCTTTCAGCGTGCCGCTGCAATAGCAATCTGCTATAGTCGTCGCGTTACAGTCGGTAATGTAGGCCAGAAAGCCGCCTGCCTTATTGTCCGGACTCGTATAGGAGACAGTTCCGGTAGATGAGCATCCGGCAATAATAACGTCAGTACCATAGCCCACGCATGCAAAACCTCCGATACGTACTCCCCCCGCTGCTTCTGCCTGCACATCGACATCGGCGGAGCAACGGGTGACAGACGCATAATCTTCAATAGAGTAAATCAGCCCGCCCATCTCTACAAATTGGTTCGTGCTGCCTCCCGTTACTTTGGCTTTGAGGCTGCCCGTGGCGGAACAGAGGGTAACGGTGGAGGTGCCCTTGACTATGCTGACCAATGCACCTATATACAGACGTTCGGACTGACTGATATCCGCCTGCACGTTACGCAGGTGGATGCCGGTTAGCGTACCGTCTTTAACGCCTCCAAAAAAGCCTACGAAATTCTCATTGGCATCACTCTTCGTGATCTTCATATTGCTAATGGTATGCCCGTTGCCGTTGTAGGAACCCATAAAGAGGTTATAGTCGTGTAGGCTCGCGTTCCATGTATAGGTACCGATGGGCGTCGTCCATGCGTCCGCCGTAGCGGTGTAGGTATAAGCCGTGCCGGTCAGTGGGTTGATGCCTGCTTCGGCGGCAGGTTTCAGTTGGCTCAGGTCGATATCGGCCGTTTGCAGCACATTGAGAAGGCAGGCGCCGGTCGCTGCGGCATCGTCGTTCACGTCCTTGGCAAACTGCGCCAGGTCTTCGGGGGTGCGGATGACACGGTTGTATCCGGCGGGGACGATGTCGATAGTGCCGCCTATGCCCCAGTTGGTGCTTGCAGTGCCCACGGTAGCGGTGAGCTTGTTCTCTTTAAAGGTAAGGGATATGGGGTATTTCTTGTTGGCTTCCACGGTAAGTGGTGTGGCGAGGGTTGCCACGTAGCTCTGCCCGTTGATAACGGCGGTCAGGCTCTTCACGGTGCCGGGGGTGGCAGTGGTACCGGGAAGGGCAATGGTGCGGTAATGATTACCGTCCATCTCCTCTTCCACCACGGTGGCGAGTGTTTCATCCGTCGTGCCGTTGTTAGCGGCAAGGGTGATACCCGTAATGGTGACGCCTGCGGGAACGCTGCTCGTTGGCAGAGCGATGTCAATCATCGCATGAGCGTGCTTTAGGACGAAAGTCACTTTCTGACCGTCAAGGGCGTACTCGGTGGCTTCCAGTGCATCGGGCTTGATACCTGCCGTAACTTCCGTACCGGCATGGGTAGCCCGGATAGTCGTGGTGCCGTTGATGACGTAGGTTTTCTCACTCAGCACCCACGCACCGCCGGTAAGCGTGGCGGTAAGGGGAGTGCTCGTTGTGCCACCGTCGTTGCTCAGCGTGAGATTCAATACATCGCCGTTCACAAAGCGCGATTTGCGGATACCGGTATAACCCGTAGCGGGCGTTTCGCCGATAACCCCACGGGTACTTGCGTTTCCGCCTGCGGCATGTGTGCCGGGCTTCATCCCTGCCACGGTGACGTCGCCCACCTGAAGGGGGATGCTACCCTGGGGCAGGCGTCCGAAGCCGTCATCTGCCGTACAGCCGACAGCCAGCAGGACGGTGGCTCCGCAGATAGCGGCGGCAAGGTAATTCATTAAGGTGTGTTTCTTCTTCATTGCTAATATGTTTTTATATCTCTTGACAAGGAAGCGGGTTAACTTATTCTGCACCCTTGTCCTGTTTCTTATTCTGTTTCTTATTCTGTTTCCGGTTCTGTTTCCGGTTCTGTTTCTTGTTCTGCATCGTCCCCGTTAATGTTCAACGTGGTACTCGGAGTGAATTTCACTCGTTTGCGGGCATTCACAACCATGCGCTCACCCGTTACGGGGTTATACAGCAGGCGCTCTTTCATCTCGCAGGTGCTGAACGAGCCCATGTTCTGCAACACGATCTCGCCGTCGTTCGCCATCGTTTCGCGAAATATCTCTACCAGGCAACTGAGACAGATCTCCGCCATTTCAATCGTCATGCCTCCATGCAGGGACATCTTGCGGGCGAGGTCCCGTTTATTCAGGTGATTTTCCTTCTTCATTGTATCTATCTTTTTAATGTTGTTGCCTCTCGTTGTTACCTCTCGTTGTTGCCGTCTTCCGTTGCCGGAATTCATCAGCCGATGCTTCCTCCGTCTATCCAGTCGCCCAGCGAAACGAACTGCACATATACATTGTCACCCTCCACCGTGATGCGGATGTGGAACTCCTGGCATTCGTTCGTGTCCATGTCTATCAGCATGGTGTCGAAGAAGTGTTTCAAGTCCACATTGCGCAGCACCTGCACGTTTCCCTGCCATACGCTGAACACCGGGCGGCTCCGGTTGGTGAGCCTGTAAGTGAGGAACTCGTCCTGAAGCGTGCCTTCACTGCTCATGCGCACGGCGGAAATCAGGTGGGTGCTCTCCTGCTCGTGGTCTGGCCGGGGGATGTACATGGGATATCCCTGGGCGTTGATCTGCTGGTAATGGTCCATCCCATACACTGGGTGCGTACCGTCCAACCGCAGGGTGAATTCCTCTCCTTTTATTCCCTCCAGTCCCACCACCGTAACGGTGAGGTCCAGATAGGCGTGTCCCATGAAAACCGTCCGCTCCACCACCCCGAACTCCTGCACGGTAAACTCGGCGCGTCCGTAGTGCAGGCGCTCCGAATTCCGCTGCCAGGGCTGTCCCGAAGTATGCGGGTGGTTCTGCACCAACTGCATGTCTGAGAACTGTGTCCCGACTTCCGTGGACGGTTGTACGAGGGTCTTCTCCGCCAGGTTGCCCCAGCTGACAAGTGTATATTTGCCCGGCGGCAGCGACAGGGTGCGCTGCGGGATACGTACATCCGTGCGGGTGGCAGTTTCCACCAGCCGCCCCTGCTCGTCGTAGAGGTAGTCCGTTATCGTCGTAACATAGTCGCGTATGCAGTTGGCGTTCCCCTCCCGGCTGTAGTGAAACCGCAAGCGGACACCATAGTCGCATTCCTCCATAGGACCGTCCAGGTCGCATCCGGTAAGCAAATATGTGAGTACCAATAACCATATTACTGTTTTGCTTTTCATTTATACTATCTCATTCCACAAGCTTCTGTATTCCACATCATTCTTATATATTTCTCATCATTCATATATTTCTTATTATTCTTTAAACAGGCGGCATCCGCTCCGGCAGGTTGCCTCATTCCGCATCTTCAATCCGTACCCGCAGTTCGATGCGGCGCAGGTAGGGGAACAGGGTTCCGAGCATGTCCCGGTAAGGATTGCCGTATTCCAGTTCCATCAACTTCCGTTCGCGTCCATCGAGCACGCCCAATCTTTCTATAATATCGAGAGACGGTTGTGCATAGGTCTTTCCGGTCTGTTTGAGCAACTTGACAAGCCCTTCCCAGTCCTCGCCCACCGAGGTGGTCTCAATGGTGCAGGTAGAGGGCAGGCGGTAATTCCGCTTGAGGTAGGCGGCAAAACTCTCGGTACGGTTACGGGCCAGTATCTCGTTCTCATACAGGATACCTTCGGGCGAAGCGTAACCGCAAATGTGCAGCACGCAGTTCTCTTTGGGCAGGTTGGCAATCACGGAGTCCACCTTCGCCAGCTCGGTGCGGTTGGTGCTGAAGTCCGGGCGCACGTCGTACTTGTTCTGTGCAAACTCGATGTAAACAACCGTGCATTCCACGCAGAGCGGAACATCTTCCGGCTCTACGGGAACCACGGCATCATTTTGAGTGTTTAAAATATATATAGTATCCGGAACAACCGTTGGAGCCACATCCCCGCAAGGGTCCGGCAGGTTCAGGTCATCGTCCAGCAGGTTGAAGGCGAGCAGCCAGTCGTCACAGCAGTTCATCTCGCGCTCTTCAAGCAGCAGCTCGGCATGGCGCATCCACGAGGCATAGGGCACGGCTGCCTGATAGCGCCGCCTGCCCGACCAGGCTTTCTTCCTCCCCGGCATCCGGATGATGGAATAAGGAAAAGGACGGGGGCAGCTTTGAGGATTTATGTTCCACGCACGACGGTCGTCCAGCATCCGGCGCCTGCCCGTCAGTATCACCGGGGGAAGTGCCAGCTCCTTGGAACCCTTGCGAAGAACGGGTGTCAGTACCAGCTTGCGGGTGGAGTTCATCTGAATCCCGTCAAAACTGAAAGTCATGGAAAGGCGCACGCTGTCGTCGCTCACAACCGCTTCGTGTACATCAACTCCCACCGGACGCGTCATCTGTGCGGAAAGGTGGGAGAAGCTGCCTGCAAGCAGCAATGTCGTTATTATAATCTGTTTAAGTTTCATTCCTCTCTATATATTGTTTGTTTGACCTTTTGCCTGGTATATTGTTTTGCTGTATCTCTTTGCTTGTATATCCGTTTGCTAATGAATCATGTAAATCAGGCTGATTGCCGCTTTCGTCGGTCCGAAGTAGTGCTTCTTCACCTTCGACACCACCTCGGCGCAGCACTCGCCTTCAATGTATTTTGTATAATTCATATAGGCATATCCTACTCCGATGCTTGCTTCCAGTCCCCAACGTGTACCCAGTACCCAGTGGTAACCGTAGGACAGGCCACCACCCCACAAGTCGCCTTTATACATATATCCCTTGGTGGCAGGCATGAAAGGCATATTTCCCATATTGTATCTGGCATAGTGCGTATGTACTCCCACCATATGTCCCTCGAACGGACGGCAGAACCAGTACCGCAGTTCGGGCTGGAAAGCGTAATGCCGGAGGCTGCGTCCCTCCGTACTACTCTTCCAGGCATTGTATCCGGCAGGCAGTTCAATTGAAAGATGCTTACTAATCTTGAGTTCGAAAGCCATATTCGGAGTCCCGGTAGCCCAATAAAGCCCGTTCGTCTTCAAAGCGACCTTCTGAGCTCTGATTTGGGAGCAAAAAAGCGCTAAAAGCATACCATATACTATATATTTGACCATGTCAGTAACATTATTTATCATTTGCCGAAAATCTACCACCTGCTAAGGTTTTGCCCTGTTGTCAGCCGGTAAAAACCGTTTATTCTAAATATATTTATTAAAATTTATCTTGCCTTATAGTTCAACAAAGTTATGTTAATATTATATTTACGAATCATTCATACATCAAAATATGATGTCACGGAATGTCACATACGAACCAAAACACTCATAATACTTATGTCACAGAATATCACAAAACGCGCTCACAAGTGCTACAGGCAATGTCACAGAATGTCACAGAAAGGTGTTAAGTCCTTAATTGACAGCGTCTTTATACATAAAGACAGATTTCTTAACGCAACTGGTAAAAAAAGGATGGAATGGCAGAGCAGAGTGCTCTTCTTCTACTTCATCCTATCCTACCTGACCGGAGTGGGAACAGCTGTTTTCAGCGGTTTGGAACCATGTGGAAAATTTTACATTTACGCAAATATAGCACAAGGCTCGTGTATTGTTTTCGTACTGCTTTTATACTTTAAAAAGGTCATTACCATAAGGCGTGCAATTACCTTCTCGTTCAGTATATGCACCGTTGAAATCATAGTAGAAATGTTCCACCAGGCAATGTATGACGGGGCGCGGGGACCTTTCAGCATCATGACCAATATGGTTATACTGATATGTATAGCGTCCATATCCGCACTGGCTTATGTCAGAAAGCTGTCACTGTGCATATCGGCGGCGGCCTTTATCGCCTACTATATATGCGCCCACATTGCCGGTAGCCAGAAAATGGTGGATTATGCCTATCTGCTGGCACTGGCATTTATATGCGTCACCTTCGTGGGGACACACCTGGCAAGAACGACTACGATACTATCGACCGAAAATCAGGTTTATAAGGAAGAAAAGGAGTACTTCCTTAACTATATGCAGCTCAGTAAGGAGCAATGGACCGAACTGCTGGAAGCGTTAAGGGTAACGGGAAAGAAAATAGATGTCGATAAGACCAAGAAAATATTAGAGCTGATGGAAGATCGCCTTCAGGCACGGCTGGCATATAAAGCCAAAGAAATGCTCAAAGAAGAACAGGACTACACCGCCCAGATATTACAGCATTGTCCCTCGCTGAGCGACCTGGAACTCAAAACAGCCAACTGCATTATAAAAGGAATGTCAACTTCGGAAATAGCCAGCACGATGGATACAACCATATCAGCCGTCACCACCGTAAGAGGCCGGATCAGACGCAAGTGCAAGCTTGATAAGAATACCAATTTGCAGAGTTTTCTTTGCGGGCTCATTAATGAGGAAAAAGAATAGAGAGCAAGTCTTAGTCTTAGTTTCAAGCTTAAGCGCTTTTTTCATATAAATTTCTAAGTCGTTATTTAATTCAATGGTAGCTTAGAAAAGATCACTCTTATCCTAACAGAACATTTACAGCGAAATTTAAAGCGAATATTAAAGAAATTACTATAAAACTAACAACTACATGGCTTCCGGTAGAAGATAACGAAAGTTATTACTATGCTTGTAAAGCGTTAATATTAACTGCCAACACAACTGATTTCATATCCTTTGTAATAAATGGAACGCAGATGAAAAGTCCATCTGCAGTACGTTATCCGGTAACAATAAAAAACGATGGAAAATATTATGAATATTGGGAAGAATGTGAGTATAGAAATGGAAATTGGACAAAGTTAAGTGGTGATGGATGCAAAGTGCAGAACTTTTCAATTATAATAAATGGAACATACATTACCATGAATGCAGCACTTGATCCTTGGGAACACGGTTTACCTAATAGGCTGAATGGAAGTACATATACAAAAGAGAATATTAAGTGTACGTTAATCTTGGCTTATTAGCGGGACTACTATTGAGAAAATTATACCTATATTAATTACTATTCAAAGTAAAATAAATAAAATCCAGGCGCTTTAGTTGACCTGGATTTTATTTTCCTAGGTACATTGATTTCTATATTATTGGAATATCACTTTATACTTAATATTGCCAATCGTGTAAACCTTTTCTCCTTGGTATGACTCAATAGTACTATAGCCAAATGATGCATTATCTTCTACCTTTACACCATTTATAGTCAATGTGTAATGTGTGAGATGGTATGTAGAGACATAATAACCTTGGCTATTTTCATCGCCATAAGGAATATTTTCTTCATTTGTCCAACTACCTGAGATTGTATTACTTACTTTTATACTTACATTATTGGTGTATCCGCCTGATGCATTTGACTGATAGTCTTCGATTCCAATTATTATTAATTCAGTTGGTGTACTAGCGTTAATTTTAGTTGTATATTCCCAACTTGCAAAGCCATCACCACTAAAATTTGTATCCGTTGATTTAGTGGAAATAATGATTGTCTTTTCTACAAATATCGCTTTAAATTTCGCTGTAAATGTTCTGTTAGGATAGAACGCTAATATGAGTCTATTATTATTGTTATAATACAAGAAAGAAATTATATACCATACACTTGCATAAACAGTCTCCTATATATTCTATTCCTTAAAGACTAACTTTTCTCCAAAAAACATGATTGCAATATATTTATAGAGAATAATTTGTTGCAGTTTCAATAAGATGCAAAAACTACAGCCATACCTATGTGATGCAGATATGCCGCATGATTCTATTGTTGGATACGTCATCAAAGTTGACGAGAACACTGATATAGTTTCGAGACTTTGAATTGATTATGGAGGAGAAAAAAACAAATGTGGTTTAAAAACGGAACAATTGCAGGAAAAAAGAGAATCTCATATCAGACGCTCGAAAATAGCTGTAAAGCCATATGGATAAATTCAAAAAAAACAATTTGACTTAATAAAAGACATGGATAAGGTGGATTCCATTAATGGCCATCCATAATTTAATAGTAGCTAAATCAATCTTATTCTCAGTTATTTTTCTAATTACTATTTTTTTGAAGTAATATCTTGTTTTATAAAAAAGAATTTCTAATTTTGCATTAAATACAAATTCTACCGTCGTTATTATAACTATGGTGGAATTTTAATATAATAGTTATGAAATTTTACAATAGAGAAAAAGAATTAGAACGAATTAATAGGACTAGGGAAGTAGCCTTCAATAATCATTCTCAAATGACTGTTTTAACTGGACGTAGACGCATTGGTAAGACAAGTTTGATTCTGAAATCTTGTGAAAATACTCCAACAGTTTACCTCTTCGTTAGCAGAGGAAATGAAACAATGCTTTGTAGCCAGTTTGCTCAAATAGCAAGTAGAGAACTGAATACATTTATTTCACCAAAAATATCCTCTTTTGCTGATCTTTTTGAAACATTAATGGGCATTGGAAGAAATATATCCTATAACCTTATTATTGATGAGTTTCAGGAATTCTTTTATATCAACGAGTCCATATATAGTCAGATGCAAAATATTTGGGATACCTATAAAGATACGACACATGTCAATCTAATAGCAAGCGGTTCAGTCTATACACTAATGCATCGTATTTTCATGGATTATAAAGAGCCTCTATATGGCCGTTGCGATAGCGTAATGAAATTAAGACCATTTGAGATTTCTGTTTTAAAAGAAATACTTTCAGATCATAAGCCAAATTACACAAATGAGGATCTGTTAGCTTTATATACATTTACAGGTGGCGTACCCAAATATATAGAAAACTTCATTGATAATGGCTGTACGAGCGTTGATGAAATGATTGATTTTATGATGCTTCCAGACTCATTGTTTCAAAATGAAGGAAAAGCTCTGCTAATTCAGGAGTTCGGGAAAAAGTATGGAAATTATTTCGCTGTTTTATCAGCAATAGCCAATGGTGATAATACAATACCAAAGCTCAGTGATGTGACTGGAGAGACCAGTATAACAGGTCATTTAAAGCGGTTAGAGGAAGATTATGAATTGATATCAAGAAAACGACCTATTTTTGCGAAAGAAGGAACACAGACTGTTCGTTTTGAAATTTCAGATTTATTCTTGCGCTTTTGGTTTCGCTACTTCACGAAATACAATGATCTCATTGAAACTGGAAATTTTGAATTGCTAAGTAAAATAATTAAAGATGATTATCCAACTTATTCAGGCTTAACACTCGAAATGTATTTTCGCCAAAAAATGATTGAAAGTAAAGAATTTCGGAATATTGGTTCATGGTGGCAGACAAAAAAAGAGAAAAATCCTTGTGAGATTGATATAATAGGTATATTTGCTGACGATAAACGTGCCTTAGTTGCCGAGGTTAAGCGACAGCGCAAAAATTTTAAACCAGTAGAGTTTAAAGATAAAGTAGAAACAGTACGTGCTAAAATCCTTTCTAAATACGAAATAGAAAGCCGTTGTTTCAGCATGGATGATATGTAGTGCTTTCGGGAAGGTTTAAATCAGGCAAAAGACTTTCAATCTAAAAAATCTTCGTGAAGCTCCACTATCAATTTGCAACATTACTAAAAAGATAAAATTTATACAATGAGTAAAGGAAAACAATTAGGTATATTGCTTGATAAATCAACTATACTGCATAGTCAAATGAATCAGATATTTTTAAAACAGGGATTAACTACATCTGATTTGAATTTACTATCGTCTTCCGACAAGGAGGAATAGCTTAACCTTTTTAAACAATCTAAGGAAATCTCAGATGAAATTTGTATACTGATTAATAGAAAATAAGAAAAAGGAATATAATTATGGAAATAGGAACTTATCATGATGCGGAATTATTTTCGTCAGTGAATAATCTTCACACAGCAAACCTTCTGAGGTTCATGTTAACCCAAGATAGCAATTTCTCAATTACAAAAGAGTATTTAGCAAAAGTAATGCAGCTAAATACATCTATGCCCCTACTGTCTCTCAAAAAATATGTTGAGAAATCTGTGAAGGAGATTAACGAGCTACATAATAGAGGACTCCTCTCTTTTTATGTCGTTTTTGAGTATAAAACGTCAGATGCCCCAGAGCTACTTTTTACTTTTTTAATGAAAGGGACATACAAATCTATTGAAGCTACCTTAGAAACTTCCCCTATTGTCTTATCTGGCATTGGCAAAGATATTAATTAAGATTATGATATTAGATTAATAGCTCGGTTAGTTAATCTTACTGACGGAAATGGCGTCTCTTTGCAAAAGACACCTAAGAAGGGATTGTTATTGAAGGAACCTGTTTTTGCGCAGTTTTGTTAATATATAGCTTATACCTTATGTATAAATAATTTAATTTACTGTTTGCTAAATAATACATATACTCCACATAATCAAATTCTAAAGATCGAAACTACTTAAGGGTCTGTGAGTTCTATTAAACACTTGATTTTGTAATCTTTTAAACTCCATTGCAGAATAATACAATGTATAAGCTTCAAGAGCTGAATTACATCCCACTTGAAATTTTGCCTATTAATGATAGAATGACTGCAAATTACTTCCGTAAAAAGATAGCAATAATCTAACAGAACATTTACAGCGAAATTCAAAGCTGAACAATTCACTGTAGTTGGAGATAATGGATATATAGTCACAATAAAAGGGACCACTACCAATGTCACAAAAGTAGGAAATATCAATTGGAAATCTGTAGTATATAAAAGTGGAAGATTGATTGCTGTTGGTACAGGCTTATCTCTTACAATTTCTGAAGACCATATCAATTGGAAAACATTTACTGATGGAAATTATCCAAAGACTACCAGTTACAATTCTGTAATAAATCATCCATCGGGAGGCGTTTTTGTTGTTGGTGGTGGACCTGAAAAACATGATATAGGCTGTACTTGGTTCTATTATGGATGGAATTACAATGCAGCAATGTTTCATGAAGCCTTTAGTAACTATAATACTTGTATTTGGAACAAGGTAGTATACTTTAAAAGAATGGTATCCGTTGGTGATAATGGATACATAAAGGTTTTAAATTCTATTATGGCAACATCTGGCACATTAATAAAACCAACACATGAGAATCTATATGGAGTTTGTTACGGAAATAATACTTATATTGTGGTGGGTAATAATGGCACAGTACTCCTATCAGAAGATGCTAATCAATGGAAGAATAAACAAATAGGTACAGCAAATTGGAGATCGGTAGCATATGGTAACGGTAAATATGTAATAGTAGGTTCAAATGGATATTTTGTTTTTTCTGAAGACGGAACCAATTGGTCAAAACAGAAACGGATAGGAGTAAATGATTTGTACGACATAATATTTGAAAATGGAAGATTTATTACAATAGGAGCCTATGGGCAATACTCTACTTCTTCAGATGGTGAAAATTGGGCAGGTATTGAACAAATCAAAGATAATAATGGAAATGCCATTTCTTCAAACTTTAATGGAATCTGTGTCATACCATAATGTCGTATTGTAAATTATATATACGTTATAGGTTTCTGATTAAGTATCCAGGTATACTCGAATATACCTGGATATGCTTTGATTTAATTCTTATTATTGGAAAAGAAGTCATATAAAAAGCTTAGTCCTGCATGCAAACAATAATTGAGTTTACAAGAAATGGACTGATTCATTCTATCTTTCACTTGTTCGGGACTAGTCTAACTCTCTCTGTCTATTGATAAAGTTATATAGTTTGTGTTATAGCCATATTCATCTCCACCAACTACTATATATTTTGCCCACTCTCATTTTTGCATGCATGCGTTTCAAATATATTACAATAGATAGTAAATTTGAAACATCTGAGTAGGATTTTTAATTTAAGCCCTCTTATAATTTATATGCATATAGAAATGGAAACGGAAATTTTACTATGGTATAGCACAAATACCATAAACACCAAATGTTATTACATTCCCTGAGATGTCTTTTATTCGTTCGGGCGATGTCCAATTGATTCCATCTGAAGAATAAGTTATGTAATTATTGCCGCATGCTATGAATTTATTTTCATCATAAATAACTGTTCTCCAATCATTCGTTCCTACATTAAAATATCTAGGTAGCCCAGAACTGGCAGGTTCATATTTACCTATAGCTCCTCCGTTACCTACCGATATGAATTTTCCATCACCATATACCAAATCATTCCACGTAATTGTGTTCACCCCTTTTTTCGATTGAAACTTACCTTCATTTGTCAATACTAGATATGCATATTTTCCTATCACGAAAAAGATATTATTACCATATGCCACATCATTCCAATTCTCATTATTAGTAGTTGCAATCCAATCAGTTCCATTGGTTGAAGTAGCATACCCATTGCTGCCTATTCCAGTTGTTATACTACCACATGCAACAAACCTTCCGTTTCCGTATGCAATACCTTCTGGGGTCATCTTCATAGTCTGTGCTATAGTCCAGTTTATACCATTAGTGGAAGTTATAGCATATCCAGCAGCATCCCCAACTATGAATTTTCCATTACCAAAGCAAATTGCTCTAAGTGAAGTATAGATTATCTTTTGGGGGGGCGTCCAATTTATTCCATCAATGGATCTAGTTATATAACCATTTTGTGTATCCGATCCGATAGCAACATATACTCCATTTCCATACGAAATGGCATACCAGGTGTTAGTTCCAACTTTTTTCACTCCAGATGGTGTTAAAATGTTGCCTCCAGATCCTACCATAATTAACCTTTCAGCTTTGAATTTCGCTGTAAATGTTCTGTTAGAACAAAAAGGGTCTTGTATACTACAAATTGTAGGTTCCTATGTTTTCAATTTTATTGATAATATTATAAAGTCTATGGTTTTGGAGTAGTGCATAGTTAAAAGGTATGTGTATTTTTGCATTAAAAATGGATATAGAAAACTTTCTTTCCACGATAGAGCATCAGTTAAGAAGTATGGGATTTTCTGATGAAACAGGAGCGTTATTATTACAATTGAAAATTAATGGACAATGTTATATAAAGGCTTGTGGTAATCTTAATAACTTGACAGGAGTGCCTGACTCAACTGTTACGAATGATGAAACAATTAACTTTGTTGACTTTATGAGGAGCGAAATCCCTTGTGCCAATATAGGGAAAAACACAATGAAAATCCATTATAATACAGCAAATGTTCTGGAAGAGTATAATCCTGCATTGGATATTAGAGATATAAATAGCCAACTATTAGAAGCATTGGAATTATATATGCATACTAGAGGGATGGCTATTAATACAATTGCGCGTCACATGAAAACAATTAAGCGTTATATTAATGTGGCACGTAAAAAAGAAATAATTTTTAAGTATCCATTTCTGGACTATACTATTAAAGCTGAAGAGACACATAGAGAATCCTTGGGTGAAAAAGAACTGGAACTGTTGGAGAATTATAGGGAACAATTAACAGAACCAAATGAGGTTTTAAATGCTTTTCTATTTAGCTGCTACACCGGCTTAAGGTATTCTGACATTTGTAGTTTTACTAAACAGTGTATACACCGTAATAATCATAAACAGTGGGCTATTCTTAAAATGCAAAAAACAAATAGCGAAATTCGTATACCAATCTCTACTGCATTCGAAGGACGAGCTCTTAAATTAAGTAAAGAAATTAATCGATCAAGAGGATTATTATTTCATTTAAGTTCGTACCAAAACACAAACAGAACTCTTAAAAGAATCATGAAACAAGTCGGTATAAAGAAGAATATAACTTTTCATTGTGCCCGGCATACCTTTGCAACACTGCTCATATACAGAGGAGTAAGTATTACTACCATTCAAAAGCTACTAGGTCATAAGAGTGTTAAAACAACTCAGGTCTATAGTGCGGTGACTGATTTGACTATAGAAAAAGAATTAATGAGAAGTAAATCGAAAATAAAAAAGAAGCAATCTGTATTAGGCAAGAAGTAATAAGCCATGGATGCTGTAGTTACTGTATAAAAAAATAAAACTTGTCTTCTATGCCGTAAAGGAATTGTAGTAGAATCATACGCATACTTTTTCCTTGGAATATCCAAGATATTAGTAACTCGTTTTTCGCATGCTTACTTCATCATGTAAAAAACAAAGTCCTCGAAAATTCTATAATCTCGATTCTGATTGGCTGGTATATGCTTTATTTGGGTAATAGGTTCACGGCCCAATCCCCAATAATAAGTTTTTTCTCGATAAGCTGCGCGTAACGGCTGAGATAAGCAGGCGATGAGAATCCGAACATATCGGAAATCTGGACGAAAGTCAACGGCTTGTTGCGCAACAGACGTGAAATATCAAGAATTGTATAACGGTTGATCCAATAGTTGGCGGCATATCCGCTGACCTTTTTCAATACCTCTAACAGATATTTTGACGTGACGCACAAACAGTCGGTATAATAGGACACTTCCCGATGTTCAGGGCATGCGTGGAAATCGGTCTTCATTTGTTTTGTCATAACTGTGCCACATCATTATTGGACAAAGGAGTCAACTCTCAGATAATCAAATTTATCCTTGGACATAAATCTCCGGCATCTCTGAACGCTTACTTGTCTGTTGACTTGATTAGATTGAAGCAATGTACTTTAAGTATTGAACATTTTCCATTAAGAAAGGAGGTATTAAGTATATGAGTGTCGCAATAACTTTTGACTATATGTATGAATCATACCTTGATTATCACAGAAAGTCAGGACTTAAAGAGCACCGGAACAGAAAACGGTTCAGACACCGGAAAACATACAGAAAACCCCGTTTGCTTAAATGTACTGTGTTGTCAAACAGGCCATACTCACCATTCGTGAAAATCCAAACAACCTCTTGTCACTTCTGTTTTTCAAAACGATAACCATCGATAACGGGCAATATCTACGTATCATCCGGGAAACTAACATGGAAATGGAAGTGGTCTTCCCCGTCATTTCCATTCACTTTGTTGATGTGCGCTACCTCGTCCAGCAGCAAAGAATCTGTGAAAGACGGACCACCATGCAGGTACGCTTCATACTCAGCAATGTCAACAATTTCGACTCGGACCAGGAATGTATCCCCTTTGAAGCTTTCCAACGGGTAAATATAGCCATCAGGATGCCGAAAAACACGAACCATCTCTCAACGAACGTTGTAACCTGCTGTATTCCGATATGCCCCAAACTACCATCATGCTCCAGGCATATTGGATCGATTATGAAGTGTGGTTTTTGGGAAACCTCCGCATTGAAATACAAAGATTGGATCGAACGTTATCTATTCATTCTCGCTTCCTTCACATCCCACCTTCTCACGCCCCTCCACATTACTTTCCCATCTTTCTATTTCTGCACCTTCCCTCTTTAGACTCCCAATCCTGTTCCCATTCGGAAGACAAATTCGTCCATTCGGAAAACAAACTTAACTACTCGGATAATTCATTTCCTATTCTCCCTCCAATTTCCTACCTTTCCACTGCAAATTCACAAGGCGACCTCCGAAAAGCCTAATAGTAAATAGAGTAGGAATCAAATAAATTCAATTATGATTATAAATGTTATTGGACATGGATTTCAATGGTTTCGAGAAGATGAGCAAAATCCTGCACCTTTCCAAGTAGGAGTGAATACAAGTATAAGGCTATACGTAAATGCAAATGTTTTATTTGGTGCTGAAAATACTCCACAGATTATTGCCGATGAGAGAGATGGAAATATGGGTAATATCATAGAACACTTTGAGCATGGGGGTAATTGTCCAGAATTATTGCTAATCCGTGATAGAGGGGTTTGGAATGATATAATAGCAGACGATCGATTTCATTATCAAGAAGGCTTTCAACTTCCAAACGTTGATGGGCATATAGTACGGATTAGAGAAATATTTTTTGTTGACGAACCTCAAGAATTTGCCCTCAGTCCTGAACAAAACGATCAAATTTTCTCACTAAGCTGGTTAGTTAGAAATATACGAGATATCATGATGGAACGAGCAAATTTGGCAGGCCAACATCTCCCAGACGAAGCAGAGGAAATAGTTCTTCGTTGGTTAGTTTGCAGACAAGGGTTACAAGCAAATAATGCTGAAGCCATTCCTGAAGCTCTAAATGATTTATTAGATGCATTTGATCGATTTCATGAGTTAATTAGATAATGCTATTTTCAAATGAATAGTGAGATAAGATAAACACCTTGTCTCACTGTTTTTTAGCCTAACCGAACAAATAAGTACAGTCCAAATAACGTCTAACAAGTTCCAGTATTCTTTATATAATATAGGCAGTCCTATTTGTAAAGATATCACACATATTCTAAAAACAAATTTAGTAAAATATTGGATGTATGCAAGTTAATGATGCAATAAAATATTGACGAGAGAATAAAAGTATAGATTAATACATTCTTAATTTGTTTGAGAATAGATGGAATTTGATTTTTTCTGAATTGTAGTCGATAAAGTATCTTTTTTTAGTTTCACATTGGTTACATGTCTTATAATGACTCCCGTTTTTCCTTTTACCTGTATATTTCCGGGTTGGGAGGGTAGAGCCTTTTTCTCTGCGGGCTTCCTTATCTGCCCTTTTGAAGGATAAGATAGTGGCTTTCTAACTCCATTACGCCCTCCTAAGATCAGGACTGAAGGGGACAATCGCTTGGTCGTGTCGACCTGTGAGGGTTCAGTTGCTTGCAAGGTTTCTAATATATGTTTCTCCTTTTCTTTATTTCTATTACTTTCTTTCTTTTTTAGTTCCAACTGCTCTTTCGCAAAATTTCGGTCTGTCAACTCGCCTAATATATATTCGAGCATTGGGGAGGGATCTATAAATTGACCTTGACGAAGCAGACTGAAATGAAGATGCTCGCCTGTGGACCTGCCTGTTGTACCACTGATCCCAATCGGCTCTCCTGCCGGTACAATCTGTTTCTCTTTTACCAGTATATAGGATAAATGAGCATATAACGTAGTCAGCTCACCATGCCGTACTTCGATACAAAAACCATATCCGTTACGGAATCCGGCCCTAACGACTACACCCGGTAATACAGGATAGACAAAATTGTTTTTTGCCCTGAAGTCAATTCCTGAATGAAATTTCCTTTCCCCACTAAACGGATCTTTACGATACCCGAAATAGCTTGTTATCTGTAGTGTGTCTAAGGGCAGACTCATCATTGAGCGTTTTTTGATAACTGAGTGCCTTTTTTCTATCAACTTCATCTTCAGGCTATCAAGGTATGCCTTTTCCTGCTTTTCTGTAAAAATGAACATACCATCTCCCTCTGGCTTATCATAGGATAATAAAGCGGGATTCGCAGGGATTGTATCTTTTTTATCCTTGCTGAAGAGATTCATTATTTTGCTGAAGAGGTTCTTACGGGATTTCTCTGCTTCAGGCTGTTTTGCCGGGGGGGCATTATTGACTGTTTGCGGCTCCTCTTTTGTTAAGTTGGTGTTGTAAATAGTGTTAAACTGGGCTTTGACATTGATAATAAAGCAAAATAGGAAACCTACAGTGATGGCAGTTTTAATCATGGTATTACTATGTATCTATATTTGCGACAAAGATATTGAATATCTCAATATTTAACGGGACTCTGAATTTTAAGCGGATATTCGTATAAACGAGTGATTTTAAACTAAGAGGGTATCAAAATAACAAGTATGCAAAAGAGAGTAAGAACTGTAGAGATTCTGAGTGTGGAGCAAATACCTTTTGAACAGGTGGAAAACTCCCTAGGGATCCCAAGAGAGGTATTTTTGAGACATCCCAGATATGAGGACATTGTCATTTCATTAACCACGCTTGTATGTGGACGGAGCCAGATGACTCCCATCATTGAATCCGGTGAGTATACAAGTGACAGGTTCAAGTTTTCAGCAGCAAGATACTCATTAATGAAAACCGATAATCAACGGATTGTGATGCGCGTTCATCCGATTGGAGATCAGATTACCCGTTTTGAAAATGAGTTTGGTCTTAACAATCAGGAGATTGACCAATTATATCAAGGTAAATTGATTTCTAAAGAGATAGATTTATATCATGACGGTGAACTTATCGATTGTCTTATCCAATTGCAACCCAATACGAATTTGATTGCTGCGGTACCTAAGTTCAGCATTGATATTCCGTCTGTTTTAGGACAGGTTGAACAATCTCCGGAGAATAAGCAGAAACTCAAAAACTGTGAAGAGATAACCGTCGTACAGAAAGAGGGACAGGTCTATAACGTAAAGCTATGTCTTTATTCATATAATATGATAAGCGTCAGTGAGAATTTTGACAGACTGATGCAGCATGCAAACCAACCAGTCAGTACATTGGATAATAAGAAACAGATTCCTTCTGTTTTTTCCGGCACCGGCCCCGAAAATGAGATGGAGAAGGATGTTACTTATGAGAATGAACAGACGCATACGGGTGTAAAACGATAGGCTATGGATACAATTATTTCGATGCAGAGCGACTTGCTAAAGTTTCGCGAATTAACTTCCGGCATATCACCGGGAGAGCCGGTGTGCGAGCAATCACAGGAAATATCGTCTAAAATGCTGCAGCTTATCCGTAAATATAGTGCAAGTGAATCACTGGCTGCTATGGTAGAACTCTTAATCTGCGATGCAGAACGGTTATTCCCGTTTCTAATTCTGAATACCAAAGATGAGCTTCTTCTCATTCTATCCGAATCAAGGGGAGGACATCTTTTAAAAAAAGAGGGATTGAAGGGCTTTTTAAAACGGAAATTTGAATACTTGAATTCAGTGGAAACCGCCTATATTCTTTATCTGGAATTATTCTGCAAATATTGTGTATCGCAAAGTCATGTTTACGGGAAAACAGGGAAACAAGATGCAGAATCAATTATTGCCCAGGCTGCACAGATTGGGGAACTGATTACCGGCCTCCGGCTGGTTTTTGATAATGTTGCAAATTCAGAACTGACCATTGACAAGGTAGTCCGGATGGTTCAGTCCCTTTGTGGGGGAGTGACGTTAACCAAGAAAGATATTGATGACATTCTTTCCGGAAAAGGACGGCTGACTTTGTGTACAACTCCTGACAGCATGGAGGCCCGGGAAAGCGCGAAAATGGAGAATATTGAATATGTCCTGAAAGACGGGCAGATCACTTTCTCCATGAGGATAGGAATCGATGTCAACATGGAGGTGGAAGCGACCCCCCGGATGGCCTCTTTGCTACGATCGTATAATATACAGTTTGTCGAAAAAGCCGAAACATGCAAATATGTAATAGATTATCAACAATATAAGATACCGGCTGATTTTACTTTCGGGCAGATGCTCAAACTTTTGCCGAAACGGAATTATTTTGCGAAAGCGATTAAATATCGTGAAGGAGACCATATAGATGACAACACATTTGCCAAAATAAAAGCGTACGATTCATCCGGGAAGATAAATACTTACCGTTTTCCACCCCCGGTAAGATGGGAATTTTGATAGGAGAATACGATATATTAATATTTTTTTTGTACTAAGTTATAAGATTAATTTGTAGGGTAATATGGCAGACGGACCGCATATGACGATGAGACAGGAATTGCAGTCGTCATTAGATAAAATCAACTTTCGAGACCTGCTGTCTATCGCAGGCTATACATATTCGGAAGATTCAGGGGAGAACCACAGATCCCCCTGTTTTCGTCTCGGCGGGCGTAAGGACCGTTCGGAAGAGAAGATGTTGCTCATGAATAAAGGGACATCTAAAGAATTCTTATATGACCTGAGGGAGAACAAGGCTTATGACAAGCTGTCTTTCATGTTCAAATATAGTAATGAGTTCTTTACGCGCTTTTCGCCGCATGCATGGGGAAACGACTTTACGAGGATGAAGGATGTGGTGCGTAATATGGCGGGTAATTTTTCGGACAGCGACATTATAAAAAAGTCCAGAACCAACCTGCAAAACGATGCCGTGCGGGTGGCCCAACCGTTTGTACCTGCACGCTGGTTTACGAAACCATTAATGGAGGTAAACAGTGCCATGTCACAACAGAGATATCTGATGCGAGAACGGGGGTTGTCCAAAGAGACACTTAAGGCAATGGGGCCTAATTTATTGGCTATCTCTGACTTATTGAAGTATAAGGCACCTAACGGAAGGAGAACGAAAGAGATAAGCGATATGTTAGACAAAGTGCCTGAATTAACACCGAATAAGAGGGAAATGATTATGTCATTTATCCGTTCAATGGATAATATAGACACTCACTTCAACATGTCTTATTTTGAACAGAATGTAGCAGAGCCCATGAAGAAGGAGGGGCTTACTGAAGAGGCGATCAAGCCATTGCGGGATTATGCTGCATCCTGTAGTGTCTTTGAGATGAACAGAGTCGAGGATACGGTGGATATGAAAAATAATAAAGTGGCGGAGTTCAAGACTTTAGTTGAAGCAGCTTTAAAGGCTAATGGAATAGATGACGCGGAAAACAAGGCAATCGCTTTTTCATACTGTTTTAACAGTTGTTTTTTTGAAAGGCAGCTAGAGACTTATCTAGTCAATATGGAAAGCTGTCTGCCGGAGAGTTATATCGAAAACACGCAGAAGTTTATTAATGAGCAACTGGCAGCTCTTAAGGAACTTCCGAATACGTCCGTTTCGGATATGGATTTCAGCACTGCAATGAATTTCGTACAGAATATCAGTTATTACAATATCAGGGATTCTAAAAGCTATGAAGCTGCGTTCAGAAAAGCTTTCAAGTGCCTGACTCCTGTAGGGATATATAATTTTTCTCCTGAATATGCTCCTATATCCAAGATACGTGGTCAAATAGTCCAGGCGCTTGCAATGCTGAGACAGCACCCGGTACTGTTTGCGGCCAATGAGGTCAGGAGGAAGGTTAAGAATCCAATGTATAAACAGATTAATATAGCTTTTCCTGTGAGGGACTTAGTGAGCAAAGAGGTAAAAGGTTATGAGGTGAAATGTATTAACCGTGCCGTCAAGATTAATGTGCCGGGGTCAAACCTGTTTGATTATTTTGTCACACTCGGCCAGCAGGATGTATCGAAGGTAAAACATTGCTATTTATTTGAATCATCTATCGATGCCATGTCATTTTTAGAATTAGAGGCTCAAAAAGGCCATCCGATAGATTTGAGTAATACGGTATTGATATCTTGTTGCGGAGTGCCGAAAAGCAAGCATATGAGTATCATCAAGGAGCATTATCCCACCGCCAGTATTCATTTATGCCTGGACCGTGACTTTGCCGGAAAGAAGGCATCAATTCTGGCAAACTGCCAGTTCCAAGGTTTACAAGCCAGAATTACGATAGCGGGCCGGCATGAGGAGGTGGTAAAATTAGCGGCATCTGATAAGTGGGACGAAAAGAAATACCCTGCCAAAGACAGGTATACCGATTCCACGACCGGAGATTTGATGTTCAAATCGCAAGTTGCCGACGCCTATGAAATTAATGTTCAAGGTGAAATAAATGGTAAAGAGTTTAATAAGTCAATGACCCTTTCGGCGGGTGAGTTTGGTGTACGTGCTTTCCATGAGCAATTCCCTGAAGTAAAGAAAGTTGTTCAATATCATATACCAATTATCAATTATGTTACCCAGATTGGTAAGTTGGAGCTTGGGGGAACGGAATTTGTCAAAGAGATAAAGGACTGGAATGAAATGCTGACCGTCCCCAAAGAAGCGGAGAAACTAAACCGCGAATTTATGAAGAATTTACTTGCTCAGAAAAATCAAGCGGCATTACAGAAAAACAATCCGCAAGTTGGTACCAATGAGGAATCTAACCGTACCCAATTAAAGCGATAGTACTACCTTTATAGTGTTCAGTCTATGGTCAAAAGAGATTTCAGTTATTATAAAAGCAGAGTATTGATACATCAGGCAGCGGAAATGGCCGGCTACTCGGACATCAATGACAATGACGCTTACCTGGTCATGCAGCGGAATAATGACAAGGTTGTCATCATTCGCAGTAACGATATAGCCGCTAATCATTATTTTAATCCTCAATATGACACGGACAAAGGGGATCTCATTACTTTTATTGCTAACCGGCTCAGTATCTTCAGATCATTTGTACAATGGCAAACGAAATGTTCCCGTCAGAGAAAGTTTGACGGAACGGGGGTGTTAGCCGTATTAAATTGGTTAGACGGGATTTATCAAAACAAAGAAACAACAAGGGAAAAGAGGGAGGGTCAGGAGGAACAGCCTATCCCTGTGTCTGTTGCTTTGTCCGGTTACGATGTAAAGTCGCCGGACGCTGCCGCAATCAGATTCCTGAAAAACAGATGCTGTTTATCGGAAGAAACCATCCAAAGGTTCAGTCCTTTCATTTATATGTGCCGGAAATTGTCAGATACGAAATATAAGGCTTACAATATAGCATTTCCATATACTATACCAGGCATTGAAGGTGTATGTTACTTTGAGAGCCGGAATTACGGTTACAGAGGGTACACTGAAGGGAAGGACGAATCCAATGCTTTGTGGATAGCAGACTTTTCGAGATCACATATCCTGACGAAGGAGGTTTTTATCGTTGAATCGGCTGTCAATGCCATGAGTTATGCCGAATTGCATACGATGGATATTGATTTTTCCTCTGTTGCTTTTGTGGCTTTAGGGAACCAAATGTGCGAGGAGCAGATACTCGGGCTGCAAAAGCATTTTCCGTGTGCCCGGCTGCATCTTTGCTTTTCAAATACGCTGGAAGGTCATATTTTTGATATCAGGATGGCATGTATATTAGAGAAACGAAAGCTGGCAATGACGGAAACCACCCATACCATTTGTTGTAACCTGGACGGCAGGGAATTTGAGCTACCTAAATCCGGCCTGAATTATAGCCGGTTTAAAAAGGCCTCTAAATGTGTCAGGGTATCCTTGTACATTCATAAGCCCCGCTCTCTGGTCGATGTGCTGACAAAGGAAAAGAAGAAAGCGACGCTGACATTCAAAGACTATAATGAGTGCCTGACCTTTATTAAACTACGTTCAAAAAAGAAACCATCTTATTTATAAAATGAAAAACTGTACATTTATCACCGGCCCGTTCCTCTGTTTCTGTAAAAGGGGCATCCTGCTCTTTGGACTGGGATTCTGCGCCCAGTCCCTTTGTTACGGGCAGGCTTATACCAACCCCGTACATCTTATACAGGAAATAGCTTATAATCAGGTCATGAAGCGTTTTGACAAGCTGTCTCAAACAATTGAAAGACGGGCGGTAATTAATGATTCGATTCATGCTTCGTTAATCATGTTGCGGGATATGAAGGAAGAGAAAATCTCGTCAATGTCTGCCATACCGGAATATTATACAGATCCGGTAAGGCTGGAACGGTTTAAGAAGAAAATTGAAACGACCCGCAGTATAATTGATTATTGCAGGAAACGGCTGAAGGAACGGGAAAAGTATGTCTATTTTAAAGATGCTTTTGAGAAGCTGGAAAATGAACTGGGCATTGTGGAAGCCAATTGGGAGATTGTCACGGAGTTTAAAGGGAAAAGGAGACTGATGGATGCCCATCAACGGTATAAACTGGCCTTGTATGTGGAACAGGGGTTGAACGATATCTCACGTGATGCAATCAATTATTCGCGTATTGCATACGCATTGACACGCTCTTCTGAGGAAGCCGCTGAAGAGAACAGGGAAATAATGAACGGTATCCTTCAGTCGCATAAAGGAATTGAATAGCTAAGCTACTATGAACAGAATCATTCAATTTGCCATTGCATTATCCATAATGCTTTTAGTGCCCCATATAATGCTGCACGCGCAGTTTGTCCTTTATATCGGCTCTGATAATAAAGCGGACAAGGCCCAGAGGGAAACAACCTCTACGCTGGAGCTGAACCTGGAACTGGTAATCGACTTGCAGAAGAAAATCTCGCAGGCAGAGGAAAGGATAAACCTGGAATTGAGGGAACAGGAATCATTCCTTATGAAAAGATACCCAAGCGAAAAACTGATTGACGCTTATGTGAAAAACAATCCGTTAGTCAAGGAGATATTCAGGAGCAGGTTTGAGAACCAACAGAAGAATCTGGATGAGTTATGTGAACAGATCAAGGGGTGGAAATATGCTCCGCTTTTTCAAAAGAGCATAGAAAATATACGGAGCGATATGGAGGATGTGAAAGAGCAGTGGAAGCAAGCTACAGAAATATCCGGAAACAATAACAGGATGACGAACGCCCAGCGTAATTCATTGATGGAACAAACATTTGCCCGGTTTAAACAAATATGCGTGACAACCCAGCAATTAAGAACGACTATAAAGGGGGCATCTATGAAAGATGCGGACTCTGATATTAAATCCAATGCAGGAAGTTATGGACAGTAGTGAAACGTATGATAAAGGGAATACAGCCCTGACCATGTGCCCCATTTGCGGTCATGGCAAGCTGTTGGCACGGGAAAAAGGGTGGGGCTGCAATCAATGCGGATATATCATTTACCGCCAGCAGCTTACTGTTATGCTGGATGAGAAAGATGTATCAAGACTGGTGAACGGCCGGCTAACCGAAAGTAAGGTATTTGAGAACCTGAGAGGGAAGAGATACCATGCCAGACTGAAACTGGACACGGACGGTAAGGTATTACTCATTTCCTCATCTGTCAGATACACGAATTGTATATGTCCGGAGTGTAAGGGACGGATACGTGAGACAAAGTATTGCTATATCTGTGAAAACTCGATACTCAAACAGTGTAATTTCCGGGTCTGGAGAATATGGCACGGACATCTTTTCACTCCGGAAGATGTGGAAGCTCTGATTACCAACGGACAGACTGATAGTTACAGGGATTTCAGGGATGTATCAGGCCATACGTATGAAGCCCGGCTCATTTTAAATGAAGCCCTAAAGCCGATACTGTACAGAGTCAACGGCTCTCACAAGCAAAGTGTTTAGTTAACAGAGGTTAGCTGGTGTTAAGGTATCAGATATATGGCAGGGAAGCATATACAATCAAACGCTAATTTTGGCTGATATTGAAATACCGGATAATTTAGCTCAAAAACGGAGAAGAATGAGTTGTAAAGTCATAAAAGTTAAGTTGCAGGCTTTATGTAAAGGGCAGTTTTGCCTGGAAGAAATGACCATTTCGAAAGAAAGCGAGCATATTGGTTTAATTAAAAGTGTAATACCCAGGGACTTGAATCATGATTACAAAGGGGAAGGTATTTTTATCAACTCATGTGAGATTGGGGCAACCCCAACATTATTGTATAAGCTCGGCATTTATAATCTGGAACTGCCTTGTACTGTCAAGGACAAGATAGATTGGTTTGAGGAGGATTATGACGGTATCGCCGGAATTTCTCTTTATCCTGTTACAACATCGGATGAGTATGAACCGGTGGAATGGAAAGACAAGGCCGTTTCTCTAAATAGAGAGGCATTTTATCCTTTGTATATCAAGTATCATAAGTTATTGGGCATTAGAGAATATGTTGGAGATGCAGAGTCAGATTCTGCCAGGTTTAAAATAGAACTTCATGATAATGAAATGAAAAGGATATGCAAAGACGGGAACGATGCCAGCCTGAGACTAAGTGCACAGGCTGGTATCTGGAAAGAAGAATTTTCGGATCGTACCTTAAGCTTTATGTTGGAGTATACCAGTACTACCGTCAGGAACGGACAAAGATCATAAGGTATGAAAAAGATATTTATGAAAGCCGGTACGATAAGATTTAATTAATGTCATTATATTAGTATGAGACTATTTAAGATTGGAAATAAATATGAAACAGGTGACAAGGTACCCGGATACTTGTTTATCTCTTTTCTGATGGACGAACAACGCATTGTGAGCGTCTGGAGAAACAGGAAGGGGGACGGGGAGCACACGTTTAAGGAATTTATTGAGTCTCAGATAGCCAGAACCGACCGGGATTCTTTCAATCCGGACATGCGTTTTTATCAGTTTTATTACTCTGACATGCGTGTAGTACCTTTAATCAGCTCGGATAATAGTTATTTTGTCGATTTTGTTTCGGATAAAGAGCCGGAAATTAATATTTCCTTTCTTGAAGGACTGTTTCTCTTACAGAGAGGATTAACTCCGACGGAACTGTTACAGGATGAGCCGGCGTATATTGACGAGCTGAACACGTTTATCGAAGAACAAAACGAAAAGGAAGACATGCTACGCTGGAAGAATGAGATAGTGAAAGCCCCGCAAGAAACGGATTATGAATTATTAGGGGACCTGATACTAAAGTATGCATACAAGCCTTCAGTTACTGAAGAACAGATACAGCTGCTCAACAGCGAGAATACAGCTCTCCGTATTTTCCATACTATGCGTGAATATTTTGAACAGACTGATTATATCTTTCACGGATGGGATATGAATGATTTTAAATATTTGATTCATGTTCCGACAGGAGAAAGGACACCCTTACATATTATACGCGCAGAGCTGTTTAAAGTAATTGATTTTGCGGATACGAAGCCGACGGACAGCCCTGAAAGGGATAAGATGTTGTTTGAACTGAATATTTTTCTCTCTTACCTCGATGTGGAAGAGGGATGGGAGGAACGGCCTATACCGGATTTGTGGAAGAAGATAGCCTGCAGCTGTATGAAGGATGTAGCGTCTGCCGCTGATTCCATATCCTCTTTCCAGTATATTGCGGAGATTACTGAAGAACAAATTAATTATCTCTTGCGTACAGGCACAACTCCGAGAACGCTGGTTCAAAGCGGTATCATGGGGAATGTAATTACGCATACTAAATTTTTTAAAGAGAAATATGGGCTGAAACTGGAAAAGCTGGATCATCTGGATTTAAGTCCGGTGGATTCACTGATTATCGATTCACTCTATTTATTGGCGAATGAGGTATTAAATAATGCCGGCAAAGAGGGGAATGAAGGTACGGAAACACGTGCGGTACAGGATAGTATACAGGCTATTGAAGATTTCAGGAAACGCTGTACGGATGAAAAAGCGGAAATAAAACGCAGGCGGAATCTGAATCAGCTGGAACAACTTCTCGACAAAATGGCTGAGAAAGCAAAAGATCCGGATGCACAGGCGGAGGATTTATTATTGTACGATGGAGAAACATTTGAAGACCTGATACGCGCAAATTACAATGATACCGTACTCTCGGAACAGCAGTGCAGACTGTTATCATCTTATATTACGAAAATACCGGCAGAGATTATAAAGAGGACAATCCCTGTTTTTAAAGGCCAGGACTTCGGCAAATTACCGGAACACCAGTCACTGACTGTTGAGGGGGTTATCAAGTCTGTAAAAGAATTTGGCCTGACTCCTTTGCATGAGCTGATCCTGCTCATTGAGAAACGTCAGATTGACGAGAGTATCAGCATGACCCAAAAGGAGATTAATGAGCTGAACAAGCAAAGTCTGCGTATCTCGAACCAATTGAGTGCATGTGAGGATAATCTTGAAAGAAAGAAGCGGCAGAGGTTTGAACTGAAAGTATTTATGGGTGAAATGAATGTATTAATAGAATCTTAAACTGGAAAATGATGAAAACGATCCGTAATGTGATGTTCTTTTTATTGATGTCATTGATTGCCAACAACTCTTGGGCTGACGAGGAAGTCTATTTCCCCCCGAATGTACCGTTGAGGAATTTATTTATCTCAATGAAACATGACTGTATTTCAGGTAAGCTGAAAGCCCGGACCACGGATGCCCTGGGGAAATCGACTTATAAGAGGATATATCCTGCAAAGAAAATCAAAAAGAATTACTGTGGTAACCTGACAGTAGAAATGGAGATGGCTCAAAAAAAAATAACGAAACTGACTGTCGTCTTTCATGACCGGAGACTTTTTGACAGTATAGCAAAGGATATGAAGTCAAGCTATAATTATCATAAGGTAATCGGCGAGGACCAGGTTTTTCTCGATAACAGTATCGCTAAGGTTGTATTACCCAAACAGGCTAAGTATCATACGTTTCCGCTTGGGACAGGAGCTGTTTTGAGGGTTGAAAAGAACAGGCTCGTTTACCAGTTTGTCTCCCTGTCCGAGTGTCTGGGATATGCGGCGGGGGTGGGCAGGGACGGAGATACGAGGTACACTATAGACTATCCTGCCGATTTGCCTTTTGGAACCCATATTGCATCTTTGAACGAGGAAAAAGCCAAATTTATTACAATGTCTCCAAATTCGTACCGCCTGCCTCTCAAAGAGGTTTTTAACGCGGATAAAGCGGGCACATACATTGAAGCATTGGCCCTGGATGCAGGCCGCCGGTTAACCGAACGGCAGATTGGGATGAAAAGGCTGTTAAGCCCGGAAGAAGCGGGCCTGGCGAGCAGGGATATCCTTATTTTTAGCGTACTGACTGATTATAATTATAATCTTACCGGTATGCAGTGCTCATTCCGCTTCCGGAAAACGTATGATCTTATTCATGAGAGCCTGTCAAGGCTCTGTGAAAAGAGGGAACAAAGTGTATCAAAAGGCGAAATAACGGAATTTTATTTTTTGCCGAAGGAGAATCTTTGCCTGGTCTTATACAGGGCGGAACCACAGGAGACACAGGGAGTACGTGGAAAATACAAGCTGATGGCTTATAATTATTCATTAGGAAAGGTGCTGTGTGAGTTATATGATTTTTATAAGAGTAAAATGTAAACAGGAGGCAGGATGAACAAGAGTGAAGATAATCTGCAATCACAGCCGGAAGAGCTGTCTCTAGGTAAGAAGGCTCTGGTAAAAGGATGGAGAGGACTGTTGAAACTGAACAGCCAGGATGCCCCTTTGACCGGGCAGGTTATGGGTAAGAAGATGTTATGGGGAATCGGCAGTGGCATACTTGCCAATTTCTCCGGAATGGGGTTTGTCGGATGCCTTGTTTCGGCTTTGGCCGGCATGATTTTCAATCATAATATTACCAGGATAGGCGGAACTCTTTCCGATGCCTTGCAAGGGAAAGTGAAGCTGACAGATAAATCGGTATGGGGACCGCTTCTCGGTGGTGCCGCGGGATTCGGGATATCGGCATTCGGCTTTAACGGCGGATTTCTGTCTTCTCTTATCGTCAGCATTTTAGGTGCATCGGCTACTGACCGTTTTATAAACATTCAAGATTCACACGGAAAATCCGGGGAGCGAAGTATGGATGTACCGGAAAAAAAGGCGGATGTTCATCCTTCTAAAGAAACTCGTGAGACTCAAAAGGTAAATAAGGAGGGGTTATCACAAAAACGGGAGGATACCATAGACCTGGACAAACGGCGGATGCCCCACTATCAACTGTCAAGACAAATGACGGAACAAGAACTATTGGCCATAGTGAACAGTTCTCCGGCAGGAGTGGCCGCTGTCAAAGATAAATTTCAGGATATGAGGGAGTATAACGAGTTTATCGCCAGAAACGGGCTGAAAGGGGTTACGGAGTCGCAAAAGATGAGCAGGTTTGAGGGAGTCAATGGTTATGGAGAGAAAGGGCGGGAGCTGACGGTCCATGCAGAGGGAGTAATTACAAAACCGGAAAGGACTATCGAGGACCACCACGTAAAAATGGGGTTAGGATAACAGCGTCTACGACAGGCGCATTATGAAGGTATATTATTTAATATCATATAGTTATGGGAACATCAGAAACGTCAAAGAAGCAAGAGAATGTATTTTCGAGGGTTGTTTCTCTTACCGGTCAAATTCTTAAAGAGAATTTTAAGAGTCCGATAGGTTCTCTTTGGTACGGAGCAGAAAGAAACCGGCGGAATATGGAGGTTTTATCGGGGAGTAAAACTCTGGAAGAGGCAAACCATGACATGCAGGTGAAGAAGGACCGTTCTCCCTTAAAGATTCTGACTAATTTTTTATCCGGAAACCCGGCAAGGCAGGATCGTGCCATAGAGAGTGTCAAAAGCCTGTTTGGAAATTTCTTATCCGGGAAAGGGGCAGGGGCCCAGCTTTTTCCTGCTATTGCCGGGCTGGCCGGCTCGAAGTTAGGCGGCTTTGGTAATGTGACATCTATTGTTATCGCGGCTTTGGCGGCACTGGTAGTCCCTATGATTATGCGTGCCATCCAGGGGAGCAAACCAAAGGAAATACCTGCCAATGGTATGGCTGACGCTCAAAATGAACTGAAGAAGCCACAGTCTGCGGAGCAAAAGCAGCAAAGGACACGTGAACAATCTGTCAGTAAAAAGCAGGAGGTAAGCCAGGGGGCCGAAAACAAGCAGGAGCTGGAACGACCGACCCAGAAGCTCAATGTTTCTGCCATTGCGATGAACGAGAAGCAGATGATGGGATATGTACGTGAAAAAGGGATTGTGTCACTACGAAACGTGCTTGGCGCAAGCAATCCTTCATTTATATCTTTTATAAAACATAACGGGCTGGAAACTGCTCTGAAAAACGAGGAAATGGGTGTTTTTAATGGCGAGGCACCGAGCCGGAACCTATTACCCCTTGTACGGGACAGGAGTGCTTTAACGACTCCGAATATTGAAGTCAGTGGCATAAAGTCAGGGATAGGCATGAATTGAAGTTTTACATAAAAAGAAAGGAGCATGAAATGGTACCTGCTGTATTAGTCCCTATTGCCAAGGTATTAGGGAAAGAGGTCGCAATAGCGGCAATGAAGAAGTATCTGGTCCCGAAAGTGACGGACGTAGTTGTAAAGAAGGTCGGTGCTAAAGCAACGGATGCCGGCTTGTCTCATATTGTGAATAACCAGGAGGCTCTCCGGACGGCCGGTATGGCTTTGGGAGATAAAAGGGCACGTGCCGATGCTCTGGTAACCCTATCACAAATCGGGCTCGGCGCAGTGGGGGCGGCCTTGGCTACGAGAGTCCCTTCTGCCCGGGAGACGCCTTCAAAAGACATTCTGGCGGATGAAAAGGAGGCTGTGACTGAACGTGCCAAAGGAACCGGTGACAAGGGTGACAAGGTCAATGAGCAGGGGATTGAAACGACACCGGCGCAAACATCCGCTTCCTTTAAACGGGAAGAGAACCGGAAAAAAGATGAAAATGCCCAGTCCGTGGCTTTACGCTCCATTTATGGCAAACGATAACGGAATGGCAAATCAGCAAAATACATCACGCGAACAGCAACAGCTTGTTCAAATGAAACGGGAATATGACCGGCTGGACATAAAGGCGCAGGAGGCAAAGGCGTCTTTTAGCAGAAGCTCGGGGAATATGAGGAACCGGTCTTTAGGTAGAACCGTCAACAACGTGGAAAGTGCCAGGCTGGATTATGAGGTTGCGATGAATAATATTGCGCGTGAACGCGAAAGGCTGGATATGAAATACGGGAACGGTCCGTATGCCAGTCTGCCTCTTACGCAGAAAGAAAGACAGCAAATGGCCGCTATACAAGCCAAATATGACCGGTTGTCTTATCAGGAAGATCTCCTGCAATGCCAAAAGAAAAAAGAACGTGTGCGCGGAATTACAGGGGTGCTGGACAGGAAAAGCCACATAGGAGAAATCCTGAACAATAGCTCATATAACGATATCCGCAGGGATATACGGCTTGACGCCATACAGCGAGAGCGTGAAAATCTGGATATCCTGCATGGCGGTGAACCCAAGAGCAATCTTCATGTATATCAGACAGGAAAAACGGTAACTGACAGGACACCTGCTCCGGACAGGATAAACAGGGATTGCCGGGAGGTAAAACAGATCAGCCTTGAAGAATTGACTGAAATGACCCACCGGATGAAAGAGAATGACATGAAAAGCCCGGACGAAAGAATGAACCGGTTTAACGGGGAAGGGAGGGGGACAAACCCCGGAAATAATCCGTTTAAAGAGGAATCAAAACCAGATATTTCACAACGATCCGGTTTACATTTTTAACATCATCTATCTAAAGACAATGAATTATAGAATTTATCTTTTATCCGTATTACTTATCATGTTAGTGATATCTTGTAATAAAAATGAGCTGATACCGGAAACAACTCCTCCAGGAAGGCATTATCAAGTACATATTTCATATGAGAATGACAGCCTGGGTGTATTGAGCCGCGCCTTTACGGAAACTGAAACTGTAACGGGCAGGGGTGATTATAATAACGGTTCGGGGTACTCTGAAGGGGCATCTGTAGTCCTGAAAACATCAAAACTCAATTTTACCGCAAGGGCATATAGTGATGCATCGAAGAAGACAATAGTCAATGAGACTACAGGGCCGAAAAAACAGTGGACGCTCACGCCCTCCATAAATAATGATTACTGGGTCACTATTACAGGCTTTTATCCGGACCCTTCCATTATCGGTATCGGATTGAGGTATCCGGGAGGAAAAGCTCAAGGGGTCCTTCTCCTGTCGGAAAACGGAAAAGACTGGAAGTATATAGAGAAACCGGACTGGAATGATATTTTACTCCATATCTATTACGCGAATGATACGTGGGTCATTACGAGTACCGGGAGTATCTATGTATCAAAAAATGGGCTGGAATGGGAGAAGCGCTCCACTGGTATACAAGACATATCATCCTTGAAATTTGTAAATGGAATCTGGTTTGTATTCAACTATAAGGACGACCATGCTTACACCTCAAAGGATCTGATTACATTTGTCAAACTGCCGGTAAGGGCTTCAAACGTAAAATTTATTAATGGGAAATGGGTGCTATTGGGATATGTATTCAACGGGGGGGATGTTGCTATGTCCACGAATGGCACGGACTGGGATAAACAGACTTCGCTGAACTGTACAAGCCTTTATTACGTTAACGGACGATGGGTGGGTAGTCAATACTGGAACACATCAGCGACAATCATTACATCGACGGATGGGAAGAACTGGTCAAAAATAGCTCTGCCCGGCGCGGAATTGTGGGGTACACCGGAACCTTCATTAGCTTATGGAAAGAATATTTTTATCCTGGCAAATCATAGGAAGTTATTTAAGTCTGCCAACGGTGTAAACTGGACTGAGGTGAAGTACATGAACGGACAAGGCGTGATGGGAGATTTTTTCTATTCAGGGATTCCCGGAGCAAACAGTTCGAATGTCATTTTTGTCGGGAACGGATTTATGACCTATAATGAGAGCATAGGGTGGAGAAATTCTACGGACGGTAACACATGGGTAGGAGCTCATTCTACTTTGATGGGGGGATATTATGACGGCCGGACGTATGTTTGCGGGAAAATGTATTCTGCAGATCTCCAGACATGGAACTCCATTGGCGATTTCCCTACCGAATATGAAACGGAAAAAACAATAAAATATAAGGGGTACTGGTATTTACTCTTGAAAGATGACTATAGAGGCGTAGGGATTGGCAGGACCAGTGATTTAACATCGTTTGAGATTGTCGATGACACTGACTTGAAGGATATGGCCTGTAAAGAGTAAAGAGACATTTGAAAGAACATCGAATATCAGAATATATGATGAAGATTTTAGGATGGTTCAATAAAAGCCGGGAAAAAGACGAGAACCAGTATGATGGTCACGATTTCAGCGGATCTGTATTCTATGTCATTGACAAAGCAACAGGAGACATTGTCAATGAGATGGGACGTGGCAAAACCTCGTCAGCCTATAAATGGGGGGAAATTGAGGAGTATGCGCTGCAACTCATTGAAAAGCTGAAGAAGCAGAATCTTCTTTATGTTCCGGACTGGATGATAGTTGCCTATCCCTGTAACGACATAACCAATGCCTACACCTTAAATGAGGATTACGAAAAGATTGTGCATCTGGTGCATAGCCGGAAGCCGTCGGCAGTACTTGACCTGCGCATCGCATTTTATGCGCAGATGCACTCTCTTGAGTTCGGGAGGGATAAGGCAGACTATGGCTGGATGGATGATTTATGGAAAGAGTGGGTGGAGGAACAACGGCATAAAGAAAGGGCTGACAAGCAAGGGAAGGATTTTGTCTTTATCAATTCTGTATTGACGGACCTGAATAATCCCAGTCAGGCGGATATGGAGAAGATAAGAGGAATTTTTCTTAAATACAAAGATGATACCGAGGTAATTGAAAAGATATTGCAGAAGATTTTAGACCAGGCCGGACAAGCCCGGCGGGTGCTTATTTTTGGGGAAGTGGAAGCGATTGTAAATGAATCTGATGTTTGTTCGGGCGCTCCGTTTGAGTCCCTGGAGTGTTTCCTGAGTATGAATACTGAGGAGATGAAGCCTGTTCATGTTTTGTCCGCAGAATTTCTGGAGGCTGCTATCCGGAAAGAAGGCGAATCTGAAAGTGGCAAAAAGAAAGCGAAGGGAGATTTGAATATACTTATGCAGGTACAGAGGATGCTTTACCACTATCACAAGCTGACCGGGAAACTGACCGATGAGGATCATGTCTATGAGATGGAGGAAGAAATCAGTCTGGTTCTGGCTAAGTGGAATGAATATCTGCCTGCTATTAAAGAAGAAAACAAGAATGATTCATCCGTCGTAGAAGAGCTTATATCAGCAGAACCACCTGCCCAGCCTACTATCGAAAAAGTCAAGCCTGAAAACGAAACAACAGCGGAAACGGTTGGACAGGGAGGGGCTGGCATAAATCCGGATTCTTTTATCCAAGAATCCGGCGGCAATGAGGAAAAAGACGATAAACCGGAAGGACAGTTATCTGAGAATGCTTCTGTCAAACCGGATACGGCAAATATACACATGGAAATAGAACGGCAGACGTATGCTTCTCTTAAGTGCCTCGAAGTGGGATATCCTTTACGGGAACAAATTTATAAATATATACAGTATCCGGAAATAACCCGGTCGCAATTACAATGGGCGGCATCACAGAATTTTATAACGCCGACTTCTCTGGTGGAAGACGGGACACTCGTCAAGTTGATTGAGACCCGGTATTTTGCGGAAGAAATCGGTAGCGATTTACAATGCATATCAGTCGAGAGGATGGATGAGATACAAAAGCTGGTATGCCTGTCGTATGATATATTTTGCCACAGGGAATTAATTTCGGCTTCGTCCCTGTTTGATGAGTTCAAGAAACAGTATTCATTGAATACGATAAAAGATGACCAGGAGCTAACACACAGATATAATCTGTTGTATTTTATGTGTGATATTCTGAATCGCCGTTGCCAGGCTGTCCTGGAGAAGGTCAGCAAATTAAGGAAAATACAGTTGGAGCAGGACCGGGAGGAGGAGCTGGAGAAGGCGGACAAGATGCTGACTATATTATTCCAAGAGGGGACAATTCCAAGCCTATCAACAATGGCATGGGATACAATTATAAAAATGTTATCACGCTGGAAAAATGACGGCATTTTTCTCCGCTCTTTTATCCATATTGCCGAAGAAACAAAACAGTATTCTGAAAACCGGACTATTCTAGAATCATTGATATGCCACCTGTCAGGCATAAAAGAACCTCAAAAAGCGCTATCATCTATTGTATCGGGTGTATATGAGAAAAATCAACTGACATTGGATGATTATCTCCTGCTTGCATTATATCATCTTTTTATTGTCGAGCATCTGAAATGGCTTGAACGGGAAAATACCAGGAGAAAGGAGTGGGGAAGGGTCTTTGATGAACTCGGACAGGAGAAAGCTGCCTGGGCCAATGCTTATATTGCACAGTACGACCAGAGTCTGGCTGCACAAAGGAAAAAGGCGGCTTATTATGACGAACTGTATGAATGGGCGGAAAAGGTGATTTTATACCGATTCTGTGAGACAGAAGAGATTGATTTTGAGAGTCTGGCCGAAAAATACCAACCACAGACAGAAGGTAGTGACGGCTCTTCACCAATGAACCCTGCCGGGCCTGTGAAGACAATGAATTTAATCAAGGTGAAAACAGTTGGCGGGGAAAGCGGTTCGGGCAGTCCGGGCGCTTTATCTGCGGAGGAAGAAAAGATGTTTAAAGAGGCGATCAGCAATTTTACATCGAGTAACCTGCCGATCGATACGGATGATGAAGGTGACGATGGCAGGCAGGAACCTGTTTATTTACGTTCACCGGACGGTAAAGGATATATTTTGAACGGTATACAGGTTACCTCGAAGGAGGATTACCGGCTTGTTTCAAAGGCCAGCTCTTTTTTAACCTGGAGGATGAAAAAGAAACCTGAAGAGATAGAAGCATTCAAGCTCAAACTAACAAAATTGAAAAATAAAGTGGAGCTCTCGGGCATACGGTGGCCGGACTCCTTTATTACTATTTACAATGGTATAATTAACACCAACCCTAATATATGAACGCAATGACCCCGAATATTACTATAATTGTCGTACTATACAATGCTGACGGAAAGATTCAATCAGCCTGCCGATACATGAAGTCTGTCCTTATAGAGGAAGCGGTTTGCCGTACCTTAGAGCGTTTAAGTGATAACGATAAGCTCGGGGAGGATTGGAAAATGCGTTGTTTTGAATTTCCCGCTGATTCATTTTTCACACAGGTATTCCCGGAACCGGGCGTTGAATTATCTGTGTTATTGGACAAACTGGAACCTTGTCTGGAACTTCCTCTGATCCAGGCATACTGGTTATATATGAACGGATACAGTCCGTTAACTGAAAAGCTTTCTGAATCTATACAGGAGTCCATTCTCTTGTTCGGGAAATATTTGCGTATACAGAAAAATGGCAGTTCTGTATTGGATACCGGCAAAAAGGAGCCTTGTCCGAACCTTGATTTTGCTATTGTTGACATTATTGTAGCGGCATCCAGCCATATCCGGTTAAGTGACGACACCATCAATCATTTAGGAGGCATGGAAGAGAAGCGATGTTTGGAGTCTTGCCTTGCAACTATCTGGCGATACCTGGATATGATTCATCCGGAGGATGCAATGAAACTTCTTCAGTTATGGTCCGGAAACCAAACATTCAGGGAATTACTACTGACTGACGAGTTTTGTAATTACTTTAAGAGCAGCCGTTCCTCTTTAGAGGCTATCCTGATGATGGACAAGGAGAAGCGGAATGCCGCGCACCGGGCCGTGCTTGCAGTGTCCTTGCTATCTACGCAAAATGAGCAGGCTATCTTGCAAAGGATACTAATGGATATTGAACGTACATGTAAATCGGTCCCTGTTTTATTTGAAAACGATATGTTACCTATCAGTAATTATGGAGCAGGGGTAGAACAGCTGGCCATGGAAAAAAAGGAGGTCATTGAGAAAATAGCAGATGCGATTTCAAACAAGTCTGCTACAGAGTGTAAGGAAGGAAACTATATAGCCCGGATAAAAGAGTTATTGAATGGCCCGGATAACTATCGTTTGGATAAAACGATACGTATGTTTTCTGAATGGAGCGTTTTACCCCATAAGAAGAGAATGTTTAATGATGCTCTGTCTCTGTTTTATCAGTCCCGCTGTTGGGAAAGCGAGCCGGAATATGGGTATGTCGTGCAATGTGTGCTCTTGTCCAATTTGTCTTCAGGGAAATCTCTGCCGTTTCCACCGGATATGCAGCGTATCATTCACCTGAAGGATTCGGATGTGCCGAACTGGAGATTGCCGATGTATCTGGATGTTTTATCAGCTTATACCGTGTATGCGCATAAAGGGAATATGAGCGAAATAACGGAGATTTTGAAAAAAGCGAAGGACAGAGTCCGATTTTTGTCGGAAAAGGTGAAGCGTCCGCTATCTTATTTATCCGTCTTTTCGGATGTAATGACGACGGGGGTAGTCCGCTTTCTGGCTGAAACCGGTGAAGAAAAGAAAGGACGGTTTATTTCGGCAATGAAAGAATATGGATTGGAGAAGCTATACAACTCTATTCATTATCGCTGCAAAGGGGGGAATGACCTGGGTAAACTCGTTGAATCACGCTCTGCAGAGACCCTGTTATTCGGGAGTGTCCGCTCCCTCTCCCAAATCATTCCGTATGCTTGTGACAGGGGATTAGTCTTCAAGGGATGGTACGACGGAGTTGTCAGGCTAAACCACGAGAACAGCATTAAGTTGTCAGAGCTGCGGAAAGAGTTATCACCGAATCAAAAGGCGGAAATGTTACACGCAGTCTTTATAAATGATAAACATAAGCTATTTACGGATGCAGATATTTATATTGATACTGCCATTTCGCAATATGACGGAGCAGACCTGACAGAGGCGGAACAGGAACAACTGCAAAAGGACATGGCAGATATGGAACATACGGAATATGCTCCGAGTCCCGGTATTGCGTTTTTTCTGAGAGAGAAAGGTATATTACCGGAATGGGGGAGGCTATGCCAATTGAAGAAGCAGGTACATTGCATTACTAATTTTATGGAAAAGAATACTTTACACACTGAAATTTTTCTTCTTGTGAATAGTATGAAGAGAAAGTCCGGGTTTATTATTTAGGCTGAATTTATTATGGAAGAAGATATAGCAACAACTCAGAATTTACGCAAGTGTATGGCGGAAATACTGGTATTTAAAATGAGAACCGGCAAACTCACGGATCACAGGCCCGGATTAGGCTCTATCGGTAACAGACCTGAAGAAGTCGGGGCAGCTTCTCCAAGAACCGGGCTACGCAGAAATTCGGCAAAATGGTTGTCCGGCCAATTGGCAGACGGTGAAGGGCTTTTGACGAAAAATACCGTACACCTGACTCCGGAAGTGCCGAATCTTTCTTCCGTCGATGGTTATATAGGGAAGTTAGAGAGTGATACGTTAAAGCAAAAAAGTCTTATTGAAGAGTTTCACAGAAGATTACCTTTTATTTGTGAAAAAATAGACAGGGCTATCGGAAAAGCCAAAACCGGAGAAGAAATTTATGAAGCAAAGAAAATACTAAACGATGAGATTGGCAAATGCAGGAATTTTGTCCGGTTACAATCTGAAAAGACGAATAACACTCTTTATATAGACCGATATAACAGGGTTGAACTGAAAGGACAAGATGTGGAAGCGACCATAAACGGGAAAGGTACCGGACAGCCGGTTATGGTGTACACTCCGGTGGAACTCGATAAGAAACATCAATTACTATATCAGCATTATACCGATATGTCGAAAGCGCAGATGGGCAGTATGAATACGGCTGCCAATATAGGTGCGGTTACTCCGGACATCCTCTGGGGTATGTTATTGGAAAAAGCGAGGTGCAATGATTTCAGCTTAGCCACACAGATTGGAATAACGGGAAAACTCAAGGATTATTCTCTCGCTAAATTTAACCAGGATACACCAGCCATGAACCAAATTATTACGGATATTAAAAATAAACTGGTGAATTATATTAATATTGAGAATGGAAGGGTTCAACAAGCAGGACAGGGTAATGAACAAACCATATTAAATCATCAAGCTACAGGTCTACACTTGTAACTGCATAAAATATAGGAGAAAACTGAATGGGACAACAAATTGAAAATGCTTTGTTTGAATTATTACTTGAACTGATTGGCGGAGAGGCCAAGCTAAAAAACAGCATGGCGTCCACACGCCAGTCTCTGCACGGTTCATTTGATTCTGTGAGAAACGCCACCTTAGGTGGTATTACCCGATTGCCTGAACGATTTAAAATATCGCAACAGAAGCAGGAAAGGAGCATGACTATGGAGCAGGGAGTGGATCAGCAGGCGTTAAAAGAAAAATGCCAGGAGTATCTGCAACTGGCCAAACCGGAGACAGGCGATCAGGAACGGGCGTATATTACCGGGAAAATGAATGAGATGACGGACACAATAGCCAGGGAAGCGGCCAAATGTGACCTTACCGAGCGAAACACAGTAATGAAAAATGCTTTTCAGAAAGAGTTAGGCAGGTATAGCGAGGAATATCGTTTAATGGAAGCATATAAAAAAGGGGGAGACCGGGCACTCACCGCAGCCTGTAACTTCAATACTGACAAGAAGAAACAATTTTACGAGAGACTGCCGGGAGGGGAAGCCATTTATGAGCAGATAAAACAATATAAAATGGAGAATAAGGATATTACCGGCCTGGAAGTGGAAGTGAAAAGGATCATAGAGCAATCTTTATCTTCCAATAAAGCTGGAGAAAGCCGGAATCAGGCTGTGAGCCCGCAGGCAAATCTTCTGCCGGAAGACAGGGCAAGAAGTCCGGTGAAACGCTGAGAGTATGCAAAGCGGCCAAATATCCGGTCAGGTGGATGAAGTATATCTTTTATTGACCGTTTTTGGCTGTATAGCCGACTATTCTGATATGTAAACATGAGAAAAACGTAACCACTTAGTTAGGTAATGATTTTTTTTAATATCTTTGTGACGTCCGGAAGGATGATTAGCTGTAGCTTTCAGAATAAAGCATTTAGCACCTGGAAACAATTTAGTTTTAAACAGGTGACTTTAGAAGAAATGCATGGCTGGTTTTAGTCAGAACCATGTTGTTTATGCTAACTACATGCACAACTTGCAGCGGCTTTTATGAGAGCTATCTATCATCCGGAAAGAAATGTAGGAAGGGCGGCACTACTTATTTTCATGAACAAGGCATAGAACTGAATTCAGGCAGAATTTATAATATAAACCTTACAATATAAAAGTTATGCTAAAAGGATTATTTAAAAGGCAACCTATAGCAATTGATGATAACAGAGTATTTTTCAGGACTATCAAAAGTGCTGGATTTGACTCTGCCAAAGCTGCGCGTTTACGGCTGGAGAAATGGAACCGGCTCCGATTCTATGAGAAAGCTCTATCTGAAAAAGACATTAAAGAGTTTAAGTTCTTATATGAAGGATCATCCGAATTGCTTGTACATGCATTTGAACATTTCAGTGAATCCAAGCAGACTGACTTTCAGACTTATTGCTTAAATCCTTCCTACTATAATAACTACCTCGCTAAAAATGGGAATTTATGAGCTTTATTCTAAAGAGAGAAAACCATATTTCTGGAAAAGGAGGCTATTTTGCTCCTTTTTATTTGGAGGCTTAGGAGTTATTGGATTATTCTGTCTTCAGGTATGTACTATTCATTCTACCATCAATTCTGAAATTGCCCCTTTTGCTTTTTTCAGAACAGGAGAGAAATTGCCTTTGAATGGTATTCTGTCTGATGACGCCCGCACCCCAAAGCTCTTACGTAGCAAGACCGGAGATGCTTCATATTACTATCAGGAGAATGACGAAGATAAATATCGCGTATTTACTATAACAGGAAACATTTCCCGCTTAAAGAATATTTTTCGTGCCGAGGACGGCCAAAGGTGTACTGTCGGTAGCAAAGAGAGTTTATTCTCGGAGGATGGGATACAAGCTGTCTTAACACCTGCACAGGATGACTCAACTGCCATCCTGACAATAGTCGCACCAAAAACAAAGCAATATTATTAAATCATATTCATAAAATGGACTCCCGGTCTCCTAAACTACCGGCATCAGTATGAAAGAATCTGTATTTTTCAAAATAGATTTGGATGACCATCTTAATAAAGATATGGCCCATATCCCGACAGTACCTGAAACAGAGCATCAGATATCTCATTCTCAATTTATACCCAATGTTATTGCTATTGAGTTCTATTCAGAGAGCAAACCTGAAGAAGGTAGCGAGGCAGAGGGAAGAATCCAGCCTGCGCTTTGTGACTCTCAAGATCATCGTAAAATAATACCGCTATCATCAAACAATAACGGGCAGTTCGCCCTTAAAAAAGGGATTCATGACGAATCCAATAAATTATCTTCCTTAAGACTCTCCCTATTAAACTCCTATAACGGGTACTCTTCGGAGACGTGTCATTCCGTATTTGTTACAAGGGAAAAATGGAGTTTCAAGAATTTCTTCCATCGGCTATTTAACGGTTAACCCGATAACTTTTGCCCTTTATGAGAATTCTCTTTCAGGAATTTGTGCAGATTATACAATCGCAACAGGAGATATCTATGTGCTTACGATATCTCCACCGGTTCCTGTAAACGGATCATGTATTGGTGCATGGAACTACTTTGTCAGGAAACAACAGTTTCCCGGATTGACCGGGAATATTATAAACAAATAAATACTTTAAATAATGGACAACAACATAAAATTATGTATTACTTCAGAGCAGGCATTTCAATTTAAGGAACTCGGGGTCGTCCAACTTTTATCCAGGCTGGTCTGGGGAAAAAGAAAAGCTGAAAACCCCGAAGAAGGCGATAAGGGTTATTATTACCTTCTATTTTTTAGAAATGAGGACGGGAATTTGATATTCTTGTGTCCGGAAAGAAATTACGGACGCAACTTTGGCAAAGAGAAAGAACTGCATTTGGAGGACTGTGCGCCGGCTTTCACAGTTGACCATTTATCTGTCATGCTGAATATGCATTTGGGTGACATTCTATATGGTGACGGTGGGGAACTCCTAAATCAGATAACCGGTGAAATCATACCATACTCTGATTTGATATTTGCAATGGCGGACCGGGTACTAATCAACCTGACAATAGGCGAATATTCGCTTTCACTCATCAATGACTTATTACTTGAACGGTCAGACTTATACTACTGATATGTATGGCCATAGATAGCTGATTTTATGCCGATTTGATACTATCATGGCATATACGCATTAGTCGTGAATATTAACTGTTATCTCAAATTTATTACACCAACTTAATAACGTATTTATGGCCTCAGTAGAAAAAGAAAATCCTGGAATTCGTCAGGATACAGAACTTGTGCAGAGAATCCAAAGAAATCTCCCTTTAGGTTTTCAGCCCATATGCATTGACGACAATGGTTTATTGACATTATCTGCCGCCAGGCCGGAGGATGAGAGCTTTATACACATATGTGTATTCGACATGGATTATGAACCTGACTTACGAGAGCAGCAAGCCTGGTTAAATTTAAGAAACGCATTACTTGAAAAAGGACATACGTTTATTCTTGCTTATTGTGCTGATAAAACAGAACAGAGTAATTTTGTATATAAACATGTGATACCCTGCAAGCAATATGAATTCTTTGGTTATCCTTCCTATAACGGTAACAATTCAATCATTCGCGGTATTCAAAAGATTATATGGCTGAATGAAGAACAATCTTTCATCAATTTAGGGTACAATTATTTTGTGATGCAGGAGCATGACTCCCAATGCACAGTATGCGGTAAAAGTCATTCTCTTCTTTCAGGGATATGCCATATGAATACTTTTCATCCCCCGACACCGCCCTCCACGAACGAAGATTTTATCTCTTTAAGTTCCCTGCCGGATAGTTTTTATTTTTCACTGCGCAGCCTGTCTATCGCCCGGAAGGGTATGATTTTAGGAATGAATGGTAATGGTATGCGTTATATCCAATGCCCTTCATGTGGAAGCATGTTCTCTGAACAGGAGCTGCCTTACGTAAGCAAGGATCAATCTTTGCCCGATGAGAGCATTCATAGAATGTGGTGTAATGAGTGCGATATACTGGCGTTGGTACAACCAGGCACAAAGATATATCCATTACACAGGGAGATTTTATGCCTGACGGACACTCCAAGAATCTATCGGGAAATCAGCAAGTTATACCCGGAACTGGAGATTTGCAGTGATTCATTTCCCGAAGTATGCAGCATAGCTACAATGAATTTCTCGCATGAAGAAACTTTAATCTCTATTTTACAACCTGATGTGTTGATTACAGAGGGACATAAACATACGTTGTACAATTTCATAACACATGGATATTACTCCAACCGAAATTGCATCATATTTTACAACCGGAGTAATGAGAGTCATTTACGGTTTGCCAGCAAAATAAATTTTCCTTATCCGAAGACTATTCTACTGCCTTATGATGATGATCCATGGGAGAATATGGGAGATATGATTATTAGTGCCCTGCAGTTAAGCTATTACGGGCTGCAATGCGGGCTGAATAATGTTAAGTTTTTTATGCGCTATCCTATACCAGGGAAGAGGAATAATCCGGTTATTGGTGCGGAAATATTAGTGAATATAAACAAAAAGAGCCGCTCCACTCCTAAAACTTTGTTCGTGGCATCCTCTTCTTTTACCCGACACATTCGCCAGACACTTGAGATAAACGGCTTTAATGTGGAGAAAACGGAGAATCTGCCTAACGGATCTCGCAGAAAATCTTTTAATCTGAATATTTACTTTTCTGCCCAAGAGGTAGAGATGGCCATGATACATCTTAAAAAAGAACGGACCAGGATCGGCTGGTTGAAGGACTATTAATATTCAGGATAGTATGACTTAGCTTAAATGTTAACAATAAGGCATCCGGCAGATTGTGATTCGACTCACTTGCCGGTTTTGTGATAATGAACTATTAAATATTGTTGTTTGAGCTTTACGATATGTTCCGTTTGTTTTAATATGACTTTCTCCTTATCATCTCGCTTACTTGTATATGTATATTCTGTCACTACCCTGTTTTTTACGCCGGTGTATTCAATCTTTGTATTTTTGCAGGGTAATAGCAGCTCTGAACTGCCGCTTCGGAAAAGATAGAATTCATTGTTCTCTTTTAAAATAACTGGAATGAGCAATTGTCCGGTTCCCAATTGCCGTGCTACTATTGAATAAATGTACGGGAACAGTTCGATCGTATCTCTTTTATGCTTATATGTGTATGAACCGGTTTCTAATTGGGGGACTATCCGGGGCAAAGTAGCAAGCTCTTTTTTTGTAGTCCGGCTATTATCCGGACCCACAATAGCCTCATTTTCACCTCTGCCATACATATAAGAAATTACGCCCAGACAAAGAAGAACAAAGCCTGTAAATGACAATCCATAAAAGAGGGGGATATGCCAGCTCTGGGTTCCCCAGTCTAATTCCCTGTATTTTTTCCAGATAAAACCGGCCAGAAGTATGAACGGGATAGATAAAAGTACAAAAATCATCGTTCTTACTTTATTCTTAGCTGTTCAATTTGCATGACCAGCTCTTTTCTTATCAATGGATCTTCAGTTGCATTATACTTCGTGATGAGTTTGAGCCCCTTTATACGGGATAAGACAGCTCCTGCTATTTCTTTTCTTTGCAACTTTACTTTAGCTGTCCTCATACTTGTTATGTATTGTTCAATAGAGGCTGTTCCGTTTTCAGGGAGGATGATACTTATATACGGGTTTTTCCGATCTCGTTCTGCCGGGTTGGCATAGTGTTTGGGAGAGGGGAACTTACTACGGGCGTGGTGTAATTTGTAACCATATCCTATGCTTTGCCAATACATATAACTCTCTCCACCTTTAGAGCGGATTGCATTTTCAGTCAGCATCTGGTGTAATTTGCCATTTTGCATTTTAATGGAGGTTGCCCGTGATTTTCGATATCCGAAGAATTTCTTTATCCTGCATATCTTGTAATTATCCAAACCTTCCAACGTGGTGAGGGATTGTAACGGCAAAATTATAGCGTTGCATATGGGTGGCCTGCCAGCGTCAAACAGAAAACTTTGTTTTTTTAAACGTATAAAGATGTCAGCGGGTACGAGTTTGGAGAATTGCTCAAAACTCGCATCGTGAGGCAAGTTCACCGGTATGATAATCCCCTGCAGACTTTTGGATGTAGTTGCTCCCATAGCAGTTTTATTTGTATGTTAACGGTGTCTTTCTAAATCAAGATTCCATTTAACATCCATATATCCTCCAGTTGCTCTTTACCGGTGATTTTTATTAATGCGCCTGCTCCTTTTTTAGCTGTTAAGTCATATAGTTTCTTGTTACTGATAATTGTCAGATTATTATTGCTTTCGATCAAGTCACATAATTGTATAATATCACCTATGGTCAGTCCTGTGGCCTTATCCTTTGAGATTGTGGCGGTAACCGATAGCCAGGATATATCTACCTCTATAGTCAGAAAAGACAATCGACTTTGAGATAGTGTATCTAAAGCGCTACTATCCACGGCTTTGTGTTTGTTTCTGCGAGATACCGCAATGGATATTACTATTAATGCCAGTGCAATGATTATCCCTGAAATAAAACTTGTTTCCATATAAATTATTAATTTGAATGAATAAATACATCGGTGACAGGAGTCTCTTCAAGTCTTGTATAGTCATAGTCTGTACCATTCTCATTTTCCTGGTACAATTGCCTGATAGCATCCCTCAAAGAGTCTGCATGGATAAGTATAATGTCTTTTATTATCTGTTCTTTCCCTGTTTCCTCATTGCAGAGCTTGACAGACCTTTGTACCTTATACCACAAATCCGCCTCTTTGTTATAGTCAATAATCTCCCCAAGTTTAATTTTAGACATACTGGTTACCTCAAAAGAAGAGTCTGTCAAAAAAGGCTCCATCTCTTTTATAAATCGCGAATAGGCTTTTGCAAAATCTGCTCCATCGATTAGATAGTCTTCTGTAACCTTCTTCATTTTCCCATTATTGTGCATCCGCTCAAAACATATCTTGCACTGGTAATAGAATTGTCCTGGCATGAAATATTTTATTTATATACCCCTGTGGGGTGGATTTGTTGCAAAGATACAAAATGACTACTTTGGGGAAGAAAATTAGACTTTTGAGGTAGAGATTAGCTGTGTTTTAAACGGAATTTGTTTTATTTTAAAATATGTTCACTGTTTTATTGCTAAGATAACGGGGGAGTGGGGGAGTTCAACAGATATTATTGTGTATTGCTTTGGACGATTGTACTATACTTAGTGAGTAGTTTAGTCTTTTAGACTTCTACAATAACAGTTCTTTATAAATATACCTATATACACCTCCCTATACATACTCTATTCCTCCCCCTACCTTGTATAGTAGTCTATATGCCCGCTATAAGGCAGATAAAAGCAAGCACTGTATCCGATATCCATCGGGTCTAACGGAACAATGAGCCATTCCCAGTCTCTCGTGCTGAATTCTTTTGTATTGGCAGTAATCCCTTCTATATATCTAATAGCAACTTGCAAGTCAATCAGCAACGCCCGATGACACTCATAATTGCATGTATATATACCCGGTACAGTATCACATTCTATAGGATTCAGTTCACATACAGGTAGTGTAGCTATAACAAATTCCCAGTCTTCCAACCGTTCACTCGGCATCAGTTCCTCCTCCTTCAAATTATCCGGATACGTCGCGTATTCAACTGCCTTTTTGCGTTGCTCCGTGAAAGATAAACAATGCGATTTATCCCAATGATAGTCCACGTGCTTATTTATTAACTCAGAGAGAGGTTTATATATTTCCAGCGGATTACCCCCCTCAGCTAACTTAGTAAACAGACAGTCATACGAATGCTTCAGTTTATTCGCCATGTCTTTATTTTTATTACAATCTCCCCGGTAGAGGCAGATTCCTTTCAATATGTCTTTCATAATTTATATTATTTTATTTCTGCTCCATTCATAATTGACTATTTTTCCTCACTATATTATGTGTCAATTTATTGCAAAGACACCGTCACCATAACGATGCCATCTGCCATAAAACCTCTATTAAGGTAAAAGACACAAAAGGTATTTAGAGGCACTTAAAGTTGAATCTCAACCAATGAAATAACAGTTTTTAGACGATTATTTCTTTGGTTGAGATTTATAAAAGTATTTCTATATTGTGAAAAGTTTATCACTTCTACAAATATTTTCTTCATTCGTCATTTTTGTCCGCCACTTTTTTATACGACAAACAGCTCTACTGATGTACCCAATTTATGTATATTTGTCAGATATGCATGGCTATTGGTTACCAGATACTATATATATCAGATATTATATTAATTATTTCAAGATATGAATAATTAAGAGCAGTTGTTTTTAATTCCTTTTTAAAGGTTTTTGTTCCGGCATAAACAGCTACGGCATTTTCATGTTGTCCAATAGCTTCCAATCTTTCTTTTTCTCTTTTCTTAAGGGCATTACATAATGTTTCGCCGATTTTAGCAATGAGATCATACAAGTTGTGACCGCGAATGTATAAATAGGCATTGTCTTCACTAAGTCCTAAAGGTATATATTTTGCCTTTTCATCATCATGGTTATATGCTGTGTAGAGTGTTTTCAATTTCATTAATTCGACCTCTACCCTGTCATGTAATTCCTTAATGACATCTGTACCATTGTTATCCAGCCAGGTTGCCATATGTGGGAATGTTAGTATTTTAGATAAAGAGCTAATGGTCAAGTGCTTTTGCTGTTGTGAGTCATATAAAAACATCAAGAAGAGTGGGTATATTTCTTTTGAATACCGTACCAAGAAATCATCAAAATCAAATATATCATTTTCTAAACCACATACGGTTTGAACTATCGAATTTAAACGCTCTACAAAACACAGATGGTTTTCAAATGAATATGTATAGGTCTGCAATATATAATTAGCGGCATTTATACCCGGCTCCTGTAATAAATAACGTAAATCACTATCAATAGCAATAACCATTTGTTTATCCAGAAAGTCTTTATAAATGAGACACTGACTGCAACCTGTTCCCTTCGTTCCGGTAGGAGTCGTTGTATATGGAATAAAATCAAATTCTTCAGCCGGTAATACCCATTTTAATATAGCATTCCAAAAGCTAATATCATTTGAACTTTCCAAATGTACAACAGCTTTCTTGTTTGTTAGTGATAACCGGGCTTTGTAGTTTTGAGCATAAGATTGATATGTGTTATATTTGGTCGGTGTCATTGTTTAGTGATTGGTTTAACTATATCTTCCATAAATATGAGCTTATCTCCCCATCCTTTTGCAAAAATACTGGGTGAATGGGTTGATAGTATGATTTGACAATTTTTATTTAGTTGCAGTATTGCGTCAATCAAAAGTTCCTGCCATTCTACATGGAGTGATATTTCCGGTTCATCCATTATCATAATGAAGGGGTTTTCTTCTTTGAGGAATGTTTTAAGCAGGATCAATAATAGCTGTTTTTCACCAGATGAGAGCTCATCCGGCCCTATTTCTCCTTCATCATCAGGAAAAGTAAAAACCATTTTATTGGTTTCCGGATTTATACTGATACGCTTGCCTGTTGGTGCAAAGAAAGTATCTATTATACCAAACAATTGCTTAATTTTGGCTTCAATGATATCTCTTTCTTCCGGGAAATTGATAATTTTCATCCGATAATCAAAGAAAGAGAAAAAGTCTTTGCCATGCTCATAAATAACTTTGTCAAGTTCTTGCAATAATTGGGATTTATCACTTTTTTTTTGAGTCGGTATGTCAAATGTGTTAATGTATTCAACATCTATGGCTGTATCAAGCTTGAGCAGATTATTAGCACTGCTTGTCTTTTTCTCTGCATACTTATATTCTAAAAGTAGTCCGGAAGCAAACTGAACCTGAATATCTGCTTTTATTTTCTCAAGCTCTTTGCCGCTACCTTCTAATATAAGATTAATCAACCTGAGGAGTGTTGATTTACCACTTCCATTGGGACCGACAAGAATATTAACGGACGGATCTATCTTGCTCCAATCAACATTTTTCTTGCCCCATAGACCATTCACCTGAACTTGTGAAATCTTCATTGTTATATTATATTATTTTATAGAAAATCATAAACAGGTCTGACTTTCAAATGTCAACCTCTTCTGCAAATATAACAAATCTTTCTCAAAATAACTCCAAGGGCATCTGCTTTTTACGTATGCAGTTGATATAATTGACGTTTTGATGAAAATAGAAGCGAAAGCAACAGAAACAACATGAAGGGAGGCCGATGGATAATATAAAACTAGAAATCAGCAGATTCCGTTTGAATCTGCTGATTTCTATAAGGTTATTGTTTAAAGCTTTTAGTTGTGTGGAATATATAGTTATTATATATCCGGAGTAGCAATGATATCATCGCCGTCTTCCCACGGTTTTATATCTATATCACCAACAATAATCTGTCCCACTCCTTGCAGCTTGATTGTGTAGATATGATTTCTTGCCATAGAGGGTGCTTTGGCGGTTACTTCCACATCAATACCGTTGTATTTCCCATAAATGGTGATGTTCACTTCTTTGGCTCCATTTTCATATACATAGAAAACTTCCGTATTATCAGTCGGGCCTACACCTCCGGCAAGAGGGGTGGCGAATTTCTTTTTGTACACCACTCCGGTTGCATCAGCCGGGATATTTGCCGGGGTACCCGAGAAAAGATAAGTCCGGTCTGCACCACCGGCGAATTGGATACTGTCGATACTCATGTTCGCATCTGTACCCGGATTAATGTCGATGCGAGCAACACCGCGAATCAACGAGATGTCAGCTCTTTCAGTGGGGGTAGTGCCAGCAGAGGCTTTGGCATATAAGAAAACGTCCGGTGGAGTAGGGGCGGCACTACTGACTGATGTCAATAGGATTGATTCAGAGAACGTGCTTCCGTTTACGGTCAGCGCCGTGTGGTCTGCCAGAAAATACAATGTTTTCTGTTTGTCAGCCGGCAGCGAAAGCTGGAAATTATTGGCACTTACATCTATATTCTCAAATTTTTTGAGATAATTTCCCTCACTGAATGCATACGCATGCAGCGAACTGACCGTATGTCCACCTCCTTCAGTACCGGAGTAACCGGTCAGGAGATTGAACTTAAACAGATCATTTTCTGTTTTTTCCGAAGGCGTTGATGAAAAAGAGTCATCTTGCGAACAAGAGATGCATAGTGTCCCGGCAAGAGCCAGCGCTGTTAATAGATTTTTTGTCTTCATTTGAATGCTAATTTATTAGAGTTTATGTAATATCGTTGTCGTATGTCCGTTTCCTGTTTGGATTTCATCCCCTTCCTGCCAATCTTGTATCTTGATGATTCCTTCAATGGTCTGTCCCACAGGATTTAAAATAATTGTATATAAATAATTTCGATTGATATCGGGTATGGTCAAATCAATCTGATGTTTCACTCCGTTGAAACGTCCGTATACAGATATACTGGCAGTATTCGTCCCATTTTCATAAACATAAAAAATTCCCTTCCGTATTTCTTCCGTACTTCTGCCGGGGGAGGAGGTGAACTTTTTTGAGAAGGTCGTGAGTTCGGCATTTTCGGGGATAGAGTGACCGGAACGTGGAAATAAATAGGTGCGGTCTGCGACATTGCCTATGGTGACGCTGTCTATCTCCAGTAGTTCATTATCTCCCATATCCAGATCTATCCGTGATACACTTCGCGTAAAAACGAGTTTTTCCCCACTGTTTCCGTTAGCAACCGGGGGGGTATAGACGGAAGTAAGAAAATAATTATCAGGAGACATCACTTCAGGAACTGTGCTTCTGTTTATCAGTTCATTTTCTGTTACTACTTCATTTCCCAAAGTTTCAGGATAATTGGCCAGAAAATAAATGCTGCCGATTTCTGTGGCACCTAACGTCAACCGGATCATTCCTTCCTGACTGACCTTCACATTGGTGATATGTTGTATGTTTCGCCCTTCCTTGCTGAATACATAAGCATCCAGATTGCTGATTATATCCTTGTCTTCGTTACTTCCGCTTCCGGCCAGTGAGGGTATCTGTATCTGAAAATTGTAAATACTCTCTTTTTCAGGGCAGTCCCCTTCCGATATGCAGGAAGAAGGTAACATTCCGGCAATAAAGGCAGCAATGAATAATCTATTTATTTTTTTCATTTATTTGTAGTTTTTGTACCTGCAACGTTTGTTGTTTGTCAATCATTCTTTTATACATCTTACATAGCAATACGCTTCCTGTTCTGTTTTATCCAAATGTATGAATTTCACATCAGTGTCAATCTCTACAAATTTCTGATAATCGATGATAGACGCTTTCCCTTCGTCATCCGACTCACTGCACCATAATCGGAAGCCTCGTTTGAATATCGGGTCTTTCAATGAGGGGCTGATAACTGACTTAAAACCACCATAAGGAATATACATACAACCTCCTCTTGAACCTGCGAGTTTCAGATACTTTGCTACACCGGTTACTCCGTTTATATTGATCTGGTTATCAGTGGCAGTCACTTCAGAAGCGGTGATAGTCTCACCATTATAATCCCATGAACCCGGAACTTTTGATATACCATTACCAAACAATTTGAACAATTCGTTACCGGCAGGTATCCTGTATCCTTGGGGACAAGGTGTTTTTTCTGCTTCTGTCCATGGTAAATTACCGATCTGGTTCCCTTGGTTGTTTACTCCTGATTCCCATGGGACATACAGGTAGTTGCGTCCGTACTGGAACATACCGCCAAGCGTATTGAGCCATTCATGATTGTACATATTCTCTACATCGTATCCTTTCATCGGATAGATCTGATCTTCCGGATTGCGTGAGCGTGCATTGAAGGCCATCCACGTCACCCCACCGAGAGTGACTTCACGGATATACAACGGAGGCGCACCAACTATCAATGAGACAATGCTTGTAGAGTGTTGCCTGAGTACACTCTTTACATTCAGAATGGTTGTATAGGGCAATGTGTTTTCTCCCTGCCCTGCCACGCGGATGCGATATCTGGTCAGTATCTTGTCATCTTCTCTTTTTGTATCAATCAAGTCTGTCTGTAAATTAGACAGTTCATCTATGATAGATTCGAAATCCACCATACTTTCCGCTTTAAAGGCGAGAATGACTTCTCCGCCCGTGTAAGGGACACTGAGGGACTGCCTTGATTCTGACACCTCTGTTCCTTCAGGAAATACGGAATGTTCCGTATCAATCAGTAATTTTTCATCGGCATGCGTGCCTGTATTTATCGTATCCGTTTGCAGCCATTGATCAACACTGAAGAAACCAGTCATTTGGGCTCCTGCTTTCAGCACTTTCAATGTATATTTTGTGTTTCTTATCACTTGCGGCAAAGAGGCTTTGAACTCAACAGGGATACCGTCATATTCGCCTTTCACATTGAAAATGACGGTCGTATCACTTTCATATATTCTGAATATATTCTCTTTCCTGCCTTCTACCGGTGGATTGAACTCTTGTGTTTGTTCTACTTTTGAGGCGGAGCCTGAAAGCTTGCCCTGCGGAAATAACAATGTAGTGGCCGCTCCATTTTCTATCCGGACATTCTTGATACGCAGCAGGTCGGAAGACGTGGCATCCAAGTCTATCCGTGCTTCTCCGATAGAAAGTGGAATGCTGTAAGAGGAACTTTCCGTCCGCTCCATACTACCGGTATAAAATCTGACAGGCGATTCATGATTCTCCGTGCGGATTTCCAGAAACTCGTCTAAGGTTGTTTTGCCTATCTCCACTGCCAACAATGACGCAGGCTCCGCTTCTCCAGCAAAGAAAAATATGCGGGTGCCCTGAGGAGCGGACAGACGAAAGGGAGAAGTCAGTCCACGTCCCATTTTATAAAGCTTGTCTTCTTTGAACATGTAATAGTTGAATGGCATACCAAGAGGATTTCCGGTACGGTCGTTTATTTGGAGCAGAGACATACTGCTTGCGGGCACATCTTCGCCCATTCGTTCATTACAGGCTTGTGTCATCATCGATATAAAAACGATTATCAGACAGTAGCTGATTAGAATATAACTCTTTTTCATTTTAAACAGTTTTTTATCTCGGTAAATGACTAACATCTTCATTATAAGGTAATTCATGAAGCAACCCTTTAAATTTACTTACGCAGAAATCCGGCCACACAGAAGATCTTCCATAGTCTTCGTCTGCAGTCATATTACTTTTATGACTGTATCCCAGACAGTGCCCAAATTCATGGAAAAATGAAGTAGCTCCATTTTCATCCAGGTATTCCGCATTAAAATGGGCATAAAACTCTTTATATACGGCTAATTTTTTACCACCTACGTCAGCTAATCCCTGTGCAAAAGGATTGTGCTGGAGAATGCCAAAACAAAAGCTTTCCTTATTATGAAGATTGCGCATTAAATTCTCTTTATTTATCGTAAACTTATTGTCATCATATAAATTCAAATTTTCCAATTCCAACCTGAACTGATCGAGCGAGAACATATAGGCAATATTTACAGCTATTACACAAATGTGCCTAGCTATTTGAGGAGTCATATCCTCTCTTGGTAGGTTCGTTTCCCAAAACGCTTCCTGGAAGCTGACTGTCCATTTACTTTTGATTGTTCTAATTTTTTGTATATATGGACTGTCGGAATTTTCAATTTTCAATTCGCAGTTGCTCATAGACAAATCCTCCTGCGCAGGAATCCATATCTGCTCTCCGTCTTCGGCTATGAATTTACATTGTCTTGACATGACCGGAATATCTATTTTCGATACTTGAAACGGATGGATAGCCTCATAGTGGGCAAACAGAAAGAATTTACTACTATACTTTTTGAATTTAATCCAAATCCGGGTATCTTTTAACTCTACGGGAGCAAAAAATTTGACTACTAATTTCTTATTTGGTGTATCGATCTTTATTTGAAGCGGTTGGTTTACTTTAAATGTGCGGGTAAGTATCATAGATGCAGGTTCATCGTCTTTGAACATTAAGTCACTATTATCAGCAGTATAGCTGGATTCAAGTACCTTGATTTCTCCATAACTTTCTTCACTATGCGAATAGGGAATCCTTATGGTAGATATAAATCCGGGAGTGATATCAAGATAATCAAAACGATAGTCCACAACGGATGTTTCCGTATCACTTAAGGATACTTTTTGAGTGACTCTTACTGTCCCTGACAGCCCCTTGCCGGGCAGCGAGAAAAAAGCTTTTTCATCAGTAATGTCCATGGGGCCAAGCGTATCTTCTCCTCCGTATGTCCCGTCTCCCAACATATAGTTACTGACTTTGGCTTCTTCATCAAAGAAAATCTCCACTTTCTGTATAAGTTGTTCCAATTGCGAGTTAGAAAAATCCAATCGAACTTCCACACGCCCTGTCAGCCGGGGCAACTTAACCTCAATAGTCTGGTTGGTGTGATCCGGACTTACGGTAAAATCCAGTTTCTTGTACAAATAATCCTTCTGATACGGTGTACCTGTTTCCTGATGGCTGATCCAGGGTTGTGTCACATCTTCCGGAAAGGTCGTATCCAGAGAAATGTCTTCTGTGGTAGCCATGAAATACGATGTGTAATTACCGGGTTCGATGCCTTCGAGATATAATTGTGCCGTTTCCGCTCCTGACAGATGAAAGGTGCGCAACACATTTCCTTTCGCATCGTATACGACACACCACAATTGCTTGATTGTTGCCGGGCTATCAGCTGTACTCCGGCTCAAAGGTCCTTCTTCTACAGAAGTCATGAGGGGGGTGAGAGTAAATCTGACTGTCCCCTTTCCGCTTGCCTGATGATTCTTGACATCATCCGTATCTTCCGTACAACCGAACAGAAGAAAGAATAATCCAATACAAAATAATACTTTATATTTGCCCATACTTTATTTAATTTAGTAGTTTGTTTTCACACATCTGACGTAAGCGTAAGCAGTCTTGTCGAGCTGTAGTGCAAATTCAGGATATATCCTCGGACTATTTTCATAAGTCAGCTTGTATACATAAGCTGTGTTTGCCCCGGCACTATCGGAGGACCATAAGCAAAGGACATCTCCCATATTATTTTTCTGCTCCGGAGAATAGCCTGCCTCTTTCATGCCTCCCAATGGGAAATAAAGAACAGAACCGGTCCGGTTTGTTATTTCAAGATACCTGGACACAACCGAAATTCCATTATTTTTTATGGTTCCAAAGTCTGCTACTTTTGCGGTGATCCGGTCGCTACCATATGACCAGCTGTCTGGAATGGATCCTCCACCTATATTACCATCCCAAGGGTCACCATATAAAAGACTTTTTAGTTCGGCACTCGTAGGCAAACGATATCCCACGGGGCAAGAAATATCAGCCCATTGTACCATGTTGCCTAATGCAACGAGCCATTTATTTTCGTACAGATCTTTCGTTTCACTATATCCGTAAAGTTCAGGGTATATCTGTTCCGACAGGCTATTAGAAGTGCCGCTGTTAAAAGCCATCCATGTCATTCCGCCCATCGTTACTTCTTTTATTTTATAAGGGTATGGATTGATATTCAATGTTATCTTTCCAAAAATACTTTTCTCTTCTGATACACTTTTTAAGTTTAGAGTTACGCAATATGTTAATGGCGAATAATTGGGAGGAAGCGCTATTTTATATTTGGTGAGATATTTTCCATCTGTCATACTGATCTCCGGTGCGCTGATGTCTTGCGCCAGTCCTTCTACCGAGTTCAACTGAAGCGGATCTTTGGTCAAAAAAGCAAGCAGCATCTCTTTTACCCCTTGGCAGGTTATGTCTGCTACTGTACGGGAATCATCCAGTGTGACATCTGCCGGCAACTCCGAATGCTCGACATCAATTTTAATTCCAGCCTTTTCATCATCCGTTGCGGTAATTTCATCTCCTATTTTCCAGTCCTCGATGGCTATGCTGCTGACCGCATTTACTCCCTCTGACTGAATCCTTATTCGATATATTTTATTTCTTTCTATTTGTTTGACAGGAGTGGAGATAGTGACAGGCGTATCACCCAGGATACCCTCTATAATAAAGGTAACCGGAGAGTCGGATTCATAGACTCTGAAAATATCTTCCGCCTTTCCTGTTTCGGGAGGGTCAAATGTAAAGGAGTAGGAGCTGTTTACCGCCGCATGAGACAGACTTCCGGATGAGAAATACGACGTAGTTCCGGCAGCACTCCGTGTATAAATACGTTCTATTTTCATACCTGTAGCGTCACTGACATCCAAATCAATTCGTGACAGGCTTACTCCCAAAGATACATTAAAAGACGATTGTGCAATGTCGGGAGTTACTTTTGCACTATAAAATACGGAAGGGGCGCGTGTTGCCGAATGTTCTTCTGTAGCAGACGTATGATATGATAAAAACTTCTCACGGGTTGTCACCCCTTCTTTCATGCCTGCAAGCTGAGATGGTTCCGCAATATTTGTCAGAAAATAAAGTTCCGCATTCGACGGGACGTTAAAACCGCAACTTCCGTTTTCCGATAGCGTTATGTCGGTATATCTTTTGTAAAATATCCCTTTCCGAAACAAGTAGCAATTGATATTTGTCAGACCGGCATCTGACAGCGGGCCTGATATGAACTGAAACTGCCGAAAAGAAGAATCGGTACTATCTGTTTCATGCTCCTCCATATTATCGCAGGAATTGAAAAGCAAAAATAAGGCGGAACAATGTATCAGATATGCCAATGAATATCTAAATATTCCTGTTAGTTGAAATTTTTTCATATTTTATTTCTCTATAAGTTTAAAAAAGAGCAATTATCCATCGCGGACCATTGCTTCTCAAGTGGGAAATTAAGGGCCATATACAGGGGTACATATATAACCCACAAAGGGCGTTATAATGAGAATTGCACGCCTTTGTTTCGTTGAATAAACATTTCACTTTTTTACTGAGATATTATTTACTAATCTTTATTCATGTGCAAATGTATAGTCTTTTTTCGGGTCACTTGTTTCCAAAAATTCCATTTGTTTTATGTTTTTCTCCGAACACGCGATTTTTTAGTTGCTTTGATTGGTGTTTAGCCGTATTCTTCAATTTTATTAGGCAAAATATCAATTCTGACAATCTTTTTTGCTGCAATGTCTGTTATCCAAAGCTGATTGTTGTGTACCAGCAATTTCTGAGCATTGCTTATGGTATAGCCTGGTACTGACTTGAAAGCAGTAATAACTTCCTTTTTATTTCTGTCATAGATTCTGATGCTGCCATCGCCTCCTGAAATATACATTAAATTCTTATATAATGCTATTCCCTGGGGACTGAATCCTAATTGTATCGTCTGTCCGGTAGTTATGTTGATATTATCTCCCTTTTTAATGAGGGCAGTATCAATCACTTGTATTTTCTGTTGAACGTAATCCGTGAGAAACACCCGGCCAGTACTGTCTATTGCCATCTGATGGGATGCAAATCCGTTATTTACTCCTATATCGGAATTCCCTCGTGAATAAAAGCTTATATTCTGGTATTTCTCCGCACTTACCTCACTTTGCAACATTACTTGTATACGGTTTTTCATCCGTACTATGATGTAGTTTCCCATTATCGCCATTGCATGAGTATGTAAAAACTGGGTCGTACCTGCACCCCAGTTGCGGTTACCTATCCGGGTGATAAACTTCAGTGTACGTACATCGAAAACGTCTATGCAGGACCCTTCATTGGCTACATACAGAACGCCATGGTCGACGGAAATGGCTTGTATGCGACCGCTGAACTGTTCTGTGTTTCCGTTATAAGTCCATCTGGTGAATTCCTTTATTTTTTTGTGAGCGGACAAGCTATAAAGGTCAACGCTAAGATAACCGCTTTGTGTATTGGCGATAAACAGTGTGTCACCATAGATATATGTACAATCGGGGGTGAACATTCCGGGGTCATATCCCAGTTTTCCTGCATCAATCACTTCTTCTGCTTTGTAAGAATAGTAGATGTGTGATGCCGAGGGCAATTCTGCCGGGGTATTTCGAATCACATCTTCGGTGACTGTTTTTGTACATGCAAACAAACATATACACATTAATAAAGCGTAAATAGTTTTCATTTTATTTCTTCTTAATTTAATTCATTAACCGGAATCCCCATTACTGTACCTGCTCCGCGATTCACGATAAAAAGGGTCTGGCGTGCCACTGTAATTTTTTCTGGATATCTCAACACTTTTCCTCCTATGGTGGAATAGTCTTTTATAATGCTGCCATCCTGTGGATTGATTTCGACCAAACATTTAGACTGGTTGAGTGTTACAAACATGCGCCCATTCCAGGATACTACATCATATATCTGTGCCGGTAAGCTAAGTGTACGTTCAGGCTGTAACGCGTATTGTACGCGCATATCGGCAAGGTTATATACAAAAATAGAATTAGTTTTCCAGAATGTAGTATAGAGCATATTGGCTTTGTCTATGGCCATGCCATATGTACCCATCTCTTCGCCTATATTTTGAAAGCGGCAATAAATTGGGATTTTCTTATAATTGGTAGCTTTCACATCTTCCTCCATGAATACGCAAACGCGTTTTTTATCACGGATGAATACAATGCCTTGCTTCAGCATAACTTCGAAAGCATGAACCGTCTGGAAGGCAGACTCTCCCCACTGTCCGGTACCGATGCAAGTGATAAACTCTAATGTTTCTGCATCAAAAACATCTGTCCGGCTACCCGTATTTGTCACGTATATTTTTCCGTGAGCAGCCGTGATCCCATTCGGCTCTCCGGCAAATGTTTCCGTGTTTTTGTTATATGTCCAGTTTCTGATGCTTTTCATATGCTTCACCTGCCCGTCTTTTTCTTCGAATACTTCTATACTGTAATTTCCCGGAGCGTTATTGACTACATAAAGCCGGTTCCCGTAAGCCGTAATATCTTTAGGCTGGAAAGTGGCTAAAGTAGCTTCCGGAACATCTGTCCACGTCAGTGATAGGGATATGGGAGTGCCCTCTTCTATATTTTCGTCGTCCGTTCCAGGGCGGAAACCAAGCCCTCCGTCTATGGCATCCAGTTCAGGATCTTCAATGATAAATGAGGAAGCCGTATATTTCCCCGTAGAATATAGGTTGGATGCGTTCCTTCGTGTATGCATAAAGCGGCGTGAATAGATCGGGAGCCGCTTCTGAAGGGCCAATTTCAAGTAAACATCATGACCTATGGTAATCCAGCCGGGCCCTGTTACTTCATAGGTCATATTCCCGTCATGGCCGTATCCCAGGCAATGTGCCATTTCGTGGAAAACAGTGTGTATGTCATACTGGTCATCCGGATAGTGTTGCAAGTAACACCACTGGCTCAACCCCATTGTGGTGCCGCCACCAAGCCCGTTAACCTCATTTACATGCCCGAACACATATGCGTTATGCGTTAATGCCTGCTGCTTCAGCACATCTACATCAATCACCCTCTTGGTATTGTCATAATGTAATTTCCCCCGGTACTTTTCTAATTCATCCGAAAACTCCTGCGTAGAAAACATATAAGCAAGGTTTAGCATCAGAGCAACCGTTTCACGGCAATGTGCTGGAAGGATCGGATAAGCCCAGTTCCCCTGATGGCTATAGGCGGAAAATGAAATTTGAAATTGAGGGATAACACCTGTCATTTTTTTGTAAAGCGGATCCTCGCAATCAATTCTCAGCTTTACATCCGCCATACTAAGGTTCGGATTTGCCTTTATAACGATTGTTTTTCCGGAAATAGTCTGATATTTATTATCACCGGAAATTATCGGAAGCACTTTTCTAAACTCGATAAAGCCGGGGATGATTTCAAAATCCGCCAATAGAAATTCATCCTCATATCCATTGATGGTGGCCCAAACCTTCACATTTTTAATGGGACGCGGACAAAAAAAACGAGCCTGCAATTCCTGATTTTCGTTGACAGTCATTTGCAGGGGAGCATTCACCTGAAAACTTCGCATGGAAGGATTAAACAGTATGTTTTCCGGTTCGTTATCCTGCAACATCAGTTTGGAGACTTCAGGGGTAAAATCCTTTGCTGTTACTTTAATCTCCCCCTGCATGCGCTCGTCGGGAACCGGCGGGGTGTCAATGTAGTTAATTACCGTATCTTCTGAACATCCATACAATAGATACAAAATGAGCAGTAAGCTTGTTCTTTTTAAAATATTCATATTTCTTTTTTTTACAAAGGAAATCGAAAAATATGATTTTTCATTTACAAAAGTTTCCGTTTTTTTTATGCATTTGACCGAGCTTGGATATTATTGCAATATTCCCTATGATTTTCGCATCCTTCTCTTTTAAGCACAGCTTTACCTTAATGTCCCACCTTTGATGCTTCTACCAAAAATTACTTTTACCGGCGTACTTTCCTGATTCAGATAAAAATACAAATTGCTAATAAATGTCAATATTAATAATAGATACCATTTTAATATTAATTCGACCACGCATGTGTATGCTTATAACTACTGCCAGTAATTCATATAGAATTTAATTCTATTTTTAACCAAATTTACACTAACGATTGCTCTTTGGAGAGAACAGAATTCTTGGTGCGAATGTTGCAAATTGATTAAATTTACCACCATTTACAAGTGTGGGAGATTAATACAATAAATTAATTAAAAATCAGAAAAGATGAGAACATCAATCAGATTAATGTTGAACAAAAGCAGAAAATTGAAAGACGGTCGTTATCCTCTTGTTTTCAGAGTGATACATCGCCGGAGAAAAAAGTTGTTGTACACGGGATACCGGGTATATGAAAAGGGGTTTGATGAATTAGCCGAAAAAGTCCTGCCGGATGAGGGGTTGGGGCTGACTGCTTCGCGAGTATTGGTGATAAATAAAGAGGTGGAGCAGAAAAAGAAAGAAATCAGCAAGCGTGTCCGGCAACTGGAAGCGGCGGATGTGTCCTATACAGTAGATGATTTGCTTGATTATAATAATAATGAGAATAAGGGGAGTTTCTATCTACTGGGGTATGCCGACAGGCAGATCGAGGAAAAAAAGGCAAAAGCCAAAGACGGTATGGCGGCGGCCTATCGAAGCACACGGATGTCCCTGGCAAAATATATAGGTGGTCATGATGTGCCACTGGAGAGGGTGGACTGTCGTTTTGTGCAGGGTTACATTGATTTCCTGTACCAGAAAGATTTGGCGTCAAATACGGTCTGTTATTATCTGCGTAACCTGCGCGCCCTTTACAACCAGGCTGTTAGTGACGGATTCAAGACAACCAACGAGTACCCGTTCACGAAAATCTCGACACGTCCGGCAAAAACTGTCAAACGTGCGATTTCCCGTGAGGAAATGGAAGCTATTGCGGGTTTGCAATTTGCCGGAAATTCGGAGATGGAACTTTCGCGCGATCTTTATCTCTTTAGCTTTTATGCACAAGGAATGTCATTTGTGGATATTGTATTTTTTAAAAAAGAGAATATCATTGGTGAAACAATCGTGTATAACCGTCATAAATCGAAGCAATTAATACAGATTGTAATCACACCGCAAATGGCACAACTGATGAGGAAATATGAAGGTAAAAGTGAATTTGTCTTTCCGATTATAAATCCTGATAGTCCTCAGCCTTTTTATCGCCAGTACCGCATAGCCTTGGGGGTTATCAACCGTCATTTGCGGAAAATGGAAAGTATGCTCGGCATTCAGAAAAGGATTACCACGTATACAGCACGCCATACTTGGGCTACTCTCGCACATGATTATGGAGCACCGATCTCCGTGATTAGTGCCGGGCTGGGGCATACTTCGGAAGAAATGACCAAGGTTTATCTGAATGAACTGGATATAAAAGTGCTGAACCGGGTCAATCTGGTAATTACAAACCTTTCTATCAACAATAATGACCTTTCAGGATAATAAATATTATCAGAATTTAGCATTTTTGTTTTTTTTATGTACCTTTGTCACGTTGCTCTATTCCGTAATAGAGATAATCAATCTCTTTACATTGCATAGTTCTTTTATCGTCTGCAAAGTAAGCTCATTTCCCCAAAATATCAGTTGTCAATATTTCCACTTCTTTTATGTATTTGTCTCAATCGTTAAAACTAATTTCAATTATTACTTGTACACCCCGTTTTCGCCTTGAAAAGAGTCTATCAGCTGTCTGGGTGTATGTCCGAAATACTTCTTACAATAAACTGTAAATTGAGCCTGGGAACTGAAACCCAAGTCAGTTACCATATCCTTTATACATACTTCCGGATCGGTAAGCATGCCAAAGATCCTATTGTTCAGTTGTTGCAGCATCCACTGTTTGGCAGGAATTCCAAATTCTTCTTTAAATTTGTTATAGAACTGGCTTTTCCCCATATTCGACAATGCAAGCAATTCTGATACATGATGCACCTTCGAATAATTCTCAATGACAAAATCTTTAAAGTCAAGTTTTTTACCTATAATAGGGTAGAATAATACTGAAATTTGCTCTTTGGTATAAAACCCACCGAGCAGGAAAAACAACTGGCGTTGCATTGTTTCATGAAAATGAATACAATTCAATCCACTTTCAAGACAGTCTATCAACAAGTCGAGGTATTTATCCAACGGAGCGATGATAGGAAGGGAAGAAAAATTATATTCTACATCCTTAATCCTTTTTGAAAGTGTCTGAAGCAGAAGTTTATCACAGTTTGAAGCGGGTTGGTCAAAAAAGAGAGAGAGAAGTTGCGCTCCCGGCGAAGGGATGATTCTGAAAAATGACGAACGTGGAATAAGCACCATTTCTCCGGTTTTAAAACTACGTTCGTATTTATTATTTGTAATATGAAACTCTCCTTTAAGAAAGAAAAGAAGATAATTTTTTTTTGCGACATCCTCCCTGACCTGCTCAGATTCGGCTGAAAAGCTAAATATTTTGAATCCGGTTTCCACATGAATCAGGTAATTTCTACATGTAATATGCTCCTCAAAATAAAGCAGTTTAGCTGTTGGCTCATTTGTCAAATTCTTATCAATCATAGCTACTTTTATTTAGTGTTATTAAGTTTGTGTTTCACCATTGTTTCACCATTAATTCAGTAAGTCACTGAATTCCTGTTGTTTTAGTTCCGCCTGTCTTTTGTATCAAAGATTTTTATATCTGATGAAACAAGCAAACGCAAGGATAATCAATGTAACTCACTGAATTTTAATGTTTAACAATGGCTATATTCCCATGTTATCTCTATTACGGAATAGAGATGCAGATTGGATGAAAGTTTGGATGTAGAAAAATGATATAATATCATCTATTTTATTAATGTAATATTTTAAATGTAATGAAAAGAAAAAGTTTTATTTTTTCAATGGGAGTAGCAGCATTGTTATTTGCTGCATGCTCTAACGATGACAATCTTATGGGTGGACCGGCTGGTAATACTCCTGAACAGACCATTGTAGAAGGCGTACCTACGTATGCAACGTTTACTGTTAAAAGAGTAGACAGGGTTAACAACACACGTGCTACTGAAGCTCCGGAGGGAGAGACAGACAATCAAATCGGCGATGTTACATTGTTGATTTTCAACAACCAGACTAAAGTTCTTGAAAATAAGTTTACAATTGAACATCCGGCAACTGGTGTTACTACGGGCACGTATCTGATTACTTCAGGTAAGAAACGTATTTTTGCCTTCTCCAATTTGGGAGCAAGCAGCGGACAGACAGCCATTGAAGGTTTGCAGACTAAAGTCTCAACAGTAGATGATATGTTGAAATTGACAACAGGAGAGGTTGGAACAGCTTTAGGACAAACAAATACCACTGTTCCGATGTCTACCCCTAACGATGGACTTGCCAAAGATATTCTCAATGGTGTAACAGAAGCGGATGCTCCGACACACAACACTGTTGCCATACCAATGTCAAGAATGATAGCCAGAGCGAAACTGACATTGAAATCTGGGATATCTACCCATTTGGTTGCAAAAGGTTTTACGGCAAACAATATAGCCAAGGCCACTTATATTGTACAAAGTGCTGTGGGAGGCGTTGTGAAATCACCGCTGTATGAAAAGACATGGGGTGCAACTGCCGGTACTAATATTACGGCAGCCGACTTTATGGCTAAGGAGAATTTTTACAAAGCAGATGGAACCACTCCGGAAACCATAAATCAACTGGACAAATATTACTATCTGACTGAAAATACTTCTCCTTCTTTCCTGAAAGGAGCTGCTACTCACTTTATTTTGAAAGCTGTTTATATACCTAGCCGAATTATTACCGGTGCCACTTTTAATGTAGCGACTCAGAACCTGGATTTTGTATATAATAGGACCCCGGTAGAAACAGATTGTGACGCATATTGTTACATAACGGAAAGCCCGAAGGTAGACATTATTCCTGCACAAGAATATTTTTCAAATGTTGCCGTTCTTTCAGCTGCGATTGCCACCTATAATACAGGCATTAACGATGCGAACAAGAATATTACTGCGTCGGATGTGAAATATACTGAATATAAAAAAGGCTCTTATTATAGAATTAATCTTGGAGAAGGAGTAGATGCGCAAAACACTGTATTTGGTGTGAATCGTAACACATCTTACACAGTTACTGTAAACTCAGTAACAGGTCCCGGCTTTAATACCCCTGACGGTAACAATGGAGCTGAAGGTAATCCGGTAGATCCTATCGACCAGAAGACTTATCTGAACGTGACGATTAATGTAACACCGTGGACAACTGCCAGTCAGAATGTCGACATCAACTAATATTACGAACGGCTTGTCATATTTCTCTGGCATGCTAGTAAATAACAAGGCTGTATAAGTCATCTCTTTTATGAGCTGCGGGAGAAGGATGAGTTTCATTCTATTCAAAACTCGCCTTCTCTCCTGCTTTAATCAAAGTCAAAATAACAAAGAATTAATCTAATGACGCGTATCAGACTTCAATATATTCTTCTTTCCCTCGCACTCATACTCGTTTTCAACGGGTGCATGAAGGAAGATTATTCGGACTGTGGATTGTATCTGCAGTTTAAGTATACTCACAATCCCGAGCAGGCCGATAAATTCAGTGAGGTGATTAAGGCGATAGATGTGTTTGCTTTTGATGCCGGAGGCACTTTTGCCGGACAGTGGAAACATGACCCGTCCCAAGGTAACGAGTTGCACCTTCAGTTGGATAAGGGTGTCTATACGATCGTTGCATGGGGAAATCTCTCCGAACATTTTTCTTATTCCTCGCTTCAGCCAGGGGTCACCACAATGGACGAAGCTATACTCAGTATTCAGCGTGATGCCGAGAATACCGTCAACGTCCAGCCTCAGTCGCTCTATCACGCCATGGTGAATGATTTGAATATCAAACAAATCGGCATACAACGCACGGATATGGATTTTTATCACAATGTGAATCATATCGAAATTAATATGGAAGGCCTGCCGATACCTGCCGCACCTATAGAAGGACGCAGCACAGCATCTGCACCCGGAACACGGTTTACGATACTTGTCACCGGAAGTAACGGTGATTATAAATTTGATAATTCTCGTTGGGAGAATGCTCCCACGCTGACATACGCTCCACGATACTCGCAGTCAGGCAAAAGGCTGACTACCACATTCTCTTTGATGCGCCTATCCAAAGAAGACGATACCCGGATTATCCTTCTCCATACCGAGGAAGACGGAAGTCTGAGGGAATTGTATAACGAAAGCCTCTCCGGATTATTGATGACCAATCCGAAACTGGATTTTGATATCGACTCAGAATATCAGATAAACCTGAAGTTTGATTATACCTACACCGTTATCGGAATTACCGTCAATGCATGGAATAATGTGGATGGTGATGATGGCCAGGGTGGAACGATCGGGTAAGCATGAACCGCAAAAGTAAAAAGCATAATAAAAAGAAAAGTCATAGAATTATGATAAGAATACATTCTAGTTACAATTGTCTGCTACGCGGCTTGTTGCTGTTTGCCGTGGTTTATGGGACGATGTCGTGCACTGACGACTATTTCGCAGATAACGGAAGCTCAGGCAGGCTGGCTGCTCTAAGCGTACAGCTTCCCAAAGCAGGGGATGGAGACAGCCAGGTGACTTCGGCTCGTTTCATTGCGTTCCAGGCGGGAGGAGCAGGAACATCAGGAACACTGCAGCAGAACGCCTTGATTACGGGAAGCACCGCTCACATTGAAGTGCCTGTCGGCAATAGTAATATTTACATCATTGGCAATCCTCCCGCATCTCTTGGTCTGGAGGCGGTCCGCACTGAAGAAGAACTGGCGGCTAAGACGGCAGCCTGGGCGGTGTCCAAAAACGAACCGCATATCATGGTGGAAAGTTATCGGAACATCCGCATAGAAAAAGATGCGGTGAAAGACGGCGAGGGAAATGTCATAACTTTGGGACAGGGATTGAAAAGGCTCATATCCAAACTGACGGTCAACCTGCAATACCAGTCATTGGGAGGTAAGGCACTTTTGATAGATTCTGTAACAATCGGCAATCGTGCCGCTTATTCGGGGGTACTGCCGCGTATGTTCGACGGAAATACTTATATTTCTTCTACAATAGACCGCAAGACAAGTTTCACAGAGGCTTCCGTGTCCGAGGGTGTCACTACCTATCAGCCGTTTGATTTCTATCTGTCGGAATATCTGGTGAATGCCGCTCATGCGGCAGCGTCTACCTGTCTGTATATCCATGCCCATAATGAAGGCGAGGATGCTCCTATCAGCTTCCCTGTTTATATAGGGGATTGGTTTGGAAAAGGGGTCACTTATGAAGACTTCAAGAATGCCAACACACCGGCGGAATTGGTGGGAGTCGAGGGCCTTAGCGTAAGCCGTAACAAACACTACTCGTTGACATGTAAATTGAAAGGCGCCGAACAGGCGGGAATCCAGTTGACCACGACGGTAAAGGAATGGCAAGTGGTCAATATAAACGGAGATATAATCGGCCCATTTTTCAATATTTCTTCTACCGATATCATGGTGAATCCCCTGAAGGCGGAAGGGACTCCCATAAGATGGGAAAGTTCGATGTCATCGGATAAGGTAACGGTGCAAATTACCAAGAATCCGAATAACCGTTTCTCATATGAGATTGCAGTCAATAGGATAAACTTTATTCACTCCAACCTGCAAGTGGACAGTCTTACTACTAAGGAGGGGAATCCTATTACTGGAAAAGCTATTATTACCGCTATGGACGGAAATATAAAAATAAGTAAAGAAGTTACATTGGGAGTATTCAATCCTATCTCTCGTTTCTATGTGAGGGGAACAGGGGCTGACTATGATTACAGTGCAGCTCAACCTTCAGCTACAATTGATGCAGGTTGGGGCATGGACTGGGCGAAAGCCAAAGGATATAATACTCCCTATGCAGGGAATGAAACATCGCTTCATGGTAAAGATCCGAACACTACATATATGGGAAATGCATTGATTGACAGTCGCTCCACCGGTTGCGGAGGTTATTGGGAAAATAGCAAGAACGATCGTATTAAGGGACAAGGAGCATGGAGACTGCCGAGTGCGGAGGGGGATAATAAATCCGAAGCAGCCAGGTTAGTAACACTTCTGAAATATTTGAATGTTTCTTCGCTGGGATTTGACACTACAGCAGAGAATGCTTCCCTATGGACATCAACGGAGAATGGTGCAACAATGGCTAATACAGTAGACTATAATGGAACTCCCGAATTGAATTCGGCAAACAAGGCTACTATCCAATTTGTGCGTTGCATCCGCAATTTGGATAATACATCTACTTCGGGAGAATCCTCCTATCTGACTGTATCACATAATACTTATGAGGTGTCTCCTTTTCCTCATCGTAATTTTAGAGGTGTTGTGCCAATCTATTATGAATCCGATGGCCTTGTTTCTATTAAATTGTTGGACGAAAATGGAAATGACATATCGAATCAGAGATCCGGAGGGATACCTTTCGTAGGATTTACATCTGAATCGGAAGAAGATTTATTTAAAATTTTCAGTTATTATCAGCCTCCTATCGCATTTCCTAACGCAAATCCTAAAGTATTTAAAAGAGGATATTTTTGTTTGCATACTGGTGCTGACGGAGAAGTCATTGGGCCACTTAGTAGTAATAATTATGGACTTATGCCGTCTAAATTAAGAAAACGAAAATATACTTTATTGTTTACGACAGGGAATTTGAGTAAATCTGTTCCAATTATAGTAGTAAATATGTTAGCAACCAAGGATTTGGACGATAAAATGAATTTTATTAATGCGATGGGAGTTAACCGCATTTATTCCGGGTATGACTATGCCGAAAAGGTTCGGTTAACCAAGGTTGACGTAGCTGAGACAAAAGTTACTATGGCCGTTTCTGATACATTGAGCGGATGTGGAGCTTATTATGAGGGTGAACCTACTGATCCGAGAACTGGTATAGGAAATTGGTTTATAGTCCAGAACTTACCCTATTTGGGAGGGGCCGTAGCATCGCACCATGACTATTGGGGCAGTGGACTGAACATGGCCTATGGAGATGGCGCCAACTTTGTTGCATTCGCTGATGGAGTAATTGTTTCTTATTGGGTAACAGATGTTTTTGGCTATAATAGTAGTAATAGAAACTACGCTACCTCAATAGGTAATGGAGCTGTAACATCGTATAACAAGCTTACTGATAAACATTATGTTCGTTGTGAACGACTTCTTAACGCTGATATCCTGACTTTATCTACCCAGTCTGTAGAATTATCTCAAGGAGCTTCTGCTGATGTGCTTTATTATACTGATGCAAAGGCTATCGGAAACATTACAAATAATGATATCCTGACTGTTTCCGGTACGAATCCGGCATTTATCGTTTCTATTGCCAGTGCTAATGGCAATTCGGGACGTATAAAGATAAGCTGTAAGGATAATGCTGCAAGCGGCAGTGTAGCTAACCTGTTGATACACACAGAAGGAAGAACCAGGACTTCAGCGACTTATAAGATTATAAAACTGAAAGTAAAGTAATATGAAGACAGATATGGTTAAAGTTAAAAATATTAGATTAGCAATATGTGGAACTGTCCTGTCAGTACTGATTTTAGCATGTACAGATGATACATTCCCAGGGGCGGATTCTGGAAGGACAACGGGAAGTGCCCATATACGACTGACGGTAACAATCCCTGATGCAGAAATCGTCCGTTCCCGGGCGGGAGAGATGAATGATGCTTCAATTCAGAAATTGGATGTATTGTTGTTTGACAACACTCAGGGGAATGGTGACGAAACTAAAGTAGGACTGGTGGCACGTCGTGCCATAGACAATATTGCCGCCAACAGTGTAGATTTGCCTTTGTCCGGCGGTCAAAGCCGTGTGGTTTATGTGGTGGCGAATGCGAGAAAATACCTGGAGAGTGTTTCCGTGTCAGACAGTCAGTTAAGGAATGCCGACGGAAGTTATAAATATTCATTGGCAGCCATTCGGAATATGCTTACTACCGGATTGTCTGCATCGCCGGATGAAGACGGTTTTATATCCGGTGTGGATATTCCCGGAATTCCCGTTCCTATGTCCGGTTCGGTGCCGTTTAATAGCGGTTTGGCGGAAAATGCTGAGATTAACGTACAGTTGGTGCGTGCTCTTTCTAAAATATCCGTATCAACCCCGTTAAGCAATTCTAAGTTTAAAATTAAGGGCCTGACGATATGCAACGGTGCGCAAACGGGTAAAATCCTTTCGCCTGTAACACTTGGTGACGAGGGGAAGGGACTGGCGAGAATGGCATATACCATATCCGGTGACAGCGTGCTTTATACCTATCCAACAGCTGTGGGAGGAACTGACAGGCCTGTCTCCGTAGTAGTGGAAGCACAATATAACGGACAGGAGAAATCTTTGTTCTATCGTCTTCTCATCAGTAACGACCTCACTGATCCGGACAAAGGACTTTCGTTAGGACGCAATTACCATTATCTGATTAAAATCAGTAAAGTCGAGACAGAGGGACAGTTGGACTTGAATACCGCTATTTCAGCTCCGCCTGCCAACATTGACTATACTGTGGAAGAGTCGAATAATTATAATAACGTGACTATTATCGGCGGAAATATGTTTTCGTTGGATTATGACCGATTAGTTATATATGCCGATAGCCTGGAATCTACCACATTGGCCACTTTCAGGACTGATTATCCTTTCGGGGAAGGGCAATATGGAAACATTACGGTGGATGAGGGGCTGATTTTAATAGGTAACCCTTACTTCACTAAAAAAGATACTATTAAGACTATTATAGTAGAAGTGTCTCCTTCTTATTCGTACTTGGCACATTCGGACACAAATCCGAGAGGTGTCCATTTGTCTCTCGGCTCATATAAGAAGACGATTGAAGTTATCAGGAACACTTCGCTTGATTTGCATTCAGGAGTGATAGAACTTTCAGGAATCTCGAACGCCAAGATTCTATCGTTCTCGGGGGATTTATCCTCTGATTGGGCTACTTTTTCAACATCGTCCGTATATTCTGCGTATAATCAATCAAGCGGGCTGACCAACGAGCTGTTGGTTCAAAGCGGAAATAAAGGGTATTTGCATCTGGATGAGAATTTGAATAACGACTATCGGGAATTATATATGGAGGCCATTTCGACATCAGGAGTCGGCTCCAAGTATATATTGCATCAGGAAGGAACAAAGAATTATCTGCTGGGATTTTTCGGTGGAATATTGGAAAGAACGAGCAATACTGCCCAATATTCAAAGCAACTGCTTATAGAAGCGTATGAAGAAAATGAAGAAAATCTTACCATGTTTACAACATCTCCTTCGAATGCCCAAAAACAGGAACTGCATGCATTATATGAAAATGGAAAGCAGTCGACTATTAAATTGGCAAGAGATTATCACTCACCGGCAGCACTCTATTGCCTGAATAAAAACAGGGATACGAATGGAAACGGCCGGATTGACGATGATGAGGTTCACTGGTATCTGCCGGGCATCAGGCAGGGGATGGGTATCCTGTTTTATCAGTCGGTAGCTACAAACTTGCAAGAGAAGTACTGGTCATCAAGTTGTGTTTACAACAATTTTGGAGAAGGGGCTTATGAAAATCCCATAGATACTCATATAGAAGGCATTTGGGCGCTAAATACGATTCTATCTCCCAACAACGGCTACATTGTTTTTCCTCAAACATATGGTACTGCGGTTACTCAGAAGCGCAGTATACGTTGTGTACGTGATTTATAAGACTGTTTATTAGAAATAATTATGAATATGAAATATATATTATTGCTATTACTGTTACTGCCAGAAATTTCTGCTCATGCGCAACGCATGTATATAGAAAATGGAAGTATATATATTGAATCATTCGGAGTCAGATCCGATTTGGTTAGCCCGGCTCCGGCACTAAAACAACAGAAGTTATCGGATAATTCCCTGCGTACTGTCTATCATAAAGGAATTTCCACTCCTCAGAATATATTGATCGGCCGGAAATTGCAGATAGCCAAAAAGGATGCAGAACCAGTCTCAGATAAGAATTTTTATGTTCTTTCTGGTTTGAAGGATGGCGAGGACGGACGTCCTGGGATGCCTATGGCTGCCAGAGGCAGTGACGGATGGGGATGTGACGAATATACTGAAAAGACGGATGAAAGTGACAAAGGTAAATGGAGGGTACCCACAATTAATGAATATATATTAATGGGACTTTATATAACCGACTTCAATTTAGTTCTTAATTTGAATGGTTTCGTGTTGCCGTCAATGCAGTTTATAGGAGGCGCTTATAATCAATGGAGGAAAATGAATTTTATCTATATATCTTCTACCACCTATGAGGGGGATGATAATCAAATGTACTACTTCCAATGGTATCCTGGGTATTTGGGAAAAGTGGTAGACCATAATTCGAAAACCACACCCGGGCGTGTCCGTTGTGTCAGGGATATAGAATAGGATAATCCAATTTACAATTTTACTATTTATCAACTCTAAATAAAAATAACTGTAATAATGAAACCAACTTTCAAGCACATAAAGAAAACGGGATATATCTTTCTTCTTTTTTTCTTTCTCCTTTTGCTCTATCCCCGGCAAGCTAAAGCTCAATTTTATTCCGTCCAGACCAATGGGCTGGAATGGGCAATGGGAACACTCAACATTGAAGGGAGTATGTTAGTCAAACCGCGGTGGACACTTCATCTGCAAGTGGCATGCAATCCGTGGTCACTGCAGGATAATAAGAAAATAAAGCACTGGTTAGTGGAACCGGGTGCCCGCTACTGGCTATGGCAGAGTTACGTGGGACGTTTCATAGGTGCCTATGCCATAGCTACCCGTTATAATATGGGATGGAAAAAGAACCGCTTTGACGGAGTCGGATTCGGGTTGGGAGCGTCTTATGGCTATGCCTGGCTTATCGGCAAAAGATGGAATCTTGAAGTGGAAGGCGGGATAGGTGCAGTCATCGTGAACCGTAAAAAGTATGAAGGCGGCTGTTGTGGGGATTATGTGAGCAAAGGCACGTATCTGCGCCCCGCACCGAAACTGGCACTAAACGTAGCGTATCTGTTTTAAAGAGGAAAGTTCTTTGTGTATTTTGAAAGTAGTAAAGATATATAATGTATAAAAAGAGATATTTATTACCGTGGTGCTTCTGCGTTCTCCTCGTTGCCGGATGTTCTTCGGGCTTTAAAACACTTCGCGAAAAACGTCCCACTGTGTCGCTTTCGCTACCTGTGGCAAGGGTAGTAGAAGCTCCGAAAAGGGAATTACCGCAGGATAGCGTACAGGATGATCCGCAGGAATTTGTCTTCACGAAGGCAGACGGTTCTGAAGTGCCGCTCAACGTCACGGCAGAATGGGATAGCATCAATAAGGAGACAATGACCAGCGTTGCCCTTGACGAAGTGGTGATTGCCGCGACTTCATCAAGGAATACCGCCGAACGTGACGGAAAGATTAACGTCGAATTTATAGTGACTGTGCCTATTGAACTTCAGAAAGAGAATTGGATGGTGGACGTGTTTCCTATTTTATCGAAAGGAGATGTGGAAGAGGACTCCTTACGTGAGCTACGTTTTACCGGTCCGCAGTTCCGTCAACATCAAGAGAGGGATTATCAGCGTTATGACCGTTTTCTGGAAGGTATCATCCCTGATTCTGTGAACTTCTACCGTACGTTTGTGGACTATCATTCTTTTGAGCGTTATCTTGACAGGCTTTATTTCCACAAGCAAGGGCTGGAAAAAAGATGGGCGAAACTGGGAGCCAAAGTAAAACGCATACATCCGCTCTGGATCCGGTATCAAGAATCGGAAAAGCTGGCATTGAGAAAAGACTCACTATTGAAAGTCCGCAGTTTTGTCAAGGCTGCTAAAGAGTTGGAGAACAGTCGTGAGGAATATGCAGAAGCATGGACCGCATTGAACGATACGACTCGTTATGTCAATCAATTTTTAAGGTCGAGATTCCGTTTGTTCAATGACAAGAGAAACAGGTTCAGCAATTATCTTGAAACATCCGGACTGGAACGCCGTGACCGGTTCAGGGCAGGATACGGAACAGAAAGTGTACAAGAAGCAGGGATGCCGGAAGGATTGTACGAGCGTTTCCTGTTTTTCAACCGTAAAATGCAGGAGAATAAAAAGAGACTGTATTACCGGTATCGCGAGAAAGCTGCCCGAAAGGAAGGGGGACAGTCGCTCAATGCTATCAAGGCTTTCGTGGCGGGGAAGGATACAAGCAATTACCTGAACCGCGACCAGTTGCTCGTAAAGTATACGGTGAAGTACGAGAAAATGCGCGACCTTATGCCTATGTTCAGCTATGAACGTCCGTTAGATGACTCTACTTATCTGGCTTCACGCCATAAGAAACCGGAGAGTCCAGTCGATACGGTATATCGTGCGTCATGGGCCGAGCGATTTCTGTCCATGCTCCCGCAGGGTAAAGTAGACCGTGAACTGCCCGATTCAGTATATTATGTTGAACCCGGAGAGCGGGTGAGAAAGCGTTTTGAAGAAGCGCAGTATGATTCGGTATCCATTTATGAGGATTTCCGGCAATGGTATGAAAGGAAAAGCGGACGTATCAAACATTATGACCGTGACATCATACTGGCAAGAATAGATGAATATAAGAAACGTATGCAGAAAAAACAGACGGATGTCGGGAATGATATTGCGCGTATTAATTCGCTGGATACGACCGAGGTTGTAAAGAAATTCTATGATACCCGGAAAATAGCCCGCAACGAGGCGCGTAAGGCACAGAAGGACGAGAAATTCAGGGATCTGGTACGCTTTCCATTTAACCCGGGTGCCAAGCTGGATACAGTCATTTATTCCGCTGACAAGGTGTTTTTTCTTTATTCGGAGAAAATTGCTGCAGATGAAAATACGTCCCGCCTGAAAGTCTTTCTGAAAGGGAATGTAGTAGATCATTCGGGGAATAAATACCTGCTGCCGACATCGGACACGCTCACTTATTTTGTCTCTTCGATGACGAAATTCGTGGACGAGCGTCCGCGCTACATCCGCCGGGTAGTTACCCGTGACGCTGAAGCTTCTGCTAAGATTAACTTTGTGTTCGCTACCGGAAAAACAAGGCTTGACCGAAAAATAGGCGATAATGAAAAGGAACTGAGGCGTGTCAAAGAACTGACCCAGGCATTGATGACGGACCCGGTTTACATCATCGACAGTCTTACGCTCTATTCGGGAAGTTCTCCTGAGGGTAACTGGCAGATGAACGAGCAACTGTCACGAGAACGGGCGCAGTCTATACGCGAAGTGGTGGAACAGGATTTCAAATTGTTGTATGACTCGCTCAATATCTCGATGTCGATGATGATAGACGAACAGGGCAATATGGTGAACAGTAATGCCAAGGAGGAATTGCCGAACCTTCCGAAGCTGATTAAGGTAAAATGGACGCCGGAAAACTGGCAGAAATTGTCGGCTCTTATTGCCGGCGACGAGAAGATACAGAAGCGTGACGAGATTCTGGGATTGATTCAGTCTGTGAAGAATCCTGATGACCGGGAATATCAGATAAGACGTAAATATCGCCAGGACTATGATTATATACGTGAAAACCTTTATCCGGAGATGCGCTCGGTGGATTTCCTTTTCAGCCTTCATCGCCGTGGCATGCAGAAGGATACAATGTATACCAGCGAACTGGACCGGGCGTACATGCAGGGTGTAGAACTGCTGAAAAAACGTAAGTACACGGAGGCATTGGAAGTGCTCCGTCCGTATGAGGACATGAATACGGCTATTGCTTATATGTCGTTGGGATATGACAAGGCGGCGCTCCGTATTATGAACACCCAGAAAGAGACTCCGGATGTGAGGTACTTGCAGGCTGTGCTCGAATACCGGCTCGGACATGAGAAAGAGGCTGTGCTGAAATATCTCCGTGCATGTGAACTGAACCCACAATTGAAGTTCCGTGGTAACCTCGATCCAGAGCTGTCGACACTGATAAAGAAGTATGGATTGTTCAAAGAAGACGAAATATGGTAGGATTGTTAATTAATAGATTCAGGATGACGATTATGCTTTTGCTGACGTTTATAATTATTAGTTTGTTGTTTATCATCTGTGCATGTTCTTCTGCTCCGGCTAAAACCCCTAAGAAGGGTGCCGGAGCAGAAAACGGGCACGTTTCCGAAAAGGATAAGAAGTGGAGTTTTACTTATCCCGATATGCCGGTTACGTTGGCGGATAATGCGGAAGAAAAGATTAAATATCTGTCGTTGCATTTTTGGGATAATTATGATTTTACCGATACTGTGGCTATCAGCCGCCCTGAGTATGCCGAGCAAACACTGGTAGATTACTTGTTTATACTTGCGCGTAACGAGGATGAGAGGGTCATTGGAAACAGTCTGCGCCGACTGGCCAACGACATGAGAAAAGACAGTACGGTATATGCTTGGTTTGACGAGAAACTTGAACATTACTTATATGATCCTAATTCCCGGATGCGTAATGATGAATATTATCTGGCTGTTTTACAAGGAATCCTGGAGTCGGACAATTATCAGGAAGTGGAAAAGATACGGCCGGCATTCAGAATGAAAATGTTAAAGAAGAACCGACAGGGGAGTATGGCTGAAAATTTCACTTACTCCCTTGAGGGTGGAAAGAAGGGGAGCCTTTATGGCATTAAGTCGCTCTATACGCTGTTATTACTTTATGACCCGGAATGTGAAAATTGTCATCATGCTATCGACATGCTGGTACAGTCTTCCGTTATCCGGAGATTGACAACGGAAACGGAAGGGATGAACGGAACTCCGGTGAAGATTTTGACGGTTTGCGTGGAACGCGACATCGACAGTTGGGAGAGACATCTTTCCATGTTGCCGGAATATTGGTTGAACGGGTTCGACGGACAGCAGCAAATACGGGACAAGGAATTGTATGACTTACGCTCGTTCCCTTCCTTATATCTGTTGGACAATGATAAACGTGTTCTTTTGAAAGACGTCGATGTACAGGACGTGATTAATTATTTTACAACTTTAAATATGAAGGGTTATGAGTTATAATGAAATTGCGGAAAGAGAGAAAGAGAATACAGACCGGGTATTTCTCTATGTTGAAGGAGAAAGACTTGCGGCTTATGAGTTGTCGGCCTTTGTAATCGGACAGTTGTTTCCCCATTTACATCTTTATGTGTCACTAAATCCGGAATGTCCGTTAAAGTTGTTGAAGGTGACGCTACCTTTTGATTGGGTACTGGAGAGTACGATGTATCCCCTGGCTGTGTCCGATGATTTTGCGGAAATGACTTTTCCCGAAATGCCGGAATCTACACGGTCGACATGGAGAAATGAATTTGAGGATTATAAAAGAGAGTTTTTAGGTATAAATAAAATGTTATGTAATAAGTAAACTTGTATTGCGCCTTTAATGTAAATAACAGATTTACATTAATAATAACACTAAGTAGATTAGCTGAATCTTATGAAAAAACCTGTTTATCTCAATTTTTATATAGTTAAAAATTCATTTTAAATAGAGTTTTAAAATGGACTATAGCTGCGGTCTGTGAAGATAGCTTTATTGTTTGTTTTGTTTATGTTGCTGCATTTTCTCCCGGTCGGGAGGAAATGCAGCTTGCGTTTTATCGATTTTGTTACGAAATGATAAAATTAATGGAAACTTTGAAAATGAATATCCGGATAATATTGGCTTACTTTGTATTGAATAATCAATCATGTTTCTAAAGTATAAATTAAAAAAAGTAATTATGAAATTCAGTGTTAAGAGCGTTTTTTTGTTGACAGGATTATTTGTAATGTCCTGCCAAAACAGTATGGTGGAGGAGGAAATTCCTTCCGAAACGCAAGAGGTTAGGGAATTGGATTTACAAAGTTTCTCTTTTAACGATGTACAAGCATTACTAAAAGGTGGAAAGGAGATTCGTAATCTACGGCTGACTGACGGAGAAATCGTAAAAGACATATCTGTCTTGAAAAAAATGGAGAATGTGGAAATAGCAGGAACGGATGAGAATGATGTCATTTTCTATGCAGGAGAGAATGAAGATTCAATAAGTGTCATATTGGAGAAATCTTATGCAAGTATCAAGTTCAGGCATCAGGGTACGGAACTGGGTTATGTGGCAGTAACAGATCAGAGTGAAGTGGAGCGTTCTATAGAGAATTACAGCAAGGAGTTTCCTGCGACCCGTGCTGAGAGCAATTTGTTTACACGTTCATCTGCGAATGGGCCGTTAAAGATTGATATCACCGCTTTGTCCCGGACACTGCTTTCTGAAAATGAGGAGCCTGCATGCACTACCATTGAAACGGAACAGGCGGAGAATACGGAAGTTCCAGTACAAACCCGCAGTGCATATTATACCCAATGGCCAAGATATAACAGGCTGACTATCCATGTCATACGGGATGCCGGAAGCAGACCGATTGAGTGGGAACTCACCTGGCAATTGAATGACTTAATCACCTCTTTACGTGATATTCGTTCGGATCTTGATATTAGGGTGTGGCGTTCTAATACTTCATACTCCAGCAGCAATATTTATAATGCCAGTGCGAGTCTTTCAGCTTTTGCAGATTATTGCAGATCGGGATCTTTTCCGTATGGCGAGTCAAGCGGTCATGACATAATATGTCTCGTCCGTTGGGGAAAATTCGGTGATAATAGAGCCGGAATCGGATACACAAATGCTTATAAACTTTCACGGTACACCAATTATTGGGCATATGGTATAAGTGCCACTACGCCTTTATACGGTAAGGCATTGGCGCATGAAGTCGGACATATCTTAGGAGCGAATCACGTAGCAGCTACTCCCTGGTGGCAGTTTTGGAGAAGTGATGACCTGATGGCTCCGACTTCCGGAAAACTGGCACCTTATCACTGGAACAGTAATAACCGTAATACTATATGGAATAATCTGCATTAAAATATAACCGGCCTACTATATGTTTCGGCTATCTGCGAAGATGGCTCATGTTTTGTTCATGGATGGGGGATACTTCTTAAACATTATAATCGTTTTTGATGTATCCCCTGCTTTTATAAAAGAACGGACGACAGGGGATTGTGCCTGTAAGTATAATGTATTCAGCTGTGCCCGTACGTGTGCAATCCCGCACTAATATTGTGCGAGATTGCACACGTATAAGTGCTGGTATTTAATTTATATCATTGATATATAGCGTATTGTTGCGGTGGCATAAATTTTGTATATAGAGTGTATAGTAAAACATTTTTAGATCAGGAGTATTTATACATAACCTATAACAAACCATGATTAAACATTACTTAAAAGTCGGATTAAGAAGTCTGCTAAAATATAAAGGCCAGAGTATCCTATCTGTAATCTGCCTAGCTATCGGAATCGTTGTTTTCAGCCTGGTGTTTTTTTTCATCCAGTACCTCAACCATTCGACTGACTTTACGGATTATGAACAGCGCATCCAATTTACTTTATCTTCAGAGCAAACGGGGGCCGGTTCTTTTTTTTACCAATATGACATCCAAAGATTAGAAGAACACCATTTATTAGGAATAGACAGCCTGGCCATCCATTCTTTTTCAGATCAGGCAGAAATGAATGTTATTGGTAAAGACCAGCAAGAAAAACCTTTTATTATCCATTATAAATGTGCTAATCCATTCTTTTTTTCCTATTATCAGCTGCCTCTTATGTATGGTGACCGTCTGCCCGTAAAATCAGATGAGATTGTTATTTCACAAGAATTTGCCAAAAAAATCTGCGGCAAAGATACTCCCGTCGGAATGGCCGTACATATGGTGGAAGATCAGGGTATAACGGATAATCAAATAAAAGACTTTGTCATAGTCAATGTAATATCAGATAATAAGAAAGAATTAGACCTGGATGCGGATTGTTACTTTGCCTTGGAAAGCCATTCAGGAACACCACTGTCTGTCAGTGGCCGGCTTACAAAGGATGCCAGTCTTTCTTCTGTAAAGAAACAGTTGGAGAAGATAACCTGGGAGCGAGGGGAAGAAACGATGCGTGCCGATGCATTTTCTGTCGCCCAACGGCAAAAGGAAAGAGGAGGAGCTCAGGTGTTAATGCTTTTCATAAGTTCATTAATACTGATTTCAGGGTTAATCAACTTCTTGAAGTTTATTATTCAAATGTTTTTCAACCGCCAGCGAGAACTGGCGCTGCGTAAGTGTATCGGTTCCAATACAAAAGGATTATTCTCTTTATTGTTTGCTGAAGTACTTTGGATGATGACTTTTGCCTTATTGTTTTCATTTGTCGTAACAGAAGTTCTGATTAGTGTGGCCAAGGTTTATATTCCTCAAGATGAATTTCCTGATTTTTCATTATTGAAAGTTTGTGTTTTACAGCTGATCGTTTATATATCTTTGTTACTCATCAGCCTGTTGGTAATCGGGGTCCCGATTTACCGATTACGACATATTTCACTTATCCATTTTGTTATGCGCAGTAATAAACGCCATTTAGTCCGTAACATAATGATTGGTCTACAATTAGGCATTTCTATGTTTTTTGTAGGCGGGGTATTGGTTATTAATCTTTCTTATAGCGAGCTATTCGGTAAAATGTATAATCCGATCAGTTCAGAAGAGGAGTCACACATTATTTCACTATCTGTAAATAGCCAGCGAATGAAACAAAACATGGAAGCTATTCTTTCAGATATCAGTACACTACCGGATATAACGGACAGAACCTCGTCAACTCTTCCTATAAATGTGAATTCTTATACATATATGACCTATGGTAATACGGACAGATTCAAAGCAACCGTAGCAGTCAGTACAGGCGACCCGCATTATTTTTCCTTTTTCCAGATACCAATGGATGGAAAGGTAGTAGGTACAGGGGCAGAGGGTAATGTGTATATCAGTGAAGACTTCCAGACACAACTGAAAAAAGATAGTGTACAGGGTGTGGTTACTCTGGATGATAAAAATTATAATATTGCAGGGGTTTACAAAGCTCTGTATAAAGAATACAAGAAAAAGCCACATATGGCAGGATCTGTGTTCCTGCCAAGTGCTAATGCTTCGGCTTATTACTTTAAGATTTCCTCTACAGGAAATGTCGACGAATGTATTCAGAAAATAACAGATATTTGCCGGCGTTATGTTCCACTTTCTCTGCCAGTCAACATACAGTCTTTAGATAATACCAAACAGACACTGGACGGAACACTGGACATGATGCGAAATGGATTGGTACTACTTGCGTTTATCAGTATACTATTAGTCGTACTGAGTGTTTATTCTGCTATTTCAATGGATACGATCAACCGGCAAAAAGAAGTTGCCATCCGGAAGATAAACGGTGCTACTCCCCGAATTATAGCCATGTTATTCGGCAAAACTTATATCATTGTCTTTTTATCTACTTTTACAATTGTATACCCCTTGCTAAGGACTATCATGATACATGCTATGGGAAAGTCCGGCATAGTCTGTGTGTATGATTGGAGTTGGGGAATCACTCTTTTTATTGTAATCGCTTTATTATTGCTATTCGTTACCGGGTATAAGATTTACAGGATAATCCGTGTTAATCCGGCCACAATTATAAAAAATGAATAATATATCGGTCATTACTTATTAAATCACGACCGCCCCAATTGTAGAGGTTTACTATGATTCAATCCATTTATGGCATAAAGCGTTATTGTCAGACAAACCAAAGGATAACAAGAAAGAATAAGAGTAGACATGAGGTTGTATATGCAAAATTTCTGCTATACAAAAGCCTGCATATTCTTATCCGGAAGGCTCGTATATTTGCAGTGTCAAAAGGGAAGCAATCCCGATAAATCCAGTTCACTGAACTATAAAAGATTAAAAATATGAGAAGAGTTATTCTATTCTTTGCTGTTATCCTCGCCGGAACGCGGCTGATATATGCTGGAAACAACGAGAATTTTTTTAATATTTCGGCAGGGTATATGTTCCCAAGAGCTTGTTCGGCTACCTTAGCTTTTGAACATGAATATCTTTACCAGCATGGGATTGAGTTTTTTGCACAATACGTGAACGATTATAATTCTTCAAAATTTAATGCATATCACCAGATGACCGGAGGTGTCGCATATAAATATCCACTCGTAAGGTCAAAGAATTCTATGTTCCGCCTACGTGGAGGAATTGAGTGTGGCAGTGACTGGAACAATTTTATATATGGTGCAGAATTAGGTATTGAATATGTTTTTTGTGTAAGTAACAGGTTACAGGTTATCATTCAACAAGAAAATGAGTATAATTTTGGTGCATCACGTAAATTTCACAGCGGCATAAATGTAGGTCTCCGCATCCCTCTCTAACAATAATAATTATCAAATAAAACTGTTTATGAGATATCTTTTTAAATGCCTGATACTATCAGGTGTCCTGCTTTGTGTTGCTTCAAATCTGTCAGCACAATATTATTCTTTTAGTTCCAATATCCTTGGAATGGCTACAGGAAACCTAAACGCAGAACTTTCAGCCACCGCCGGGCGTAAATGGTCAGTACATCTGCCGGTTACCTATAACCCGTTTGTATACAACTTTATAAAAGAAAATACGAAGATGCAGAATCTGACGGTACAGCCGGGCGTACGCTATTGGTTCCGCGAAAGTTATATGCGCGGATTTATCGGCATACACGGTACATACTCACGCTATCATTTCGGGTGGAAGGCTTTATCCAAATACAGGTATGACGGCATTGCTGCCGGTGGTGGCTTGTCTTTGGGCTATGCCAAGATGTTAAGTAAAAGGTGGAACATGGAATTCGAGGCCGGATTAGACATCCTTTACACGGATTATGATAAATATGAATGCCGGACTTGCGGCTTCTTCTCAGGAAAAGAGAAGAAAGTCATTCTGACACCGACTAGAATTGCAGTATCAATGGTGTATTTATTTTGAGTCATTCATAATGGGTAAAAAGCAAACCATAATAATAGTATCGATTATAGCTATTCTCTGCTCATGCGGAGGGGGACGCAAAGTGGTCCGGACCATACGGAGTCTGGAGAAAGATACGATGCGTCTGACTGTCTATAAGCCGGGAAAGAATATTCCTAAAGATACCGTATCTATTAAGGCCCCCCAGTTGATAAGCTTCAAAGATAAAGAAGGGAATGACAAGATTGTCATTGAAACATCGGAAGAAGATAGAAACCAGGGGGTAGCTACAACAATTACCTTAGACGAGATTAAAGTTGTGGCCAAGTCACGTCAGGTAGCGGAGAGAAACGGAAAAGTTAATATAGACTTTATTATTTCTGTTCCCAAAGAAATGCTCCATAAAAACTGGTTGGTTGATATCCAGCCACTATTAACCAAATCCGGAGATTCGTCGACTATGCAATTGGATCATATTTTGCTTTATGGCAAGAAGTTCCACAAAGCCCAAATAAACGGTTACACCCGATATGAAAACTTCTTAAGAAATATAAAGGGGGACAGCCTGGATTTTTTGCACAATTTTACGAACTGGAAATTATATGGCATTACATTGCAACGGCAGCAAATGCGGCAAAACAAGTTGAACAGGCGTTTATTAGCCAGAGAATCCGGTGTTTCAAAAGATAAAAGCCTATTGGATAACCGTTTTAAAAGATATAACCGTTTCCCGATCTTCTCGATGGAGAAGCGTGGAATTCCCGGCGTAAAATCTGAATATAATCATCTTCACTATCTGGGGCTATCTACGAAAAATGACCGGCTGCCGGTAAACTGGATGATTCGTGAGGTGGACACTGATAATGACAGTTCATTGAATCCGGAGGAGTTTGGGGAAAATACATTCAAAGCCCTTAGTGAAACGGATTCTCTATATTGGATGGATTTCTATACCCGTTATGGAGAGATACGCCGTAATGAATGGTTGAAAGACCAGAAAGAAGAACGATATGCCAAGTATATCAAGTTTCCGAAAGATCATACGGCCAAGCTTGATTCCGTGGTTGATTCAGGGAAGGAATTCAGATATTATTATTCGCATGATATATTAGTGGATGAGAACTCTAGAAAGTTATTTTTAAATGTCAGTGGTGATGTGGTCAATATCAATGGAAACAGCTATAAGATTCCTGAGACTGATACCATTACTTATTTTGTCAGTTCAATGGTACAGTTTGCAGATCATGCTCCCCGCTACCGAAAAAAGATATTAGAGCGTAAGGCCATTGCAAACACTTATGCCAATATTGTATTTGAGAAAGGAGCTACACGGATAAAAGAAGAAACAGGCGATAATATGGCACAACTTCAGCGGATTCAGGAAATATCCAGAGAACTGGATGAATCAAGTGAATTTATTCTGGATTCGATCATTGTAACCGCTTCCAGCTCTCCGGAAGGATCATGGGCACTTAATGCGGTCCTTGCACAAAAAAGGTCGTTATCTCTGGCCAGTTATTTTATTGACAAACAAAATGAGGACAAGCGATTAAAAGATTTCGTAAGGGCACACTCTATACCGGAAAACTGGGATTATCTGAAACAATTAATCTCAGGAGATAATGAAATAAAATATAAGAATGAGATTTTACAGCTCATTGATGAAGAAAAACATCCGGACATACGGGAGTCGCGTCTGCGTAAAGAGCACCCAAAGGATTATGCGTATATAGTTAACCGTTTATATCCCTTGCTGCGGAGTATTCACTTTAGCTTCAATATGCACCGGAGAGGTATGGTAAAAGACACCATTCAAACCACAGAAATCGATGCGGAGTATGCTGAAGCCATAAAGAAGATGGAAGCACGCAAGTATAAGGAGGCTCTTGCAATTCTGATTGAATACAATGACCGGAATACAGCGATTTGTTATATGTCCATGGGATATGATGACTCCGCTTTGGATATTTTGCAGAAGGAGCCTGAAGGCGCTGACAACGAATATCTGATGGCCATATTGTTTTCGCGCAAGCGTAACTATGATAAAGCTGTAAAACATTATCTCCGGTCGGTCGAACTGGATGATAGCAAGGCATGGCGCGGAGCACTGGACCCTGAAATAAACAAGCTGATTGAAATGTATAATTTGAACGAAAAAGTAATGCAATAAATAAATCTATCCAATATGAAACAAATAAAAATAGTTACTCTCTGTCTCAGCGTATTGGTCGGAGCCACTTCATGTGATTTTACGGAAACCTGTGAGTATACATCTAAACTGAATGTACACAATAACTGGCAAAATCATACTAATATACCCAAAACTAACCAGGTCATTGCATACGGCAATAATGACGAAACGGTCGGTCCCGTTAACACCACAAGCAATGCGAACGGACATGCTGATTCTACTTCATTCGTGCTACACTACGGAGGGTACGAGGTGTTGTCATTTACTGATGAGAAGTTTAGCCTGGGAGTCAAAGCTAACTCCGGAAGTCTGAATAGCGCAAAAACTGCATATGCTTATGTGGATATGGTACCAGTTGAATTACAAGACGGGCGTGTGCTGGAAAATCCGGTATTCCCGGGTTACTATTATTCTTCATATAATACGGGTGACCTTGACTTAAGAAATCCCGTGTCATGTATTGCCATGCAAAGGCTGCACACTCGTTTTGTACGTTTCTTATACAATGTAATATACGAATATAGCAATACACCAAAAGTGAATTTTATCACAACGGACTTGTCCGGAGTAGCTACGCAATTAAATTTAAAAACAGGGGAAGGTGTCACACAATCGTCTGTTACCGTATTCTCCAGACCTGAGAAAACAGAAATCAAGAATGAAATCAGCGGAAAAATACATAGCTACTTCATGAATCAGATTTCTTGTTTAAGCTTCTTGCCCAGGACTTCATCTTCTGTCGCAGCAGGTAACGATCTTATTGTACATAGCTTTTTAAAGGATGGAAATATTCGTAGCGCCTCTCTTGACTTAACAGACTATTTCGACACATTTACAGACAACTATGCAACTGTTACAATAGATGTTGTAGTAGAGAAAGAGAACATACATCTTGAACTGGCGGCATGGGAAACCGGAATCTGGAAAGAATTTATCATAAAATAAAAACAGGTACAATATGAACTATACTATTAAGATTATATTTTCAGGACTGGCCGGTTTGTTTTTTCTGGTATCCTGTAAAGAGGGAAGTGAGAGTTTTCTCACACAAGACGTGGTTTCTTTGTGCCCTGAATTAATAATCGAACAAGAAACGGTCACCAGAAAAGCTGAGACGTACTTCGACAACGGAGAAGAAGTAGGTATTTTGTTACTTACTACCGGCGGCTCTCTGTACGGCTCATCTGCCGGTTATGAAAAGTATACTTACAACAACCGCCGTTGGGAATGTGCTAACCCGACTATGCTGCAAAAAGAGGAAGCAAAGGTATATGCCTTCTACCCTTATTCGAATGCATTGGACTATTTACAATACGGGAAACAAATACCTATTGGGACTACCTCACAGACTGATTACCTGATAGGAAAACAAAAGGAGGGTACAATTGTCAATGAACGAAATCCGAAGGTGAAAATTATTATGCAACATGCCTTATCCCAAATAAGATTCAGCATTAAAAAAGGAAGCTATGCCGGAAAAGGAAAGGTTACGGCCGCCACCTTCTCATGCACGGAAGGGAGCCTTATAGGTACGGGATTTAAAGTGGATATAACTTCGGGCAGTATTGTCAATGCCGGTAGCTCTGTAGACAGGAACAAGCATAATATAGGCACATGGGGAGCAAATAATATTATCTTAAAACCAGAAGCTTATGGTCCTACAGGAACAGAGTACCTCCTTATACCAGGAAACGGGAAAATAAAAATTGATTTGACTGTAGATAATATCAATTACTCAATCCTATGCAATCTTGATGGGAGTATGACCAGCAACCATATCCCCAAGACGTTGGTTGCAGGCAGTATTTATACCATCAATCTGAGGATAAATGGTTCTGCCCTTGAAATAGTGTCCGACAATATGGTTCTGCACGACTGGATAAACGGTGGTAGCATATCCACACAATGATTGAATTTTACACAATGTTTTATATAAATATGATGATTATGAAAAAGTTTTTTTTACTTGTTTTTTGTACGACATTCACTTTGGTATCCTGCCAAAATGATGAAACTGAAGTTAATGGCATTTCTAACGAGATGACAGAACCGCAAATTGAGATTTCACTGCCAGCAGTGGAACAGGCACAATCCCGTGCCAATACGGTAAATCCTGTAACGGAATGGGAGAACGGTGACAAAATCGGACTTTATGCAGTCGATCAAGGTACGCTTACAACATATCGCGGGGCACAGCCGAATTTATGTTACAAGTTCTCCAAGTCAGAAAGAAAATGGGATTTTGACGTTACTGCAGATACAAAGAAGCCCAAACAATTATTTCTTCACAGCGGAAATGCGGTACTATATGCTTTCTCCCCATGGGATAAAGTGGCGGAGGATCTGACAGCTACCCCTATGAAGTTCAATACAAACGTGGATTATCTATATGGTACACATCGTGTGGCTCCATTGTATGTCAATAATCAACAGACTTCCATCAAATTAGAAATGTTACATGCACAGACTTATGTCGCTGTAAGGCTAAAGCGTTCAGTGGATCATCCGTACAACGAAGACGGCGTAGTAACTTCGTTAAAAATCACAGGAAATACTCCTGCCAATCAAGCGGCAGCCTATGTAAAAGGAAGCTATCCTGCAACCGGAACACTTAACTTAACCAAAGGGGCTATTAATACTACCGGAGCTACCCGAGGTGATATCGTTGTATCAGGGTTCAGTTCTGGCATCACCATACCTGCGTTGTCAGGTGCTACCGCCCCTGCAACATCTATTTTTTATGCGATGATAGCACCTGAAGCCGCGTCTGTCAGAAAAGGATTCCAGCTGGTCGTTGACGGAAAAACCCATTTTGTGCCCATCAGTGAATGCGAATGGAAAGCCGGTTATAAATACATTTATACTTTGACGATTACAGGTAAAGGCATTGAAGGAGGAGACGAGGTAGACCCCAATAATCCGAATGACCACTCCGGTGATGCTCTTGTCATCCGACCCTGGGCTAATGGCGTAAATGAAGATTATAATTTTTAATCACGACTGCTAAAAATAGCGGCCACTAAAAGAAAATATATGAGAAAAAATATATTGAGATTTTTCTTGTGCACCGTTGTTGGCAGTTCATTTCTTGCATGTACCGAGATTGATGATCCGGACAACCCTGATAACTTCCCCAATCAGGGGAAGTTACAGGTAAAAGCCGCGCTTTATACAGAAGAAAATGGAACTTCTTTTCATCATGAAAAAAACATAGGCATCTTTCTGTATAAAAATAATGCGGATTTAATATATGCAGATGATAAAGGTATCAATATAAAATGTACCAGCCAAGAGGCAGACGATTTCTGGAAATTGTCCGACGAAGTCGAACTCGGAGCAGCTGACGCCACAGTATTTGCATATTATCCTTTCAAAGATAATTTAAGTGACGTAAAAAAGATACCGGTTGATATGAGAAAGAAAGAGGACTTATGTTTTGGCATCAATGACCAACAGGCAAAACTGAACCGCTCGCAGCCTCTTGCGTTCATTACCATGAGACATGCATTAGCTAAAGTTCGTTTTAATTTAATCTTGGATAGTGAGGAGGAATATTCGGGTCCCGGTATTGTCGAAGATGCACGTGTTGTGAAATGCAGGGCTGACGGAGTAATAGATGAAGATAGATATAATGTCCTCACTATTGAAGGGTTTATGGATGCCAGTACAGGGCGGATCAAGACATCCGCCAGTGGAAAGATGACTATCGATGCCCTTATCGGCAAAGCTTTTTCTATAAAAGGTATTAAAGAGAGTGAACTGCCTTTTTTCTATTCAGTACCGGAAACGGACATGCAGGGAAATGCTTTTGCCATTGTCATTGACGGAAAGCAACATGTTATACGCATTGATAATGGAACGGCGTGGAGAGCATCAACTATTAACACTTACACTTTCAGGTTAAAAGGTGAAGTGCTGGATTTGGCCCAGAATGAAGACAATGGATTTGATGTCAAACCATGGGAAGATATCCAGGATGAAATTGATTACTAAATGTTTTACTAAATTGCAGATGCCTATACATCAAGGAAGATAATGTGATATAAAGGAACTCTAAATCCCTGAAGTTTATTATAAAAATTGAAGGATGTCGATGCTAAATATTTAAATATAGGATATTCTGCATTACATTCTTCTTTTTTATTATATATTTGCATATTCTATTGTTGATGAAGGGCATTTGCTTTGTTAACTTTTATTTTATGGACGAAACGAGGCAACAACAAGAATTGTATTATTTATTTGTAGCATGTATCATATTGATGGCAATACTAGAGGCTGTAATGTATGTTGAATTTCCTTTTTCAGATGCAATCTCCGGCTTCTGGAACAGGTTTCATAAGTTTATGATATATAGAAATATATTTTTATCAAAGCTGGCTACCCTTTTTATTATTTTTGTAACAGTTATAGGTTCACGGCCACAACAAACGATAGAGTTTAATGCCCGTACCCAAGTTGCTTACCCATTAATCTGTGGCACATTCCTGTTTTGGGCATCTGCTTTCCTTATCGAAATACGAGGAGAAAATTTAAACTGGACACACCTGTACAATATCCTGTACTTAGTGACAAGTCTTGTAGGTACATTTCTAATGTATATAGGAGCCACAGCTATCTTTAAGTATATACGTGCTGAAAATATGCTGAAGAAAGATCCTTTCAATTACGACAATGAATCTTTTAAACAGTCATCAGAAAAAATAGAGACTCCTTTTTCCATTAATATCCCAATGGAGTACTATTATCAGAAGAAATGGAATTCGGGATGGCTCAGTATCACAAATCCCTTTCGTGGAACACTCCTTATTGGAGTACCGGGCTGTGGTAAATCTTTTTCGATTGTTAATTCGTATATACGGCAACATTCCGCCAAAGGTTTTGCCCTCATGGTGTATGATTTTAAGTTTCCGGATTTAGCAAAAGTGGCTTACTATAATTACCTGATGAACCGTAAAAAGGGTATTATTCCGGACATCTTTGGTTTTAATGTTATCTGTTTTTCGAAATTAGAATACTCCCGCCGGATCAATCCCCTAAAAAGGGAATATATCGCAACATTAGAGGATGCGCTGGAAACAGCATCCGCAGTCGTGGACGCCCTTCAAAGAGGTGGTGCCCAAAATGGAGGCGGCTCGGAACAATTTTTCTCTGATTCTGCCAAGAACTTCCTTGCCTGTTGTATCTACTTTTTTTCACGATATGATAAAGAGATAATAGATACTAAAACCGGAGAAGTTAAGAAAATACAGGGTATCTGGTCTGATTTGCCACATGTTCTGGCCTTTATGAATCGTACTTATGAGCAGATTTTTACCGTTTTACAAACACTGCCAGAATTGGAATCTTTGCTTTCGCCCTTTCGTTCTGCATTGGAGAAAAAAGCATTTGAACAATTGGAAGGACAAATTGGTACGGTCAAGGTATCAGTCAGCCGATTAGCGACCCCCGGATCCTACTGGATATTTTCAGGTGACGATTTTTCATTAAAAATATCAGATAAACGCAAACCGTCCTATTTGATTATTGCCAATGACCCGGACAAGCAAGATATAAACAGTGCGCTTAATGCCTTGGTATTAAACAGGATGGTGCGTCTGATCAACTCGAAAAACAACTTGCCGTGCTCTTTAATACTTGATGAGTTCCCTACGATTTTTTTTCATAAGATATCCAATTTGATTGCAACAGCGCGTTCCAACAGGGTATCCGTACTACTCGGTCTACAGGAACTACCTCAATTAAAGACACAATACGGTGACAAAATAGCCGATGAGATTGTTTCTATCATCGGCAATCTGATTTCCGGTCCGGTTGGCAAAAAAGAGACTTTGGAATTGTTAGTAACCATCTTTGGTAAAAATAAGCAGATGAAGAAAAGTATTTCTATAGCTGATGGCAAGACAACGGTTTCGTATAATGAGAACCTGGACAACGTGATACCTGCCTCTAAAATTGCAAGTCTGCCAACAGGCTCATTAGTTGCCAGGATAGTACGTGATTTTATAACGGATAGCGATGACATAACACGAGAAAATGAAATCTGCATTTATAATTGCAGAACCAAACTGGATTTGGATTACATCAAAGAAGAAGAAAAGAAATATTGTGATGATATGCCGAGATTTTATAATTTCGGAAGCATAGAAGACCGTGAAGCGATACTTGCAGCAAACTTTAAAAAAATAAATGATGAGGTGCTTTCTGTCATTAAAGAATTGGCCCCATTAACATTACCTGCCGAAGCCGTGTGATAAAATCGTAATCACGACTTTCCCTAAGGAGGGAACAGCATCAGCCAAATTATCTTTGAAAGAGTTTCTGCTTCACGTTTAAAGGTTTATAATGTAGATTTTGTATTATGATTTAGATTGTATGAAAACAGAAGTAAAAAAGAAAGGATTTGAAGAGGAATATGCTGAAATTTTGGAACAGTGGAACAGCATGACTCCTAAAGAACAAGATCAGTTGTGTAAGAAAAGTCCGGACTCGCTTTCTATTGAAGAGAAAAGATGGGTTGGGGAACTCTCTGATGCTGTATATGGGCATGAGGACGGACAATTTATGCGGGAAGAGCTCTCTAAACAAACCCAAAGCCTTCGCGGACTTGCCCAATCTATACGGGAGCGTTTATTGCAAGAAATGATTCAAGAGAGAGTAGGGGAGGTGAAGCTCTCTAAGGAATCCTCGCGCCGCACCTTCATAAAGGTTTTCTGGTCTTCATTGTCCCTGACTGTCAGAAATGAAATTGTCGCAAAGAGGTGGGAAGATCTTAATTCTTCAGAAATGATATGGATGCCGTTACTGTTACGGTTAGTTTACAGAATGAACGAAAAGGCATGGAACAAAACGGTCCCAATGAAACGCACCTTGCTCATTTCCCAGTTGGATATCCATGTTCAAGAAGATGAGCTGGCACGCATTATCGGTGCCAATTTATATCAGATACGTACCAGACTCGCAAGGTGGACACAAACAGATATAGCTTTACTTATCGGTGCAACCCAAAATGTTATCTCCCGACTGGAAAACGGACAAGGGGGTGATCTTCGTTCTTTTTATTCATTAATGTTTGTTTATTCCAAACATGTAGAGCTTAATAATTTTTTCTCTCCTGATTATAAAGCGACACCTTTATCGGAAAAAGACAAGGAACTGAAAGCTCAAAACGGTTTACTAATGGACTATTTTGTTTTGATATATCGCCGAGGTCTTGAAACTATGCGGCAATTACTGTCAGAACAAACAAATGAAATGAGAAGATTATCAATGGGAGAAGAGATTGCGCACGAACAAATCAATTTGCAAACTTGGATACATGAAAACACTTTTACCAATGAAGAAATTGTCGTAATGCAATCTGCATTAGATCGATATCAAAAGTCTTTTATTGCAGATAAACAAACGACAGATGATCATGACTAATATAGGAAAATTGTGCCAAGAGTAGTCTATTGGTCATAAAATGAGTTGAGATGGAGAAAAGAAAAGTATAGTTTAGCAGGAGTTACGTAACCAATGCGTAGCTCCTACCAAATAAGGCTACTAATTATGTAAAAACTCTTTCTTCTTGAAAGACAGTGTGCAGAAATCAACTCTGTTAGCCATTTCTACAGAAAAGGTTCGAATAATAGTTTCTCTATTTTTTAGAGGAATAGGTTCCTCTGCTTTCGAAAAATAACCATTATAATTCACTTTCCGGGGCTTTAATACGAGGAGACACAGACAGTCATTTTGATCTCCAACTAAAAAAACAACATAAGTTTAAATATTATATTATTTTAAGAGTAAAAAATGCAATAAAATCGTACATTTGCAAATTACTAATAAAACATCAGCAAAACAATCAATAAAGCATATATATGAGAAAAATTCTTTTGTGTGGACTAGCATTAGCTACTGTTTTAACATCATGCATGAAAAAAGATGTGTATGACGAAAACTATGAATTTTCCAAGAAACAGGAAGAGTATAATAAAAACTTTCCTGTGAAGGATCTCGACCCCAACCAAGATTGGTCTACTTTTAGGGCTATTAAAGCCAATATCACCGTTAACGAGGATGCGTTAGAAACTTACACCATAAAATTATACACTGCCAATCCAATGGATGAGGATAGTAATCCTTTATTATTACTTAAAGCTGATGTGAAAAATGGTGAGACTTTTTCTTCCACCCTTGAAATTCCTAAAGATTTAGAATCAATATGGGCTGTTCGTTTGGACAAGCACAATCGTTGCCTATTTAAACAGGGTGCTATAGTTAATGAAGCTGTAGATGTTGTTTTTGGCAACAATAATTCTAATAAACGTTCAATAACCAGCCGTGCGGTTGCTACACGTGCTAATACAGCCCCAGCACTACCTTATACAGATACCGAAGTGAATAGCATGATATCCAAGGCAACCCCTGTAACAAGCAGTAATATTACTTCTCCAGGAACCTATCTGATTAACAGTGGTACAAATCTTAGTAACTTAACTGCTTCAGGAAGTGGTGTCATCGTGATTGTACAGGGCGAAGTGCAAAGTGCGAATGTGACCAACGGAGCCCAACTGATTCTTAATGGAAATCAGTCTTCGGCAGGAAAGTTGTCCGGCACTATAGGAGTAGATAACTCGCTACTATATGTCATGCCGGGAAGTACCTTTGTCCTTAATAAGTTGACAGTTCAAAATAACTCAAAAGTATACCTTAAAGGGCAGGATAATAAGCAATCCAGTATTACAACTTTGTCTGCTGATGCTACTTCGACATTCATAAATTACTACGGTCGTCTTGTCATGGAAACCGTCACTGCTACCAACCTGGAGAACTATTGCTATATGCAGCTTACTTCCAATAGCATGTCTACCATTAGCAATTTAAAAATGGGACAGCATTCCTATCTGGCAGCTAAGCAGTTGCAAAGTACTGCTGTAAATGGTTCCGGAAAAAATGTAACGGGAGAATGGTATCTGGATGAGTTTTCAGTAGTTGACGTGGAAACTAATTTCAAGGCTATCAGGACTAATATTTTCGGTCCTGAAGGTCATGAGTACGCCTTATTAAGAATCAGAAAAAACTATGAGTATAATGTTGAAGGAAGTTCTACTAATGGAATTGATGTAGGTTATCTTGTTAATAACATTTATGTTGAACTTGAAACGATTTCTGCAGGTAAAAACACTTCAATTTATAAGTTAACACAAGGATTAAACGGTGCTGGTGAGGTACCCGGACAGGTCACTCATGGAAACGGTAATGCCACGTTGACGCTTTTGTTTAATGCACCGGTTTATATAGAGCCCAGTGAATGTTCAGGTGATGGTAACAAACCCGATGATGAAGGAGGCGATATGCCCGAAGACAAAAAAATATCCTATACTTTTGCATTCGAAGATCTGGGAAGCATAGGTGATTATGATTTTAATGACGTGGTTCTTAAAGTGACAGATGGGGATGGTAACTATCAATTTAATGTTTATCTGGCGGCTGCCGGAGGGACTCTCCCGGTCAAGGTCGAATTATGGAATAATTTCGATCAGAAGTATATTACATTATGGGAGGAAATTCACAGCGCTTTCGGTGTATCCCAATCAACGATGGTAAATACAGGAGGTGCATCCAAAACCACTCTGCCTAAAAAAGAGAACCTTTATAAGGACTACTTCGAAGGAAGCCTTTATAGTAACGCTAAGTTTAGAATAACAGTTGGCACTGAAGATAAAAAAACCTCTGAAATAATCAGTGCTCCGAAAAAAGGTGCAGCACCACAATGTCTGCGTATCGCAGGTGACTGGAAATGGCCCATAGAAAGAGCAAGCATAACAGAGGCTTACCCTGACTTTGCAGGTTGGGCTCAAGGAAATACAGGAACCGGTTGGATAAATAACCCGAATGACGAAATGATTTATAATAAGTAATCGGCAAAGAATTAACAAGTATATGATATATAAGTGAGGCTGCCCTAATTTGAAATTTAGAGCAGCCTCACTTCAATTAAATAGTCCTTTTCGAAATATTTATAGATTATAGTGCAATCATACAAGTTTTCATTTTATAAAAGACAGCCATCAATTTGCTCTCTTATCAAGAACTATCATTTCTCATCCTAGTCTTACCCTTGGCAGTCATAGCTTTACTTAGCTGTAAATCAACAATTAGATGCTACAGAATAAATTAAGTTATCGGGAGGAGTTCCTATATTCACTCGGGCTGACCTTATAATACTTTTTAAAGACTTCTCTGAAATATTTAGCGTCACTAAATCCTACCATGTCTGCAATCTCGGTGACTTGATATTCACTGTGTTCTAATAATTGCGCCGCACGCTGCAAACGGATAAGCCGGATATAATCAGAAGGAGCATAACCCGTTAAGGCTTTTAGTTTGTTAAAGAAGCCAGTCCTGCTCATTGTATGTTGCCTGCAAAGCATATCTACATTAAGATCAGTGTTACTCACGTTTTCCTCTATATATTTTTTTACTGCTGCAATAAATTTCCAGTCCAAACTATTGGCACAGTTAGCAGGAATTACCTGCTTATTAAAATCAGGACTGGCATATGTGTTGCGAAGTAATACACGGTTTGTTAATACATTTTTAATATTCCCCTTTAATATAGCAATACTAAAAGGTTTGGTGATATAGGCATCTGCTCCAACCTCTAATCCTCCAAGCATGTTTTTCTCATCGCTCAATGCTGTCAAAAGAATAACAGGAATATGAGATGTCTCTATATCACTTTTAATTATAGTACACAATTCATCCCCTCTCATTTCAGGCATCATGATGTCGGATAAAACAAGCTCCGGAATGAACTCACGTATAATAACAAGTGCATCTTTTCCATTCGAGCAGGACTGTACTGAATAATATTCAGCAAGCATGCCTGTCAGATAGGTACGCAAATCGTCATTGTCCTCTACGATAAGGATTCGCTGTAAAGGGTTATCTTGTTTTGTTTCTTTTAGTGCAGGAGTTTTATTCTCCACCTCCATTGGAATATCCTCACGGACTTCTTTTTCCACCGTTTGAATGAATTGTGCCTTGTGGAAATGGCCGTTTCCTTGTGGGAAAGTAATGCGGACATATGTACCTTGTTTTTCAGTACTACTGATAGAAATCTTTCCTTTATGTAGTCTAACAAGCTTATATACGAGCATTAGCCCAATTCCGCTACCGGTTACCTTCAGATTAATGACATTGCTCCCCCGGAAATAATTTTTAAATAATTTCTTCTGCTCTTCTAACGGAATACCGATTCCTGTATCTTTGATTTCTATACTCCATGTGTCTTTATCAGCATAAGCCCGTATATCTACATTTCCGTCATCAGCCGTATATTTAAAAGCATTAGACAGTACATTCTTTAAAATCGAATCCATTTTATCCTTGTCAAACCAGACAGTCAGGTAATCAAAATTACTTTCATATGTAAAATTGACATGCTTCATGCCTGCATACGAGTAGAAAACATTACAGATCTGACTCATATAGGTATTTAGTTCATACTCTGAAACATATAACTTAGATGAGTAAACATCAATCTTTTCAAAGTTTATCAGGTTGGTTGTCAGTCTCAACAATGCATTCACACTTCTCAAAGCCATTTTTATATTATCCACCCCACCTTCTCTAATCAATTGTCTCTCTATTGTGTCTTCTAAAGGGGCTTTTATCAGTGTAAGCGGAGTGCGGATGTCATGGGCTGTATTGATGAAAAACTGTGTTTTTTCATCTGAAATTTGCTTTTGTTTGCGAAGCCTAATGACACGAGAAATTATGACAATTGCCAAAATGACTAACAGAGTGTATCCTATAAGGGCCCATGTACTGGCCCATGCAGGCTGTGCAATATTGATTTGGATACTCTTTTCCTCGAATATCTTATATTTTTCTTCATTAGAAATCGTACGTACGCGTAATGTATATCGTCCAGGATCAAGTTTGGTAATACGGATATGTCCGTCAAGGCTAGGGTAGCTCCACTTGTTATGAAAGCCTTCCAGCCTCCATGTATAAAGGATATTGGATGGGTAATCATAATTGATAGAGGATACTTTTAAAGAAAATGTATTTTGTTCATAAGCAAGATTCAATATGTCAGTCTCATTAATATTCTTCTTTAGTGGGGAATCTTTATCTCCAGGATGAACGGGTTGGTATGATATACTAAAATCACTGAATATTATTTGTGAGAAATATGGCTCCGGTATGCGCATATTTACCGGGAACTTAATTGCTCCGTCAGTAGTTCCGAAAATGAAACTATCCCCATTATATAATGTAGCAGCACCGGCATTGAAGCAAGTACTCATAAGACCCCGGTCTTTTGTCCAGTTATGAAAAGACTGTTTCTTTCGTGAGAAATTAACAAGTCCATTCTCTGTACCCAATAGGATATCCCCGTCCGGACGTGGGACAATTGTATAGATATTATCGGAGACCAAAGCACAGTTTTCTGTTTGATACTGCTGCACAAAATGCTGATTCTTAATGTCATAAACCAGCATTCCATCTCCCCTCGTTCCGATATACAAGGTATCATCATTTGTTTGATATAACACGTTGATATCAACATTCTCAATTGGGAATTGGATGTACTGATAGCTTCCCGCTTCCTTCTCCAACAAGTATAGCCCCATACTTGTGCCAATCCACATCTGTTTCGTGTTTTTTTCAAGGATGCTTGTTATAGAGCTCAGACCCGGATATAGACGCATGGTTCCATTGCCGAGATCAAATCGCCTCAGGTTATTGAAACCACCGGACCATATATATCCTTCCGAATCTTTTTTTATGTCAGTTATGTATTGGTCAGGCTGTATGCCGGCGGTGGAGTCCGGAGACAAGTATTGTAAAACAAAATCCCTTTTATTGATTTGGTATATACCGGAAGTATATCCACCTGCCCAAATAATACCTGGAGAGACTTCACATAAGGTCATAAAGATATGATTTTTATCTTTTAGCTGACTATCAAAGAGGCTGAGGATAGAATGCCATTTACCTGTCCTGGAAATATACAAACTGATTCCATTGCTGGTACCAAACCACAAATCTCCCTCACTATCTTCTATAACATCATATACCTGGTCATTAATCAAAGACTGACTGTTCCCTATTGAATGTTTTATCCAATCATAACTTTTGTAGCGATTGTCCCGAATCGTTATTCCGGCTGGGTAGTTAGCAAGCCAAATACGTTCTTTGTCATCCACATATATATCATTAATATTGTTTCCATTCATTTGATTGTAACTACGATATCCCGCTACAATGTAGGGTTCAAAATTATGAGATTCTATGTTTAACTTATATATTCCTTTACCCTTAGTAGCAATCAATAATTCGGAGTCATTCAATGGCGTTATCCGATTAATACTTACATCGTTTAATGTATTCTTGAAATTCATATAAGTGGAATCCTTCATATTATAAACCAATATGCCTTCCTTAAATGTCCCAATAAATAGTTTTTTTGATGTAGGATGAAAATACAATTCGTTCACCGGCATCCTGATTTTATCAGTAGCAGGGCAGGGGATTATCTGCAAAGTATTATTTTGGTACTCAAGCAGGGAGAGTCCGTTTTCAGTACCTATGAAAAAATGAGTATTATCTATCTGCTCAATAGAGGTAATATTGCTTCTTATTGGTGATAATATCCGTGATATCTGTTGAGTTGGAATATCATACAGGGTTATCGTGTCTTTGGTACATAACCAGATATGGTTATTATTATCTACATATCCGAAACTAATAGCTGTGAAAGGGCTATTAGTTTCTAACTCTGGTAATCTATAGACTAATTTGAATAAATCCTGATTAATGTCATACTGAAAAATCCGTCCTTTTCTTCCAATTACCCATAATGTCTCTTTTTTGTCAAAATAAAGCCAGTTTAAATCAATTCGGGGAGCCATCTTTACTTTTCCATCCGTTATTGCATAATGTTTTATCTCTTTTCCATTATAACGGTCCAGACCCTCTTGGGTAAGAAACCACATATAGCCCTGATATCCCTTTTGTATGCTATAAATTTTCTGATTACTCAATCCCTCTTCTATCCCTATATACTTATAAATTTGGGCATAACAAACTGGAAATTCCAGAGCAATAAAAACAACAACTAATAAAATATTCTTTTTACTAATAAAAAAGTTCATATTTAATATTTTTGATTGAGGAAAACCTCTAAGTTACAGGCTGTAAAACTATATAAAAATAAATTAATGAACAATATATTTCATCAGTATTTTTACGTTTTTATTTACATATAATAATATAGATTTTTTCTCTATGCTTTCAGATAATGGTTCAGTAGGAGAAAAGCCCAAACAGCCGACTTTTTGTTTTCTAACAATTACGGATCAATATAGGCAAACATTATTGAACAGAAGCAGAAACCTGTGTATGGACAAAGTATCGGTTGCCCTAAAAAGGCCTGTCAAGGATTGTATTTTTTTACATCCAACATAACCCGAGTTACTATCAAAGTATATTAATTGGAATCTGTATTAAACATCTTTACCATTACTTTTTTCAAATGAAATGCAAGACCGACTAAAAAGGAAGAACTCTTTATAACTTCCTGTACAGATATTTTCAGGAAGTGCAAAAATGAATTCCCGACCTTTTTAGCCAGTCTTCAAAGTATGATTAATATAGTTTGGCGTTATAGATGTCTATAAAAGAAAATTATATTAGCAGTTTAGCAATTTCAATTTAGTTCTGGTTCTTCTTCAAACTCTTTCAACTCTTCCAAACCTTTCTCGATGATACGTATATTCTTCCTGTAAAAACGGACTTGATAATACATTGCTACAAATGCGAGCAATAATACTACAATAAAGCGGAGTTCCCAATTATCCGCCAGTTGCGCTTCTTCTATAATCAAAAAGGTAATTAATCCGATAACACCAATTCCGCTCCCAATCGTATAGTTTCTCTTCATCCACAATTTATAGGTTAATGTAGTCCGAATAAGCTCACAAATCCTCATTTTTTCCAAATTCAATTTGCCAAGTGTGAAAATGAAAAAGAGTTGGACAACAAGTCCTATAAGCAGACAGCTTTCCAGGATGACAAGAGAGACTAATTTAAACTCTAACTGTCCCGTAATATACAATACCAAAAATAGAGCACCTATCCCAAAACATACTATGAGTCCGAATATGTCATAGCGTAACAATCGCTCATGAGCAGATAATGTCCTATTTGTTATCATTTCTTTTATGATCCTCTTATTTAACATTTCACTCTTTTCAAGCCGACCATTTAATATGTTCCAGCTTGCTTTCATTTCTTCCAATTCCATAATAATTGCATTTAACTGTTTGACATTACTTTTAATTTTTCACGAATACGATTGAGGCGAACAGCCACATTATTCCTGGAGATCCCGATAATATCGGCTATCTCCTGATGACTCCGTTCCTCCAGCCAAAGCAAGATTAGCGCGCGTTCCTGCTGGCTAAGGCAGTTAATCATCCGGTAAAGTTCGTGGAGCAAGGCTGTCTTATCCTCTTCATCGACAAAAGCTTCGAGGTTGACCGTAATCGGTACTATTTCCGGCCGCGATTTCGACTTGCGGATGAACGAGAGACACGTATTCAATCCAATGCGATACACCCATGTCGAAGGCCTACACTCGCCCCGGAAACGAGGATAAGCTTTCCATAGATTAATCACTACCTCCTGATACAGGTCGTTCAGATTCTCTTTATCTGTAGCATAAACATAGCAAACCTTGTAAATAATCAGTTTGTGCTGCTCAACAAAGGCGATAAAATTCCTTTCCAGTTCTTGCTTATCCATCTTTCCTCAATTTTATATACTTTTTTATATTCTATTAGTCGCACTATAATGTAATATGTTACAAATAAAGTGACTTTTTCCTACTGAGTTACACCAAAGAATCTCTATTGTAATGAGCTATAAGGATGATTTTATAAGGAAAAGCCTTTGGATATACCACGCCGCAAAGTAAGAAAGACACATACCTTAGAATATAAAAGGATCTATAAATAATTTTTCTGCAATTATTAGTATATTTGTACACGAAATTTATAATCACATAAGCGTAAATACTTGTAATGATACAGAATGTCGTTAAACACAATATAATGAGAAGACAACAATAGCAGAGAAAAGAGCCAGAACAGAGCGACTTTGAATAATGGCCATAGTTCTATACTATGGACAGAATAAATACAGATTTTATTAAAAATACAGTAATATGAATAGAGTATTATATACTTCACTCTTATTAGGAACAGGATTCACTTGTGCAAAAGCTCAGGTTACTCCCCCTAATATTGTATTGATCTTATGTGACGACATGGGTTTCTCTGATATCGGGTGTTACGGAGGCGAAATCCAGACTCCTAACATAGACCATATGGCGGAAAATGGGGTCCGCTTCAGCTTGTTCAAAAATGCGGGCAGAAGTTGTCCTAGCCGTGCTGCTTTGCTGACAGGCCATTACCAACACGAAGCCGGCATGGGATGGATGACGGCAGTAGATGAACACCGTCCCGGATACAGAGGACAAATCACTAAAAACATCCCTACTATTGCTGAAGTGATGAAAGCGAATGGCTACAGTACTTATATGAGCGGTAAATGGCATGTAACAGTGGACGGTGCTTTTGATGCCCCTAACGAGAGCTATCCGGCTCAACGAGGCTTTGACAAGTATTATGGTTGCCTGCACGGAGGGGGAAGTTATTATAAACCGACACCAGTATACAGCAATTTGACCCGAATTAGAGAATTACCTGATGACTATTATTATACCACAGCCATCACCGATTCGGCTGTCAGTTTTGTCAAGCATCATCCTACAGACAAACCGATGTTTATGTATGTAGCTCATTATGCCCCTCACCTGCCTTTGCAAGCTCCCGCCGACCGTGTGGAAAAATGTAAAAACCGGTATAAAGTGGGATATGACGTGCTACGCAAGATACGTTTCGACAGATTAAAGGAGTTGAAATTCATTCCGGAAGAGATGGATTATCCGGTCTTCCAGAAAGAATTCGGAGGAAAACGTCCTTCCTGGGAAACACTCATGCAAAAACAACAGGAGCAATGGATTACCTCTATGGCAACCTATGCAGCGATGATCGAAATAATGGATGACGGTATAGGAGAACTGGTAGAAGCTATCAAGCAAAAAGGTATGCTGGATAATACGGTATTTATATTTTTGAGTGATAATGGTGCTACCAAAGAGGGAGGATATTTAGGCCAGTTAATGGCTGACTTAAGCAATACTCCTTATAGAAGTTATAAGTCACAATGCTTTCAAGGGGGAACAAGCACACCTTTTATTCTATACTATGGTAATGCCGCAAAAAATAAGATGAAAGGTCAGATCTGTAGACAACCGGCACATATCATAGACATAGTACCGACTTGTATGGATCTTGCCACAGCCACTTATCCTTCAGAGTTCAAAGAAAAGTTACCAGGCAAGAGTTTACTTCCTTCAATCAATGGAAAAAAAACAAAGCCCAGAGAGCTATTCTTTGAGCATCAAAGTTCCTGCGCCATTATCTCTGACCATTGGAAACTGGTACGTGGTAGCCGGAATGAGCAATGGGAGTTAATCGACTTGTCTACAGATCCGTTTGAAACCAAAGATCTGTCCGCTCAATATCCTGCTCTTGTCAAGAAGTTGGAAGGCAGGTGGAATAAATGGGCAGAACACTCCAATGTCTTTCCGCTTGAGGACAAACCTTGGAATGAAAGAATCAGGTATTATCTGGAACGCAACCCGGATCAAAGCGGAAAAGAATAAAGTTTGGAAAAATAGCCAACTATTAGTGTTATAGGGTATTCTGCGTAAAAAAGAGGGGAATTACACTGAAAATGAATAAATAATGTTATATTTGCGATATTCGATTTGTGAAAAATAATAGAAATCCCAGGTATGAAAAATATTGTATTATTCTTGTTGGGCATGTTAGCCCCTTTGTTTTTGTCTGGGCTACACGCGCAAGAAAATCTCAAGTTACCGCGTTTCACTGAGTTTCGCACGGACGCGGATTTCGATAAAGGGGAATGGCAAGATAAAATTGTTGATGAAGTCGAAATCGGGAATTACATTGTACAATTAATCACGTCCCAAGAAAAAGGCGATTATTTTAGTGAAGGGCGGTACGTACAGGTGTTGGACAAAACGAACCGACGACTTGTACAGGAAGAAATAGTCCTGAAAGACTATGGTAGTGTATGGGATGATCAGTTGTACGTTGATGATTATAATTTTGACGGGTACGATGATTTCTCGTTATTTCAAGGTTCGGGAACGTTGGATAACATATATTTTGGTTATTTCTTATACAATCCTGAAACCAAAACCTTTTTCGAAAGCGAGTTCGGGGGTACAAACATGGAATTCTATCCCGCTTCAAAAACAATTACCACGAGAAACCGGAGTTATGCCGGTGCGAACATGACGTTAGAGACGTATAAAGTGGTCGGTTTTCGAATGATACTCTTGGAACGACACTGTTTAACCGCGGAAAGGATTGAAGATGAAGAAACTGGCGAAACATCGGTGTGCGTAGACGAGGAAGGAAATCTCGTTTTTGAAGAAGTAGATTGTTGGGAGTATTATATGGATGTCGAACAGGAATCTGTCGGGCTAAGGAAGAATTTCCAATTGCGGCTGGCTATTTACGATGAAGACATGGCTGGCGGCTTCGTGCTATATGAAGGTCAGAAAGAACGAATTCCCATTTATTTAGACCGCGCGGAAATTGTAGAACAAGGCGAAGAGGGACGCCCTGCTACAAGAGAATTATTCTACAATGAAATGTACCAGGAGAAGGTAAACGGGGTGTATGTCGCCACGATTCAGGGTTCAAATATTATTAAGGTCTGTTATATCCGGGGGAAAGACAACAAAAAGTTTACCTTAAAAGAAATAGCGCGATGAAAATAACGGCAGTCATGTTGGGGCTATTGTTTCCTTTGTTCTTGGTTTCGCTGTCAACACGAGAGAAACAGCTTCGAATCGAACGAAAAGCCTTGGATATCGGGGTTTACGATTATAGTAAAGTAAAAAAGTGCCCGTGTAAAATATATTATGATCGGGAGGCGGAAGATAAATTTCTCGAAGTATTAATGCGGAGAGAAAAACTTCTCAATTCAAACATCTTTGGTCTGTATGTGAAGAGAGAAAATGATAGTCTTGTTTTCGAGAGAGAAAATGAAGCCTATGAATATTGTCCCAAATTGAATTATGTGATAGAATCGGGCGGGCATGGCTTTGTAAGTGCATATGATCTGGAAACTTTGGAAGAAATCTTCGTCAATCCCTCTACGTTTGTTTATTCCCCTTCCGGCAACTATCGCTTCGGGTCATTTGAAGCCGACGGGACGAGGTACTATCTGGAAATAAAGGAAGGAGAGAAGTGGACTTCACATCCTTTTGCAGATGGGGCAATAATAGAGGGAGCCTATTGGATTGACAATGAAACAATGTATTATTTAGAAGAAAAGGAAAAACCGAATGGTTTTAAATACTGGATTGGGTATTCAATGAGACTTTATTTTGAAGACAATATGCGGGAAGTTGGACGTTAGCGGTTGAAAATCCGGGGCAAGACTATACGTCTTTGAAAAAGAATGCGGAGGCATTCAAGGATATTCGTCACGCGGATGCGCTAGGGCTTGATTTCCACAAGATCGGGTGGTCGCCTTGCGCCAACAGTTGCTTTGTTTACCAAAACGCCAACGAGTTCGAAAACTTATTGAAACGGGGTGAGAGGTTTCGTTATCGTGTTGATCTCATTTTCCTACTTATTTATAGAGTTGATTTTAATGCGCATAAGTATAAGAGTTATGGTTTAAAAAAATAAGATTGCGTCTTTCTAATCCATATCTTTGAATCCAAGTATCTTCTTCAAATTCTTCAAATATAGCATTATCACTTCTTGCTCTGATAAATCTTTATTTTTTTACCTAAATCCACACCCATATTAAATGTAGCCATACTATCTACAAAGTGCTCAACACATTTATCATACATGCTATTTATTCTCTCCAATAAAAAAACATTCTTTACAGATTGAGAGATGTCATCTTGAACTGTGGAGATTTCCTTAATTCCTTCATAAAATTGCTGTATGCTAATTTTATCTTCTTCTGATATTTTATCTGAAAATTCAAACAGGTCATTCAGGTCTTCCCTGTTTTTTGATTCTTGATATTTATTTATAGTGAATTTTACAAACCTAATGATATAATCAGTTAAATTCATAATTACAACTGCCTCCCCTATAAGCTCCATAATAGCAGGACTATGATGAGAATACCCTTTAAGATCAAAAAAGTAAGAATCTTCTATTTTTTCAAAGGCAAACAAAGCACAAAATTTGAATGTATTTTTTTCCGGAGAATATATTGCAACAAGAGGAATATCGTTAGTAAAGAATATGTCATAAAATTTATTATAATAGTATTTTGAATATATAGTTCCATACTTCTTTTTGAGACTTTTTACAGTAGATTTAGATAACATTATTTCATCATTTATAATGTGAACATCATTAGATGAGATTGAACTATAATCATTACTATACCTTTTAAATTCGCTTTCTATTCTTTCTTTTAAGTTTTTGATATTCTTATAAGGGTTACACAATTTGAAACACATTTCTCTTAAATAGTCAGATGCCCGATCTACATTTTTGTCTTTCAAAATATTCAAGGAAGAGTATAATTTGTGAGTTTTAAACCCATCAGCCTGTTTGGTATTATACCAAATAAAAGAATTAAGAGCACGATATACTTCTTCTACATATCTAATCGAATTAATCTTTTTAGAAGGTAACATTCCGTAGGGAAGTCCTAATTCATAAAAGAAAGATATATGAGAATTATCATCTAATGAAACCTCCGCATCATTTATCAAATCTAACGGAGCTAATTCCCCTAACAACCAATTCGGATTAATATCTTGACTAAAAATTATAATGTTCCTAGGATCTACACCTTTTGATAAATAAGAAAGTACCTCTTTTAATAAGATTTCTTTATAGTACATAGAGAATAACACATTCAACAAGCCTTGAACATCCCACATTCCCATCGCTTTTCCATCTTTTTGTTCTAGGTTTAATTGCATTCTATATTTTCCGCCCATTTCGTTTTTCATAATAGTAGGATTTTGTTTCTAACAAAAATAGAAAATTTATGCTATCTATCCAAGCATTTTTTACATAAGTTATCTTATTTATCACATGATTTATAGTACTTCTAAGTTGTATTAAATATAATATTCTATAATAGCAGCATGAGTTAGGGATATCTATTCAAATCTCGGGTTTATTCCCTCCAGACTCTCAGGAAATAGTTATATCGTTCAGCCACTTTGGACTCGTCCATAGTATCTTCTATCTCAATCACCCGGCATGTTTCATGCCTTATCCCTGTGTCAAGGTCAAACATACCGCAACCAATAGTCGGTGCACTAAGGGGATAGAAATAACCCTGTATGACTTCCCGATCAAGGAAAGTATCGGATAACAAGACATAAACAATTTCATTTCTCTTCCCATAGAGCACTTTTCCCAATTTGCCTTTTACTAATCTCTCCGGAGAATAGGGTATGAACCTGACGTTCCCCACTTCTTCATTCAGCCTGTGATAAACTTCTTTTCGTTGAACACTCACATTGGTATGGCGGTCTCTTACTTCCTTAAGCAAGCCTTCCTCATAAAGTAGAATGTCACTCAAATTATATCCAGTATCGGGATCAGATTGATCAGCCTTGAGATTCAGTGCTTTCAACTCATCTTTAATGGCAGCGATACGCGACAATTCTTCTAATATTTGCCAAGATTCCAATTCTTGTATTGATCGTGGTTCCGTATTTGTTTTCTTCATCTTACATTCGTGTTAGAACTCATTAAATCATACATTGCGCAAATACAGACGATGAATGTGGGTAGCTTCACCTTGGTCTGCATGGCATACATTCAAAAATGGGAACAGATCTTCAAATTCTGAAAATGTTTCCTCAGCAAATAGCCGGGTGAGATCAAAAATGGACTCGTTATTTATGTGCACCAAATTATTATTTAAATCATAAAAATAAGAAACTCCCATAGCTAGATGCTTGAAGGTGTCTTGACTCCATCGATGAACCGCCCAATCATATATGGCTTGTTTACAATTATCGCGTACATTACGATCATCAGAGAAAGGCTTAGTAACCCAACCAGTTGGTGTATAAAGAGAGAATGAACAATTTGGAGTATCCTTGTTTGTCCATTTTTGTTTCTTGTCTGAACGGAACAGGTAATTTAAGTGATTCAACAAATGACTACTATCATTAAATTGAAGTATGGCTTCTTGTGCATATCGTACTCCTTGAACAGATTTCAGTAATTTATTATCCATGAATAATCGGGGTTAGTTATTTCTTAATGTCCTTTTGATTCCGCAAACAAAAATATCTTTTCTTAAATGCTGACGGATAAAATGACTCCTTTACCCAAAAGAATTTGGTTATAATTAACATAAAGTCTGGGATAGAACCTATTAATTAAACTATAATATGGTTTGGATCTTCGATAGTTGTCTCTCTATAAATCCACAAGCGATAATTGATGCAAGTAAGTATGCTAAGGCATTTTATCAATTACTAAACACACATAAATATAATGGGAAATTAGTAACTTCAACAGAATAATTTTAGCGAAAAAAAAATGTAGATTTCCGATGCAAAAATTGTAGATTTCCCAAACTTAAGTTTTTATGCGGTAACTTTGCAGCAAATTTAAAACAAGAGCTTGATTAATTATTAACCCGTCCCGTTTTTAACAGGACACTAATGAAGAAGAATATGAAAACAGAAAAAAAACAGAACCAGGATTTTACAAAAATTCCGCTAGCGCTAATTGATGCAGGTAAGTACGCTAAAGTATTTTATCAATTACTAAACGCACATAAATATGAAGGGAAAATAGTAATTTCAATGGAAAAACTTTATGCGCTGCTCGGTATTAAGACTAATACAGCTTTACAGTCTATACTTAAATCTCTAAAAAAAGAAATAGATGAGTTATTCGATACAAACAAAATCGATTTTTATATATCCATTGACTCTCATAGAGATGACAACACTATTACAGGGTATACTTTCACGATACATAAATATAAAAATGAAAAAGAAGACTCAGACAGATTGACCTTCAAAGAAGTCAAGTTTTTCCATGATTTGCATGAATTCTTAGAGAGCCATGATTGTAACATCTTCATTGAAAATAACATGTTACAGTTTCAAGTAGATACACATGTAAGAACCATGCCTGTCAGGTTTGATGTGGACAAATTACATGATTACATTGTAATAAACGCCACTAAAGCAGGTGAGAAATATAAAAAGCCCTATGAAGCATTAAACAAAAACCATAAAAAAGAGGAGCAAATTTACTCAGAGAATGGATTAGATCATAATTCCCATAAGTCATTAAGTGATTTACCTCAGGAAGTTCGTGAAGAACTAGAAAAACTCATGGATGAAAACGAACAGCTGTATGATTCCATAAGAGGTATAGGTAAAGTTGATTATCTTGATGAATATCCAGAATTAGGTGATTAGCCGGCAAGAGAGGACGTTTATAGGACTCTCCGAATAATTCGCCCCTTCAAACTTAATCCTTTAACAAATTCCGGCATCGGGAGAAAATTTCTTCTATGACCGGAATTTGTCATTAATTCCAGTATTTTCTAAAGCCAAACTACCGAATATTATTCAGCCAAACTACCGGTTTGCTATTATATCAAGCATCCAATCAAATTGTGGTATACCTCGGATGACGTAAGCATATTGATGATTAATTATAAGTCTGTTTATAAATAGGGTGGCGGAGTTTTTTGTCATAATGAAAAATATGGAAAACCCACTCTATTAAACATTATGACAAAAAACACAATATGTAAAATCACTACATGTCTTATTTGATTTTCAATATATTGCGAAAATATATTTGTCATAATAAAAATAGTCGATTTATTTAGTCAGATGTTTTCTTTTTACATATTTTCATAGTGAGAATTTAACGAGCCTTTGAATTTAAGTTCATTGGCCTAATTATTAACCTTAATATTTCACACTATGAATGCTGAAAAAGAAAAAGAATTCATCAAATTGATTGATGAAGCAGCCAGATTTTGTGAAGTCTATCTGAATTATAAGCCAGCCACGGTTGCCGGATACCGTAGAGCGTGGCTTAATATTCTTGATTTTATGACAATCTATGGCTTAGATTCCTTGGACAAAGAATCTCAAATCAAGTTTTGGGACAAATTTAAGTATTCCAAACAAGGGAAAACTAGACATTATTCTTGGGATACAAAGTATGTTATCCAACGTGCTTACAAGATGTTGGTCAGTTATTACGAAACTAAAGCCATCCCAGAAAGATTCTTTGATGTCCCTGATGAAGAGACATTTATAGAACCTTTTGCAACTTATTGCAATGACTATTTCCAATACCTCAGTTTAAAACTGCGCCGCTCTTCCATTACCGTAAGTGCATATAAACATAGTCTACACCAATTTCTTCGCTACTTAGAGAAAGAGAAAATTGATGAAATAGAGAAATTGGACATTGCAGTAATTCTAAACTACATCATTTCTCTTACTCCTGAGACAGGTGTTACTCCTACCTTACAAATAGGTCATATCAGAGGTTTTATGAAATTCCTACATTATATAGGAATAACAGAGAATGACATCTCTGCACAAATGCCTCATTGTAAGAGAATTGTACAACCAAAGTTGCCATCTACTTATTCAACAGATGAAATTAAGAAAGTTATCAGTTCTATGCGAAGAATCACTTCCATAGAAAAACGCAACTATGCTATAGTGTTAATGATAGCAAGACTTGGAATTCGTGTATCTGATGTAGCAGGATTAAAATTTGGGAACATTTTATGGAAAGAAAATAAAATCAAGTTCTTTCAATATAAAACAGGCTCACCTATTGAATTACCTATATTGGCAGATGTTGGAAATGCAATCATTGATTATCTACGAAATGGAAGACCCATTTCTGATGATGCTCATGTATTTTTGATGGAGCGGAATATTGTCCCAATGAACCGGACAGCAATTAGTAATGTGGTAAGAAAAGCATTTCAAGAATCTGGCATTACAACGAAAGGGAAACATTATGGGCCACACGCATTGAGACATAGTTTAAGTTCCAGAATGTTAGAAAATAACACATCAATGCCTATTATAACAGAAGTTCTTGGACATGATAATGCAGAAACGACTAAATATTATTTACGAATTGATTTAAAATCTATGTCTAACTGTATGTTGGAAGTTCTAGAAACGAATAGCAACTTCTACAAAAAAATGAAGGAGGAATACCATGTATATGTTCAATAGCCATCTTTCACATTACATCAATTTATATATAGATGTGAAACGAAAACTTGGATTCAAATTTGAAGCACAAGTTGGAACGTTCAAAATGATAGATAAAGCTCTTATTGAAAGAGGAGAAACTGGTCCAGGAATAAGTCGTGAATTTGCGGAATTTTGGTATACCAAACGACCTCATGAAAGTGATAGAACTCGATACGGACGAAGTTTACTTCTAAGAGAATTTTGTGGATTCTTAGCTAGCAGTGGTGTTATTACTTATTGTCCAAGAACTCCAAAGCCGCCTCGTTCTAACTTTATTCCATATATATTTTCACATAAACAAGTAGAAGATATATTAGAAGCTTCAAATACTTTATCTTATAAATATCGAAGGTCAGAAGCCAGCATCCAATGTATTCCTGCATTGTTACGTCTATTATATGCAACTGGTATTCGAATCGGTGAAGCTCTTTCTTTAAAGGACGAAGATATAAACTTGATAGATAAAACGTTGATTATCAAAGACAGCAAGAACGGCACACAACGAATAGTCCCTTTTACGGACTCTTTGTCTAAATCGTTAATTCAATATCGTGAATTTCGAGATAAGACCTTAACAGGGTTCAATCATCCCAAGTTCTTCTTCTGTACCTTCACCGGAGACAAAGTTGGTAAAACTTTTGTAGAAACAATCTTCCATATCTGTCACAGAAAAGCAGGTATCCCATACTTAGGACAATTTAAAGGACCAAGATTGCATGACCTAAGACATACGTTTGCTTGTCATTCCTTAGCACAAATGTGCGATAAGGGGATGGATGTTTATGTTGCTCTCCCCATCCTTTCGACTTATTTGGGACACAAGAATCTAGATGCAACCAATGGTTATGTCCGTCTAACTTCCGAAGTTTTCCCACAAGTGATTGAAAAAATAGACCTAACGTGTCTGAATGTTTTCCCTTCTTTTAGAACATATAATAATGAAAACGACTGATTTTTCTGAATACATATCCAAATTCTTCTCTTCATATTTAGTTAATGAGAGAGGAGCAAGCAAGAATACGATAAGCTCATATAGAGATACATTAGTTCAGCTTATCAAATTTATGGAAAGAGTTCATAATATCAATGTGAATAAGTTGCAAATCAAGCATTTAACAGCAGAAAGAATTAAGGAGTTTCTTTTTTGGCTTGAACGTGAAAAGAAAGTAAGTACAGCGACTAGAAACACAAGACTAACTGCTTTACATTCATTCTTGAAGTTTGTTCGATATGACAACATTGATTGCTTGAATGAAATACAGAAAATAATGGCAATCAAGGCTAAAAAAACACTAACTGTTACAGTTAAATACCTTACAACAGAAGGTATTAAATTACTTCTGGCTCAACCTGATACTTCAACTCCAAAGGGTAGAAGAGACCTCGCTATGATGGCATTGATGTACGATTCAGGATGTCGTGTTCAAGAATTGGCTGATTTGAAGGTTGGATATATCTCATTCCAAAATAATCCAACCATCAAAATTGTAGGAAAAGGGAATAAAGCAAGATTGGTTCCTCTCATTGATGCACAAATAGATATTTTAAAACAATATATGAAGGAGCACAATCTTCTAACTCCTGAAAAGAATGACCATCCATTGTTTTTTAACAGTAACGGAAGCAAGTTTACTAGACAGAATATATCATATATGTTGTCTAATTATGCAAATAGAGCCAAGGGATTACACCCAGAATTAATTCCAGATACGATTTCTCCGCATACACTCAGACATTCCAAGGCAATGCATTTGCTTCAAGCAGGAGTAAACATCGTGTATATCAGAGATATTCTCGGCCACGCAACTATTAGAACAACAGAAATATATGCGAAAGCAGATTCCAAGTTGAAAAGAGAAGCAATAGAAAAAGCGTATGTCCAATTAACACCTGATACAAATGCTGAATGGGATAATAATAGTTCATTGTTGGACTGGTTGAGTAAATTTTAGCTGAGATTACTTTTTACATATTAAACCGGCCTATCTTGGTCGGTTTAATTTTTTTAATAACGTTTATTTTGTTATGACAAGTCTGTTGACTAATTTTGTACTAATTATCAGTATCTTAGAATAGGAGTTTTACATATTATGTTTTTTGTCATAATGTTTAATATGACAAATTTGTCATATTAAACATAAGATAGATTATACACAAAAAGAAGAATTGGATATTGCCTTACAAAAGTGACCGGTCAACTATTACAAATCTCTTTAAAAGCTCCGTCTTTACCCAAGAAAGGTAACATAACACTACCTTCGTCTTTATTTTGCTGCATGATTTCAGCTATTATATTTATTTTTAAAACGGGATCCTCTAACTTTTTAGCAAATCCAACACTGATCTTGTTTTTACCATTCAGAATATGATAAATCGTATCAGGGGATTTATAATTTAACATCTTAGAAAGTGCATAAGCTGTCAGTTTTCTCTCCTTTATAACCCACTTCAATCTTTCTTCAGGACTATTCAATATATCATTTGATAGAAATGATTATTTTTATTCAAAAATAGTTTCATTGTATTTAGCAAATTATTATATTTGTAAATGACTTCGAACTAGTTCTCACGAACAACAGACAAAACTTTTGCTCATTGATACTAATTCCTAGGACTTATTCTAATTTGTTTTTACGATATTGTTGGTAGCCTATTGGTCATTATCTATTTATTGTATAATTTTTAAAAACAAATATTATGTCCGACTATATTTACATTCTCATCGTTATGCTCCCTTTGATTCTATCATTGTGGATTGGCTATAAAACTTTAAAAGGTATACAAAAACCATCTGATTTCTTTTGGTATCCTGGTGGAATGTCCTATGAGAAGTTAAGAGATTCTTTAACGGCATCGAATATTAGTGTTGGCTCATCAATTTTCGCATTTTTAAGTTTTGGATATTCTTACAAAATTGCAGCTTTAATCTCTCCCATATCATGGTTAGTAGGCTTTTGGTTACTATACAAAGTTTTTCCTCGCATAAATAATTCTTCGAAAAAGACTTTGCATGGCTTTTTAGCTGAACGTTACCAAAACAATTTTATAGGCTATTTAGCATCTATTCTTTCCATAATTGGATTTTTGGGAACATTTGGTATTGAAATATTAGTGGGAACTAAGATCACCAATATACTATTCCCTTCTATACCTTCGATTTGGATTGTGATAATTTTGAGTTTGGTAATCTGTGGTTACACCTCTATCGGTGGTTTTAAGGCAGTTATTGATACAGAAAGGATGCAATTAATTGGAAGTATTATTGGTATATTTACTGTATTCGGATATGCACTTTATTATGCATATATAAATAATATAGACCATTTAGACTTTGGAATTATTAATTCCAATCATTTCGGATTTTCAAATCTAACTATACTATTTGTTGTTTCATTAATAGTTGTAAATGTACCATGGCAATTGATCGACATGTCTGTATGGCAAAGAGTTAGTTCTTTAGAAAAACAAAAAGACATCAAAAAAGGATTATCACAATCCATTATTTTTATAGGCATATCTTGGTTTATTCTAATATCTCTAGGTATGTTACTTAATTATTTCCCAAATTTTCAAGCTCCAGTAAATGATGATTATGCCACATTATTTATGGAGTATATAAAAGTGCCGTGGGTCTTTGCTTTATTCGCAGCTGGATGTTTTGCTGCTCTAATATCAACAGCAGATACTCTTTTAATAGCCTCTGTACAAACATTCATATTCGACATATTATATCCGAAAACTTCATTGGAAATATTTGAAAAAAACAGTAAGGGAAAAAATTTAATAAATTATGGTCGCAACTGGGTTTTTATATTTGGAGTAATCAGTCCTCTAATAATTTATTTGATGAGCATTATCGTTCCAGGAATCCTAGATTTATTCTTTCTTGTATATAGTGCACAAATCATATTATTATTTCCTGTACTTTTTGCTATATATTCTTCAAATACGAGAAATCTTAAAAGCTACGCAATATTATCGCTTTCTTTGGGATTATTTGCATCAATCTTTATGACTGTATATATGCTCTTTAGTCCAAGTCAGACTATATATCTATCAGCTCCTATTGTCTCTATAGGTTTATCTGGGATTCCATGGGTAATTTATCTTTTTAAAAAACAACTATTATGATTGACAAGTTACCATTATCACCAACTGAATTGATAGCGATTATTTCCGCAGGAGTCGTAGCAATTATCGGTTTGACACAACATATTTGGAGGACTACTTCTTTAAAGAAAATGCAAAGCTATTTCCTAAATCAAAAGCTCCATGTTCAAAATTGTAATAAATTAGAAGAGATCACATCGATAACAGAAGATGATCGATTACTTAGAAGTTATTATTTAAAATTTACGATTGCAAAATTCTTATATTATGCATTTCCATTTATAGCCCTTATTTTTGTTATAATTGATATAGTATGTCCTCTCTGTTTATTCGACAAAATAAACAATGAATTTGTGATAACCCAATTCAAGCTGGCTTTTTCAATCGTAGGCATTATTATTGAAATAATAATATTTGGCGGATCCGGGTTATTTATTGAAATTTTAAAAAAGAATACTTATGAAAGCCTTCAATAAAAAAAGAACTATATCATCTAAAGTATCTAAATTTCAACATATGATTCTAGATGATTCTTATGTATTTCTTGGTGTCAGTATATGTTCTCGAACTTATTCTTCTCAGACTCTTACTAACATTCTTAATTGGTGTGAGACACATTGCAAAGGAGTATTTATACTAGTTGCAGATGAACCGCAAGCATATACTTTTATGGCATCTAAAAATATTAAATATGAAACAGCCCTTGATAAAGCTTTGGAAATAGGACGTATTAAAACCCGTTTTATACAAAAAATTGTATTTAAACATGGATATTCCAAAATTCAGATACTCAATTGGAGCCATATAAAAAACACTTCCCAGTATTTGAACATTTACAATTATCTAATAGATTTATATCAACATAATTATAGTTTTAAGAAAGATGTTATAGCTCAAATCATTAATAGAAATTCAGCACTTCCAACAGATTTCAATAATTCAAGCATTAATTATTCCAATTTTAATGTAGCATCAATATACATATTATGTGAATTATCTGCCATTATATATTTTCATAAATACTTTAGACCAAGTTGTCATTTTCAGATATCACCATTTGCTATTTCTAATCTACTAAACAACTTATATAAAAATAGATATACCAATGAAGCTAAAATGCGTGTATGTAATGCGCAGTATATAGAACTCACCAACAGTCTATTAGAAGGTATTACAACTAAATATACATATTTTAAAGAGGAGAATCTAGCGAATATTCCGTATATAAGTGTACAATCGCACAAATCTAATTCAAAACGAAATCTCAAGTTCACTTTGGTAAACGAAGGCTTCTTGAATAGAAAGAAATAAGCACCGTGTGCGTACAGCGGTCTTCTCAGCATCTTTATTCCATAAGTATCCATTAGTTCGAGTAGGTTAGGCTGGTCGAAGAAGGCAGAGACACCGTAAATGAGTTGTTGCAGTTTGTCTTTCAAATCATTTAAAAACGTAAGCCCCCGATAAAGTCCCCCTATAACAGAGAATCGCTATAGACTTATTAGATTTCTATAGCGATTCTCTGTTTATAGTATACTTTTCTTAGAGTATTGTTAGAGTTCTTTGGAGTTTTCCTGTTTCCAATTATTAGGCAGCAACTCCTTCATATCTTTCCTCTTGTCATTTGTATAATACGGTAACTTGGCGATTATATCTGTAAGCCATTCTCTAGGGTTAACCGAGGATGCCTTGCATGATGCCAGTAATGAAGAGATTACAGCTGTGTTTTCTGCGGCCTCATGATTCCCACAAAATAAGAAGTTCTTTCGTAAGCATTCGGTGAACTCCGTCTTTTTTCTATAGTTCAGTCTCTCTATTTTTGCAAGTTTTTCAGTTTTCCTCTGGAAAACTTGCAAAACATTCAGAGTCGATTTAGAGTTTTTGAGAGTTTGTTGCTTTCCAGTTGTGGGGTAAGAGTTCAGCTAAATCTTTGCTATAATCATTATCATAGACATGTATATTCTCCAGGACGTACACGAACCACTCACGGAAGTTTACCTCGCCCGCTTTACAGCATCCCATCAACGAATAAATCACTGCGGCATTCTCTGCCGCGTCGTCATTGCCACAGAATAAATAATTCTTTCTTCCCAGAGCCAGTGGCCGAATGCTATTTTCCGCCAGATTATTGTCAATCCGGTACCTGCCATCCAGATGATATCTGGTCAATCTGT
>OHAE01000024.1_pt1 | contig 117543 bp, 104 predicted proteins | sample 1577061 | NCBI WGS metagenome assembly OHAE01 (sample SAMEA3541535, study PRJEB24748) | human gut metagenome | biome: human gut; feature: human-associated habitat; material: faeces | place: China | collected 2012
ACTTCGGCAGTGAACTGAAAGCACTCGAAGGATTCTGTGATGAGTACGAACCATTCCTTCCGGGACATTACTTTTACAGTAAAGAGGGAGAAATGAAATGTTGGTACACTCGTGAATGGACAGACTATGAGACTGTAAAAGACAACGGTGCCGAAGCCGGTGATGTAAAAGAAGCCTTGAAAGATGCTGTTCATCGTCAGCTGATGAGTGACGTACCTTATGGCGTACTTCTTTCAGGTGGTCTGGACAGTTCCGTGATTTCAGCCATCGCCAAAAAATATGCAGCAAAACGCATTGAAACAGATGGAACAAGTGATGCCTGGTGGCCCCAGCTTCATTCCTTCGCTATCGGTCTGAAGGGTGCTCCCGATTTGATTAAGGCACGCGAAGTGGCAGAATACATTGGTACGGTTCATCACGAAATCAATTATACAGTTCAGGAAGGGCTGGATGCTATCCGGGATGTTATCTATTTTATCGAGACATATGATGTTACCACCGTCCGGGCTTCTACCCCCATGTATTTACTGGCACGGGTTATTAAGTCGATGGGGATTAAAATGGTATTGAGCGGTGAAGGTGCCGATGAAGTTTTCGGTGGTTACCTTTACTTTCACAAAGCTCCCACTCCGCAAGCATTCCATGAAGAAACAGTACGCAAGTTATCAAAGCTGCACATGTACGATTGTCTTCGTGCCAATAAGAGTTTATCAGCCTGGGGAGTAGAAGGACGTGTCCCATTCCTGGACAAGGAATTTCTGGATGTGGCAATGACATTGAATCCAAAAGCTAAAATGTGTCCCGGAAAGGAAATTGAAAAACGAATTGTTCGCGAAGCTTTTGCGGATATGTTACCGGAAAGCGTAGCATGGAGACAAAAAGAGCAGTTCAGTGATGGTGTAGGATATTCGTGGATTGATACCTTAAGAGAGATTACAGCTACCGCTGTCAGTGATGAACAGATGGAACATGCTGCCGGACGTTTTCCGATTAACACTCCGCTCAACAAGGAAGAATACTATTACCGGAGTATCTTTGAAGAGCACTTTCCGAGTGAAAGCGCAGCTCGCAGTGTACCAAGCATACCAAGTGTGGCCTGCTCTACAGCAGAAGCACTGACATGGGATATAGCTTTTCGCAATCTGAATGAACCGAGCGGACGTGCTGTAAAAGGAATACATGAAGAAGCTTACACCTGACAAAGCAAGAAATAACAGGATGAACCGATTCTGCTATTAAAATGTAACATTTCTATTCTTAATTTCTGTAGACTAACGCAGATTAGCACATTGCCGGCTAATTTGCGTTTTTCATTAAATAATTGTCCTCTGTAGTAACTGATTGTTTCTTCCTCTCTGCATCATATATGAAAGTACCAGACAGTGGAAAAAGAATATTATCAAATCGTAAAAGACAGCTTATTATCAACATTCCTTACGGATGAAAATATATAAAAATATTCAACAAGTAGCAAATTGTAAATAAATTAGCATATAATGTTTCAGTTTAAAACAAAATACAGGTTAATTCATAGCTACTGTTATGTATGCAATAAATAAATGGATATTAGTCATTGCATTGCTATAAAATAAATCAAAATGTAATATCTTTGCGGTGTAATAAAGCAAAGAGAAATCACAAGCAACAAATAAGAATCAAAATGATAGATAAGATTAGGTTCGCGAAAATGCATGGAACAGGTAATGATTACATATATATAGATACCACCAAATATCCCATAGCGGCTCCCCAAGAAAAAGCAATCAAATGGAGTAAATTTCATACAGGGATTGGAAGTGACGGACTCATATTGATCGGAGCTTCTGATAAGGCAGACTTTAATATGCGTATATTCAATGCAGATGGTTCGGAAGCAATGATGTGCGGCAACGGCAGCCGTTGTGTAGGCAAATATGTCTATGAATACGGATTGACTTCCAAAAAGGAAATCACACTTGATACCCGATCAGGGATCAAAGTGCTGAAATTGCATACAGAAAGAGAAAAAGTGATAGCAGTTACTGTAGATATGGGAGCTCCTCTGGAAACTGGTACTATATATTTGGGCGATAAATATCGTTTTCAGTCTACTGTGGTGTCAATGGGGAATCCACATCTGGTAACTTTTGTAGAAGATATCACGCAAATCAATTTACAGGAAATCGGTCCCCAATTGGAAAATAATCCTCTCTTTTCGGACAGAACCAATGTGGAGTTTGCCCAAATAGTTGGTAAAAACACCATCCGGATGAGAGTATGGGAAAGAGGCTCCGGAATCACCCAAGCCTGTGGAACAGGTGCCTGTGCTACGCTTGTAGCCGCTGTCATAAATGGGCTGTCAGGAAGGAAGAATGATATAATAATGGACGGCGGAACCGTCACTGTCGAATGGGAAGAATCTACAGGGCATATCCTAATGACAGGACCGGCAATAAAAGTTTTTGACGGAGAGATTGAAGAATAGACATTAGATTATGTACGAACTTAAAACAATAACATTATGGCATTAGTAAACGAGCATTTTCTAAAACTACCGGGATGTTACTTATTCTCGGATATAGCGAAAAAGGTAAATGCATTCAGAGTAACTCACCCGAAACAGGATGTCATCCGGTTAGGTATCGGGGACGTCACCCGTCCGCTTCCTAAAGCATGTATCGAAGCTATGCACAAAGCAGTGGAAGAGTTGGCAAGCAAAGATACATTTCACGGATATGGCCCTGAGCAGGGGTATGATTTTCTGATCGAAGCCATTATAAAGAATGACTTTACTCCCCGTGGCATCCATTTCTCCCAATCAGAGATATTTATCAGTGACGGGGCTAAAAGTGATACCGGGAATATTGGTGATATCCTTCGTCATGACAATAGTATTGGTGTAACAGACCCTATCTATCCGGTATATATAGACAGCAACGTAATGTGCGGGCGGGCCGGAATACTCGATACGGGAATAGGTAAATGGAGTAATGTTACTTATATGCCCTGCACAAGTGAAAATGGTTTCATTCCCGAGATTCCCGATAAACGGATAGACATTATTTACCTCTGCTATCCGAATAATCCGACAGGAACGACACTGACCAAATCGGAACTGAAGAAGTGGGTGGATTATGCGCTGGCAAATGATACACTGATTTTGTTTGATGCGGCATACGAAGCTTATATTCAGGAAGCGGATATTCCTCACTCCATATACGAAATCAAAGGATCCAAGAAGTGTGCTATTGAGTTCCGGAGTTTCTCAAAGACAGCAGGTTTCACTGGAGTACGCTGCGGATATACCGTAGTTCCGAAAGAACTGACAGCTGCCACTCTGGAAGGTGACCGGATTCCACTCAATAAATTATGGAACCGTCGTCAGTGTACTAAATTCAATGGTACTTCGTACATCTCACAACGCGCAGCCGAAGCCGTTTACAGCACCGAAGGCAAAGCACAGATTAAAAAAACGGTTAACTATTACATGAACAATGCCAAGATCATGAAAGAAGGATTGAAAGTTGCCGGACTGAAAGTGTATGGGGGAGTAAATGCCCCGTACTTATGGGTGAAAGCTCCGGGCGGACTCTCTTCCTGGCGTTTCTTTGAACAGATGTTGTATGAAACCGGTGTTGTAGGAACCCCCGGCGTAGGTTTTGGACCTAGCGGCGAAGGATATATCCGACTGACAGCATTTGGTGACCGTAACAATTGTGTGGAAGCTATGAGAAGAATAAAAAACTGGCTCTGAAATAAAGAAAAGACAAATCATGTTTTTCCCATGACACAATAAATGACGATAGTATTTGGTGCACTATAATATAACTTGGACTGTACATCCACATTATTCTAACTTTTAAAGGTAAAAAGACGATGAAAACGACAATTAACAAAAGCAAGGGGGTAATAACAGTAGCATTATTACTGTCAGGACTTGTCCCATCCGCAACGATGGCACAAGACAAAGTAGAAGCTTCCGTGGAAGCCGACTTGGTAAGCGGTTACATTTGGCGTGGGTAGGATTTGGGTGGAGTCAGTATTCAACCTTCACTGGGGATTACTTACAAAGGTTTCTCACTTGGAGCATGGGGCTCTGTAGGATTCGAATCGACAGATACGAAAGAGTTTGATTTGACTCTTGGTTACTCAACTGGTGGCTTTAGTATCTCGGTAACGGATTACTGGTTTAATACTCAGGTAGCTACCGGAATAGATGGCAATGGAGAAACCATCTATGCTATCAACAAGTATTTCAAATATGGCGCCCATTCAACTGCCCATGTATTTGAAGCACAAGTTGGATATGATTTCGGTCCGCTGACCATCAACTGGTACACGAACTTTGCAGGTGCCGATGGTGTGAAAGAAAATGGCAAAAGGGCTTATTCTTCCTATCTCGCACTCAGCGCACCGTTCAAATTGGGTGGTCTTGACTGTACAGTAGATTTAGGTATGGTTCCCTGGGAGACGACTTTTTATAATGGCTACACAAGTGGATTCTGCGTATCGGACGTAAGTCTCGGTGCTTCCAGGGATATCAGAATCACAGATTCCTTTTCCGTTCCGGCATTTGCCAAGGTATCAGTGAACCCACGGACGGAAGGAACTTATTTCACATTCGGATTAAATTTTTAAGAGAGAGTTAAAATAGTCAGAGAGCGTATAGGGGAAAGTAGTTAGAGTTTAGATTTTATCGGTTTGTTGTATGGTAACCTGCTATTGCTGCTACACCCTATACCTCTTTCTTTCACAGATCAACACTAATAATTTAAGGTATATGAAAAAGATTGAAGCTATTATCCGTAAAACCAAATTCGAGGACGTGAAAACAGCTCTTCTCGAAGCGGATATCGAATGGTTCTCTTATTATGATGTAAGAGGTATCGGGAAAGCCCGCGAGGCCCGTATTTATCGTGGTGTCATGTATGACACAAGTTCTATTGAACGCATCCTGATTTCTATTATCGTACGTAATAAGAATATGGAAAAGGCCGTACAAGCTATTTTAAAGTCCGCACAAACCGGAGAAATCGGGGACGGACGTATTTTTGTTATCCCTGTTGAAGATGCTATCCGCATCCGTACAGGTGAGCGAGGGGATATCGCGCTCTACAACGCAGAACAAGAAAGATAACACTTTCCATACACAGCTATCAGTATAACTAATAATATAAAATCATATGAGTAGACATATTATATACGCCATTTTCAAAATTAGAATCATGGCAGCCATCATTATGGCCTGTTTATTTGTCTCCGGTGCTTATGCACAGGACACTGACACTGCAAAGTTATCAGAAGGAATAACAATGGTAGAAGAAACCCCTGTTCTCAACAGTGGCAACACAGCCTGGCTCATCGTAGCGACCATTCTTGTCCTATTAATGAGTATTCCCGGTATCGCACTGTTCTACGGAGGACTGGTACGCCAGAAAAATATATTGAGTATTATCATGCAGACATTACTTATTGTCGGTGTAGTCAGCATATTATGGGTAGCTTTCGGATATAGCTGGGTATTTGGTACCAGTTTTATGGAATCAGGCAGTCCGTTGGGAGCCATCATAGGAGGATTTGACAAAGCATTCCTTCATGGAATTACTATCAATACGCTGACTACCGGTGATATTCCTGAACTGACCTTCGTCATGTTCCAATGTATGTTTGCCATTATCACGCCTGCGCTCATCCTGGGAGCATTTGCTGAAAGAATAAAATTTTCCGGATTCATGGTATTCATTATCCTGTGGGTAATATTGGCTTATTTCCCGATGGCACATTGGGTTTGGGGCGGAGGATTCCTCCAGCAGATGGGAGCTATTGATTTTGCCGGTGGTACGGTAGTGCATATCAATGCCGGAATTTCAGCCCTCGTCATGGTCATTATGCTGGGAAAAAGAGAAGATTACCGGATCGGTCACCCCATTACTCCGCATAACATCACCTACGTATTCTTGGGAACATCTTTTCTGTGGCTGGGATGGTTCGGATTCAACGCAGGAAGTGGCCTTGCTGCTGACGGACTCGCGGCAAATGCTTTCATGGTAACACATATTGCAACAGCTGTAGCGGCAGTTACCTGGATGATAATCGACTGGCTATGCGACAAAAAGCCGACAACGGTAGGTGCATGTACAGGTGCAGTTGCCGGATTGGTTGCCATCACTCCGGCAGCCGGTACGGTAGACCTGTTGGGTGCTTTCTTTATCGGTCTGATTACTCCTATCATCTGCTTCTTCATGGTAGCGGTAGTTAAACCCAAATTCAAATACGACGATGCGCTCGACGCATTCGGGGTACACGGTATCGGTGGTATCGTAGGCTCTATTCTTACCGGAGTTTTTGCCACTCAATATATCACGGGGGAAGGCGGTGTAAAAGGAGCTCTTTATGGGGACTGGCACCAGTTGTGGGTACAGATTGTTGCAACAGTAGTATCTATCGTATTCAGTGCAGTCATAACCTTTGTTCTTTACAAAATAGTGGATTCACTTGTTGGTATCCGTGTTGACAGACGGGTTGAAGAAGAAGGGCTCGACATCTATGAGCACGGAGAATCTGCATATAACAGTTAAAAAAAACTCTAACATATTTAACAACAAATCAAATTAGGTATTATGTCAAAACTTAGATTCAGAGTAGTAGAAACAGCTTTCAAAAAGAAAGCTGTTGAGGTGGCAACACCTGTCGAACGTCCTTCGGAATATTTCGGAAAGTATGTATTCAACAAAGAAAAAATGTTCAAATACCTCCCCAGCAAGGTGTACAATGCGCTGATTGACGCTATTGACAACGGTGCTCGGTTAGATCGTAGCATTGCTGACGAAGTGGCTGCCGGTATGAAGAAATGGGCCATTGAAATGGGGGTTACTCATTACACGCACTGGTTTGCGCCGCTGACCGAGGGTACAGCAGAAAAGCATGATGCTTTCGTTGAACATGATGGTAAAGGTGGCATGATGGAAGAATTTACAGGCAAACTGCTTGTACAGCAGGAACCGGATGCTTCTTCTTTCCCGAATGGTGGTATCCGTAATACGTTCGAGGCACGCGGATATAGTGCCTGGGACCCTTCTTCACCCGCATTTATCGTAGATGACACACTTTGTATCCCGACTGTGTTTATCGCATACACCGGTGAAGCCCTTGATTACAAGGCACCGTTGCTGAAAGCATTGCGTGCAGTAGATAAAGCTGCCGTAGACGTTTGCCATTACTTCAATTCGGATGTAAAGAAAGTTGTAGCCTACCTCGGTTGGGAACAGGAATATTTCCTGGTAGACGAAGGATTATATGCTGCACGTCCGGACTTGTTAATGACAGGTCGTACATTAATGGGACACGACAGTGCCAAGAACCAGCAACTGGAAGATCACTATTTCGGCGCTATCCCTACCCGTGTAGCAGCATTTATGAAGGACCTCGAAATTGAAGCGTTGAAGCTGGGTATTCCTGTTAAGACTCGTCACAACGAGGTTGCCCCGAACCAGTTCGAGTTGGCTCCTATCTTTGAAGAGTGTAACCTTGCTAATGACCATAACTTACTGATTATGTCATTGATGCGTAAGGTAAGCCGCCGTCATGGTTTCCGTGTACTGCTTCATGAAAAACCATTCAAGGGTGTTAACGGCTCGGGTAAACACAACAACTGGTCGTTGGGAACTGATACGGGCATCTTATTAATGGGACCGGGTAAGACTCCTGAAGACAACCTGCGTTTCGTTACATTCGTAGTAAATACATTGATGGCGGTTTATCATCATAACGGATTACTGAAAGCATCCATCTCCAGTGCCACCAACGCCCACCGTCTGGGAGCAAATGAGGCACCCCCTGCTATCATTTCCTCTTTCCTCGGAAAGCAGTTGTCGCAGGTATTGGATCACATTGAAAACAGTACGAAAGACGATTTGATTAGTCTTAGCGGCAAACAGGGAATGAAGTTGGATATTCCGCAGATTCCCGAATTACTGATTGATAACACTGACCGTAACCGTACCTCTCCTTTTGCTTTCACCGGAAACCGTTTTGAGTTCCGTGCCGTAGGTTCCGAGGCAAACTGTGCTTCTGCCATGATTGCATTGAACTCTGCCGTAGCAGACCAGTTGGCGAGATTTAAAAAAGATGTGGATGCTTTGATTGAAAAGGGAGAACCTAAAGTGTCTGCAATTCTTGAAATTATCCGTGGATATATCAAGGAATGTAAGGCTATCCACTTCGATGGCAATGGTTACAGTGACGAATGGAAAGCAGAAGCCGCCCGTCGTGGACTGGATTGCGAAACCAGTGTTCCTGTTATCTTCGACAATTACCTGAAGCCGGAAACAATTGCAATGTTCGAAGCTATTGGTGTAATGACAAAAAAGGAACTGGAAGCCCGCAACGAAGTGAAATGGGAAACGTATACGAAGAAGATTCAGATTGAAGCCCGCGTATTGGGAGATCTGGCAATGAACCATATTATTCCGGTTGCTACTCAATATCAAACGGATTTAATTAATAATGTCTATAAGATGCAATCTCTTTTCCCGACAGAAAAAGCAGCGAAATTGTCTGCTAAAAACTTGGAACTTATTGAAGAGATTGCCGATCGCACGGCTTTCATCAAGGAGCATGTAGATGCAATGATTGAAGCTCGTAAGGTTGCTAACAAGATAGAGAGCGAACGGGGAAAAGCCATTGCCTACCACGATACGATCGTTCCGGCACTGGAAGAAATCCGCTACCACATCGATAAGTTGGAATTAATAGTTGACAACCAGATGTGGACGCTTCCGAAATATAGAGAACTGCTATTTGTTAGATAAAATAATATCTATTTCTTTTGTTGGTTGTTTTAAGTTTGCAGGAGAGGGGTACCGTGATGGCAGTCCTCTTCTCTTTTTAGGATCAGGAAGAGTCAATGGTGCAAGCCCCTTTGTCATTTATATCAGTTTCCTCCTTACATCTCCCTCATATGCTCTTATGGTTGCCATTACGTCACCAATTACGTAAAGCTTATTCTTATTCACAAATGACATTCTTGATTCATCTACATAACCAAAGCTGCTATTTCGGGCGACAAGGTGATTTTCTTATCTTCACCTATCACGATGAAGTTGGCATTATACAGCATCTTGACCACATGGTCGTAGGTTATCTTACCCATACCTTTAAAGTCTTTCAGCTTGTCCCAACCATTTTCAGAGGTATATTGCAAAAGGTCATGTACTGTTTTAATTTCTGCACCTACATACAGCACGTTTTGGGCATGACAGTCTACAATTTTTTCCAGAGGAATATTTAAAGGATTGTCAACACCATATTTACCGAATAGGAAGTTCATCACCCTGTTGCGGTATGTAGCTATTCTTTCGGGATGCTCACCTAACTTTCTGAGTATGGAACTGTAAGTAGCCACAGTCCTCGCGTATGTCATTTCATAACGTACTGCCACCCGTGAAATAGGTTCACCGTGCGAGATAGCAAGGAATATTTCCCGCAGGCGATCATCCGTAATCAGACCTCCGAGTTCCTGAATAAGTATGTGAAATAATGGTTGGTACAGTGCCTGGGTTTTCAACAGGAATAGTTCGTCTTCAAACCGGCTGAGAAGCACTTCACGCTCCAATGTCTTTTCCTTTATGATTTTATCCAGATACCCTTCAGCCAGTCCTTTGTTTTTATGGGCATCCAGGTAACGTGTCAGACTCTCATCGTCAATCATCATGTCGTTTTCGATTCTTGAAGATACGATGTATCCCAAATTCGCCCATCCCCGAAGAACAGACTCTTTAAGTCCGTACTTTTCCGCCATTTTTTGAATTGCCATCCAATTAGCCATAGTCTAAGTGTGTAAAGGTTGATACTAAGAATGAAAATATAAGAGTGATAATCAGCTTCCTACCGGCATGTTTAATCTATAAAAAGAAAAGGCACGAATAGTAAGTATCGTCATTAGGAGGGATTCCAACAAAGTGAAAGGCAGTAATAATTAGTATATCACAGATATGCGCGGAACCAATCTCCGCAAACTTCTTAGAATTGCGCAGATTACATATTCCAGGGATAATGTGACATATTGCTTTGTCTGGTGTCTTCATACCTCGTTGAATTTTATGAGGCGCCGTATCCAGATGTATACCTAAGTATATAAAAGAAGCCGGGCGCTGAGTTCATATTTATCCAGACGAGAGGTACTACCAATACCTACAAAGTTCAATAAACATGTTCACACGCCCGGCGATATATACCGTTCGCATGAAACTGATTTATTGGAACTTTGTTTTTTTGCATTAAATTAAATTGGTAGTTTTCTCGTCTGCAAAAACGTTTCAATGAGCCGTATTTCTCCTCGGCTCTTCTGGGAGCAAAGTTATAGATTCCTGTGGGAACAGCCAAGAATCTTATATAGATTTTTATCTTAATTTTCAAGTTTGGTTAATGACATCCCAAAGCCTGACAAATTAGAGAGAAATTGGTTACCTTTGACCTTGTTTTAGAGAACTGAATTATGGACAAGAAGCACATTGAACAAATCCGTATGAAAACAATCCGGGATTTTGAAATAAACAGGCCTTATGGCATACGGATTTATAAGAAGAAAAGAACCATTGTTCTTTTTAACCGGAAGTGTAATCTTCTGGGTAAAAGTGACCCCGGTAGCATCGACACCTTACCGGTGGAACCATATGATATAGAGGATATTCCTCTAAGTCTGGGAGAGGAGGTAAGGCAGTCCGGCGATGTCATCGATTTATTTTTTTATAACGATGAAACGACACCTTACACAACGACCGCCATTGATCCGGAACGACTGCTGAACTATAACAGACGTATGTTTGCTTTATCCGCGCTATTCGGACGTAAATTTTGATTAAGAAGATAACATTATGGAAAGATTGGATAGAATGGCTGAAAAGCTCAGAAAGAATGGGTTCGAAGTAGTGGTAATGCCTGATGCCAAAGAAGCGGGTCAATACATACGCTGCAAAGTAGCGAAACTTCAACCGCAGAGTGTTTCTTTTGGGGATTCAATGACTCTTTATGCCACTGGAGTTATAGACTGGTTGCGTACCCAGGAGAATTTTCGGTTCATTGATACATTTGAGAAAGGAGTACGTTTCAAAGATCTTATTGAACGCCGCAGGCAAGCTTTGGTGTGTGATATTTTTCTGACCGGTATCAATGCCGTTAGCATGCAAGATGGCTCACTTCACTGGTTAGACATGATAGGTAACCGTATTGCCCCAATTGCATTCGGCCCCAGAAATGTTGTTCTTGTTGTCGGAAAGAATAAAATAACAGATACATCTCAAGAGGCTTATTTGCGGATTAAAGAAAAAGCCGCCCCAGAAAATGTAGCCAGGCATGAAGGAATGAAAACGTCTTGTGCTGTTACCGGAAAATGTTCCGATTGCTCTTCTCCCCAGCGTATATGCAATGAACGGCTCATATTGCACAAATGCTATCCTAAAGGGCGTATTACAGTTGTGCTAATTGACGAAGAATTGGGTTTATGAGAATAGCTTGGAATATGCAAAAACAGAGCTTGGGGATGTTGTGGCGTTCCAGATTTTTTCTTATAATCGAATGAAAAATGGGAATAGGGTAGGGGATACATGGAAAATATCAATGATTTTAATACTGGAATTATGATCAAGGAACCGCGTATTGTTTTCACTTCTACAAAAAAGTTACGTGACAGTGTTGTCCGGCAACAGAAGTCTCATAATGGTGGTGTGCTGGAAGATGGCGTAAACTATGCCTCACTGACCGATTACCGCAAAGCCAAAAGTATTACGACTGGTAGTGGCAATGAGGAGGAATGCGAAGGCCCTTCGGTTTAAAACTTTATGCAATACTTCCGCATTCAGAGCATATTCTTACCCGCACATGCAGAAGGTATCTCCCATCCGGTGAGGGGATACCTTTTTTATCTCTCCGGAAAACGTAGCAGATGGTTTGAATATGCTCCTGACTGGATATAAAAAAAGAAACTACCTTTTGAGGGGTAGCTTCATTAGTGATAAAGGTTAGAAGTTTACTTCTTGCTCTCGTCAAGAGATGCATTTCTAAAAGTCTTCATCATTTTTTGAATTTCTAACGAAGATTTACGGGCTCGCATACCAGCCGCTTTGTTACCATTTTCAACCTGAGCTTTTGCATCTTTTTCAAATGCCTGGAAAAGCTCTTGGATTTTTTCTACTAATTCTTTCATATTTTATATGGTTATTTTTAAAACATCGCAAATATACGTTTTTTGAAGCAAAACGCAATCGGTAAGATTCTCTAATTTAGTGCATTCTAAAAAAGATAACCGTCGTTTTAATGGAACTATCCGCTTTCACTCAACCGAAACTTGTTATTTCTATCCGTTTTTTCATATATTTGATATTCCGCAAACAACCTGAAACATTTTCATGTGTATCATATAATAAACAAGAATGAAGCAACAATGATGAATCATGAAAAAACACTGGAACTAGTAGATCAGTGCCAACGGGAAGACAGAATAGCTTTTGCCTTGCTAGTCACCGAATTCCAGTCAATGGTATTCGGGCTTGCCTTCCAGTTGCTTTGCGATGAAGGCGAAGCCATAGACACAACACAGGAGACATTTGTGAAAGTTTGGTTATCTTTGCAGCTTTGGGCGTCTTACTTTAGCGTATGCCCTCCGATAAAAGGGAATTGGATATATTATTCTTTCAAAGAACCGTACGATTTATACTTTAGTATCTCCTTGACAAGATTACCTTTTTCATCATAATCCGATATTGAAATTCTCTTATTCATTTCATTCGAATCTCTTAGGATGGTGCGTAGCATTTTATCTTTCCTATAATAGGTGCTGTCTACCCAATAGCCTTTGTCTATTATCCTTTTGGTAACCTCCACTCGTAATGCATCCTTCTTATACTCTTTGATGACAGTATGCAATTCACCGTCAATAGTGGTCCGGGCTATAACCGTGTCTTTATCGGCCTGTTTAGTCGTACAGACTACCTTCCGGGTATATACGGATTGGGGCACTTGCAGCAAGGCTTCATCGTATGTAATTCCTTCAAAGTAGTATTCTTCTGTTTTTTCTCCTAAGTTCAAGTCACTGTCTACCATTTTGATAAGGTTACCGTTTTTATCATAATAGTAGTAACTTTCTGAAATAAAACTTCCGCCTGAAGATGTATCGTCTGAGCCGGAAATATTTTTTATATATTCAAGCCTGCCGCCCTCGTTGTACCTTTTGAATGAATACAAAACCGTGTCCTTGCCGTCTTTTAGCCAGAGTTCTTCTTCTGTGTTTCCCGAATGTCTGATGACCTTTACATCTGTGTCATCAGAAAGCTCTGTGGCTGAATAATCCGTATCACTGTTATAGCTATATCGCCGTAAGCGTTTGGTATCAAGCACGTATGCCTTATTGTTGATATCGCCGTAATACAAATTCAGTATTTCTGCTATTTGCACACTCATCAACCGGTTCGTTGTCTCATCATAGGTGTTACTATATTCTGTGATCAAAACCGAGTCATAGTTTTCTTCCTTTTCCGATTTTGGATTCTGATTGCAGGAAGCAACGAACAGCAGTGTTACATACACAGGGAGCAGTTTTGCATTCATCATGTTTTTTTATCATCTTGCTTTTAGGGAGAACTATTTATAAGATAACTGGTAAATACTCTCTTTCGTATTAGTTATAGCTAACGGATGGGACTTATCCCCTGCAAAACCAAGTGTTATTAATACAAAAGAGATGTAGCCGCCTACATCCATACCGTTTTCGTAATTCCCGGTAGGCGCAACTTGTATGCCATCTTCCTGTATATATCCTTCCTCAAAGCCAATAAAGAAATTCTCGCGGAATAAGGCTACTGCTATGTATCTACCGTTTACGCCTTTTATCTTCTTTGTTTCTTGTCCTCCTAAAAGCATATAAACATACTGTCCGGAATCTCTAAAAAGAATAACTCCATGTTTTGGTTTTATATGTTCGGTAAAGAAGTCGGCAAAATATCGATTCCTAAAATAATCATTACTGTCTACATTCTCAAATAGACGGTCATTCAAACTGTAGTATAGGTTAGAATTACTCTTTTTCATGGTATTCTTTACCGCGATTAGAGCAAACATATCAGTAAAGCCCTTGCAGCCGGCAAGGTAACTTCTTACATTTTCGGACACTACTTCAAAAGGCAGTTCTGAAGGGGCATCATCCTTTTGAAAAGATGTAAACAGAAGGGTTGGGTAATTATTATATCCTATTTCCATATTATAAGGGTTTTTATGTTGAAATTTTATATACAAATGGTTTCTTTAGAAACATAGTCTTTTACTCCTGTACGTTATCAGTTTGATTATAATGCACAGGCTCACTGTCTTCCTGCAATAGCTCTTTGAGTTTTCCACCTTCGTAATAACTCTTATAGGAAGCTTTTGTCTGCTGTTTATAGAAGCCCTCTTCCTGCAATGCACCACTTTTATAGTAACATTTGTAAGGACCTTCTTTTTGAGAATATGAATAAGTGTATTCTGCTTTGAGTCCGCCACCCTCGTAATATTCCCGGCTGGAACCTTCTATTGTCCCCATATCATATTCCGATTCTTCCTGCAACGTCCCATCTTTATACCACCAGCGGGCCAGTCCATGCCGTTTTCCATCTACATAATGGCAGCTGTATTTGCAAGTTCCATGCGGACGGGTAACAACAGCATCTTTGTTATAACTGCAATAATCGCCCCCCAGTTTATCTTCTTTATAGCAGGCAATGATGTGTATCTGACCGTTCGGATAATAGGCCGTATATTCGCCCTCCCTTTTACCCATAACGGCCCTTCCTTCGGCTGATGTCTGCATGCCGGAGGCATCAAAATAACCTCTCCAGGGACCGTCGAACTTTCCGTTTATTATCTTCCCGGTATAATAGAACGGAATGACATCATTGTCCACAATAGCTTCCTTATCCAGGTCACCCGTAAAAGGCTGATGATTTTCTATGCCACAGACAATGTGCTTGCCGTTTTTAGCCTTTAGCCAGCAGAATTTATAGTTTTTTGACACCGTAACCACCCCTTCATCATACGTCCGCTCGTCATCCAGAGTCCCGTCCTCGCGATAAAACAGCCATCTCCCCAATCGGTAACTATTATATTCACCATGTAATGAGCAATAGACTTTAATACCTTTCTCCGCCAACTTTCCGTTGCTGTAGTAACCGCAGTATTCCCCATTCATCTGCCCGCGTTTCCATGTTTCCGTCCGGTCTAAATGTCCGTCTTCTGTATAGTAGGTGATAATGCCGTTTTTGGAATAATCATATTTTCCGATTTTAGTGCCTTCTTCCATAAGCTGTCCCGATTCATAATAATCTTTGTATTTGCTGATCCTGTTACGTTCGATATATGACTTGGCTTCGGGGAGAAACCAAACAAGGAAAACGCCCAAGGCAAATATAGGAACTGCATGCCATGCGCAGTGTAGCCACTTGTGGGAAACAATAAAGCTGACTGTTAAAGCTATCACAAAGGCTATTGCACACCCCAAAAGATAAGCATAAGCCCGTTCCATCGCATTTCCGGCAGCATCACCATGAAATTTCTGAAGGTTGATGATGCAAGGTATAATAACGTATGTCAGCAACGGGTAGATTGCTATGCCAATTGTATAAAAAATAATCTTTTCTTTCATTTTTGCTTTTTGTATCGTTCGTATTTATTGGTGGAACTATCCCCTTTTTATATGACTATCTATCAAAGATAAAACGATCTTAGTAATAATAGCCGTTTGTAAACATATCCATGAAGTGATAAGGCAACATCGGACAAGACTGACAGCACCTGCTGTTGCTCCCCAAAAAAGCCCGGTATTTAGCATATTCACAAAACTTATTTCAGAATCTTCAGTTACAAAAAGGAATACAACTATCAACCATAGAAAAATAAGTATCCCCAAGCAGATGTGAAATAACGGTATATTCACCAATCCACACAGAAGATAACTTTTCCATGTAGCTGGTTTAATCATTCTCCATGTCTGCCAGCCACTAACCAAAGCTGTAGTTCCCATAAATAAACCGGGATATATAGAATGGCTGTCAGGTATATTACTTCCTGAATGGTCTCTTCCATATATCCAGTCTTCATCAAACAAGCCAACATAGATAGAATATAGAATTATAGCTGTCAGCGTTATTAGAACCAGATATATAATCTCGGCTTTGTACTCCGATATCCGAAGCATAAAGCTGCTTGGTTTATCATTAGCAATCAAAGACATATTCTGAACGCCCTACACATTTCATTAGTGTACCTTTATCAGCTTTTGATGATAAAAATAATACGACTGACTTGGATTCATAATCGCCTGAAACATCAAATATGAAATCCGGGCAGCCGTCCATATCCATATCTCCCGACCAAAGTATAGCTACGTGAGTATCATGAAACTGGGGCATAGCTATTAATAACTGTTCTTTATCCGTGTCTGCTTTCGACAGATAGAGCTTGTAATTTTTCACGTTATCCCAATGATAAATGTTTTCTTCTTCATAGCTTGACACTCCTTCGGCCCGTAACCGATATTTCTGATTATGAAATTCAAATTCATACTGGTCACCCATATAAATACTATCCGGCATGGTCTTCGTTTCTATCAGGCTGTCTTGAGGCACAATACCCTTTATAAGTATGATGCTATTGTCTCTGCCGGAAAAGACTGTTGCTACGGAATCTCCTATGCAATCGTCATAAGAATTTTCCACTTTTACAGTGGCCTTATTCATATAAAAACAACCGGTGGTATCCTGGCAGAAATCATACCAATCTTCCGAATACATGTGATAAAAATCAGAAAGCAGGCAATTTCTATACATTGCTGGTAAGAGAATATCTATCTCCGCTTCTTCATCCATTGGTAAAAGAGTCGTGTCCAATTCTATCGACTCTCCAATATAATTTTCCGGGGCAAACAACCAAGGTTCCAGAGCTCCTGTATTCTTGTTGATAAAGCGTTCATCCTGACGCATTTTCTTTATAAGTTTCGTTAGGTTGGGTAATTCGTAGCAATTATTTGCTTCGATTTCTTTTATTAGTTCTCTATCATTAAAGCAGGCATTCCAAAAACAATCAATAATTCCGATATTGAATTTATCAGGAAGACCATACCCCGGCATGGTAATACAGAAAGGGTTGAACTTCTCATAAATCGGTTGCAGCGTATTTATCATATAAGCAATAATCCTGCGACGATCTTTAACTTCATACCTCATTAGTTCAGGATACTTTGTCAATCGTTCCCGTTCATCTTCCATATTATATGTTATGATCTCAATGAATGTTACTGCTTCCTCATAGTAAGAACTGCATGTCTCGGTGGAATATAGCTCTACAACTTTGAGCGCATCTTCATTTATAGGGTATTTGCCTTTGCCATTGTGCCTGGTAAATATCTCTATTAAACTTGTAGAATCATTATCTAATGCCATTTTAACTTCTTCCAGTCGCTTTTGCCTACTATCGCATGATTGGAAAATAAGATATAAACATAAGAATATCACTGTTCGCATAGATTGTTCTTTGTTGTGTGGATAAAGCGGTTTGTTGGATGCCAAAGGTAATAAAAAGATAGAAAATCAAGTAGGAAAAGGATTAATTATTTCCGTACTATCCCTCATTTAAACTTGTTCCACTATTTAAAGCGCTTAAAGTCTATCTTATCAAATATCCATTAAGAAGTGTATAATTTGTGTGGATCGCCGAAAGACAAGTCAAAACAAGACTTTAAGAAGACAACTAATACAATATCAAGGTGTTGCATGAGTCTTTTGTATAATGTCCGTGACTAAAGACACCACAATGTCACGAAAAGACATACTTTCATGACCAATACAATCATTAGACAAACAGATCACGGAATGTCTCAAGTGGACCAATCTCTGTCCATATTAGTCCGGCCTGCAAATATCTCATTCTCAATCAATCTGCTTCCGTCTGCTTTAGTTTGTCATTGTTTCAAATAACTCGTGTGCAAAGACGGTGATTAATTTTAGGTATATCAAAATCGAAATTTATTCTTCTGATTTATCTGTGGTTTTACTAATAAATTCTTCCTTGTGCTTATCTCCCCACTCCCTTAGTTTGTCTAAAATTGGAATTAATTCCTTTCCGGCATCGGTCAGATAATATTCCACCTTCAATGGCAGAACAGGATATACTTTCTTTTCTAATATACCCATTTTTTCGAGTTCTCCCAACTGTTTGGTTAAAACTCTCTTTGGAGCAACACTAATAGTACGATGTAAGTCACACGGTCTTACAACGCCATTACTGATTTCTCCGATTAACCAAGCATTCCAACTGGCTGATAAAATATCAATCGCAATGCGAACAGAACAGTCGGAATAATCCATTGGATTCTTCTTTACATACATAAAATTCTTTATTTTTTTGCAGGCTACAAAGATAATCAATTCTCTATCAAATAGCGATTAATTTATCACCCAATGAAAGATTTATCACTTATTGTTCAGATAATTAGAAGGTTTTACCTTTGCATAAAAAGTAGAGAAAAAATATGAAAGAACAGAGAATCATTGTTAAAGGAGCAAGGGAGAATAATCTTAAAAACGTATCAGTAGAAATACCCAAAAAGAAGATTACTGTGTTTACTGGAGTGTCAGGCTCAGGTAAATCATCATTGGTTTTTGATACAATAGCAGCCGAATCACAAAGACTGCTGAATGAAACATATGACAGTTTTATTCGCCATAGATTACAGCAGTATGGGAAACCGGATGTGGATAGTATGGAAAATTTATCCGTTGCTATTATTGTCAATCAGAAAAAAGTTGAAGGTAATGCTCGTTCCACCGTAGGGACTATAACGGATATATATTCGTTGCTTCGAGTATTATTTTCTCGAATAGGAAAACCGTATGTTGGACATTCGACTGATTTTTCATTCAATAATCCGCAAGGTATGTGTGTCTGCTGTGAAGGATTGGGAAAAGTTAGCGTTGTTGATTTGGACGAATTAATAGATAAAAACAAGTCATTAAATGAGGGAGCAATAAAATTTCCGTCTTTTGAGGTAGGCGGATGGCGTTGGACTCGTTATGTATATTCGGGTTTGTTCGACAACGACAAGAAGATAAAAGATTACAGCACCGAAGAATGGCACAACCTAATATATGCAGATAGTATTAAATTGGAGAATCCAGACCCCCAATTTCCTAAAACATCAATATATGAGGGGATACTACCTCGTTTTGAACGTTCATTTTTCAAAAAGGAATCAAGTATGGTTTCCGGGAAAAATGGATTGAGGTATAAAGAGGTAGTAAAACTGGATACATGTCCCGAATGTAATGGCACACGGCTAAATCCAAAAGTTTTAGCTTGTCATATTGACAATAAAAATATTGCTGATTGCTGTAATATGCAGATTGCTGAACTGCTTGAATTTATCTCTGCCATACACGAAGATTCAGTTACTCCGTTATTAGATACATTAAAGAAAAGCCTTGAAAACTTGCTTGCAATCGGATTAGGGTATTTGGCTTTAAGTAGGGAAACTTCATCTTTATCCGGTGGGGAATCACAGCGGATAAAACTGGTTCGTCATTTAGGTAGTAGCTTGACCGACCTCACGTATATATTCGATGAGCCGAGCATTGGGCTACATCCGAATGATGTACAGCGATTAAACAAACTATTACTCGAACTCCGGGATAAAGGCAACACAATCTTAATCGTCGAACATGACCCGGATGTAATCGCCATTGCAGACCATATCGTTGATATGGGAATAGGAGCAGGAATAGACGGTGGAAATATCATTTATGAAGGTAATATTGAAGGTTTATTGGAATCCGGTACACTTACCGGAAATTATTTAAAGTGCGAAAACCAACTAAAGTCACAGCACCGGGAGAGTATAGCTTACCTGACGTTAAATAACGTATCGTTCCATAATCTGAAAAACGTGTCAGTACAAGTTCCTCAAAATGTTTTAACTGTCATTACAGGAGTTGCCGGGTCAGGCAAAAGCTCATTGGTGAAGTCGTTAATAAAACAATATAAAGATATTGTGATGATAGACCAAAGTGCTTTACGTGGGAGTAAACGGTCGAATATCGCCACTTATACGGGGATATTGGATACAATAAGAGCTTTGTTTGCTAAGCATAACAAAGTAAAACAATCACTGTTCAGCAGCAATTCGGATGGGGCTTGTCCTGAATGTCGAGGGTTAGGAGTAATCTCTACTGACCTTGCATTTTTGGATGCGGTAGAAGTTCGTTGTGAACATTGTAATGGTAGTGGATTCAAACCGGAAGTACTGGCTTATAAGCTATACGGTAAAACGATTACAGATATAATGTCCATGACAATCAACGAAGCACGAAATTTTTTCAACGAACCAGAAATCGTAAATCCGCTTGAACGCCTTGGCGAAGTAGGGTTAGACTACATAACATTAGGTCAATCATTAAATACATTTTCAGGTGGAGAACGGCAAAGACTGATATTGGCAACCGAATTAGGGAAAAAGGGTAACATTTATGTCTTCGATGAGCCTACTACTGGGCTGCATGGCTCTAATATATCTAAATTAATTACATTGTTTAACAGGTTGGTAAGTGATAAGAATACTGTAATCATAATAGAACATAATATGGATATTATCAGTCAGGCAGATTGGATAATAGATATGGGATTAGGTGCAGGAAAATATGGTGGCAACATAATATTTGAAGGAACGCCACAAGATATTTTAGTGAATAAATCCTCACTTACGGGGAAGCATCTGAATAGATATTTGAGAAAAGGGTAAATTCCATACTCATTCGGCATAAAACAGGGCTTCGGTCTGATTATTAGTATTCACATTAAATTTTATGTCTATGAATGAATTATTAAAAACGAAGCTATTCAGCCTATTGTCTGAAACTGCATAAGTAACAAACCATGAAACAGAGAATGCCTATGGGTGTTTTATGGAATAGCTAAGAACAATTGTCAATCAACCCAAAGTATAGACTATTCAGAAGCCTTTCGGATACTGAATACTACTTGTGTTGAGTTAGCATTCCTGGAATTGCTTTATCGGTACGAGCAGGGGAAAAATGTCCTGAAATTAGCTTATCTCCAAAAGTTACTATCTCTTGTCAATGCTGAATTAGGACTACTAAATCTCAAAATTCGCTCTTGTATCCGGCAAAAAAGTTGCTTGTAGAGTTGAATATTTAACGAGCTGTTGCAATCAAAAACAGAAAAAAATATCTAAATTTACAATTGACACACAAAGCCCTAAAGATATTGAACCTAAGAGGGTAGACGGTAACCCTATCTTTATAATTAAATTGTAATGAATAAAATTGAAAATAGAATAGGAGTATTTATAGCAGTAACATTGCTTTTCTTTCCAGCCATATTATGCGGGCAAGAAAAGCTGCTAGATAGCCTGTATATCCATGTCTACAATAAGACTTACAAACTTACCTCTTTTGAGGATACAATCAATTTGGAACAAAATGTATTACGTTCTGTCTGTATTCAATTACAGCAAGACAACACGGTTATCGGAAGAAATTATTTTGTGATTGATCGTAATTGTCCATTGGATGGTTTTGTTAAAATAAAGAAAGATGTTAATGGCTTCATTATCGCTTACTCGTTCTGTGATGGATATAAATTCGTTTTTAGCAAAGCCCAATTTGTGTATGATAAGCACGTTGGCGATTTTATCCTCTGTCGATATGATGAAACAATAATTGATAGGCAATATCCTGAACAGGAAGATAAAAAACGGGAATATGTTATACCTTCCAAAAAGGCTATACGATTAGCTGTGTTCTCACCTGAAGAAATAAGGAGAAACTTCTCCGGCACATCCCGCCACTGGCAAACTGAACGGTAAACCTGTTTCTATTCATGCGGTCACGCGCCTTGAAGAGAAAAAACTATTAATGGCACAATCTGGCATGGAAAAAGTCATCTTACGATGTGGCATGATTTACGGACGTGGAATTTTGATGATCGATGCTGCACATTGGTTTTCCCGCTATTATCTTTTGGGAATATGGCGTAAGCCTAATTTTATTCATCTGATATCAACGGATGATTTTTTAGAAGCTACAAAGGCTGCAATCTACAATCCTGAAGCGAACGGTATTTATCATGTCGGTGATGACGGCATACAAACTTTGACTGAATTCCTGGATGGAGCAACACAGTATTGGCACACTTGCCGACCTTGGCGTATGCCTATGTGGATGATACGGACAGCTGCATGGATTTTTGAACGCGTATCCCTCATTACAGGATGCAAATCTCCATTGACCCTGGATTTTATTACCATTGGCAGAATGTCCTATTACGGAGATACAAGCCGGATGAAAAAAGAATTGCTTCCCAATCTGAAATACCCAACTTTCAGGGATGGAATAGACACATTGTAAACACAGAATCTTACTGGCTTGTAGTTATTATGGGAAAACAGAAGGAATCCTGTTCCAATGATAATGCCTAAAATATATCTTCGTTCGATTTGTTATTAAACTACCTGCCCTGTCCTTAACCTAAAATAAATTCAGCAGGTGCTTCCCCTATCAAAACTGTGAAGATCTTATAGAAATGGAAAAGGAACAAAAATTTTACCTCTATGTTGTAAATACGTTTAATCTCATTCAAAATATTATATAGAGAATAAAGTGTATTAGTCATATATTTTACTAACTTTGTAATTAAAAACAAACTAATAGCTACGATTTTACAAATATATGATAGAAACTGAAATTACTATATTAATAAACAGAAAGTCCGACATTGATATGATTAAGCGGATAATAATTGACGCAAAAATATTGTCTCCGATTTATATTTACGAATATGAGAATCATTTTCAGTTAACATTAACAAGTGATTATGAGGAATGGGAATTGGATTCTGCCATACTTGCATGTTTTTCAGGATATGAATTTACATCAGAGTTAGACAGAGGAAAGAAAGAAATAAGGCTACAATTATCGAGGAACCAATCTGGGTTATCAACTGATGATTGGGGTAGGGTAATTGAGGACCCTTTAGATGATACCAAATATCTTATCAAGAAATCAAATAACAAACCCGAAGATTTCAAGTCTCGTATAACAGTTATGTTTGAAGATAAGGAGGTATATTATTATATACACACTGTTGATGGTAGAAATAGATCTACAGGGGAAAAAGGTTTTTTACTTTTAAATAACTTTCAATCTGCTGAATATGATATTAACACTGAAGTACTTAAAGATAGACTTTATAAAACACGTCTTGAAGCCTTTTATTGGGGATGTGATAAAATGAAAGAACAAGTGCATAATGATTTCAAGGAGTATCTTGCCAAGAAAAAGAAATCTCTACGTGAACAGCAAAAAGTCCCTCGAAAAATTATCAGAGACTTTATCTCATCTTGTAATAACTCTGATAAAGAAAAAATGTTGAAAAATATCGATGAAAATATAGTTTTTGAAACAATATATAATCGAAAGATTACTTCAAAATTTAAAGGTATTGAGGCTTTTAAAAAATATATTGAATCGCCTGAAGGCAATTTGTGTGGGCATGACTTTACAATTAGATCTCATTGGGATTTTAAATTACCAATTGTCACTATAAATCTTAAATATTATCCAATTTTACAAAACAATGAAAATAGTGTACAACAGTATAAGATTATTAGTTTTGTATTAAAAGAAGATAAAATCATTTATATCACAGAGGAGAATTTATTTACTTAGCATCTTCTGGATTTTCAAGTTAGATTTTTGAAAAAGTAATTGTTGCCTTCAAAGCGTTTTGGATTTCTTGTATAAATGCTAATTAATTAAAAGCAGGTCATAAATTCAACTACATTTTATTCTAAAGAAACTGCTAAATGACTAATTTGAATGTATATAAATCTCTGGAGAAATTACCAGAGACTTATATGCATTCCTAATCTTATTTCTTCATGCCCGCTTTAAACATAACATAAGTATATGCAACTCCCGAACGGACAAATATCCCATAATCTCCATAAGGGCCGGAGATATGATTGATACTTTTCAGCAATGTAACTTTTAATTTCCCATTAACTAATTGTATATCAAATGAATTTTTTTCACCATCCAGATAATTGCTAAAGCATAATTCTGCATCTTTGGGTAATGTATATTCTATCTGATCTCCAACATTATCTACATTCCCTATAACGGTTTCATATTGGGGTAAGTCATTTGTTTCCGGATAGCCCAACACATATTTCAATGTCGCTCCTGTTGTAGTGCCATTCACTGTTATGGGAGATATAACATAGGCCTTATAATAACCTGAACCAATAGTTATGGCTCTCTTTCCTGAAGGGAAATCCAGGAGAACATCTCTATCATATATATAATATAAATGCCCGGGGACGGCAGCCATTTCTTTTGCAAGGTTATCCAATGAAGGTTTTACGGGTGCTCCAAGGCCGGAAGTCTCTCCCATATCGGCAATAAAACAAGTAGAAGTTTTAAAATTATTTGAATTATTGATATATACATCTGATGTGCCTAACAAGGTTTTCCCATTTCCTTCATTCATCATGTTTAGAGTAATGCTCCCTTCCGGGTCTTTGTTGTCATCATCATCGCCACAGCTTACAAAGCCGATTGAACAAAGGAATAGTAGTATTCCAAATAATTGTTTTGTTTTCATAACTGACTAAAATTTAATTATATAGTTTAAGTTTTGTCTAATCCAATACTTTCGTCAAACGCCTCAAATCGGCAATAGTTGCCAATTCTATAATCTGAATATCATAGGCAGGTCTTGTCTTTTGTTTCGCGTCAAAAGTAGTACTTTAATAGATAAGATTGCTAATATATATGATAATTAACACGCTAATCTATGAAGAACAGAGACTATTCAGCTCTTATCCATGGATCGTTGGTTCTTATATCTCTAAAGTTAGCTCCATGTACTTGTTTAATAATTGTGTCAGTACCACCAATCTGATAATGATCTTTGCAAACAGATTCTCGCATTAAGGCCGGAATTACATCGAATCATTTCTTATTTATAGGAAGCGAGAAATATATCGCAATGCAAATTAAGAATATATAACAGTGTGATAAATATTTTTGAATATTGTTAAACATTATTCGAAAATTCTTGTGGATATTAATATTAATTGCTTACTTTGCCAAAAAAAGACAATATAGTGTCTTTTTTGAATAAATGTATGTTATAGCGCAACACACAGAACAATCAACAAGAAAATATAATGCGAATAAAAAGTATCATTACACTCCTCATTCTAATCTTCCTCGTTCCATACTTGCGGGCACAGGATATAGCAATAAAAACAAACATTCTTTACGGTGCTCTTACATATACACCTAATCTTAGCTTTGAAGTAGGAATAGGTAAAAGGAGCACACTTGATTTGAGTGGTGGCTATAATCCATGGAATCTAAACGGCACATCTGAAAATAACAAGAAATTAGTCCACTGGTTAGGTGAAATAGAATACCGCTACTGGTTGTGCCAACGCTTTTCCGGACACTTTTTTGGAATACATGCCCTCGGTACACAATATAATATTGCCAAACAAGAATTACCACTACTATTTGGGAAAAATTCTAAAGAGTACCGTTATGAAGGCTATGGTTATGGAGCCGGTTTTTCCTATGGATATAATTTCTTCCTGAGTAAACGGTGGAGCCTGGAAGCCAACATCGGTATAGGGTATGCACGCTTGCACTACGACAAATACAACTGTGAGAAGTGTGGCGAAAAGGTCGGAACGGAAAAGAGGAATTATTTTGGGCCGACAAAAGCAGGAATCTCGCTTATATATTACTTAAAATAAACACAAAAGCATGAAAAGGGAATACATACAAACAATCTTACTATTATTACTATTTAGCATAGGGGTTTCTGCACAGCAAAAAGAATACTCCGGGAAAATGCATATTACCCCGCTCTCTTTGGAACAAAAGGGGGACTCTGTTTACATAAGGATTACTTTTGATATTTCCGGAATAAACGTGGATTCACGCCGTTCAATCAGCCTGGTTCCTGTTTTAGTATCAGGAGACAACAGACGGGACTTACCCGAAGTCGTCATTAAAGGACGAGAGAACTATAATGTATATCAACGGGAAATCGCATTAATGAGTAGTAAGCAGAAAGCAGCGTATGCCTCGAAAGCACCGTATGCTGTTATCCCTGGGTTCAAATCTAAAAACTCGAAAAGAATAGAGTACAGTGTAATTGTTAAATACAGTTCATGGATGGCAGATGCCCGGTTGGATATGTATGAAGACCTTTGCGGTTGCGGTAATCCTGCACGACGATTGGGTATCACAATGCTTGCCAATCAGATAACATTAGAGAAAATAATAGAGCCTTACGAAATAACGCCATACATGGTATACGTTCAACCTGACGCAGAGCCTGTCAAGAGACGTGAAATCGTAGGCGAAGCTTTTCTGGACTTTGTTGTAAACAAGATTGATATCCGTCCCGACTATATGAACAATCCGCGTGAATTGAAAAAAGTGACCGATCTTGTATCCGAGGTAAAGAATGACCCGGACGTCACAGTCCGCGCGATCAACGTAATCGGCTACGCTTCACCGGAAGGCTTGCTGTCCAACAACCAACGGTTGTCCGAAGGCCGGGCCAAAGCACTGACCGATTATTTAGCTTCACGGTTCGATTATCCGCGGAGTTTATACAAAGTCGCTTTCGGGGGCGAGAACTGGGACGGACTCAAAGAATGTGTAGAGGTATCCCAAATGCCGTATCGCAAAGAAGTATTGGAAGTCATCGGGTCTTTCCCGGCTGAAAGCGGCTATGCTGCCCAGGTAAGGCGCAAAAAAGCAATGATGAACCTGAAAGGCGGCGAGCCATACAAATACATCGTCCGGGAGTTCTGCCCCTTGCTCCGCAAAGCGATTTGCAAGATCGACTTTGACGTCAGAAATTTCAGTATCGACCAGGCTAAAGAGGTATTCCAAAGCCGTCCGCAAAACCTTAGCCTGAATGAGATGTTCCTTGTTGCCAACACCTACGAAAAAGGATCGCAAGAGTTTATCAACTTATTTGAGACTGCAGTAAGATTATTCCCCAATGATATTACTGCCAATCTGAACGCGGCTATCGCTGCATTATCCCGCAAGGATACGGTTTACGCAAAACAATATATGGATCACATAAAGAGTATCCCTGAAACTCCCGAATACTACAATACGGCGGGTGTATTGGAAATGTTGAGTGGCGACTATGACAAGGCGGAATCATATTTGAGGAAAGCTGTAGAAATGGGACTGCCAGAGGCTGAGATGAATCTTAGGGAGATTACTAAGAAGCGTAAAAACATGGCGCTTATCGGCCAAAAATAAACAGACTGATAAAATAATACTAAACTTAAAAAACTGAAAACAAACACATAAATGATATTAGTATAAACAGGCAAGCATCCACCATTAGAATGGTTAAGCACCAAACTATCAAACGGGCCAAAATAGAAGTATAACAAACGCTAACTAATTATTCAATAACTTTATTACAAAAAAATGAAGAAATTTTTTTTAATGGCATTATTTGCCACAACCCTTTTCGCTTGTTCGAATGAGGACAGTGAAAAAACTGAAGAGACGAGATCTAAGTCACTGGAATTCACGCTGGGCATTGCCAGCCCCAAAACAAGAATGGCCGATGGAAGTGTTACCGTATCCGGCGGTGTGGCGGCAGCTGTAAGAAATAATGTCGAGAGCATTACCATCGAGTATTTTAACTCTGCCAATGCTTCTCTTGGCAGATATGATTTCTCCAGTGATGAGATTGCTACCGTAAAAAGCGATGACCAGGATAAGGCATTTGGTGACAGCGGTCGCAAGCCCGTCCGGATTAACAACATCCCCAGCGCCACAACGAAAGTGAATGTTTATTTGAATGTGAAAACATCCGGTGATATCAATGACCTTCAGACTGCGAATAACATAATGGAGTACCGCGGGGAGGAAGCGGCGGCCCTTCAGTTGGTCAGCAGCGGAACGGGTACCAACGGAAATGATGTATACAGAGTTGAAGTTCCGGTCAAACCTGTGTTAACACGCTTTGAATTCAACGGTGATGCTTCTAACATAGCTATTAATAAAGATGGCAGTAGTTCATTGCCTGTCGGAATAACAAACGGCACGAAAGCGGAAGCCCAGTCTCATGTAAATGACATTACGATTGACGCCGCGGAAAAAGCTGCGAGGGATGCCTGGAAGAATGCGCATCCGGGTACACCCGAACCGTCACCCTGGGAATACAAATATACCGTTACCTATGCGTTTAATACAGCATACGATGTTAATAGTATCACCGGATACTATATGAACAATATCCCCCTGACCAAAGGCGGCTCCCTTGTTTTGAATGGAAATAATGCCGGCGGTGACTGGGATGCTGCCGCTAAAGATAATTATAGCGCATCGGGGTCGATGAAGAAAATGTACGACGAAGCAGCTCCTGCTGTCGACAAAAGAATTTCATACAACCTGTTTCCGCAAATGGTGGTTGCCGGTACTCCTACAGTGATGGATGTGAAAAAAGAGATGCCACACTTCATCCTGAAGCTTGCTACGACCGGAACACCGGCAACCAAATGGATTACAATCCGTGCGTTGAAAACGACTGCTGGTGCAGGTGAACTGGTTAAGTCTTTTGATGCAGGCAAGGTATATGTATTGGATGCCTCTGAAATAAAGATCAATCAATATACAGCCACTCTCACTGTCACTGCTAACGGCACAGAAGGTCCCGGAAAACCTGAGGATAAGGACCCGACAGACCCGAATCCGGAACCGGTAGGTAAAGACATTGAAGTGCTTGTCAAGATTCTGGACTGGGAAGCTATTCCTGTAAAACCTGAATGGTAATAAAAGATAATGGTTTGTGTGGGTTAAATATATGATGCTGAATTTATGAGAAAAGTCTTTTTCTTAGGATTGATTGCAATGCTAACCGGATGTTCCCAGGAGAATGTTTCTCCTGAGAACCCCAACATGGATCTGCAAGTCAATTTGTCATTAAGTGGCGGTACGACCAGAGCTGTCGATGAATCCATCATCGGTAGTGACGGACAAGGCTACGTACTGCCTTTTACCGAAATAAAGGTATTGAAGGTTGAATTATACAAGTCACTTGATGAGGGTCCTATATTTACCCATACAGCCACTGATCCGGAATTGCAGGAGATACATGCGACTGTTTCAGGGGAAGCGGCCAAACTGTCTATTCCTAAGATTCCGGTAGCAACTGAATATGTCAAAATTATAATTAATCCGTTTACTGACCCGGACCCGGACATCAACCATTTGCAGGTAATGTCACAAGATGATCCTCCTGCCCCGACGATGAGCCGGGAAAAAATTCCTTATGAGGGCGTTTCTTCTGCGATTGTCATTCCTGAAGAATCAACACTCGAATACATTAAAACAAGGGCTACCGTAGAAGTGGCGCCGGTACTGAGCCGATTTGAGATAAAACCGGGAGGTATCAAAATTACCGATCCGGTTGCTACTGGGTATACGTTTGACTGGACGGATGGAGAAGGGGGTAAGGCTAAAATAAAGGGGTTCAGTGCAGGGGAGATTGGTAATGCCGAAGAAAGCGCACGTGTGAATTACAGAAAAAAATATGGGACAGATACATCCGCTTCTGCAGTTTACTCATACCGTGTCAGGTTAATACATTTGACCCTTCCGCTAGATTTTGATACCAACAACGCAGCAACCGATATATATATGAACTATTTTAAACAGAACCTCACTTCTGCAATAATAGTAAAAAATATCAATGATAATGCGTCTGATTGGAAACGTGGGACAGGTTTTGCTGAGTATGCAAAAGATGGAAAACAATCCAATATGTATGACACCCGGACAACAGACGGAAGTAAAGTGAATGCATTTCATCTTTTCCCCCAATCTGTAGCAACAACCGCCACCTTGCAAGAAGTGAAAAACGAAATGCCCCACGTTATAATCTGCTTTACCGGGACTAAACGGTGGTTAACTATAAGGGCTTTTAGTGACAAAGGAAACAGTGAGATTATCAGGGCGTTCAAACCGGGATATTGTTATTCTCTCGATCTTGACGATGTCGTTATCACCCCCTGGTCGCTGGGACTGGAAATGCGTATCACTGATGGTGATAAAGTGGTAGAATCAGATCCGGTAATAAAGGACTATGACCAGACTTCCCATGTGCCTGAACCGGAAAAGTCGGAACTTGTCATGGGACTTAAGGTTTCCAAGTGGAGAGAAAAGGATATAGAAGCTGAGCTTTAACCGGTAAGAAAATAAGATTATAATGAAAAATAAACACGCCATAGGAATATTTCTGATGCTTTCACTGCTTTTTGCCGGATGCATAAAGGAAGATACGGAAGATTGCTTTTCTGGGCTCAGGCTTGACTTCTATTTTACCCTGCATACCGGAAAAAGCAATCTTTTTGGAGAGAAGGTACAACAGGTTCACGTCTATCTGTTTGACGAGAATAAGGTGCTCAGGCTTTATGCTGTAGATAACGGTAACAGGCTTGAATATACATACTTGCAGAAAGACCAGATGAAGACTGTTACCAGTCCCAACGCCTGGGGGGCACTGCCGGATAACTATGTGATGAACCTGGACAAAGTGCCCGCCGGAAAGTACAGGATTATATCATGGGCGGAAAGTAATGCCGGAAGCCGGACCAGTTTTTTTCACGGGCACATGAATAACCCTGCTACCCATGATTTCAGTGAAGGGGTTACTCTGGGGGTAACAACGATGGACGACTTATACCTGTTTCTACAAAGTGTGCCTGCGCCTTCCCTCCCCGAAGATATAGTACCGGAAGTGGATGAGATAGATGACTTGTGGTACGGAGCTGTCGGTACGAGACACCCGGAAAAGAGTACTTATGCCGTAGAAGAGGTAGTAGTGAAGAATGGTTCGGTTGCCGAACGGCATATAGAGTTGATCCGCAACACCAACATACTGAAAGTAACGGTAAGCGGAATGGAGAATATAATATCTGCTACAGGGAGTACCCCAGACAATACGCCAAGGCAATCGGAAGATAACCAACTCCGGTTATGGGCGGTTGCGTCCAATGAGAGATATAAATGTGACAATACGATTGGGGAGTTTGCCCGGTCTATCCGCTACACTCCTTTCCATATTGATACCGACGGACAAACTCTCCATGCCGATATCAAAGTATTGCGTCTGGACATGGAGCGTCCGGTACTTTTATACATAGAGACACCGGATGGGCGCAGGATTCCGTCCCAACCTATTGATATAGTCGACAAATTACGCCAGGCTCGCGACCCTGATACTGGTGAGTATGTTTATAACTCGCAAAGTGATTTCGACAGGATATATGAACATCCGATAGAAGTGCGCATCGGTGCCGATATGGAAATCCGGATTTTTATCGGAGAATGGGAGATCGTGAATGTGAAACCTGCGGAATAGAATATGAAAATGAGAAGTAACATTATATTAACAATGACTGCCATTGTGCTCCTGTTATCAGGATGCACAAAGGAGCTTGGAGTAACACCAACAGAAGTCGGCCAAGTAAAAGTACAAATACAAACGAGGGCTTTTGTTGGAAGTGAACAGGAAGATGTGAAGATAGAAAAGGTGCGATTTATGTTATTTCAGCAGCTGAATGGCGCACTATTAAACAACTACAGCACGGCTAACGGCACTCTGGATATAAAAAACGGTGGGAACTTTAATATTACTGTCGCTCCGGGACAGTATTCATTTGCAGTTATTATCAATGAAACGCCGGAACTGACGGAAAAACTGAATGCAGTATCAGTGAGGAGTAGCATAGATGAGATTAAATTTGACTGGCAGAATAGCAAGCTGACGGCTGAAAATATTCCGTTAGTCAACTTAGGGGAGATAAAGGTTACAACGGACCCGACTACGGGACAAGGGTTGGCACAAGTCTCATCAGCCTATAAAGAGAACGGTTCGAAAAACACGGATGGTTTTATAGGGGCATCTGCGACAGTTAGTATCGATATGCCCCGTTCACTCTCCCAGGTATCCCTGTTTTTGCGGAAAGGTGAAGCGGTAGCGGATGATGTGGTAATAAAGGATGTACAAGTAGTAAATATACCGCGTTACAGTTATTTAGCTGACCAACTGGATACGGAGAATACGAAACTAAATCTCTTTACTGGACCTGAAACTGCAATCTCGGTTACAGGTGGAGACAAGGAATACAAAAGTAAGAAGTATCACTCTTTTTCATCGGCTATTATTGCTGAAAAGTCTTTCTTTAAAAATGGTAGTGATGACGAAGCAAAAGCTACAGATCCGGAGTATGCCACCTATCTGTTTATCAATGCCACCTATGGAGGCGTACCTACAAGCTATAAAATATTACTCCGCGAAGGGGATGCGAACTTCAGGCTACTGCGCAACACCAATTATAATGTGTATGCCACCATTACACAAATAGGCAGCAAAGGCATCTACGCCGTTATCGAACCTGCCCGGATGTATAATATTACTGTAAACTGGAAGGCAGTGGAAGGATTGGTCATTGTAAGTGACCGGGAGGCGGACATCAATAAGAATGTCAATGTGTGGAGTGACTACACGGCTTATTCGGGCATACTCAAAGTATACAAAGGCGATGCCTACCACGATGCCCTGTTCAAATACGGCAGTCTGATAGCTGTCGAGAACGATGCCGCAATCACTACAGAGAAGGGATTCACTGCTCCGGCGGCCGCAGAAACGACCAACGATGTGATCTGGTATCCCGGAGGATACAATGTCATGAACATAACCGATTGGGATCATATTCCTTATATCGGCGATGGAGGCAGCATTGCGTCGGGAAACACCCCCGAACAGGTAGCACTCGGCAAAGGAGACCCTTGCCGCCTGGCAGCTTTAACGTCTCATCAGATAGGTGTGGAAGGAAAGACAGACAACCAGCAGTGGCACATGGCCACTCCTGCCGAGTATGCCATTTTGATGAAGGCAGCCAACGGGACAGGCAGCGGAAATGATAACGGATACTGCTCTTTCCATGAACTGCTGATACCCAATGTGAAGTACCGCAATGAAAACGGAGTGTTGCAAAACACACACAATTATCAAGGAAACTATTGGAGTACGGAGGACAATAAGGCATTTTCCTTTGACAGCCACGATTTGTCGAAGACGGCAGTCGGTGTCCACACTCCCGAGCGGGGATATGCAGTACGTTGCGTAAGGAACAGCATTCCGGCAGCCGATGTCACGGTTATTCCCCCAACGGTTGTCTACTATAGCGGCGCACCTGTCAATGGTACTGCTTTTTATGTAAGTTCGAATGTGCCCTATTGGAAACTGGAGCTTATAAAAGACGGAGAGCATAAAGGAAGCTCGACCGATTATGACGACTTCTCGTTCGAGCCGTTGTCAGGCAGTGGTGCAGTCCATCTGTTTGAAGGCTCATATTCCCAAAGTCCCAAGGCCTATATTGCACGCAGAGAATCAAGAACGGAAGACCGCACCTTCGGGGTAAAGTTCACCTCCATGCATTTCAATGGTGAGGAACAGACATTCTACTTCACCATAACACAAAAGAGATACAGCATTAAGGGTATACTAAGTATAGATAATATAGAGGAAAATGGCAATATTAAGACAGAGGGAGGCAAGTACGCCCTGCATATCAATCTGACTCCTGACGATGTGCCCATGCCTGTGGGGGCAGTTCTCAAAGTCAGTTATACTTACCTTGACGCTGTACGCGCAACAAGCCAAATCGTGCCCGTTACGGCTACCGACAAGTATGAATACGAGACGGAGATAGATATGCTTCCCAATGGAACGCCGGATGTGATCGGACTGAGATTCTCCATAATGATGGATGAAGGAACCGGATATAAAGAAATAGGATATGCCAACTATTATCAAAATAAGTAAATGTCAATGAAAAATAAGATAACATACCTGATTGCAGCAATAACGGTAATGGCTCTAAGCTCATGTGCCGAAGAGCAGTTGATCCCGCAACATCCTGATGGGGAGGAGGGAGAAAGTGTAAAGGTCGAACTGAACTTCAGAATACCGCCCGCTTCGATTCCCAATCAAGAACAATCCAGAGGTAGAACTGTGAATGCCGGTGAGAACACGACATTCTCCGTAGATTATTTTCAAGAGCCTTATTCTGCTGAAACACGTTCGGAGGCTTCGACAGCGTTATATAACCTGTGGCTGTTTCAGTTCAATGCGGACGGCACTGTTCACGGTTTGCCGCAGGTCGTATCGGACCAGACAACCATGGTAAACGATATGGCTTTATTGAGTGCCACGCTGCATGTGGGTACCGATCAGACCATCTACCTTGTAGCTTTGGGAAAAAAAGTGACAGCAACAGGTGGACTGGTAGAAGTGCGTACCATCGATGATCTGGAAGCCATGCAACTGGACTATGTCGATAACAGAAGCGGGCTTTACTATTCACGCATAACAAGTGAGGATGACATACCTTATGCCGGTGCCGTAAGAGGTGTGACCGTGAGAAAACTGAATGACAATGACGACAGTGGCGAGATTGTATACAACACCCCCGACGGCTTTGTCGGCGGTATCGAGATAAGGCGTCTCGTTGCACGTATCACACTAAAGCACAAGTTCGAACTTACAAACAACAAACTCGAAGGTATAAGATTGCTGAAAGTACCCGCCAAGCTGTTGATCAATCCTTCATCGGTCGGAACAGACGCCATTGAAGCAATTCCGATGGCAGACCTGGAAAGTGAGAATGCATTTAATGATGCGGACCAAGATGCCGATGGCTTTTTTACATCGCAATGGTACGTAGCACAAAATAAGCAAGGCACTGTGGCAAGCATCCTTACCGAGAAAGACAGATACCGTAAGGTAAACAGCGCAGGAACGAGTGCTACAGGATATGCACCCGAACCGGCTATGAATATCGAGGCATGGTCATATGCTAAAAGTAAGCATGAACTTTATACTGTTCATCAGATCTATGTAGGAAATAATAATACGGATAACTTTGATGTAGAGACAAACAGTTATTATAATATCCGTACCGTTATTAATTCCGATGACACAGGCGACGGACGTATCCGCTCTTATACATCCAAGCAGCAGGCTTATCTTTCATCGGCAAATGAATCCACACATGCGGGGGCAGGCGGAGAAACAGATGTATATTTCGATGCACACTATGGATGGCGGCCGGTAATTATAGATGCACAGGGACGTAAGGTCACGGTGGGTATATACCGGGATGAAGGATGTACACAACTGGTCGACATGAATAATCCGGCCGAAAACTGGCTCCAGCTTTCGGTATACCCCAATTACACGGAAGTGGTGCGGAATGGCGGGAAAGCCGCGCTTGCCAATGAGTTTGAAACAAATATTTTCTTACCTACCCGATTCAAGCTTTATTTGTACGCTGATGAATATATTACTAATGAGGACGGTTCGATAACACAATATAATCTTAGCAAAGATCAGATTTATGAAACAGCTATTAGTAACAGCAAAAAGACCACTCTTTTCCTAAAGGATCGAGCACTTTATGTAAAAATAATAACCGAGGAGATTGCAGCTGAAGGAATCCCTAAAAAGTTGGAAGCAAAATATGCCATAAAGCAAAAACAGGGATATTATACCGGATTATTCGGAGGAGAAATAGTAGATGGACAGTACTCTAAGGGGCTTATTGTTGACGGAGTTGATGAATACAGGATACGTTATGATGATCAGTATCCATCGGAAGGGTCCTCAATTAAATACAACTATCTATATTTTGCTTATTATGATGTTTTAACCGGCTATGTATGGAGTAAGGATGGCGTAGAAGAAAATTACAAAAGATTCGTCAATGGGAAGCAGGCAACATATGATCTGGCAACAAATCCCAATGACTACCAGGTCAACAAAAACTTGGAGGGTAAACTTTCGCCTATGAGAAAAGTCAACGGGCATATCGATTTATACCAATATAACTACTTTGAGAGTTTTCAAGCCAGATACTGCCATGATATGAATAGAGATAAAAATGGAAATGGCGTGATTGACTATTTCCCTGATGATCCTGAGAAAAATGAATTAGAGTGGTATTTGCCATCTACTTATCAGGCTTATGGAATTTTTGCTTCGGCTGGAACCATAACATACGGTAATATGGCTTTAGCCTTTGAAAGTAGCACCACCTCTTCTCCCGGTTACGGATTAGACTACGGGCCTGGTAGCAATTCAAGCAAAACCAGTTGGAAAGGGGTTCGTTGTGTGAGGGATATACCGGTTCCTAATGACAAGAAAGAAGGAACCAAAGCCACTACTTACACTACAGAGAGTGGCGATAGCTACGCCATGATAGACCTCACAAATTTGCCCAACGGAATCGCAGACAGGACTACTCCCAAAGGAAAAGAAGAGATATATGAAGAGCTTGATTTATACAGCTACTCTACAAAGGGTGAACTATACGACGAGGGAGCACCCCAAGCAGATGCTTCTAAACCATTAGGTAAAAAGGTTGTCCGCATGATAAAAAACCAATCAACGAATGTGATATCAAAACCTGCTTTAGCCGGTACCTTTTGTTCCAGAAAATTTATTGTATCACCTACCGATGTTTATAATGATGGAGATGTAAATAGTAATGCCAAAAGTGAAATACTCAAGGATGCCAACGATATTCCGCGAGCAAACAGTAACACGATGACCTGGGCAGAGGCAAACGGAAGGCTGAATACCGCAAACAGCCAAGGGATAAATGATGTGTCACAAGCAATGCTGACAGGATGTTATGCTTATAGGGGAAAAAACGGAACCGATGAACCGGGTAGCTGGCGGACACCCAATATCCAAGAGATGTCCATGATTTGGATATTTGCCCATGATTTGGTAAAATCTACAACGATAACCGGATTTAAGCTACCGGCTTTAGGTACAAGGGATCTGTATTATTATGATTCCGGATATTGGAGTTCCTCACAAGGACTCAACGTAGGAGAAGCAGCATGGGGAGGTTTTGACAAGAATTACAGCATTAGTTTAGAACGCCGTGGAGGTATGACTTCAAAGCACAAGCTTCGTTGCATCAAGGACATACCCTAAGTTATCGTAAATTATATGTATTTGCCATTCCGGCAGACTATGTAAAATGTATAGTGAATTAATAAGTTTGTCCTCGTTATAGTTAGCTGTAGCGGGGACAAATTTTATTTGCCCAGCTTTCATCATAAACCACTTATCATATATTCAGTGAGGGGCTATAGTCAGCTAATTATGCAAAACAGATTGACGATACGAACAAAATACAAAAAATGGAAGCAAATTATATATTTTTCGTACCTTTGTTACACATTCAGCAGAAAGCGTTCTCTGATTGTTGGTATAACATTAAATTAATCGTACCTTATGGAATTTATATACCTTTTCTAAAGTAGGAAGGGCAAGTGTTTTTAATTCTATAAATTTTAATATGTGTATGAATAACCTGACAGAAAAATTAAAGTTTGAATTAACTGACCGGTTTATAAACTTCACAACCGGAGAGATAAATGCGGGATATACACCCTTCACTCTTTCGGAATGCAAGAACATAGTTAAGGATTTATCCTATGAAGAGGCCAAGAGCCTTTTCCCTTCTTTTAAAGACTTCTTAATAGATGTGGAAACAGAAATAGAAGGAAGCGCCGAGCGCAGAATCAGACTGGACGGCTTGACTGAGCATCTAACTAAAATATTTGTCGGACCCTCTTTTGACATTGCAATACAAGTTGCTTGTGACGATGTTGACGAGTTTTCTGCCGTAAAGATGTCTGAAACGACTTATGATGTTTCAATTCCACATCGGGACTACGACGAGGAACTGGGATATGTACAGAGAAAAGTCAACATAGGCACTATTTCCCAGGAAGAACTGATAGAACATTTGAGTAACTCACTTTCATTCCCTTATTTCGATATATATTTTTCCAACGACAGGATAAAAGAAGACATAATAGAGGCTGTAAAAACAGCTTTAAAAAATGATAGATACTCACATTCAAGAGATTTTGAACTCTACTCTGATATTCTGACGAAGAAATATTCGGAGCGGGCAACGGAAATCTCAACATTAATGACTGAATACAAGCAAAAACGGTACTTGTCATTGATGGCTGTTGCAGGTTTTAAGAAGTTGTGGGATATGTATATTTAAAATTCAATACAATGAAGGAAGTAACAATGATATCACAAGCATTTGTAAGAGAAGCGAACGAACAGGGGGTTAAAAATCCGGAGGCATTCGCCAGACATCTAAAGTGCCATTTTATTGCAGTGGGCACTATATCTGCAGCAATGAAAGAAACAACACAAGTTTCTTTCAATTTTGATATGAGCACGGGAGAGTTTGAGTTGATAGATCCGTTCGGACTGACGGGGATAACAAAGAAAACATTTACTATAAATTACAAAGAGGACTGAATGAGAAGTTGCACAGGCATTTTGACAATAAAAATAGAGGGTATGCCATACCCTCTATTTTATAAATAATGTTTATCAGCCTTTCCTTAATAAAGATACTACTTCTCAAAGGGTACATATTCCATATTCTAAAGCGTCAGTTTTCCAAGAGTGGATAATATGTACCCCAAATGTTTTTTAATGCACTAAAATTCTTAGAAATTTTAATATTTACGACCAAATGTTCTGAAATATAGACTAAAAGAGAACTCATGTTTAGTGTATTATCGCTAACTTTGCCAAAGAGTTAAAATAGGATAAGGTATGAAGAATGTAGAAAAGCAATTTGACGCCGTAGCTAATGACTACGACAAGCAAAGACAGTCGTTAATTCCGTGTTTCAATGATTTTTATGGAGTAGCAATTGAGAATCTGGTATTGGAAAATGAAGAACCTGTATTGATGGACATTGGTGCGGGTACAGGCCTGTTCTCTGAAATGGTTCTGCAAAAATATCCTTTGGCGCATATCGAGTTAATAGATATTTCAAACGAAATGTTGCAAATGGCAAAGCAGCGTTTGGTAGCTTATCCCAATGTAAGGACTACCAAGATTAATATAAATGACGTACATCTCGCTAATAACCAGTATGATGCTGTTATATCGTCATTGGCCATACATCATTTGACGGATGAAGAAAAGAAAAACATATATCAGAAGATTTATCACGGACTGAAGAGTGGCGGGATATTCCTCCATGCAGAACAAGTTCTTGCTGCCAATGGACATCTGACCGAAGTATATCATAATACTTGGGTGGATAAGATCACAAAATCAGGTCTGTCTGATGAAGTGATAAAACAGGCCTTAGAAAGAGTTAAGCTCGACAAGAGAACGGCTTTAGATACCCAATTAGGTTGGTTAACAGAAATTGGTTTCAGGAACGTGGATTGTCTGTACAAATATTATGATTTTGTGGTGATGAAAGCTGAAAAGCAACCAGTTGCATGAATTACCTTGCTTCACTCTTTTGGGAGAGGAAGCAAGGTAATCATATCTTCGTTACTTTCCAGCAGATAGTATGCAATGAATACTAAAGGCTCATGGTCAGATGCATTGTCAAAGTGCAGTATGGGTTGGTTCTTTGGTTCGTAAAATGCCTGACCTGCATAAAGAATTTTAGGTAAAGAACCTTCTTCTTGAAAAAGCAATTTACCCGAAACTATATGACCAATAACAGGGCAGGGATGCAAATGATACTCCGCTTTTTCCGCTGGAGGAATAACAATCTGCTTAATTTCTACATTTGATATACAATGAATTTCACTCAAATGAACCGTCAGAAGATCGGTTCTTGTAACACTTTTATTCTCCATACTAATATTGTTTACCTTGGAAATGAGACAATGTAATATCTTATAAAAATCTCTCCAACAAACTCGTATGCAACGGCTTTGAAGTAAGGGTGATGTTATATATTTTTAATGTATTTAGCCGGATTTCCACCCACAAGTGTATGCGAAGCAACATCTTTTGTCACCACGGCTCCGGCTGCTACAACTGCACCCTCACCGATAGTGACACCTGGGCATAACACTACTTTTGCACCTATCCATGCTCTTTCCTTGATGACTACCGGCTTATTTTTTAATATAGCCAAATCCTTGAAATCATGGTTAGAGGTAAGTATCGTAACTTGAGGACCGATCAATACATCATTCTCTATTGTAATGCTTCCAGCGGCCATCACATCCAATCCTTCGTTGATAAACACCCGTTCACCTATTGATACGCAATGTCCTCGGTCTATCTGTATGGGTGTGGAAATCTTGGAGGATTCAGGCATCCTGCCTTCAAACAATTCGTCAATCAAAACTTGCACTTTGTCGTTGAATGGTGGCAGTGAATTTATTTTCTGACAAAGCGTACGACTTCTCATTGTTTCCGGCCATAACACCTCTTTGAATTCCTTTGATTCTCGGGTATTGATTGGCTCTCCGTTTTTTAATCTTTCGTATATATCCATGACATTTTTGTTATATCTGGTTACAAATTTAGCTTAAACAGATGATCAAAAAAAACTCCGGATGACTTTATTTTATGAATTATGAGTAGAGTTGACGATTGTTTTATTATTCCTGTTTTTTCTTCTCAAAACATCTTTAATTTACTCATTTTTCTACCATTCTATAAATAACTTGATATATCGGAAGTTCTACTGAAAGGTAAGCTAAGCAGAACTTCCGGTTTAAAGATCATTACTTGTTTACATGGCTGAAACTGTCTTCATTGTATCGGTCGCCAATATTGGGATATCGCTTTAAAAGGTCTTCTATCAGTTTTATATCTCCAGTTGATAAATCAACATCTGCAGCTTTGGCATTCTCTTCCAGATACTTGATTCGTTTTGTTCCGGGAATAGGGATGATATTGCCACTTTGTGCCAATATCCAGGCTAAAGCAAGTTGGGCCGGAGTTATATTCTTGCTTTCTGCGATTTCCGCAAAGCCGGCTGACAACTTCTGATTATTCTCCAGATGCTCCCCATTATAACGTGGCAAGAAGCGCCGGAAATCTTTCTCTCCCAAACTGCTTACATTGAGTTTATTGGTTATCAATCCTCTGCCTAATGGACAATACGGAACCAATGTAACCCCTAACTCCTTGGTTAAAGGCAGAATTGCTTTTTCCACGTCACGGGTCAATAATGAGTATTCACTTTCCACGGCAAAGATAGGATGAACAGCACAAGCTTTCTTTAGTGATTCGGCTGAACATTCGCTCAATCCCAGATAACGGACCTTGCCTTCTTTCACCAGCTCTGCCATCGCCCCGACGGTCTCCTCGATAGGAATAGAAGGATCTACCCGGTGGGCATAATATAAATCAATCGTCTCAATCTTCAATCGTCTGAGGCTTTTCTCCACTGCCTGCCTGATATATGCAGGTGAACCGTCTATATAACTTTTGTCTCCTCTGAACACACTGCCTTTCTCATCACACAATCGGAAACCAAATTTAGTCGCAATAAAAATCTGATTTCTTTTTTCACACAGCAATTTTGAAAGTAGCTCTTCATTAGCTCCGTTACCATATACGTCAGCTGTGTCCCAGAAGTTAATACCGAGTTCCAAAGCGCGATGCAATGTTGCCATACTTTCTTTTTCGTCAGCTGCGCCATACGCATCACTCATTCCCATACAACCCAATCCTATTGCGGATAGTTGCACATCTGTTTTACCTAATTTTCTATACTTCATACTTTTGATATTTAAGTCGATGCAAAGTTAGGTGTTAGTAACAGAGACGGGTTAGTACAATTCAAAGCATCATTGGTACAATTCAAATACTTGTTTGTTCACGTATTTCAGACGGTGTATTACCTGTATGTTTACGGTAAAACTTACCGAAATAAGAAACGGAGTCAAAACCCAGGCCGAATGCTATTTCAGAGATGGAAAGTTTACTGTGTTGCAAACTTTGGGTGGCTTCTTTCATTACCCTTTCAGCAATAAGTTCAGATGTCGTTTTTCCGGTAGTCTCTTTAATAACTCTATTCAGATGGTTTACGTGTATGGACAACCGGTCCGCATAATCGGCGGGAGTACGCAATATCAGTACTGCACGGGGGTAATCCACCGGAAATTGCCTCTCCAATAGTTCCAGAAACAGTTCTGCAATGCGTTGTGAAGCATTCGGATGCGATTCATAATGATTTGCGTCCTGCACTTTCATGGCTGTATGTATTAACAGGTGAAGGTAACAACGGAGCATGTCGGATTTATTAATATAATCCGATTCGATTTCCTTTTGCATCTGCATATATATATCCTGAACTTCGGCAACTTTAGAATCATCTATAAAAAACACCTTGTCTCCTGTAATCTTAAACAGGGGCGTATTGGCTAAAGAACCGCTTTTTTCTTCAGGTTGAACAAACTGCTCATTAAAGATACAGCATGTTCCTTTTTGTTCCTTGCTTATTGATTCCCAGGCATAAGGGACTAAAGGATTGGAAAAAAGCAATGCAGGGCGGTCTATACGTATCCACTTATCTGCATAATATAACTTTCCCTCACCGATAATCAACGTGACTTTATAAAAATCCCGATAACTGAATTGAACGTTTCCAAAATTACACTGCCGGGAAAAGATGTTAATATAAGGTTTCTCTTTGGAATAAATTCCATCCGGTAGAAAACCACAATCTTGCATCCGTTTATAGAATTGAGAAATACTTTCGGACATAGTCTTGCTTTTAGTTATATGTAAGTGAAAATTCCCTTCAAAGCTTCATAGCTATATTTGGTCGGTTCGAATTCTATTATCTGATAGGTCGCTATTTCATGAATATAAAACGGGTCTTGTGATATGATACCTTCAATTTCTTTCTTGCAGTCGGCCTTGCATAGAATAATGCCACCAGTTCGTGGTACTTGTCTTCCGGATACTATAAAATTATCTGAATGGCAGAATTTCTCTAAATACCGTTTGTGCGCTTCTAAATGTTGATCTACTTCATTTAGTGACTTCTGATAGGTTAGGATAATTATAAACATAGCTATTAATTTTAGTTGATACTGCTTGTTCTTTTTGTCACTTTTGTCTATTCTTTTGCAAAAATACTACTTTATTTCACGCTTTAGCTATAATAGGTTGGTGTTTTGTAATTGCAAGCGTAATAATAGATGCAATTTAACACTTGCATGTTTCCTGAGTAATATCGGGATGATTTAACGGTTTAGGCAAAATCACCCCGAAAAGTATATTCTATGGCTGTAATCCAATTACATGTTATTTGTACTTTGCCTTTTCACCATATGAGAGAACATTCCATTTCGTTTATTTAGTTCTTCGGGTGTTCCGGCTTCTGCTACTGTACCGTTTGCCAGTACTACAATCTTATTGGCATTGGCAATCGTACGCATACGGTGGGCAATGATAAGCACTGTCTTGTTTTTGACCAGTTCGGAAATGCCTGCCTGAATCTTCGTTTCATTCTCCACATCAAGCGAAGCGGTAGCTTCGTCCAGTAGCACAATCGGCGCATCCTTCAGCAAAGCACGGGCTATTGATACACGCTGACGCTCACCGCCTGAAAGTGTTTCGCCGTTCTCGCCGATGATGGTGTGGTAACTGTCAGGCAACCTGCTTACAAAATCGTCACAACAAGCCAGTTTTGCTACCCGCATCACCTCCTCGTCTGAGGCATCCCGTCGTCCGATACGGATGTTGTCCATGATGGAAGCGTTGAACAAAGTTACATCCTGAAAGACAATAGAGAAATGTTTGAGAAGGGTTTCCGGATCAATCTGGCTGATATCCGTGTTGCCCAATAAAACTCGTCCTTTTCCGATGTCCCAGAAACGGGCAGCAAGCTTCGCGGTGGTACTTTTACCTCCCCCTGAAGGACCTACTAACGCGGTGATTTCACCTTGACGGGCAGTAAAGGAAACATCTCGTAATATCTGTTTGTCTTCTTCATAGGAAAAACCGACATGCTCAAAGGTGATATCGTACCCATTGGGGATGAAGTCTGTTCTGCCTCCTTGTACCGGCATGGCTTCCATTTCCTTCATCCGGTTAATGCGTACATCGAGGAAGGTCAGAGCGGCCAGATTGTTGAGCACTTCGTTGATTGGCGAGTAAATACGTGAGGCTACAACCATAAATATCAGGTAAGTGAACAAATCTACCTTGCCGGAAGCCAGCAAAGCGGCACCTGCAATAATGACACTTGCCAACCCCAGTTTCAGGATACTTTGCGCCCCCTGTACACAGATACCGGATACCAGCTCATTCCGTGTCATTGTCTTCTCGTACCTATTAATTTTCTCATCCAGTTTGGATAGATAATCTTGTTCACGATTATAAGACTTTATCTCCTGGATGGTATCCAGCCCTTCCTGGATATGTTCAGTGACAGCACGTTTGTTCAGGTAATTCTCCCGGCTGCCGCGGCTCATCTTTTTCAGGGAGAAAAGCAGGATAGCCAAAGCAATCGGGACTACCCAGAATAATGCCAGAGTCATCTGCCAGTTATAGAATGCCATACCGGCAGTAATAACAATAATGCTGATAATGGAAGCAAACAACTGGGGAACTGCATGCGAGAAAGTATGCTCCAAGTCAGTGCAGTCGTCCATGATCGTTGCGGTCAGATCGGACAGGTTCTTCTCACCAAAAAAAGCCAGAGGAAGTTTTCGCAACTTTTCTGCTAATGAGATGCGGCGGTTGGCGCTCTCTTCGTAAACACTGATATACGTGCTGCGGTATTGGAAAACAGCGATTACATACATCACTACCATAAAGGCAAGTCCGAGCAAGCTATAGTATGCAGCACCGTGAATGGCAGAAGCCGTTGGTGTAAACACCGGGCGAAGCCAGTCTTCCAGAAAGAAAAAGACATAGGCGGCAGGCATCATCAATGAAATATCACGCAACACTGTCCAGCATACTCCTTTACATAAATCCTTTGCGCCTTTGTCTGATAGAACGAAACGCGCTTTAATCCGGTTAATCATGACAAACCTCCTTTCCGATAGTCCAGCAAACAGATTGCTGGTATTCATTCCACATCTTGTTATAAATCCCTTGTTTCTCCAGCAGTTCGATATGTGTGCCCCGTTCAACCACTTTTCCCTGGTCAAGAACGAGAATCTTGTCCGCATCGGCAATGCTCGTCAGGCGGTGGGCAATCATCAGTACGGTTTTACCACGGGTGAGCTCTGCCAGAGCGTGCTGTATCAAATGTTCGTTCTCCGGATCGGCGAAGGCGGTTGCCTCGTCCAGCACTACTATAGGTGCATTCTTCAGCATGGCGCGTGCCAGCACGATACGCTGCTGTTCGCCATCGGAGAGATAAGTTCCTTCGGTTCCGATACGGGTATTCAACCCTCCCGGCAAACGGTCGATAATCTCGCGGCACTGTGCCATGTCCACAGCACGGTTCACTTCGTCCAGGCTCGCATCGGGATTACCATAGGTGATATTTTCCAGTAATGTTGTTTTAAACAGGCGGGGATTCTGGAAAACAAAAGATACATTGCGCATCAGGTCCGCAGGGGCAATATCCTTCACATTTACGCCACCTATCAGCACAGCACCTCCGGTCACTTCCCAGAAACGGGGCACAAGACGGGCAATGGTTGTTTTTCCGCCACCGGAAGTTCCCACAAGTGCCGTCCGTTTACCTTGTGGAATACAGAAACAGACATTATCAACCGCCTTTTGCGTTGCTCCGGGATAGCTGAAAGATACATTTCGGAATCTAATATCAAACCGATACAACGGTTCAGGGTCAGAGCTTTCCGAAAATCGCTCATAATTAGTCAGTTCCTCCAAACGGGTAATTGCTTCACGTGCCTGTCCTAATGCCTCATTGAGATTCATGCACTTCATGATACTCTGTGCAAAAACGGGAGTAATCAGGACAAACAGGAAAAAGTTGACAAGTACAGAAGATACAGAGCCTCCGGTAGTGAGCAGGATGGCAAGCGGGGCAAGGAAGAACACAAAGCTGTTGAGAATGACAGTATAACACGATACCGGTTTTTCCCAGAGATTGGTGTAATCTGATGCCATCTTTTTATAATTCATAATGCTTTGGTAGAAATTCTTGAACGAAAAGATCGTTTGCTGGAATACCTTTACCACCGGAATCCCCCGTACATATTCCACCGCTTCGGTGTTCATGTCTTCAAGCAGCGTCATATACGAATGCATGAATTTTTGTCCTTTGGTATTCATGGAATAAACCATAATACCTACAGCAATAGCAACGGGGACGATACACGCCAGCCCGAGCCGCCAGTCTATGATAAGAATCAGGATAATGGCTGCAACGGGTACAATGAATGTTCCCGCCAGGTCCGGCAGTTGATGTGCAAGGAAGCCGTGTGTAATACCGGCATTATCATCTATGATTTTGCGGATGCGGCCACCGGTGTTGAGGTCAAAGAAGCCAAGCGGCATTTGGGTAATCCTGTGCATCGCTTCCTTGCGCAGATTTGCTTCCACGCGGAAAGCTGTCAGGTGTGAGCACATCAATGCGGCAAGGTAGATAAGGACACCGCCAACCGCAAGACCCGCCGCCCAAATGGCATAAGTGATGATATGCCCTGAAGTGGCTATGTCGGCAGTAGTAATATAGGCAACAGGACCATCTGTACCGGCAGTGGAAATGATGCCCGGCTCCAACAGTTCCCGGACAATCAGCCAGATCAGGATGAAGGGTAACAGCCCTGCCAGTTCACTGAGAACAGACAAGACCATCGCTATGGGCAGAAGCGCTTTCCGGCTGCCCATATAATACTGAAATTTTCTAAGTGTATTCATATTGGTTTAATTATTGGATATACATTATTAAATCCGTCAAATTCAAAAACTGTATTTCAGTTTCAGCCAGACTTCGGAATTTTTGTCATACATGGCAAACATCCCGGCATCAGCATGAAACAGGTCGTAACCGACAAGGGTATGAATCTGGTCGGTAAGAGCATAATCCGCACTTAAACGGTTATAAATACTGCCGTTGGAAACATCCACGTAAGCAAAGGTAGATAGGTTCAACGTATTATGGAGTAAATCTTTGGAGAGACGCAGCGTAGCCATACCCGAATTGCGGTAAGCGGAAATCTCCGGCTTGCATCCGCTGATGTATTTATGTGAATACTGTACGCCTACATTCCAGTCATTCCCCGGATACCAGTCTATCCCTCCAAGCACGTTCAGGGAGTTGGCCGTTATTACTCCTGCATTGACTGCCGGTTCCTGGGCTTCACCAAGATATTCCGCCACTTCCGCCCGCAATACAAACTTGCCTAACGGTATGGACAAGTCAGCCCCCAGCATAGTCATGTGGCGGTATTCTCCTTCACATGCGAGCGATGTGCCGTCATCCGCCATGATTTTCTGGAAGACGGGCATTTTGTTCCAGGTACGCAACGCATAGAAAGAAAAGTCCACACCACTCAGATAGAATCCGACACGCCCTCCGAACTCGATGTTTTTGAATTTTTTATCCGGTGTTTTCCCTACCGACAGCGTATAAGGGACGGTCACACCGGGCAGGGCTACTGACCAGGGATTTTCCGGGTCGGTCGGTAGTTCAAAAAATGAACTGACAGGAATAAGGATAGCTTCGGCACTCCACTTGTTGCGTACATAGCGCAGACGCACCGCATTGACCGGAATCCGGATATCGTCATAATCCTGCGCCAGGTATTCCGTGAAATCCATTGGAGAAATAATATCTGTCAGACGCATGGCATCCGCCACTCCCCAGGTGATAATTTGCCGTCCGGCACGTATATCCCATACATTTTTGGAGTAATAGAGGTACGCTTCACGCAGGAACAATCCCGTTTGGTCTTTCAGTATTCCGTTGTAGACAGCATTCATGGAGACAAACATTCCGGCATTTCCTTTTTCCAGCGTCAACTCTCCGCGAATCCGGGTACGTGAAGACATCCAATCGTTGGGGCTTTCAGTGCGCAGTGCATGATAGGTGTCGATAAACCCTTTCACACGGGCTTGCAGCCGCTCATCTTCCCCTTGTGCGGAAACAAGGGAGAAGGCGAAACAACATAGCAAAACGGATAGTAAAATCTTTCTCTTCATACTACAATCCTTTCTCCAGTTTGGCCACCGTAAAGAGGTTGGCATCAATTTTCATATCATACTGTGGATTGCTGACTTCTATCACTGTCTTATGCCCGGTCTGTACATTCGACATTTCCATGTAATGTTTGGTCCAGAATCCCTGCACCCTGGTTATATCCGAAACGATCAGCACCCGGTGCAGGGTGTTGAGCTTGTCGAAATATTCAGTACGGACCCCCGTCAGACAATCTTGCTGCACCCACGTGACTTTACGTGAGTAAATTTCCCGTTTATCCACAGGCAGGGATTCTACCACCCAGCATTTATGCCCTTCACGCATTTCCTCACGCAGCAGTTTGTGGGTGTCCTCGTCCACATTGCGGCTGCCCATGTCATCGTATGTAAAGTCCGTTCCCATAAAATAGTCCGTTTTGGAAGAGGAACCGCTGATACGTCGTGTTTTCTTCATGGCAGGCAGGTAGAGCCATTTGTCATCTTCCTTGCCGACAGCATCGTAGTCCCATGTCAGGAATCCTGTACCCTTTACATCTCCAGGATAGGTGAAGTACATGATTTTCTTTTCGTCCTTGCCTACGTCCATTGACCAGGATTCAAGCCTACGTTCACGTTTACTACCATTCTTTTTCAGTAGTGTAAGCTTCATTTCTGCATAACGGGTATCTCCGTCAGGACGGTCTTTCACACGTTGCATAATTTCCCGGCCCGTAATGTTTTGTGCTTCTGCACAGCAGAAGAGGGACATCATTCCCAATAATAAAATCATTCTTGTTTTCATCGTTCTTATTTTTAATTGTTAGACTTTTCTTTTCCAAACACATGGCAGCACTTTACCAATACCGGCGTGATGAACAGGTCAGCAAACAGGGCGGACATAATGCCTATAATAGCCAGCAGTCCGAAATTGTAGAATTGCAGGCAGCTCGAATCCATAAATCCGGCAAAGACGGCTGAAGTAATGATAGAGGTGGTGACAATGGCTACGCCCACAATGCGGAATGTTCGCCGGATAGCCATGTGATAACAACCCGTACGGTCAAATTCAAGCTTGGAGTGATTAATAAAATGAATCGTATCATCCACAGCCATACCCAGCATCATTGGGATAATAGTTGCTGTCATCATGTCAAGCGGTATACCTGCCCATCCCATATAGCCACCGACAAATATGGCCGGAGCGATGTTCGGTATCAATCCTATCAGTCCGATACGGACACTGCCGAATACGATCATCAGGATGACTCCGATAATCAGTACGGAAATAAGGAATGATTGTACCTGTCCGCGTACAAGATATTGCATCATAGTGGTAAACTGCGGAAGATTGCCAACAGCTGTAACTTTGGCGTCAGGAAACAGCTCTGATGCCTTTTGCTGAATGTCTGCCAGTTCTCTTTCCGCTTCTGCCGAGTTATAATCATCCATTTCCACCATTAACCGGAGACGCTGGTAGTCGTAATCCATCCAGTATTCCGCTTCGCTTCCTCCTGCATTTTCGTAAAGCAGGAGCATCTGCGCCACTTCTTCTTCGCTATCGGGGATACGGTAATGTTTTTCGTCGTTACTGTTGAGTGTCTGATTGAGGTCTTTCAGAATGTCAAGTATGGAAGTAGTGCGCTTGGTAAGCGAATAATTCTCGGCAAGGTGCGCCATCTCATCCAGTTTCTTTAAGTTTTCCGGTGTCTTAGCCATGCCTTCACGGGGGAAATCAATCATGATGTCATAGGAATACAGCGAACCCAGTTCCGAATGGCTTACATTAAGCAGCTTATCGACATAAGGAACCTTCTTTCCCATAGTACGTTCCATATCGAAAGCCGGTTCAACACGGAACACGCCTATGCCAAAGACGATACATAACACGGTGGCAACAATGGTAATTCCAACAGAGTGTTTCAGATCGAACTCGCCAATACGTACCATCATTCGCGACCAGCGGGTGTCACTTTCTTCTGTAAAACCTTCTTTCGGTCTTTTGTTCCTACCGAATGACAAAAGTACCGGAGTGACAATCAACGTAGTAAGCAATACGAATAATACGCACATCGAAGTATTGATGCCGATATAGGCAACGGGGCGTATGGCAACGGCAAGGAAGGAAAGCAGCGATACAATCGTAGTCAATCCGCAGAAGAGAATCGGCCATCCTGTTTCCGAGATAGTTTCTATAATAGCTTTTCGCCGTTCGCCATGCACCATCATCCGCTTATGAAAATAAGTGAACAGGTGAATGTTATAAGCAATGGAAACGGCAAAAGCCAGTATAACGGGGATAATGGACGTAGCGGAATCAACGTATAGCCCGAATTCTCCTGCAATGCCGAAAGTGATCAGTAACCCGCTGGCAGTGGAAATAAAGGGGGCTATGGCACCTCTCACAGAGCGGGTCATCAGGAACATGACTACAACACATATGACCATGGCAAACATGGCCAGATGTCCCATTTCCGAACCGATGAACTTTACTTTCTGTTGGCTGATGAAAGGCATACCTGTCGCTTCCGGATGCAGTGAAGCATATTGCGGCTTGGAAATAATCTTTTCGACTTCGGCTCCGGTCTGAATATCAGGTGAGACAGTCGTCGTCTTTTTCCATACCGAATCAACAGGGAACGGACGTAATTTGATGACAATCCAGGATAGCTTTCCGTCTTTTGATATCAGCTTGCGTGCCACGTTCGGTTTACTGTAAGCCTTTATCCGTATGCTGTCCAATCCTGCTGCGCCAGTTGGAACTTCCTCCGGTACAATCTGCTGAATAGACATTCCTTCTTCGTTTCCCACCATGAACTCGATGTCTGTGAGCGAAGTGATTTTATCCACATAGGATAGGCTGTCGAGCAGTTCGTTTGACAGGGCACGGAGTGTTTCGAGCGATTCCTTCCGGAAGTGATCGTCGCATTGTGTCAGTATTCCTACAAAATAGTCATTCCCGAAATGTGCTTTGAACTCGTTAGTTTTGATTAGCATCGGGTCCCCTTCAATAAAATAATCATCAAAGGAAGTCTGGACCACCATTTTTTTCACTCCGTAAACGGATAGCCCGATGATAACCGCAAACAGCAGCAGTGCCAGCCAGCGGATTTTCAGCAGATGGCCTGCCAGTCTGCCGAATCTCTCATTAATCTTCTCAATTTTCATGTTTCTTTATATTTGTTAAATTAGTAAATGTGTTTCTGTTTCTTCAAAAAAGAACAATGTTCAGAATCGTTCTAAAAAAAAGAGAGAGCTTACATACTCGTAAGCTCTCTCCAACCTGCCAATTCAAAGGTTACATATTCCGTTATTATCTTTTCCAGCTCTTCAGGCGTGGGATGATGTATGATGCACTCTTCCAGCAGTGTGAACATCCATACTGTGTGCAGGTGAATGGTGAAGTCGGAAATATCCGGATGATGTCCATTATGCATTTTTTTCATACACTGCATATGTTCCTTTACAAGTTCAGTAGAACGGTTGGTAAACTGTTCTCTGAACTTTTCAAGTGAAGAGCCTTGTGCACGGAAGAATAGAATCGTCATTAACCGGCGGTGCTTATGGATCATATCCATATATTCTTCAGTTGTCCGTTGCAGGTAATCGGGTGACCACATATCATTGATATCCTGCCGGCCGTCGCCATGGTGTTTTTGTAAAATAACCTCAAAAGCTTGCGTCACCGGTTTTACTATTTCGCAGAATATTTCATCCTTGTTTTCGAAATAGTTATAGATATTGCTCAAACCTACACATGAAATGTCGGAGATTTCCCGCATCGATGTTTTGGAGAAGCCTTTCTGTCTGAAAAGGCATTCCGCTGTCTGAAGCAACTTTTTCCGTATGTTATCTTTTGCTTTCTGCATGTCAGTAACAGTGTTTGTTTTATCGGTTGCGAAGTAACGGCATCTATCGGTGCTGTACAATACCTAAAAATGAAGATTCTATACTGGGACTACCTGAATAAAAGTACGGGCAACAGTTCTATCAAAATATAATTCACTCAAAGACTTTGAAGGCAAACGGATAACCTGTCGTATGGATAACGGGCGTCCCACTGGCTGTTCCGGTTGCGGAATCATACAGATAGAAACCGTTGCCTGTATCCGTTGCCAGCCCGAACAATACATTCTTGCCATATTTGCCTACAGCTGTAGCGTATATGTTTCCCCTGGGAATTTCCAGCTTCTTTACTGTCTTGTTACGGATATCAATTTCCAGTGAAACGACAATCCGGTCTGCCGAATAGTCAGGAGTCGGACCATAGTATCCCATTGCACTGGCCGTAGTGTAAAGTTTGCCATTACCGACATATACCATGTCACGCAGGCAATCCAGAGGATGATCAATACCGGCAAACTGCTGACCGGTTACACAAAATTCATAACTCTGGTCAAACTCTGTTTCGCCTGCCTTAATACGGAGCAGTCCGCCTTTGTGTCCCAGATAACCGAGTCCTGCCATACAGTTAATATAGATGTCCTTGTTCTCATCCATAAAGATGGAATTGGCATCGCCCATGATGTTTGTAGGCATGGAATATCCACGGCTGTCGGTAATCATTTTCAGTACTTTGTCCGTGTTGGTGTCAATAATAGCCACGTCTGATTTAGCACGGTTCTTGTCCGGAGTCATGCCACCACCCACAATCTGGTTCAGTCCTACATAGAGCAGCCCGTCGCGGATAATCATCATAGCCGGATCAGGATTGCCGTCACCGATGCCATAAGATGACAAGTCGATTCTTTTTATTTCCGTCATCTTCATATGGTTTAAAACAAGGATTTGTCCCAGTCCGCGCATGGCAACATAAGCTTTTTCTCCCTGAGTGACCAAAGAAATAGCTCCTGAACCTGCTGCGCATGTGTAGGAGCCCTGCAATAATAACTGTCCGTTGGAACGGGTATACTTTTTGAGCACATCCGTTTCAGTTGTCAGACCGGGAAGGTCGAATACATCATTACCCATTACGACGGGTGGCGTAGCAAAAGCCGTAGGAATTGCGTGCTTGTTATCATAGGTTGCAGGTTCGATACCATTTATGAGCTGCGTGTAAACGCTGCCGGTCATACCTGAAGTATTGGGGATGCGTGTGGAGAGCAGGATTTTGCCGTCACCGCCTGTCGGGGTGTCCTTGCTGTCATCGTCACTGCATGCTGTGGCTGCCACTACAAGCAGGCCAAGGGATAAAAGATAAAGTTTACTTTTCATATTGTTTTAATTTAAAATGATTATTTCCAGATATACCGCAGTTTTACAGAAAAGTTACGCCCGGGAAGCGGGCGGTTGAACTCTGAAAAGACCTGTTCACCCGTGATGTTGTTCATTTGAAACTTGATAAAGACCGTCCGGTTGCAAAAGCTGTGTTCCACTCCTGCATTAAGAGTCGTGGCTTGCGGAATCCGGCGTTCCTGATAGATACTTTGCTCAAAGTCGTAGAAGTACTCATCTACGTATGAGCAGTCGGCAAACAGCCGTGTGTTCTGTCCTTTTCCTCCGAAGAAGTTCTCACGGTGAAGCTCGATGCCGGCATTGGCAAAGAAGTAAGGGATATTGGGGACCCGATCACCTTTTGTCGGGTTTTCTACCGTAGATCCTGGCTGGTATTTGCGGGTGTCGCGCAAGTCCTGATAGGTGATGTTTCCCCAGAGATACAGCCACCGTGCAGTATCCCATTTCACTTCCAGTTCGGCTCCCAGAGTGCGCATCTTGCCAAAGTTCTCAAATTTGGACTGCAAGGTTCCTCCGGTAAGACGGATCATATCTTTCAGGTACATTGCGAAAGCATTTACCTCCAGTTGGAAACGGTTGTTACTTTTATTGTTATCATACATAAGACCGAGGTTAAAACTCGTGTTATGCTCCGGATTCAGATTTCCGGCAGGCTCTATCAGGAAGCCGTCACCTATCAGCTCCTGTTCGGACGGGAGACGCACATCGTATGCTACCGATGCCTTTACCAGAAATTCAGGGGTGAAACGGTAACGTACCGCTTCACTGAAGCCGAAATCGCTTTTCTTGTTCCGGATAAGTTCGGGAGTATTACCGTTTACACCGAGGTTGGGAATCAGCCGGGTTTGCATATTATAATAGTAGAAACGTCCTGTCAGCATATTGGTAAACTTCCCGTTAGGAGTACTGAATTCATAGGAAAGTCCGGCTACCCAGTTATGTATCTTGCTGTTGAATGCCGTCTGATAGCCCACAATTTTGCTTCGTAGTGTATCTTCCGGAATACCACGCGCAAAACGGTATTGTGAACTCAGGTTCACGCTATGCTGTGTATTGATAACATATTCAAAGTTGGTACGTTGGAAGACGGTAATCGTCTTGTTATTCGAATTATATCCGTTAATTTCGCCACCATAAGCACTAACGGGGGCATAAGGTGTTCCATCCCAGTCGTAACGTGTCTTTGCCGTATCCCGGAACTGGTAGACGGAATAAGTCAAAGCGTTGTTCATGTCCAGGCGAAGCCCTTCCAGTAAGAAGTCCTGCTTATTGATATGGTTATTGAAGACACCGATTTTACTGTGGCTTTCCGCTTCCTGAATGTTATATTCGATGCCTTGTATCTCCTTTTTGGAAGTGATGAAGATACCTTCAAACTCCACCTCGTCGAACCACCAGCGGGTGGAAACAAATGTTCCGCCAATGGTTAGTTTCTCGTATCCGTCATGATCACGGTTGATATAACGTCCCTTTTGCAAAGGAAGTTCCATGCGGTAATCATTATCTGCATGTGTGTAATACCCGCCAATACTGCCTTTGTAACCGTTCTTATTGCGACGGAACGTAAAGTTTGCCTTATGTGTGTTAAAGGAGCCGTATGTGTAACTCGCATCCGCATACCGGGCAGGAAACTCCTTCATTACAAAATTGACAGCTCCACCTATGGAACTGCCACCCAGTCGGGCAGGTACTACGCCTTTGTAAATCTCAATACGCTCGATAAAGTCAATCGGAATGTCGTTGATATCAATCGCTTCATTGTTGTCGTTTAACGCAAGGTCATCCATGAAGTAGCCGATGCGCTTGCCTTCCAAACCGCGTACAGAAAGCCTCGAACTACTTCCCTCACCGCCTGACATGCGTACTTGCATACCTGCTGTTTTTGACAATACATCGCTGATATTTCCTACTATGCCTTTCATATCCTCCATACTGATAACCGAAATGGGCATCGCCCTCTCGCGTGTTTGTCGTGCTTCGGATTTACCTGTTACCGTCACCTCTTCCAACTGCTCTGTCGAGGGTGTCATTGCTATATCCAGCGTTGTTTCCTTACGACTCAGACTAACTTGTTGCGCCCAAATCTCATATCCCAGATATTCTACCGAAACTTCGTATGTTCCTGTTTTCAGGTCAAGTTGATACCTTCCCTTGTCGTTGCTTGTAGTGCCTTTTTGCAGGGATTTGATGTAAATTCCGGCTCCGACAAGGGGTTCTCCCGTACTTTTGTCTGTGATTTTACCGTTCAGGATGACCGTTTGTTGGGCCTGAACATAAGGGGAAGCACCGGTCAGGGCCAGTATGAGAATTAAAATGATTCTGTTCATATTCTTGCTTTATTACCTAATATACACTAATTTCCTAAAACGCTGCAAAGGTAGTGGGGAACGGTTTTACGAAAATTAAATATCAGGGAGTAAGAATTATACGAGAGGGATAAATATACCTGCTGAGTTTGTGGTAAACGAAAACAAGATAGGAACGAGCGAAATTCTCTAATTTGTCTCATGTTTCCATTGTTTCAAGATACTATTATCCCAATAATAATATTCTTTATAAATGCCAAATGATAATTTTGCAAAACCACAATAAAATTGTAGTTTTGTCTAAAGCATAAGATAAGTAAAAGAAAATATCGTCCTTTAACTATATTCAAGTATATGGAGAATTTTAATGCACAATTCAGTAATCCTCCCAAGTTGGAATTATTAAAGCATTTTTGTTTGGAACATGTACTTATGTAGAAATTTAAAAAAGACAATGGGAAAACAACTGTTAATTATCGTTATATACTTCCTATGTCATATATGCGACATAGAAGCACAAGTCAGACCGTTTGAGCAATGGGGAAAAGTAGCATTTTGTCAATATAGCCAATATCACCCATTCAATATCATTAGGTGGGACAACAACTGGGAGCTTTTACTTGCGTTGCGAACTCCTCAAACAATGGCAGAATTGAAATCCAAAGGAATAAACTGTACCTCTTCACAACTAACACTATTGCAGATAGAAGGACTGATTTCTTGTAATGATAGTCAATATAAAACAGAAATGCCGGTTCTGGACAGTCTGCAAACAACCAAACTTCGCGCATATTCCGAAGAAATGGCAAAGCATATCTATATTCAAACAAAGTCTGATTTTCAGGAATTAGTAACATATCTAAAGAAAGTGGAATTGCAAGACAATGCATTTAGCATTGTTTTTTCCTATATCTTGGACGGAAAAATCTGGAAGCAATTTATTGCGCCCGAAAAAATGAAGCCATACGCTACTTGGTCAGGCTGTTGTTGGGCATTATTCAAAAACAGGTCCATGCAATGTGGAACAAATACATACGATAATTATTGCATGACATGGATTGACAAACAGCCTCAATTTCTTTGGGATATTCCCTTGCAAGAAGCCTTCTATAAACCATTCATCAAAGATGCAGTGGAATATAAGAAAATAAAGAACGACAGTATCTTAAAGTTAGCTGTTGGATTTGGGTTTGCTAAACCTGATGGTTCAATCCGAGTGCCTCTCATCCCTCAAAACGACTCGTCATTTCCAATCAATGTTTGTGCTGACAGTATTGTAGGAAAGATAACTGACTATTTCGCTTCATCAAGCAAAATCGTGTCTTTACAGCAGGAATATGGCATAGAAGACTTCGTGATTTTCCGTACCATTTTATATCATGAGGTTATGTGGAATATTGTCGATTGTTTATTAAACGATAAGGTAATTTCCCTGCCTAATGTTTGGAAAAACCAGCGTGAAGAAGAGAGTTATCAAATATTTTATGTAGTTCATGATTAGGTAAACCTAAACTTTCAACACCCATCATACCGAGGTCTTGAAATATTTCAAGACCTTTCTTCTCCATTCTTCTTTATTTTGCATAGGATTATTATATTCAGGGTATAGAGGTATAAGATACATGATTTGCCTATTAATAGAGGAATAATACTTTTCTTAGACGAAATAGAAATGAACTTTTAGCAATATTTTAAGACCATTTTAAGCGGAAATTGTTCCTTTTGCTATTATTTTTGCATGCAAAAAAGAGAGACATGGAAAACATTTTGCTTCCACACGACTTTATGAAGGGAAAAAGACAAGAAAACATTATTATATTCCCTTATTTATCAACCAGATCAAGCTTAAAAACGCGTTTTGTTCTGGATTGCCATTTGTTTAGTTTCCTGCAAAAAGGAACAAAGACAGTCAGCTATGCGTCAGGAACTGAAACTATCACTCCTAATAGTTTTTTCTTCCTTCCTTCCGGTAACTGTTTGATGAGTGAAAAGGCGGCTGACAATGGAACATATCAAAGTCTGCTTCTTTTCGTTCATAAGAAAGCTCTCAATGTTTTTTTTGAGAAGCATACAGAATATACATCCGAAAATAAACAGTATAACCGCTTTTTGGCAAAACATCCTATCTCTATAGAAAAAGATAGTTTTATAATTAATTTCATTGAATCATTGGAAATTATCTTTCAAAACAGAAGTTTTTCTATGCCTGTTCTTTGTGAACTCAAATTTGAAGAATTAATGCTTTATTTGATTCATAAATCTCCGCAGCTAATTGAATATTTCAAATCTTTATGTGATGAATGGGAAGAGGATACTTTACTGAAACATACCATAGAAAAGCATACCCAAAGTGCTATTACGGTGGATGAATTAGCCTTTTTATGCAATATGAGCGTATCCACATTCAAACGGAAATTTACTAAAGTATTCAATGATTCACCCAAACAATGGCTGCTAAAGAAAAGAATGCAACAGGCAGAATCTATGTTAAGGGAAAATGGTTTGAAAGCTAGTGAAATATATGAAACATTGGGGTATGAGAATTTATCAAGTTTCATTCAGGCTTTTAAACTGATTTATGGAGTGACACCCAAGCAATATCAATTATCATTGTATTCAAAATGAGCTTTTACCAATAGTTTTTGGACGATTAGCAATGTAAAAAACACTTGGAAGCATACTAATTTTGCATCATATAATAACAAAATAATTATCGAATATGAGAAAATTAGGAATTATGGCTGTTACAATGCTGTTGACAGTAACAAACGTTTTTGCTCAAACATTCACGCTTAAAAGCAATGAGTTAGGTGGACAATTCACCAATAAGCATTACCTTAACGGAATGGGGTATACCGGTGAAAATCAATCTCCCCAATTATATTGGGAGAATGCTCCCGGCGGGACGAAAAGTTTTGCTATAACAATGTATGATCTGGATGCTCCGACAGGAAGCGGATTTTGGCATTGGGTTGTATTCAATATTCCGGCTGATATCAATGAACTACAATCTGGTGCCGGCGATGTCAATAAAGACTTAATGCCAGCCGGAGCCATACAGAGTAATACGGATATGGGAGTGCCGGGATATGCCGGAGCCGCCCCTCCGGAAGGTGCTCCCCACCGATATTTGATAACGGTTTATGCAGTAGATAAGATACTGGACTTAGATCAAAAGACGACGCCTGCTTATATCGGCTTTAACCTGTATTTCTCCACGTTGGCTAAAGCATCTCTGGTGATATATGGGCAGAAGCCATCTCTCCGGCTGCAACAATGATTTCAAATCGTCGTGTCTAAAAGTAGTATCTAATAGACTATATTTCAATTATCTCAAAGAACTATTTTAGATTTAAATGGGACAGCAATGATATTAACAATAAAATGACATTATGGTGACTCGTAACAAATAGAAGCCAGGAAGAAAGTCCACTTGGATAATCTTTTTTAATGACTTTAGGCAGAACTGTCTATAGTTATTAGAAAAATACGTTCTTTGACTTTGACATGCTGGGGTGTAGAAAATGATGATAAATGTCCATTTTCTCTATTTAATTATGCTACCTTTGCAGTATAATTAATTGAAGAATCTTAGAATGGAGAATATACATGCTAATGGCCAACAAGAATCATTTGAACTTTTAGCTCAAAACATTCACTCTGTAAATCAACTATTGCGCCAAAGTGCGGCAAACGCAATCAACAAACACGTAACCTGCCGTAATTGGCTAATAGGCTATTATATTGTTCATTATGAGCAAAACGGAAGTGACCGGGCTAAATATGGCGAGATGCTCCTGAAAAAATTAGCGGAAAATTTGAAAGAAAGTAGTTTTTCATATCGAAATCTAAAATTATACCGCCAGTTTTATCAGACTTATGTACGGCTTCTTTTACCTGTAAAAGAGTATTTTACGCAGTTGCTCTCAATTGGGCAATCACCGATTGCCCAATTGCAAATAGCTGATATTCAGTTTTATGGAATTAGTCAGTCACCGGTTGGCCAATTGGAAGAAGAACGATGCAGCGTTTCGGAACAAATGCTCTTTGAACGGTTATCTTATACACATTTTGTTCAATTGCTTCCCCTTGGAGATGAATTGGAGCGGACTTTTTATGAGATGGAATGCATTAAAGGAATGTGGAGTGTTCGTGAACTGAAACGGCAAATCGGTAGCCACTACTTTCAGCGTAGTGGATTAAGTCGTGACAAGTCGGCTCTCAGTGCGTTGGTTAATCAGAAGGCAATGCAAACTAATCTCCAAGAGGTTATTAAATCCCCTTTCACGTTTGAATTTCTGGGATTGAGTGCAAAAGACGTGGTTGAGGAATCCGATTTGGAATCGGCTCTGATGGATCATTTGCAGGAGTTTCTGTTGGAATTAGGGTCCGGATTTTGTTTTGAGTCTCGTCAAAAACGTATTCTGATTGATAGCAATTACTACTATTATGACTTGCTGTTCTATAATCGTCTCCTCCATTGTGGCGTGATTTTAGAGTTGAAATCGCATGAACTTGACTATAAAGATGTGGCGCAACTGAATATGTATCTTGCATACTACCGTAAGAATTTGATGGCACCGGGGGATAATCCTCCAGTGGGAATTCTGCTCTGTACAAATGCAGGGAAAGAAATGGTGGAATACGCCACTACCGGCATAGATGAAAATCTTTTTATTTCGCAGTACATGCTTAAACTTCCTTCCAAGAAAGAACTTGAGAAATGGTTACGGAACGAACTGAAGAAAATGGAATAATACAGTTCTTCCCCCAATAGGTCTCATTGTTTTGTTCTGCTTTTCTCTCAAACAGAGTAAAGTGGGACGATTTGTTTTTCTGCACCCTGGTTTGTCATATAGAAGCATGATAAATGGATGTATTTTAGTAAATAATAAAAATGCTTATAGCAACAATTAGAAACAAAAAAAACAGTAAAGCAGGCGGTGTATGCCTGTCATTCTTTTTAAGTTTGATTTGTATGTAAACTGCATGTCAAGATGATAATAGTGAGAAAGAGACACAACCTGAAGAGACAAAAAATGTATTCAGGTTTATTGATAAAGCTAATATCACAAATACAGATACTTATGAGAAGGCCAAGTTTTGTTTAAGAATATACTATCCGAAGGAGGACTATACCAAATTTATAAATGACTTTATATATACAGATAATATCTCTGATACTTTGGATTACACAGTACCGGCACTGTATGAAGGATGTATCTATGAATATCGTATCTTTTTGAGCAACAAGTCATGGGATGCCCCCAAGAAATCAAAGGAATATCGATTTAAAGAGGTCAAAGTGGAGCATTCATGTGATTCCGTACATTTTGAATATCCCAAGGATACGATAAATTCAATTGAGGCATTGGAAATAAGCAGACTATAGAATTAAATACATTAACAATAAAATAACATTTATGGTAACTCGTAACAAACTTTCTAAGGATTGCATATATCTATATGGGTAAGATATTGAAATGGAATGATGAAGGATTGCAGAGATGAATGCCGGTAAACAATTGCCCGATAAGGAAATATATCCTGTTTTCCGTCTGGACGGTAGCGGAACGATTTATATTTTTAGTGATTACCTGACGAAAGTAAGTTCAGACTGGAAAACGAAGATCGGCACGGGAAAAGTACTGGCTTTTCCCCGCGGCGTAGCAGGACTGATAAGCAAAGTACCCGGTGCTATAGGATATGTGGCTTCGGAGTATGCAGTGAGCTTCCATGCACAAAGTGCATGGATAAAGAACGCTGACGGCAATTTTGTGCAGCCCACTTCTGAAAGCGTCACCGCTGCCGCAAGCGTGGGGGATGTTACGGACATGATTACTGATCCGGAGGCTGCCAATGCTTACCCTATCAGTTGTTTCACATGGGTGGTACTCTACAAAGAACAGAACTATGCCGGACGCAGCCGCAGTGAAGCGGAAGAAACCGTGAAGTTGCTGGAATGGCTGATCAGCCCGGAGACTCAGGCTATCACCACCCAGGTGCAATGTTCGCCGTTGCCTCAGAAGGCTATAGAATCACAAAGATTTATCTACGGAAGCGAAACAAAGAAAATATATCATAACTGAATTAAAAGTTTTTGTGAGCCATACAATCTTACAGAACCCTTTCAAATTAAAAAGACCTTACCAAAATGAAAGGCTTTTACTTAGAGGGAAAAATGTATATAATACTTATTACTAACGCATTAATTAAAATATTAATTAAATGGTATGCCTTTTGCGATTCAAAGGATATGAAACTTTATATTATATCAAACAGATTACCGGTCAAAGTAGCCGGTCAAGATGGAACGTTTGTTTTCTCACGCAGCGAGGGCGGATTGGCAACCGGATTGGATTCACTCCAGACGGTCAGTGAGAAGCATTGGATAGGATGGCCGGGGATATGCACTGACAATGAGGATGATCGCCAGAAGATAGGTATCCGATTGGAGGAAATGAACTTTCATCCTGTATTTTTATCGGATGAACAAATCAGAAACTATTATGAAGGATACAGTAATAGCACCATCTGGCCGCTATGTCACTATTTCTTTGCTTATACATTATATAAGAATTGTTTCTGGGAATCGTATAAAGAGGTGAACCAACATTTTTGTGATGAGATTTGTCGGCTGGTACGTCCCGGAGATAAAATCTGGGTTCAGGATTATCAGTTGATGTTGCTTCCGGGAATGCTCCGAAAAATATACCCGGATTTGAATATCGGTTATTTTCATCATATACCGTTCCCGTCCTATGAACTTTTTCGTATCCTACCGGAACGTGCGGAGTTGTTAAAAGGGCTGTTGGGAGCTGATTTCATAGCTTTTCATACACACGATTATATGCGGCATTTTATTAGTGCTGCAGAAAGAGTCCTGCATCTTGATTTCAGGTTGGATAAAGCCCAAATAGGTAATCACATAACCAGAATCGATGCCCTTCCTATGGGAATTAATTATGAACTTTATCATACGGCAGCAGTCAAACCGGAGGTACGGGAAGCCATCGAAAGAACACAACGATTTTTCGGGAATAATAAGCTAATCTTGTCCGTGGATCGTTTGGATTACAGTAAAGGTATTCTGCATCGTCTTTGGGGATTTGCAGCCTTTTTGGAACATCATTCCGAATATCACGGTAAAGTCACTTTGGCAATGGTGATTGTCCCTTCGCGTGACCATGTGGAGAGTTATGCCGGGCTGAAAACAAAAATTGATGAAGAGATAGGCTCCATCAACGGCAAATATTCAACTATGAACTGGACACCGGTCTGTTATTTTTATCACAGTTTCTCTTTCGAGGAACTGACTGCCATGTATAATATGGCGGACATTGCGCTGGTTACTCCGCTACGTGACGGAATGAATTTGGTTGCTAAAGAATATGTTGCTAGCAAATGTAATAATCCCGGTGTATTAATTTTAAGTGAAATGGCCGGTGCAGCAGTAGAAATGACTGATGCGTTACTCATCAATCCTAACGATACCGGACAAATTGAGCAGGCCATCTGTCTGGCTTTGGAAATGCCCGTAGAAGAGCAGTTAAAGCGGCTTCAAAACATGCAAAAGGTTATATCCTTGCAAACTGTCAAGAAATGGGCTTCAGACTTTATTAGTGAGTGGACTGATACATGTTTCAAAAACGAGCAACTCCGTAAGAAAAGATTATCCGCAAGTGTTATCGGTACTGTCAAACAAGACTATGATAAAGCCAGACATAGATTGATTTTACTGGATTATGATGGTACATTGGCAGCGATCAAACTACATCCTGAAGATGCTAGACCGACACAGGAATTGATGACAACCCTACAGAGGCTGACGGATGATCTTTCCAACCATGTAGTCATCAATAGTGGACGTGACCATTTCACTTTAGAAAAGTGGTTGGGAAACCTTTCCGTATCTCTTGCGGCTGAACATGGAGCTTTCTATAAGGATAATGGAATATGGCATGAAAATGCTAATCAACCGGAATGGAGTTCAGGACTAATATCCATACTGAAAATGTTTGTAGAGAAAACACCTCGCTCACATCTGGAAATAAAAGAAACGTCACTGGCATGGCATTACAGAGAATGTGACGCATGGTTGGGCTCCTTGCGGGCACAGCAACTGGTCAATGCGCTTGTAACCGTCTGCATACAGCAAAAACTACAAATGATACAAGGGGATAAAGTTGTTGAAATTAAGTCTCCCGATTACAACAAGGGTTCTGAAGTTAAGCGTCAATTGGAAAATGAGCATTATGACTTCATTCTGGCAATGGGTGACGATACGACTGACGATGACATGTTCACTGCTCTGCCGAAAAATTCCATTGCCATAAAGGTCGGACATGTGTCAGAATCTGCCAGGTACAATATACAGTCGCAAGCGGAAGTATTACCTTTTTTAAATATATTGGCGAACAAGAATATCAATTTGTCGGAGGAGCGAAACATAAAAGGAAAGCTTAAGTCAACCGTCAGCCTTATAAAAGAACTTTTTAAAACGAAACTATAATGAATAATCTTAATTACGGTGTCATAGGGAACTGCCGTACTGCAGCTCTTATATCCGAACGGGGTAATATAGAATGGTTGTGTTTTCCGGATTTCGATTCTCCTTCCATCTTTGCAATGTTGCTCGACAAGCAAATGGGTGGATGTTTCGGATTTGAAGTTTCAAATGAATACCGTGTTTTACAATCTTATGTTCCACATACCAATATACTATCCACATTGTTTACCTCTGAGGAAGGAGAATTTGTGGTACTTGATTTTATGCCTTATTATCGCTCATGTGAAAACGAACACTATCTCCCCGCCGAACTGTATCGTTACATACGGTGGATTAAAGGTAAGCCCCGGCTCAGGGTTAATTATTCTCCCGCCCCCAATTATGCCCGGGGAAAAGTGATCTATAATGTTACCTCTGAATTTATTGAAAGTTATTGTGCTTTAGACAACAAGGACAGACAATATTTATATTCATCCATCCCCTTGCAGAAAATAGAACAAAGAAAAGAAATCATACTCGAAAAAGATGAATTTTTCCTTTTATCCCATAATGAGAAAGTGATTCCGGTGGACATTGAACGCGAAAAGCTTGAATACTGCAGGACGCTGGTATATTGGCTGAACTGGACGAACCGTACTAAAAAGTATTCTCTTTATAATGAGGTTATTGAACGGAGCCTGCTGGTTTTGAAGTTGATGTCATATTATAATGGTGCTGTATTGGCAGCTCTCACTACAAGTTTACCCGAGTCTGTCGGTGATATCCGCAATTGGGATTACCGTTTCTGTTGGTTGCGGGATGCATCTATGTCTATCGAGACACTTTTCCATATAGGACACGCCGGAGCGGCCAGACGTTTTATGAAATTCATACAATCCACTTTTGTATCCAGGCATGAATCTTACCAGATTATGTATGGCATACGTGGAGAGAGACAATTGACGGAAATTATTCTGGATCATCTGTCCGGTTATAAAAACTCGAAGCCTGTCAGAATCGGCAATGATGCTTACCATCAAAAGCAGAACGATTCTTTCGGTTATTTGATGGACTTGATTTACCAATATTACCGGTTGATGCCGGGTACATTGGATGAAATTGAGGATATGTGGGAAATGGTCAAAAGTATCCTTTCAACTGTAATGGAAGACTGGAAGAAACCGGATAAAGGGATATGGGAAATCAGAGGGGAAAGTCGGCATTTCGTCTCATCCAAAGTTATGTGCTGGGTTGCATTGGATCGTGGGGCAAAAATAGCCGCGATGCTCAAAAAGTTCAATTATAGTGAACGGTGGCACAACGAAGCAGACCTGATACACAAGGATGTTATGCTTCATGGCTGGAAAGAAGAAATTAATAGTTTTGCACAGACGTATGATAACTTGGCATTGGATTCTTCCCTTTTGCTAATGGAATCTTATGGCTTCATTGATGCAGACGACATACACTACCACAAAACGGTAATGGCTGTTAAAAAAGCGCTATTGCACAAGGGGCTGATGTACCGGTACAACAGTGAGGATGATTTTGGGCTGCCTACATCGGCTTTTACAATCTGCACATTTTGGCTGATCCGGGCATTGTTTGTTATCGGAGAAAAGGAAGAAGCGCGGTGTCTGTTTGACGAAATATTGAAATGCTCCAATCATTTGGGCTTATTCAGTGAAGATATTGATTTCAACACCAAGGAACAACTAGGTAATTTTCCGCAGGCTTACTCACATCTGGCTCTTGTAAATACGGCCATCTTGTTTGCCGAAGAAGATAAAAGGTTAGTCTTTATACGCCCATGACTATAAATATTGAACAACAATGAAGACTTCTTTATTACTCTGTTTCATCCTGGCTATATTGAATGCCTGCCAATGCGAAAAAACATATTACACTTTGCGCGGGGTCAATCATACGACCTTCCAAATCAAGTATCAGTATGTCCGGACGCTGGACGATGAGATAGAGGCGGAGTTCAAGAAGTATTATCACTCAATTAATCCTTTCGATTCTGCGTCTGTCATTTCGCAAATTAACCGTAACGAAATGGTAGAAGTGGATAGCTTGTTCATACATGTATTCTGTACGGCAATGAAAGTGTCGGAACAGACCGGCGGAATGTTAGATATAACTTGTGCACCGCTTATTAATCTGTGGGGATTTGGCTTTCAAAGGTTCGGCAATGTAACTCCGCAGCTTGTGGACAGCATCCGTCATTTTGTCGGCTATCGAAAGGTACGTTTGCAGGGCAGTCGTGTGATTAAAGACGATCCCCGCATCCTACTTAACTTTTCGGCGCTCGGCGACGGCACTATCTGCGATGTAATCGCACTCCTGTTTGACCGGAAAGGTATATCGAATTATATGATAGATGTTGGCGGAGAAGTAATGGCAAAAGGTAAAAATCCACAGGGGCAGAACTGGCGTATAGGAATTGTCAGACCGGAAGATGACAGCACCGGGACAACCGCCGAACTCGAACAGATCGTGCAATTGCCGGAAAGGTTAGGATTGGCCACATCCGGCAATTACCGCAATTTCTATCTGAAAGATGGAAAGAAATACGCCCACACCATCAACCCGGTTACAGGATATCCGACACAACAAGATATATTGAGTGCTACAATCGTTGCCCGCGAATGCATTTTAGCCGATGCATTTGCAACGGCTTTTATGACATTGGGAAGCCGGAAAGCACGTCTATTGCAGAGGGAACATCCGGAGATTGAATACTTTATTATCTATACGGACAGTTGCGGGAACTATCAAACGGAATACTCGACAGGAATGAAAAAGTACCTGATAGACTAACGCCTTCTATTACTACTGTATTTACAATTATCAAACTATGTGTATCACATTTCCCATCTTTACTGTAGAATAATCCTCACCAGGTATATCCATATTACCGATTGCTTTTTGGGGAAAGCTCTGATTTTTCACCAGGTTTATATTAAATAAATATCGACATCGAATCGGACCGACAAAGTGTCCGCTTTGCCAAGGAAGCATGGCAAAATACCTCCGGCAAAGAGGCAAGCGATTTGACGTTTCGACGTTTTTTATCCGCATTAGCGCAAGATATAGACGTATAAGAAAAAGTCCGGGGAGTACCCTCTCCGCAGTTCTACACGTACAAGACCGAGAAGCTACACAAGAACTTGAATGGCTCTATGCCAAGGGAAAATAATCCTTTTCCTGCATCTGTCAAATAATATTCTACATTAAGAGGTAATACTGGATAAATGGTTTTAGTTACGATACCAATATCTTCCAATTTTTCAAATTGTATGTTCAATACTCTTTTGGAGGCAATCAATACTTCGTTGGATGTCTGACGGACGTACTATTCTTTTGTTCGGATTCTATCAATAATGTTTTCAAAGCCTTCTATATCGGGTATATCATCCAGATCCGATACATTCATATATTCACAAATGAGTAATGCAAATCTATATTGGGTATATGAATCACACCTGAACCCTACTTTGGGACCGAATGGTAAATCTTCTTTTGCAGTCAGGGCGATGTAATCGCAGGTTGCTGTTTGATATCTTGAGGAGATGGGGGTGAGACCGGAACAAAATGCTACAACAACTTGCTGATAAGGCAATACTTTATTTTTGCCGAATCGTGAAAGCGGAGGAATGGTAATTGTTTTTTCTTCACGGTCAATAATAAAAACATCCTTTTTACAATATGTATAAAGGAATCCTGTAAGTATTAAGAATGTGAGGCAAAAAATTAATATTGTGAATGATTCAGGTGTCCGGATATTACTAATATCACCCAACGAAATATAAATATAGAAGAGGATAAGAAATATAATGAATGAAATACTCCATTTCATACTACCTGAATCATTTGTTATCACAATCCGTTTTGCACTGCAATAGGTGAAAATTTTATCCTTATTCATGTTTTCGAATGTATCTTTCATATTAAATTGATTGCTCCGGTCAGCCATGTATTTAGGTACACAGACGCCGGTAGGTAGAGAAGGCTGTTCTGCCAGCGATATATAAAACTGGCACCTGTTCATGTAGTTTGTATATGACAAATGTGTTATAAATACCGTTATAATATACAATATCAATAAAATAGAATTAAAAAAGATCGAACCGTTTAGCAATGCGACAGAAATACAGCAGAAAGCAGATATGCCAATAGTACATAATAATGTAATAAGGGATAAGATCTTAGCTTTTTCTATACCGGATTGAAGTCTGCAATTATAGTCTGTCAATCCCTTTTCCTGTTGATTCCTGGTTTTATGTTTTTCCCGGAATTCAGCACGTTCATTGCTCTTTCTCTCTTTTATCCGTTGTCGGCTACGGCGTTTTTCATCTTTATTCTTTAGCTTCATAGTTGATGTTATCCATGTTACGGAACCTAAAATTACGGCTTTTATTTCTATTATTGATGAATTTTGTTAGGATTTTGATGCAGCACTTATAAGATTTTCCTTTTTACTATCGGGCGTTATTTTTTAAGGATGATAAGTAATAAAAATATTTATAAAATATATTATTATAAATAAGTTTATTATATTTGTGGCGAAATTAAAATTCATAAATATGAAAACAAGAGAATATACAGTAATAACAGAAGAAGTATCTCAAAGAGAAATATGGAGTCTTATTACAAATGTAAACAGCTGGAAATCATGGGATAATGAAGTCGTAGATAGCCGTATTGAGGGAGATTTTAAAGCTGGGAACACATTTATGTTGCATCCTAAAGGGGCCGGTGAAATAAAAGTTTTCATTGAAGAAGTAGTTCCAGATTCATATTATAGAGACGTTACAAGATTTCCTTTTGCACGGCTTTACGATGAACATTCATACGAAGATACTAAAGATGGCTTAAAAATTACCATCAAATTGACGATGAAAGGAATGTTAAGTTCACTTTGGTTTATGTTAGTCATGAAAAATATGGCAAAACAATTACCCAATGATATAAAAAAGCAGATAAATGTGATAAAAGCAGCTCGGATTAAATAATGGATAGGCTATGAAAGATAATACATTCAGTGTTCAACAAGCAGAGGACAGCAGTGGCTTTTTACTATGGCAGGTAACTTCATTATGGCAACAAAAAATTAAAAAAGCTCTTAATGACAAGTATCAGTTAAATATCTCCCAGTTTGTTATAATGACAAGCATTCATTGGCTGACACTACATGATGATGAAGTAACTCAAGTCTCAATATCGCATCATACGAAAATAGATTCTATGAATGTTTCCCAAATATTAAAATCTTTGCAAAGTAAAAATTATATTGTTAGAAAGGAACATCCGACTGATACAAGAGCAAAAGTCGTTTTCTTATCTGAATCAGGTAAACAACTTATCAAACAAGCTATAATGGATATTGATGTTGTTGATAAAGCTTTTTTTAACAAGGTAGGAGATGTCGAAGGGTTCAATCGTTCATTAATAGAGCTAATTCAATCTAATTTGTAATAATACATTTAGTCTACTTTTTTAAGTGGACTTTATGGGTTTTTATCATTCTCATTATCAATAGCCTCTTTCGGGTCTTTTTCCTTCTGCTGACTGCTTGTTATATAATAAAACTCCGTTTGCGGTTGCCTGCAAACGGAATGCCCTGAATAGGTGTAATATAAATGGAGTGCTCCCCATTCTTGATGATTACAGATAGTTAAAACTCAAAAGCTATTTTAGCTATTAATGAATGAAAGTATGTAGTTTCTGTGAATTGGTTTGGAGTCAGATAATTTTGTTTGATCTTACTTCCCTGAACGAGATAACCGACACCTAATTTTAGGGCTGTATTGCGGCCCATACCCCAGCGAAAACCAACTGTGGGACTAATATAAATACCGTCTTTAGGCAGTGCATCATCTTCTGACAGTCCCCAGCAGTAGCCTAATCTTAAATCGGCATAAGGTGAAATTGTTTTATGCATGAAAGTTGCTTCAAAGTCAGCAAAAACGGGCAAGGTTACTTGTTGCGTAACCTGCCAGACTTGTATGCCTGTTCCTATTCCGGCAGAAAACCAGTCATTAAACTGGTATCCGTTGACCAGCAAAAATTCGCCTCTGTTATGCCCTGTGTCGCCAGCCCCTGCTGCAAAGCCTACTTCAAAACTACCTTTATACCCTTTTTGCACGGTAAATTCGTTATCATTTGATTGTGCAAAAGAAAATAATGTCATGCAACTCATTACTAATGTCAGGATCTTTTTCATGTTGTTTTTTTATTTAATTATTGTTCTAATTTAGTTTTCTTTCAGTCGTTGCGAGGGGAAAGAATCTTTTTTAATGCTTCCAGAAAGTTTACAAAGGTACAGATCATGGTTAAACAAACGCAATGTTTCTGTATTTATTTCATATTAGGAGAAGTTTTCTAAAGGATATACAATGAAGATTGAATAAAAAATCGACAGGAAAGATAAGAAAACGACCTTATGCAGAATGATTCTAAAATAAACAGCTAACTTTGCACCTGATAACAGAACCCAAAATTTCCCTCAAATGAAACACAATGTTACAAATATCACGATAGAGGATATGATCGAGTTATCTTATTCCGGGAAACTCCTGCATTTTGATAATCTCATGCAGGCGTCGCATAACTGTGAAACGGAAGGAGTATTAGGACTACATTCGCATAAAGTTACCTTGTTCAACGGTTTCAGGATTCAAGAATGGCATTCACGGCTGAACACGGATATCAGCATAGCAATGGACTATTCATTGAAACCTGTCCTAAATCTACAATTTATGCAACAAGGCGTATTGCAATATGGCACCCGGAACAAAACGGTCTGTCAGGAAGGAGGTCATAATTACCTTTGGGCTATTCCAAGTATTTTTCATGGTAACCTTTCTTATAAAAAAAATAGTGATTACTCTTCTTTTGAGATTAGTATAGAGAGTGATTACCTGGAAGGATTAACCAACAAGTATCCTGACTTGCTGACTGGTGTCCTTGATCAGTACCCATGCGACAATACCCGGATATTAAACGAGGGAGAACAGCATTTTACTTCATGCGAAATGAACGCTATCATTTCACAGATTAGAAATTCATGGCAGATGGGCAACGTGGCCGGTATATATACCGAAGCTAAAGTATTGGAGTTATTATCACTGCAACTCCGCAGCGAAGAATATCAGGAACAACAGATGTGTAGCCAGTGTTGCAAACGAAAAGATGATATAGATAAAATTCACGAAGCACGGCATATCCTGCTCTCCAATCTGAATGCGCCGCCCAGTATTCTGGAACTGTCCAGAGAGGTAGGCATCAACGATTACAAATTGAAGTGTGGTTTCAAAGAAGTATTTAATCAGACCGTTTATGGATACTTGTTTGATTACAAAATGGAACTGGCACGCAAGTTGTTGCTTGACACGGATAAAACGATTGTGGAAGTAGCATATGAATGTGGCTATGATTATGCCTCGCATTTCACCAATGCCTTTAAACGTAAATATGGCATAAGCCCCAAAGAGTGCAGGTTGAGGAGAAACTAGAGATAACCTGATGTAATGTAATATTTGAGGCCTGTATTGTCATAAAAGAAACAAGGAGACAAAATCTCTAAAAAGAAGAAGTCTGAGGCTTTACGAACTCAGACTTCTAAAACAAATAAAGAATATTTCAATTACAAACGGATATCCTTTATTGAGCTGTAAGCTCGATTACATGACTTTGTGTTGGTGCAAAACCCAATATATCCAGTCCGACTTTCATCAGATAATCACCGGAATAAACTTTCCCGTTAGCATCCAATTTAGAACTTGCAGAAGGCATCAGATTGATTTCCTCCACTTTATACTGTTTGTTGGGGTTAAGTCCTTGCAATTTCACAGGCATCAACTTCTCCTGGAAGCGCGGATGAACATCATAAGCAAACAGGACAGCCTTGTTCGTATCCCTGCTGACATAGTTCAGAGCCATGTGGTTACTTTCATAAGGAGAAACCAGACGATACTGCTCACCGTCCATTATGACATTCTGAAGACGTTTCCAATTGACTACTGCTGTCTGGCAATAAGCCAGTTCATCAGCGGTAAGTTCCTTCAAACCGATATCGAAACCAAGTTTACACATGGAAGCTACGTCGGTACGGAATTTTACGGAAGTAGCCTTGTTCCAGCTTGTCACATGGGCATCCATAGCCTTAGCCGGGAAGAACTGGGAGAATCCCCACTGAATATAAATGCGTTCTACCGGATCGGTATTATCGCTACACCAGAATTCAGTAAAGTATTTCAAAGCTTCATAATCGCAGCGCGCACCGCCACCGGAGCAAAGCATCATCGGTACACCCGGATAGTTTTCCTTTACGCGCTTCATTACATTGTACACTCCACGCACATGGTCTATGTATAATTGCCCTTGTTTATCTTTCAGATAGGCAGAATAGATGTTGGTGATGGGGCTGTTGCAATCCCACTTGAAGAAAGCGACATCGGGGTTCTCTTTCATAATGTTTTCTACGACACCAAATACATAATCCTGTACTTTCGGATTACTGAGATCCAGTACCAACTGATTGCGGTAATAATACGTTTCGCGGTTAGGCAGTTGGATAGCCCAGTCCGGATGTTTCTCAAAGAGTTCACTCTTGGGGTTCACCATTTCCGGCTCAATCCAGATGCCGAACTTCACATCCGCATCTTTGGCAGCTTTCACTAAGGCGGGAATACCACCGGGCAGTTTATCATGAGTCACTTCCCAATCCCCCAAGCCTGCATGGTCATTTTTACGCGGGTATTTGTTGGCAAACCAACCGTCATCCAACAGGAACAAATCCACTCCCAGGTGTTTGGCTTCTCTCATCAATTCAGCAAGTATTTCCTGGTTGAAATTGAAACCTGTATTTTCCCAGTTATTCAAAAGTGTCAGGCGTCTGCCTTTGCCATCTTTCAGACTGTAATTGCGTGCCCATTCGTGAAGGTTGCGACTGCCCTGTGAGGCACCGTTTTTGCTTAAAGTAAATATGAATTCGGGAGTAGTGAATACTTCGTTTGGTTTCAGTTCGTAGTTCGATGCATAAGGATTGATGGCAGGAATTACACGGAGGTTCCCCACATTGTCTACTTCAAACGTGAAACGGAAATTACCTGTCCAGCCCAGTGTGCCCATCAGTACATCGCCCTGGTGTTCGTTCACCGGTTGGTCCAGTCCCACTTCAAAGAACGGATGGGTGTGCATGGCAGCACGGCTTCCCAGTTTCGTATCAATCACTTTTTTGCCGAACTGCAACTGCTGGCTGCTCATCTGCGCTTCTTTCGCCCAGTCACTGCTGAATTCAGTCAGGTAATAACTGGAATTGTTGAAGTAGAGCATAGCAGACGCGTAGGTGGAAAGCACGACAGGTTTCTTCTCCTGGTGCTTTATCTCGCTCCACGTCTTGATGACGTTCTCTTTGGGATAAGCTACATAATGCAGAGCGACGTCTACCGGATACTGGTCATCGCGCAGGTTTATCACGGTTTCCGTACCACCTTCGACGGGGGTGGAAGAGGAAGAAACGTAATAAAGGAGAGTTGACGGATTTCCGTCATTATGGGTGATACCGATAGCGGGTTCAAAGTAATCCTCATTGCCGGAACCGCCATATACTTCCCAGCCGCGTTTGCTGACACTGCCGTCTGCTCCGGCATGTACATCCCAGCGGAAGTTCTGCAAATCCTGCTGATGCAGAAGTTTCTCGCCTAGGTATGTTTGATACAAGCGACCGTTTTCACCTACCTGGAGTACCAGGTCAGTATTGTCCGTAGAGATACGGATCGTTTCTTTTTCTTCTGCATTAGCGTATGTCAATGATGCGCATGCAAAGAGAGTTACAAGTAAATTTTTCATGGTGTACAATAATTTATTTATAAAATAACAGGTTAATTATAATTTAAAATGAAAGGCTTGCGCTGAATTCCAGAGTTAGCGGGCGCAAATAATTACCGCTCATATAGTGATCCTTGAACTTTCCGGCTTCTTCTTTGCTTAACAGTTCGGCGCCGTTGATAGTGCCGCTGGCACCCTTTTGGTTCAGGAAGTTCACAACCGTAGCTCCCAATGCAAGATGCTTGTTCACTTTCCAGTTCACGCCTCCGAAAGTTTCCCAGCGCCCATTGAAGTAAAGGGCATTCGTCAGATTGGCATATGTTTTTCCAAAATAGCGGAAACTGAGCCATACGCGCAAGTCGGGAGTAATATTGTAGCTGGGATCTATTTCAGCAAGTACCTGTGGAATCTCTTTCACGATGTTGCCGTTGGCATTCAGGTCAGGCACTCCTTCAAAAGGCGATTTGATAAAGTAGTTGTTATAAGTCGGCTTCTGATAAGTAAACAGGGCATGCAGATGGAAACCTTTGAACGGGTTGATTTCTGCCGAGGTGGTCCAGCCCAGGGTCTTGATGTCGTATATCAGCAAGGTGGTTTTGGATTGCGTTGTACCGGGTTTCGTTACGTTCTGTTGGTCGATGTTATTCGATTTGGAGATATATGTCACCATGGAAGTCAGGTTAATCCAGTCATTATGATAAAACAGTCCGCCACGCAGTAAAGGGATAGTGACACGCTTGTATTGTTCTTCAGTAGGACCTGTTCCGGCATATTCGTTAATACGCGGGAAGCGTGTGGCAACGGTTCCGTCGGCTGTAAGGCCGAAGTTCTTCGTTATATTATACGTAATCTGTGCGGTTGCCGCATAATTCAGTTTATCTTTTACCACTTTATGGGGTTCTATCTTTTCAGTGGAGAGCACATTGCCCTCATTGTCCGTATATTGGTGGGTATCACCGATGTGGAAACCTGCATAACGTCCATAGGGTATCTGGTCGGCAGACATGCGATAGTATTCCAGGCGTCCACCGTAATAAATGTTGAGTTTCGGGGTTACCTGCCAGTTGTCCGTGAAGTAAGCGGCCAGTTTGTTTTCATATCCTTTGGTATATTCCGGGCTCAATTCATTGAATCCTCTGAATTGGTTGCTGCTTCCGTCGGTTTCCTGGCGGTTCAATATCTGTGGATATTCGGTGACGGTTCCTGTCCACTGGAAAGAGGAAGAATGATAATCCAGGTGATAGTACCATTCGTTCAGGCCTAGCCGCATATCGTGATTACCTATTTTCTTTTTCAGTTCTGAAGTAAGCAGGGCATTCTTTACTTTGCCGAAGTGCAGCCAGGTACGTCTTCCTTCCACCAATCCGGTATAGGCTTCTTTGGAGTCGTCAAGGAAAAGCCCGTCTGTTCCAGTGGCTTCGCTGATATTGCTGCCACCGAAGTCTACATAATTGGCTTCTGGAGCATTCATGAATTTGGCGTTAAGCGACCAGTTCAGATTGTTACGGAAAGTGTAGTCGAACAAAAGAGCCACTTCGTGCGCCTTGTTTCCGGTGAAATCACCGAAACGTGCACTTTTCATCTTACCATCCTTTACGTCCATATACTGAAAGCGTCCACCTTCGGGAGCATACGAGGAAGTACCCAGCTTGAAGCCTGGAATCTCTTTCACGCTGCCGTCGCCTACGTAGATGAAAGGGGCTGCATTAATCATTGAACCGAGTGCATTGCTTTTCGAGAATTTATAGATGACCGAGAACTTGCCACGATTGTTATTGAACAGCCGGGTCAGTCCTGCATGATAGAGCTGGGTACGGTCATTGAAATTTTCAAATTTAGGGGCGAAACTGCCCGGATCGAAGTTCTGATAGATGCTGGCAGTATAAAGCCAGCGATTGCCGATGCCGCCGGATACATTCATATCTACATTTTGCCAGCCGAAGTGGTTGGTATGATAATTCAGTACTCCTTTGAATTCTTTCTGTCCTAATTTGGAAAAAGCATTCACAGAATAAGCAATGTTCCCGGTAGTAATGGCCGATTCGGACGGATTCATTAACCCCACTTCGCCCAGACTGGCATCACTTCGCCAATGGGTAGCCAGTTTGTGTACAGCCGAAGAATATACGGCAGGCAGTCCGTTCTCATATACATTCACATCTTCACTGGGTAGCCCGATTTGAATTTCACGGGGTTTGTTGGCATCAGAGGCATTCAGCATCACATTGCGTTCGCTGCCTTCCGACTTCTTTGTACTAATGGTGTCATTAACCTGTACCGGATTGTTTGCCATTGCAGAAGGAGCAAATGACAGAGCTGCCGACACGACACAAGAAAAGAATTTGGTTTTCATGATATCCGTTGATTTAAAATTAAACATTCTGAAGAAGGAACCGGAGGAATATTACTCCTTGTCTTTCAACGAGGGCAAAGTTAGGGAGTATAATCACGAACTGTTTTAGCAAGTAGCTGTCAGGTAGATTGATAGGAGAACTGGGTGCATGTTAAATCATTTATAATCAGCTATTTATTAATATCTGTTTTAGAAAGCCAAGTAGATATACCCGTTTACCAGAAACTTTTAATACCTTTGTATTCACCCACTTTTAATACATACACCTCTATGAAGAAATATATATTATCAGGATTGTTTCTGTTGTTCGTATTCCTGCCTTTCTACGCTACGAACAAAGTTGATTTGTCCGCAGAGTTAGAAACTGCTTTGAAGCTGCGCAACCAGTATTCAAACCGGAAGGAGGCACGGATTGACAGTCTCAAACATCTGCTCTATCCGGATATAAGTAATGAAGAACGCTTCCGGTTGTACAATGCCATTTATGAGGAATATTATACTTATCGTTTCGATTCGGCTATGCTTTATGTAGACCGGGAAGAACAGGCAGCTATGAAACTTTCCAATCCCTCATACCGCAATCTGAGTATCATTCACCGCTCCATCCTTCTTTCCACTTCCGGGTATTTCAGTGAATCCGTGCAGAACCTGGAACAGATAGACGGTCGCACATTGGACGATACTTTACGGACAGAATATTATACCGCTTATGAATGGGCGTACAGCATGTGGGCCGAATATTCTAATGATAAGGTATATGCTCCCCGTTATTATAAAAAGGAGATGCTTTATCAGGATTCCCTTATCAATGTCCTGCCTGCCAGTTCTCCATTGCATCATTACTGGAAAGGTGAAAGTCTTTTCCGCCACCGCAGGTATACCGAAGCGGAAGGCTGCTATAAAAAGGCATTGGAAGGATTGCCCATCAATGTTCGTCTGTATGCAATGGTAACTTATGGATTGGCTTTGGTATATGCCCAGACCAATAACTGGGATGAATACGAAAAATATCTGATAAAGGCGGCTATCTCTGACCAGGTGTGCCCGTTGAAAGAGAACCTGGCTTTGCAGGAACTGGCTCTATACATCTTCAAGAACAGAAACGGAGAAGTCTCCCGTGCCAACCGTTACTTAAACTATTCCCTGGAAGATGCCATGTTCTACAATAACCGTCTCCGTATGCTCGAAATAGCCAGAAAATTTCCATCTATTGTGCTTTCCTATCAAGAACAAAATCTTATCAAGAGCCGGCGGTTACAATGGTCACTGATATTTATCAGTCTTTTGTCAGTCGGGCTGGTGGTTTCTCTGGTCTATATTTACCGGCAAATGAACCAGTTGCATAAGCGGAGAAAGATATTGGCGGATATGAATAAGGAGCTGCAACATTTGAATAAAGCATTAGTAGATACGAATCATATGCGGGAAGAGTATGTAAGCCTGTTTATGAACTTATGTGCTGCCTATATAGACAAGCTGAATAAGTATCAGGACTTGGTAAAACGCAAGGTCAAGGCGAAGCAGACTGATGATTTATTAAGACTGGTCAATGCAACTAGGCTTTCGGATACGGATGCCAAGGAATTCTTCATGAATTTCGATTCGGCTTTCCTGAATCTGTATCCTAACTTTATACAGGAATTCAATTCCCTGTTACGTGAAGGAGAAGAGATTATACCCAGACAAGGAGAGATACTGACTACGGAACTCCGCATCTTTGCTTTGATACGCATGGGGATTAAAGATAGTTCCAGAATAGCCACGCTCTTATTTTACTCTCCACAAACGATCTATAATCACCGGAGTGTGGTGAAGAATAAGGCAAAGATGAGAGACAGCTTTGAAAAACAGGTGGAGGACCTTTGTGAGACAGTATAACCAGAAATAAAACAAGCGGGATGTCTTTTGCAAACTTCTGTGCGGCTTCCGTAAATTTAATGCTATCCATATTAAAGAAAAGAATACCGCAATCCTCTTTTACTCTTTGTCTTATGATTAATGTTTTTTCGGATATTTACGCGCAGTGATACATAGATGCCCTTTGTTGCTGTTCTGACTGATATCTGTAAAGCCGGTCTGTAAAAGCAGAACTACCAGTTCTTCCGCCGGACGTATAACCATTCCTTCAATACGGTCAGTCCATGTTGTATCGGCAGGGTCACACATCTCATTGCATAGTAGGAAATAGCCGCCAGGCTTAAGTACACGTGCCACTTCCGTGAAAGCTCTGTCCAGGTCTCCCCAGAAGTAGACGGTTTCAAAGGCCGTAACAACATCAAACACTCCGTCTGTATACGGAAGGCTGTCTGCACTGCCTTGCTCCACAAAACAGTTTACTTCAAGTTCTTTCCGGTTTTTCTTTTTTGCGAAAGCTACACTTTCGGGTGAAAGATCTACGCCATATGCTTTCCCCAACGGGCAGTATCTCAATATCTGTGCAAGATTGGCACCCCCTCCGCAACCAATATCAAGTACGGTCCAATGCAGTTGCCATTTCAGACAGGACATTCCCCACTTGGCCAGCCCCGCATGTCCGGTGTTCATGCCTCTTAACATCAGTCGGCCCAGGAAGCCCTCCGGTTTGCGTGTATTTGAAAGCAGTCTGTTTACAAAATTCTTCTTTGCCATATCTTAATTATGTATTGAATTTATATCAGGCGCAAAAATAGAGGAAAATATGCGGCTGTACAATACCGAGATATGATGAATTTGGTTTTTTCTCTATCAAAGGGTGGTGATATTAATAAATGCAATATAAAAGTAATAGTGAGTTGTTAGTGATGTGCGGATCGCTTTTTAGAAGATTCTGGATGTTAATTGTTTATGTGGTGTAAAAATGAACTAGGGTTAATTCTTTTCTAAATTCTATCTGTATTCTGCGCTGATAAATTATGTATTTCAACTATATTGCTAAAGTTTGCTCGAAGGTGTTGATAGAAAGAAAAAGGAATACACAGGCTAAAAATCTTTGTTTTTTGTGTATCTTCGCACGATATAAAGATTTCTTTAATAATTAATATATGAAGCTAAAGCATATTCATATTGACTCATACAAAGTTTTTGAGGACTTTGATATCGACTTTTGCCATGCAGGTAAGATTCAAAGCCTTGTTGTGATTACAGGGGTTAACGGTAGTGGAAAGACTATCCTGCTCAAAGATGTGATTTTTGGAAATGATTCGACTAAGAAACCTGGAGGATGTGTGACTATTGAGGATAATGCAAAAACAAAGACCTTTACACTACCTGTTTCTCCAGGTGATGAGTCATATATGAATGCATTTTCTAAAGTAATTTTTTATGGAGTTGATAATAAATGCTCTATCACAGATATTGAAAAGAAAATCATCAGTTATATTGATAAATTAGTCTATGTACAAGGAAAAACATATACTGAAGCATATCATGAAATTCAAACTTTGATTGATGATATCTTCTTTGATTTCAATTTAAAGGTACGGTTTAAAGGAATTGGTGAAGACAAAAAACTTATTTTTACTAATCTTAGTAGTGAAGAGTTTTACATTGAGGATTTGTCTGGTGGAGAAAAGCAAATACTGACTAAAATATTTCCCTTATTTATGGATGATATGAAGGGGCATGTTATTCTTATTGATGAACCGGAGGATTCATTGCATCCCATATGGCAGATTAAGTATATTCCCATTCTTCGCCGATGCGTTCAAAGTAATGATTGCCAATTCATACTTGCAACTCATTCTCCTCAAATTATATCATCCATGCACAAAGAAGAAATATGTATATTGGCACTCGATGATAAAGGCAATGTTCGGGTTAAGAACAATTTGTGTTTCGATGGTCCTTATGGATGGAGTGTTGAGCAAGTATTAAGTCAGGTGCAAGGAATGAAAACGATGAGAGTTCCTGAAGTTGAGAGCAGGCTGGCAAGCTTGCGGGATATGGTTCAGAATAGTCTATATGATACTGAAGGGTTTAAAACAGAATTGTCTGAGTTGGAAGCTTTATTGGGATATTCGGATCGTGATTTGGTTTTAATCCGGCTGGATATCATTCGAAAAAAGAAAAAAAAATGATTCAAAATACTTTGCTCCTGTTTCAGATATAATCCCCTGAGCTCTTAGAATAGGATAACGAAAGAGTGTATATATGATACATGAAGTATGAAACTAAATTATTTAATTTCTTGAAAATCTGTAATTATACCGTTACTTATTCTTAGAAATTGGTAAATTATTGTAGATAGTAAGTTATTAACTTCGGAATAAAAAAGAATCTTGCTTTTATATTGTATTTTTGCACGAAGAAATGATCGTGAAATAAAAGTCATGAAAAAGAAGACAAAACAATTATTCCGATATCCACAGGGGTTTAGTGGGGTAGAGCTATTGCAATCCAAGAATGAAGATGAAACAGAATTTGCAGCATGGATTAGCAATCCGACTGGCCCGGGTAGCTATGCATTATTAGGATTGGTCCGGCCTGAGGATTGGGATGAATTTCAGAATGATTTTGACACTCTTATGTCTAAATATATTATCCCTCTAAACGAAGCATGACTGTGCTTGGAAGTCATTAGAAGTAATAAAAGAGTAGGAGAGAGGGACTGAAGATTCTCACGATATAGCTAAACTATTGATTGGTATAAAACACAAGGTACTTTTCTAAGTTCGATTTTATGTAAGCCATATTGTGGTGCCCTTCAAAAAGGTGGTTTTGCACATTGGCTTTTCTACATTTTAATATCTTGTAAAGTTCAAGACAGCCATTGTAAAATTCTCCTTCGTCTTTATTGCCTGCATCAAGATATAGTTGCATATCAGAGGGGATAGCACATTCTTTGGCAATATATTGTTAACAGCTATCAGTTGTGGAAGAAGAGAAAAAAAGAATTAATAAATTGAATATAAGTAATTAATTTATAAGTATTTGCTGTTTGTATATGTTATTTCCTTTGTTTTCCTTGTTTTCTTGCTTTAGCTAGTAAATTCCTTTATTTTGTTACTCAAATGCTATTGAGTAACAAGAATAATATTTATATTTGCCATCGGTAACAAAATAAAAACATAAGTATGGAGAAGAAGAAACAAGAGGTCAAATTGAAAGAACCTGTAAGAATCAGATTTAAGCAGCTTTCCAAGAGTCTCCATTGTCACCTAAAAAAGGGAAAGGACTAAAATTTTAATCTGAAAGATGTCGATTTAATATTGAAATTCTTTTTAAATCTTTCTCTCTACCAAAGAGATATAAAATTCTTTTTTGTTCTTTAATAGTTGGTATTTTGATGATTAAGTCTCCAATGGATACTTCTTTGTATTCATGTACACAAACAGATTGCCAAATATTATTTTTCTTGATTTGAAGGTTACCCATAACTTCTATATCCATTAATGGGAGATTGAATCTGGTAAAATTAGAGCGGAACAAATCATCTTCTTTTGTCTTTGGAGCAATCTCCATATACCTATTTAGTAGATGCTGTAACTTGGATGAGTTTGCTTCGGTAGTCAAAATGTCAATATCTAAGGTTTCCCCTATTTCTATGTCTGATAAAATCATAGCAGATGCGCCAATAATATAGAATTCAGGGGTTATTTTCTGTAATTCATTAGATATACTTGCAATAGCTTGAGTGATTTTTTCTTTAATCTTCATGTTTTTGTAATTTGCGGGCAAAGATACAAAATGATTTTTAGTATGATAGGAAAAAATAGCGTTCTTGAGAAATGGTTTAGTTTACCTCTTTGTTATAAATCCAAAACAGACTAAACCAACTTTTCTAGCATAGCTTATTATGTGTTTGGGATACGTTGCATACATTTTGCTGCGCAAAGATACAGACATATCCACTTTCATGGCACTCTTATTACAAATTTGTTTCATAATAAATATATTAATTGATGCAAATCAATAAATATGCTATAAAACATATTTTTCTTCATTTTGAGTAGCGGTTAGTCAATAAGAATCCTATATTTGTATCGTGAAACATATAATGTAGGAGGATAACAAGATGAAAAGCGTAAAAAGATTGTTAAGAAAGATCGTCGAATCCGACGTACATGTATGGGGGTACTCAACGCTAAGTATGCCCCCTAAGGAAAAAGCTTAAGTTTTCAGTTTTCATTAGGTATTAGTTATTTTAAGATTAAAAGATTATGAAAAAAATGAGTAATTTGATTAGAAAAATCCTCAGTGAAGTAGGTCGCAATGAAATGCTCTCATGGGGGTACAGAATTGAAAGATGAAATTAAGTACATTCAGTTTAAGGGAATATCCATAAAATTGGTTATTCCCTTTTCTATGCCATACAAGTGGAAAGTGTTGGAGCAGGCAAACCATACAAAAAGAAATAGTTGCCTGAAATAGACTGCCCTCTACTTATGAAGAATGCTTTTGGAACTCAAGGTAATTGTTTTCTAACGTAATATTTAATATACTTATCCTTTACCTATTGATAAAGAACAAAATTGCTTTTTTAAATAACTCTTATTTTAATGAGCAGCTTTGACTGCCGGAGTTTCACCAGTATTTTCTGTTTCATCTTTTTGTATATAAACCGTCCGTGTAGGGAATGCAAAGGCAAGTCCCGCCTTATTGAAAGAATCCAGTATCTCCATATTCATATCGGACGTTACCCCTAATATGTCCCCTTGTTTCTCGATGAAGTAAATATACATGATGACCAATGCCGAATCAGCATATTCTGTAAAAACAGCTGTTGTGTCTGACGGGTTCGAGGATACATTTTCTATTCTTTGGGGAATCGCCTTTAATAGTTTCAGGGCCTCTTTCATTTTTTCGGGAGTTGTATCGTATGTCAGTCCGAGATTCAATACTACCCGGCGCATGGGCTCGGAAGAGATATTGATGATAGAAGCATCGGTAATCTTATAATTCGGGAAAGTGATGATACGTTTGTCATAGTTCATAATCTTCGTGCTCCGCACACCTACATCGACTACTGTTCCTTCAAAGCTGTCTACGCGGATTGTGTTTCCGATGCTGAAAGGCTTGTCCGTTAGGATGGTGAAAGCCCCGAAAATATTCTTTACTGTATCTTGTGCCGCAAGAGCGAATGCAATACCACCAATACCGAGAGTTCCCAATAGTGCGCTGATATTGACGCCCACATTGCTCAATGCCGTCACAGTACCAATAATCCAGACAATAACCAGAATGGTCCTTTTGATAATCGGCATCATTTTGTTGGCGTGTCCGTCAGATTGGTGCTCCCAATAAACCTGAAGTAAACCATTGCATAAGCGACCGAAAAACCAAGTAATGTCTAGAACGATCAAAATGCTGTAAGCGGTGTCTACTACCTTCACAAAACTATCCGGATAAACTAACCAATGGATAGCTAGCCAGATACCCAACAGGACAATAGCAAACTTGATGGGTGGTTCTAAAGAATAAAAAATAACATCATCCAGATGGTTCTTAGTCCGGTCTATTAATGGTTTCAGAATTTTTTTACTCAGTAACGATATAAGTTTTACAATAACAATCGCTCCTGCAATAAAAGCGGCGGAAATAATCCAGTTCTGGATTGTGTTTCCCCAAAATTCATTCTCTAACATATTCTACTTGTACTTTATTATTATCTAAACAGTGATGATTTATGGAATAAACGAATCAATCTATTCCCCTTTGGTATGATAACTAACAATTGAATAATTAAAATTTATTGCTGCCATCTTAATAAATGTATATATAAAAAGAATTATTAAGATAATTTTCATCGTTATATAAGCCATTGTCTTGACTTTATTGCTGTTTCGCATTTGTTCGCTCATATAATCGGTAAAATCCTACCATTTTGCTAATAATTTATACTTGTGAAAGAACTTTATTTTATCGTAGCTTGTTTTATTCTTGTCAATTAAAAAAATAGATTATGGAAAATGGAGTAATGATGCAGTATTTTGAGTGGCATCTCCCGAACGACGGGAAATTATGGAAACAATTGAAAGAAGATGCGTCGCACTTGCAGGAAATCGGTGTTACGGCTGTATGGATTCCACCCGCTTATAAGGCTGACGAGCAGCAGGACGAAGGTTATGCGACTTATGATTTGTACGATTTGGGTGAGTTCGATCAGAAAGGAACTGTACGGACTAAGTATGGTACGAAAGATGAGCTGAAAGCGATGATTGATGAGCTGCATAAATATCACATTTCCGTTTATCTGGATGTCGTGTTGAATCATAAGGCAGGAGGTGATTTCACAGAGAAGTTTATGGTTGTAGAAGTCAATCCGGAGCAACGGAATGAGGCATTAGGAGAGCCGTTCGAAATACAGGGATGGACCGGATACAGTTTCCATGGGCGTAAGGACAAATATTCGGATTTTAAATGGCATTGGTATCATTTCTCCGGAACAGGTTTCGACGATTCCAGAAAGCGGAGTGGCATCTTTCAGATTCAAGGAGAAGGCAAGGCATGGAGCAAAGGTGTGGACGGCGAGAATGGAAACTATGATTTTCTTCTGTGCAATGACCTCGACCTCGACCATCCGGAAGTTGTCGCCGAATTGAACCGGTGGGGAAAATGGGTTTCTGACGAATTGAGTCTCGACGGAATGCGGCTGGATGCTATCAAGCACATGAAGGACAAGTTTATAAAACAATTCCTCGATGCCGTAAGAAGTGAGAGGGGAAAAGATTTTTATGCTGTTGGCGAATACTGGAATGGAGACTTGGAAACGCTGGATAGCTATCTTGAGTCAGTCGGCCATAAGATCAACTTGTTTGATGTTCCGTTGCATTATAATATGTTTCAGGCGTCACAGGAAGGCAAAGATTATGACTTGCGGAATATTCTGAAGAATACCTTGGTTGAGCATCATTGCGAACTGGCTGTCACCATTGTTGATAATCACGACACGCAGCGTGGCAGTTCTCTGGAATCACAAATTGAAGATTGGTTCAAACCACTGGCTTATGGATTGATTTTGATGATGAAGGATGGCTATCCCTGTTTGTTCTACGGAGATTATTATAGCGTGGATGGAGAAAAATCACCTCATACCAAAATCCTTGACATACTGTTGGGCGCAAGACGGAAATATGCCTACGGAGATCAGATTGACTATTTTGACCATCCTTCAACTGTTGGTTTCATCCGCATGGGAGATGAAGAACATGCCGGTTCCGGACTTGTCTTTTTAATGTCTAATGACGAAGCAGGCAGTAAGACGATGGCTTTGGGTGAAAAGCATAAAGGTGAAATATGGCATGAGATAACCGGGAGCATTCAGGAAGAAGTTATTTTGGATGAAGAAGGAAATGGGGAATTTTCTGTTGATGCCCGTAACTTGGCTGTTTGGGTAAAGAAAGATTGATTCAAAAATATACGGAAGAAAAGATACAGGGCGGAATTTTCAGACAGGAAGGTTCTCTGTATCTTTGTTGACATAGCAGATAAAGCAATAGGCTGTATAATAATCAGAGCAACTGGACAGTTAGTTTATTTCTCTCAACAATATTCACAATTAGAACAATGAATAAGGTGATTCAAACATTGATCTAAGCTATAAATGGAAAATCCAACGTAACTGCCCCCCAGTGTCCAATGTAAATTGCCCCCCTGTTTCTCTCTCTTCAAATTTCTAAGATCATCACTTTCAAAACAGCTCTGTTCGCTATCAGTATGCCGGGGTTCTACTTAATGTTTCTTTGTAAATATAGTGATTTTATTTTTTACATTGTAGCTTTCTGATTGAGTCTCCATGTAGTTCTATCCTGATGGCTTGATGAACAATCCTATCCAACACCGCATCGGCTATCGTCTTTTCTCCGATAATCTCATACCATCCATTTACCGGTAACTGCGATGTGATGAGTGTGGATTTCTTACCATGCCTGTCTTCTATGATATCCATCAGATTCATTCTGGCTCCGTTATCAAAAGGCTGTATTCCGAAGTCGTCCAATATGAGCAAATCGGTACGCTCGATCTTTTTCAGTTCCTGTAGTATGCTTCCTTTAGCCTTGGCTACTTTGAGTTGTCCCATCAATTTGGCCGTATTGGCATATAACACTTTCATCCCTTTCTGACAAGCTCTGTAACCCAATGCAGTAGCTATGTAACTCTTGCCGGTACCGGAACTTCCTGTTATGAACAGATCTTTGTTTTCTTTGACAAAGGTGAGTTCGGCAAGCCTTTCCAACAAGTTACGGTCCAACCCTCTTTCTATACCATAATCCATTTCTTCCATATATGCCTTATAACGGAAGTTTGCCTGTTTGATCAGCCTTTCTATCATCCTGTTGCATCGTTCGTCCCATTCGCTGGTTACAAGCCACGATACAAACTGGTCTGTAGTCATAGACTCGGCTTTGAAGCTGTCCATGCTCGTTCTAAAAGCATTGTACATTCCTGAAAGACGCATTTGGCGCATCTTCTCCAAGGTTTCCTGATTCATTTCCATCATTGAGTGTTTTTAATTATAATATTCTTTTCCGTGTATGTTTTCGTGGGTAGGCATTCCTGTTTCTTCATCCTGGACTTCTTCTTCCAAAGGCAGCTCATCCTGCCTGTTCTTGAGTATTTCTTCAATAGCCGGATAATTGTACAATCCGTAGTTGGAAGCCCATCTGCAGGCATTTATCAACCTTTTCTTGCCTACCCTTGAGGCAAAGGAGAGTATGCCTCTGCATGATTTGTAAGCTTGTTCAGGATAGGGCTTGGCTTCGATGACATGTCGGATATAGTTTTCCACGTCTGTGTGTATGAGGCCGGCTTCTTTGAGGAACTTCTCAGGATTCCATTCCGTAATGACCCGTTGGCTGGAAGCTTGGTGCTCGGGAAGGTAAGTATATCCATAAAGCTTGTAGTTTCTCTTGTGGACGGCTATCTTCTCATATTTCAAATAGATTTCCACGACTGTGCTGTTGTATAAGACATTCACCTTCTTGCCGATATAAGAGTACGGAACACTGTAGTAATGTCTTTCCAGACGTATGTACCCGTTCTTCTGCACAGTTGCCGTATGTCGCTGCTTGAGTTCGAAGCGGATCGGATTCAAAGGCCCCATGCAGTCGCGCTCAATCTCTTCGTATTGTTCACGGCGGCTATAGTTCCTGCCTGTCAGAAGAGCGTTGTTATGCAGTTCCAAAGCCACACGTATGGCTGCGTTGAGAGATTCCAGGTCGTAAAACTCACGTCCGTCCAGTTTGGTATAAATGCTGCGATAAATCAGCTTGACGGCTCCTTCGACCAATGCTTTATCTCTTGGTTTACGCACTCGGGCGGGCATGACTACGCATCCGTAATGTTCGGCAAAGGCGGCAAAATCCTCATTCAACTCGGCTTCATAACGGCTCGGCTTTGTTACAGCGGATTTTAAATTATCAGGAACAATAGCGGCAGGAGTGCCGCCATAGAAAAGAAGGGAAGCCTCACAGGCATGGATCAGGTCTTCTTTACGCTGGCTCATGACAGCTTCCACATAGGTTAGTTGACTACAGGGAAGAATGGCTACAAAAACCTCTACAGAGAGGATTTCACCCGTTTCACGGTCAATGATGGACAGTTTGTCACCGGCATAGTCAATATACATCTTGTCGCCGGCTTTGTGCTCTAAATGGGCGATGGGATGCGACAGGGCAAGATAAGCCTGCAGGTAAGTACAGAAACGGCTGCGGGCATAACCTTCAGGACAGGCAGCTTGGTACTCTTTGAATAACTGGTTACGCGTTACGCCTTTCTTTTTCAGTCGTTTGGCGTAGTCCGGGAAAAGGGAATGAAGGTCTTTGTAACGGGAAGACATTTCTTCCGGCTGTTTTTCCTGTTCCTGAAAAAGGGAGCATAAAGAGGAGTCATCCATGGAAAGAATGTCCGATAAACTTAGTCCGCTCTTCTGATAAATGTGTAAGTACTTTTTGACGGTGTTGCGAGAGACACTCAGCATACTGCTGATACTTTTGGTTCCACTACCCGATGCATAGCATCTTAACACTTGACGAATCTTATTCATACTAATCGATTTATTAGGCATACTATCTGTTTTTGATTTATTTAACAGACAAAATAACGATTAGAGCAGTGGAAAGCAAATGATACTATCAATTTGAAGGGGTCAGTTTCAAGTGGACAATGGGGATCCATTTAAAATGGATTCAGGGGGTCAGTTTAAAATGGACGGGAGGGGGCAACGGGGACTGGATTTTCCATCTATAACATCATTAATGAACAATTACTGAACAGTAATCATGTAATATTTTTATTTGGGATTTCTATATTTGTTAAATATTCTTTTTGATAAAATGATATAAAAAAACAATTTTTATTACTTGTATTTATCATGTTCAGCTTAGGCTTTCCGTTGTATGCTGATGAACCAGTTATTATTCCTCAAGGTGAATGGTGTGAGGATAACAGGTGTATCCTATCCGTTTTTGTAAATGCTCCGAATGGTGTTATAAATGTATATTTTAACACTAACAGTACAGTAGCATTCTAGTTACAGATAAAAGCGGTAAAGTTGTATATAGCGGATTTCTGACCGTTCAGGAAGGTGGAGATTATTTGTTGCCGTTGAATAATGAAAAACAGGGTGAATATATTGTTGAGATTGAGCATACGGATAATAAGCCTAAGAAGTAAAGGTGAAATTTGAGAAATAATGGAGGTTATCTCCATTATTTCTCAATAAACGCTGACTGTATGCAATATAATTAATCATTTTCCGTTAATTAATGCTCATAGAATACAGTATTAATTAATACTGATTGACAAATGAAGAATTGGATAATATTAATTATATTGAATTTGTTGTTTTGTCTGGAAGCATGTAATAACAAACCAACTCCTTCTGAACTATCAATCGCCGAAAGCATTATCAAAGAGCGTCCTGACAGTACTTTAGCTCTATTATATTCAATAGCAAACATTACGTTGTGAGAACCGGTAAATATACAGATGTACTATAACCTATTATTGGTTAAAGCACAAGATAAATGTTATCATCGCCATTTATCTGATTCTACGATACAGACTGTTGTACGTTACTACGAAAGTAGAAATGAATCGGACAGACTTATGGAGACGTACTATTATTGGGGCAGGGCCTATATGGATATGCATGAAACTCCCCGTGCACTTGAGACTTTTCAAAAGGCAATGGAAGTTTTCTGCAACACGCAGAAATATGATATATTAGGATTGATATATAGTCAAACAGCCACTTTATATGTTTATCAGGATATTTATGAAGAAGCGTTACCAATGTATAGGAATGCTCTGAAATATTTTTATTTAGCTGATGATACTTTGGCTATTCCACACGCTTTACGCGATATCGGTAGAATGTTCAAAGTCATAGAGAATGAAGATAGTACTTTCTTTTATTATAAGAAATCTTATCAATATGCAAACCAAATAGGAGATTTACGGAGAAAAAACAGTATAACCGGTGAATTGGCAACTTTGTACATCCAAAGCAACCAATATGATAAAGCAACCAAATTGTTATATATGTTATCTACTTACGACATATCACAGCGTAACTTAGCCCAATATTACAATAATTGGGGAGATTATTACCAGAAAAATGAAATGGTTGATTCAGCAGCTTATTGTTATCTAAAGAGTATTTCCTATGATAATCTATATGCAAAGCCACATTCCTACTGGAAAATATATGAACTGGAGGCCAGGTTGCACAATTATCCACAAATGATTACTTATATTAATCGTTATTGAATTAGCTCTAACAGTGTAAGATCGGCACCAACAGCGAAAACTATACGGAAACTGGAATCTGTGTATAATTATCAACGCACTGAAAAAGAAAATCATAGGCTTCATGAAGAAACAATCATCTAGCGCATCGTCATCATATCAGTTATTGCCATTTTCTTTTTCATATGTATTGTTTACTACCAATATTCTTACAGGAAAAGATGTAAATTGCATGAGCAGGAAAAGAAACTTCAAGCCATGTGTGAGGTGAAATATCAAAATAGTCTCCAATACATCGAAGACAATAAAAAGAAAATCAAGAAACTGGAAGAACTGCTTTATCAGTCGCATCAGGAAAATGATAGTCTGGAACATATATTGTTAGTTACCAGAAAACAAAAACTGGAGTTCGTCAATAGTCAGGCTGAAGCAGGACAAAGTTAAAAAGGTATTTTGGTATCTACTTTAAAAAGTAAACCTATCTATATCAAATGCTATGAAGCGACGCAAAATAATAGTATAAAACTTAGAGACACGGACTGGAATGCTCTGCAACTAACGGTGAATGCCGCTTATGATAACTTTACAGACCGCTTGTTTCTTCTTCTTTATCCAGCGATTTCTCGGATAGAACTTCGTATTTGTTTGCTCATAAAAATAGGACTTCCTGTCTCAACTATTTCACAATTGATATTTCGTACTTCGAGTGCTGTATCAATGGGTCGTAAACAACTCTACAAGAAGATCTTTAAAAAAGAAGGAACACCTTTGGAATTAGACACTCTTATATACGAACTTTAAAGTCTTTACTTGTTAAGATTGAGTCTTTGCCTGTCTATTCTTAAGTTCCTTTTCAGTTCTGCTATTCCACCTTCTAAACTGAAATTTTACTGAACAAGTTCCCGTGTCAATGAATGTCACGGCAGGCTATCTTTACATTCGATTCAACACGGTATTAACTTAGATTAGTCGGGACAGCATATCAGGGCTGTCGGACGTACAGGGACCGCAACAGGATACCACTTGCATTTTGAATTGAAAAAGAACGGAATATCGCAGGACCCGTTACAATGGGTATTGCTACTCCCTTCTAAGAAGAGCAATTAATTTCAAACTGTTACACGATGAACATTGAAGAAGCCAAACGTATTTCATTGGGGGATTATCTCCAACTAATAAAACCGAAATCCATCGTGGATGATCACACGATAAATTTCGGTTTTATCTTATTTAGATAGCGAAGCTATACAGCCTGCCATGTTTTCTAAAATCCGACCTTCAACTGTACACCGAATACGCTTGGCGAACCTGCTACATAGGTAGGCATACCGATATTATCGCCACTATTTCCCGCATCAATAATGTACTTCTTGTTGAAAGCATTCTTCCCGAATACTCCAATCTCGTAATAGACATTCTTCGGATGAAAGCGATAACCGGCTGTGAAATTGGCAATGCCATAACCCTCCTGCGAAAGATCTTCCCGGTTGTTATCTTCAAAGAATACCTGACTTTTGTATGAGTAGGACGGACGAATATATACATTTCCAGTCTTTCCGGTAGGGATATTCACATCGACTCCGGCAGAAAACGTATTCTTTGGCGTCAAGCGGAAACGATTTCCAGCATATTCCTGCGGAACACCATTTTCGTCCGTGCCATTAAATTTGCCATCAATGTAGGAATAGTTACCAAATAGGGTTAGATGTCGGCATGGTGCATATTGCACTCCGGCTTCTACGCCAAAGGTGTGCGCACGTCCGGTATCATCCGGTACGGTTTCAAGCCCCAGGGCTCCGTTGTCTTTCAGTGTTGTTGTTTGGAAATGATTCCAGTCATAATAATAGACACTCAGGTCATAGTTCAGTTTGCCGCCTAAGACGATGCCTTTCAGACCGGCTTCATAACTGGTTATGATTTCCGGTTGCAGTTTGTTCACTTCCATTTCTCCCTGTTTGCCGGAGGTGACGGCAATTACTCCTGGACGGCGTCCGCGTGAAACACTGATATAGGCATTGTTCTTATTGAATAGATAGTTCAGCGCTGCACGTCCCACCCATGAGCCGTAACTATCTGACGCCCAATATTTATCGGTGGAGGGATAATAGAGCATGACTCCGAAGGTACCGGGAACGGTTGGAGACTGGTAGCCACTTTTCTGATGTTCGTAGGTGGCACGAATACCGGCTGTGAGCGAAAGTCCTTTCACAATCTTCAGCGTACCATCCGCAAAGATTTCGGCAGCCTGATTGATGCCATAATTAGTGGAACTTTCCTCGTAGTTCGTCGCTAGGGCCTTATTGCTATAAGCGTCTATCATACCGATGACCTGTGCCTGTTCCTGCACTGTTTTGCCAGCCATTAATGTTCCAACGATTTGCTCCAACGTCATTGGGCTACCTAGTTGTTGCGAAACGGCTGCTTCAATAATCTTACGGATGTTCGGCAAATTAGTGACATATTGTGCTTTTCCATCTTGCACGGCTTGCATATCCGGGAAAATAGCCCCCATCAACCCATCCACCATCGGTTGCATAGTGGCAGGCACATCTTTCAACATCTCGCTGAATGTCTTTTTCATCTTTGCGGCAGCGTAAGCAGGATAAAGAGCCTGTTCGTTGGTGCGGGTGATAACTTCCTGCCGGGAGTTCTCGTAGAAGTAACTGATACCGGCAAAACCGGAAAACCGCCCTTTACTATCGTAGTTGATACGAAATTCCTGACTGAACTGTGTGCCCTGTTCCTTTTCCGTAGCAAACAAAATAGGCGAACAGGTACCGTCCGCATCAAAGTTTTCCTCGGACTTGAAGGCACGGAATCCAGTGATGGACGATAATTTCCAATAGTCATTAAACTGATGGTCGAGCAGGAAAGCCGCTCCTCCAACGTGGCGTTTGATGAAAAGATTATCACCTTGCTCAAGGTCAGCAAAACTGTTCGGATCGGTATTACCTCCCAGTGGGGCATACTTCCGGCTTTTGAATGATGTGCCGGGATAGTTGTCATGCTGGTAATCGAACACCAGGTCGGCAGTGGTATGTTCACCGAAGAACATGCGGGTGGAGTTTCGGACGGCAATTGCGCTTTTTCCGTTCAACTTTCCACCGGACAGGTTATCGATAAAGCCATCGTGTGCATCGTAGGAAAAAGCAAAACGATTTGCGAGTTTGTCTTTTATCAAAGGAGTATTAATAAATCCGCTTACCGCCCGCTGATTATGCGTACCATAGTTCACAGCTATTTCACCGGAGAGATAGTTTATCGGTTTATTGCGTATGACATGCACTGCGCCTATTTCTGCTCCACGTCCGAAAAGCGTACCTTGCGGTCCTTTCACTACCTCCACACGTTCCAGATCGAACAACTCCACAGCCGAAGCTCTGGAACGGGAGATGGACACGCCATCCTGAAAAATGGAGACGCGCGGCTGTGAATAAGAGGCTCCATCGTCAGAAGTGACCCCACGAATCACGTAACCCGGATTATTGGGACTCTGCATCTGTATCTGCAATCCCGGAATATATTGTGCCACTTCGTCAAACTGTTTCAGGTTAAGCCGCTTCAACGTATTTCCATTCAGTGCACTGACAGAAGTAGGTACCTCGATGCTGGTTTGCGCCCGTTTTTGGGTGGTAACCACTACTTCGCCCAATACCTGTACATCTTCTTTCATCACGATTCTCATTCTTCGTGTTACCTTCCGTTCTACCGGTTGATAACCCAAATAAGAGAAGATCAATACATCCTGTCCCGGATCTATTTGTATCGAGAAGCGTCCGTCCATGTCGGTAGTCGTACCGACGGCAGTTCCTTTTACGGTAATAGCAACTCCGGGCAGAGTTTCTCCTTTCTCATTCAATACATTTCCCGTAATCTGTCCTGTCACGGTTTCATTGATTTCTTCTGCATACAGACAGCCGATACTTCCCTCCGGCAAGATGCCGCACGAAAGTGCTGCGGCAAGCCACAGAATTTTGCTTAATTGTGATTTCATCTTTTTATCTATTGTTTCTGAATATTTGCTATTAATGCTTTCTATTTCGCATTTCAATCATAACATCGTTATCCGCCGGAGTGAGATCGGTAAGCAAAGAGCGTGATACTGCCGTGAACACCTTCGACTGCATAAAGGAATGTTTACGGATCAGTTTCGCTATCCGTTTTATCTCCTTGCGGTTATCGTCTGTCATTTGTTCATCCCCTCTGTAACTTACTACCATGTAATGTGCCAAAGTTTTCGCAGCGAGGTCTTTCACTTCGTCAGGAAGCTTGTCGGACAGCATGCCCATTATTACATTATATACTCCCGTTTCGAGAAAAGTCTTTGCATATTCCGGGAATAGCAGGTCTCCTGTATAATCCGGAATATTCTCTATAAACCGGCTCCGGATATCGAGCGTGTTTTCCCGAAGTGTCACTAGGCGGTAAGGCGACGGATAGCTTACAGGCGATCCTGTTTCTATATCATAAATCATACGTTTGCCTTTCTTGCGCAAAGTAACGTCCTGGGCATGAGAATGTCCGGTAAAGACGATTTCCAAGCCGAGTTCGGAAAATTCATCGGTGGTTCTTTCCCAATCATCCACCAAATAACCCGGTATGACACGGTTCTGATATTTCCAATGCTCCACGATGCCGTGGTGCATCATGCCAAGAACACGTATTCCTTTGTCGTGCGCTTCTTGTATCTGACTGCGAATGAAATCCATCGTAGCCGTTTTTATCCGCCCGTCGTGATGGCAGACATTCTGTTCAAAATCATTTTCTTCGTACTTGCAGGCATCCAATGCAAGGATACGGAGGGTGTCATTGATGGCATATATGTAGCTTAGTGATGCTGTGTCACGGGCAATTGCATCAGCATAACCGAACGGTGCATAAATTCCGGCAAACTCTTCTGCCGAAACGGTACGTACCCTTTCCGTTGTATCCCCGTTGAAAGCGACGGCATGGGGATTGTTTACATCATGGTTGCCGGGAATTACCAAAGTCAGAATACCTTCGGCTTTCAGTCGATTCAAACAATTAGCCACATATCTGTGAGAAACCTCTTCGCCATCTTTCGTCAAGTCTCCGGTGAGCAGGACAAAAGCCGGACGTTCGGCAATCAACTTCCCTATAAGGTCATCCAGAATTTCGGATGATTCTTTCAGCATCTTGCGATCATGTGACACATAATCTTCAAAAGCTTTTCCTTCCCGGACAAGTAGGGAAGAATCCATTACATGCACATCGGAGATGACAGCAAAGTGCATCTCCTGCGATTGTACGGAAAGGCTGCAAATTAAACCTAACAGCAGCATTATTAGTTTTTGTTTCATACTACTCATATTCGCTAAGTTCCTATACTTCACCTACCAATTCGTTCAGACATACCGAAAGATTGTCTTTCGCTTCTTCTTCCGTGTCACCAAAAGCACTACACGGCAGAGCACTATCCATAACGTAAGCAATAAAGCCTCTGTCTTCGGTTGAAGTTACTACATAATTACGTTGCATTTCTCTCATAATTCATTGATTTTAAATTATGGTGCAAATGTGACTATTGCAAGTTACATAGGGATTTAAACGGAGTTACGATGTGTTGAAACATTCTCTATTAAAAGAAATGGCATAAATCATTATCAAGATTTACGCCATATTTCCATTTCCTTGTGTCCAATTTGTTCAATCAATCATTTACAATTTATAGTTCCTAATCAACAGTTCATTAACCGATTCCCTCTTCTCCACGATGGAACAGATGGAATGGAAGATGCTGATCCGTTAGATATGGAAACTGGCATAGAGGTCATCGAAGAGGGTGTTCTCCGGATTCTTCTGTCGGTGATCAGTTCGAATGGCAATATAAAGAGCATCTGAGTGGCTACCGTATGTGGGAGCAATTGTCGCATGCCGAAAACTGGTTGCTGTTTTCTGAGGACCTGGGACTGTATTTGAGTATCGATGAGACTTCCCTTTCCAACGGTGAGTTATATACTATAATCACCAATAGAGAGGCACACGGTGGCAAAGGTACTATCGTGGCTATTGTCAAAGGAGCTAAGGCTGATGATGTTATTGCTGTTGTAGAACAAATCCCTGAAGAAACGTTTCAGACGGTGCGGGAGGTCACTCTTAACCTATTATTGAGGAGGGTATATCCGAATGAAATGAACTCTTTTCTTGGTTCTATCCGGTAGAGTTATTTTTTTTCTATATCTCCTCTTTTTCCTGAACAGCAAGAATTGTAATGGTGTTTAATAGCGATGAATATACAATTCGGTATCTTCTTTCGACCTGATAGTACATCGACGTTATTTCAAACTTTCCGATTTCTTAGTAACATTTGTTTCGTTATCGGGGATTACTTCGGTTGTTGCTGCAATTTCTTTGGCTTCGGGTTTGCCCATGGTCAACTTCTCTAATACTTCAGCAATCTTTATCAATGCCCTTTTTTTGCCGTTCTTCCGGCAATTGACTATATCTTCTTTCGTCAACGTGGTAAAGCTATTTTTTTCATCGTCCAAGCAGTTTTGTGATTTCTTCTTTTACCTCAATGAACGTAGTCTCGCATTATTGAGCCTGAATGATGGATTTTTCCAGTCGGACTTTCTGATTGAAGTACAATGTGTTATAAATGTGTCTTATTAAAATAAACCAAAGGTTTCATTTGTTTTTTCGGCTTATTAAATAAAAAGTACGCTTATTCTGGATGAATAGCGCACTTTTAGTTGTGTGTCTTCAAATAATCCATCCTCAGGGACTTGTAGATTAATTCTATTAGAATAGAAACTTTTATTTGCTCTAAATAATAAATGTATTTGTTCACACAAATAGGCGATATATGACCATTACAAAGTTAATTCATGACAAATGTAATAGGTTGGTGCTGATAATGTCAACATAGACTGGCAGTTGGATGAGGCATTTATAGTTCGTTAACTGTTGAATATCGGGCGTGTTACGACAATATAACAAATATGACAGATGAGTCCTCGCGGGAAGTGGCATTTACACTGTTGCCAGTCGATATTTACAAATATAAGACGTTTGTATCTGTTTCTTGCAACAGAGTGATTAATTTAGCCCGTATCGTTCCAATGATTTCTCTTTTGTAGTGATATCGTAACATCCGTTCATTACATTTGCCACATTAATAATCAGATACATGAAGTTATGAAAAGTCGATTATGGTCGTCTGCCTGCTTGCTACTGGCAGCAGGAACGGTGCTTGACGGATGCCAGGCATCCGTGAAAGAGAAGCTGCCCGTTGTGCATGCGCATAGGGGTGGCGCGGCTCTTTATCCGGAGAATACGATACTGGCAATGACGCATGCTGCGGCAATCGGTGTGCCGGTGATGGAACTTGACCTGCACGTGACGAAAGACAGCATGGTGGTCGTGTCACACGATGCCTTCCTGAACCATGTTAAGGTATTGACACCGCAAGGTGAAACGATTCCGGCTAGTAAAGACAGGGATTATAAGATATATGCAATGACGTATGACAGCTTGCGGCGATATGATGTGGGCAGTCTTCCGAATCCGGCTTATCCGGGACGGAAGAATGTGAAATGCTGCGTGCCGCTGGTTACAGATTTGATTGACAGCGTAGAGCTTTTGACAAAAAGCAATGGTATTGCTCCGGTGAGCTATAATATTGAGATAAAGTCTGATCCGTTGAAGGACGGGATATATTCGCCGGATTACCGGGCGTTTGCCGACTTGTGCATGAAAGTGCTGTTGAGCAAGAAGCTGGGTGACCGGTTGCTGGTACAATGCTTTGATGTGCGTACATTGAACTATCTGCATGAAAAATATCCGAATGTACGTTTGTCCTATCTGGTGGAGGATAAAAACGCCACCTTTGAGGAACTGATGTCCCGGTTGAACTTTGTACCGCAGGTTTATAGTCCGGAGAGCGATATGCTGACGGAGGAGATTGCCGTGAAAGTTCGTGAGAAGGGGATGGAATTAGCCCCTTGGACGGTGGATGACAAGCCGGAGGTAGAACGGTTGAAAAAGTTGGGGATAGATGCTATCATAAGCAACCAGCCGGATAGCGTGATGCGGTGGCTGGGATATCCACAGAATAAAGGGAAAGAATGATAAATGAATACTATTATGAGACCAGCTATTATTGCATTTTTCAGAAGCTATAACCTGCTTTTCCTGTCGGGCATGTGCCTGCTCTTTTCCGTATTAACCGGTTGCTCGGATGATGATGACGATGAGTTGCCGCCTACACCCATTTCTTACACCACACTGATATATATGGCTGCTGATAACACCATGGATAGTGACGTGGACTACAGCATCAGCCAACTGAAAGCCGGGGCAAAGCGCAGTGCAGGAACAGCCGTGGTGTATGTGGACCGGATGGACGAAGCGCCTCGTCTGTTCAAGATCACGCAGGCGGGTGAAGAAGTGGCACTGAAAAGCTATGAGGAGGAGAACTCTGCCAATGTAGAAACGCTGGTGCGGGTGATTGAGGAAACAAAAGAGCTTATTCCATCGGAAAAATTCGGATTGGTGCTATGGTCTCATTCCATGGGCTGGGTTCCGAGCGGCTATAGTCATACCCGGTCTGTGTGGCAGGATAAGGAAGAGCAGTCATTTCCACGTACACGCTACATAGGGCCGGACTTTCATCCGGGTAATGTGACAGCCGATGTAACGATAGAAATAGATGCATTGGCTGCCGGTCTGCCGGACCATGTGGCTGATTATATATGGTTTGATGTGTGCCTGATGGGTAGTGTGGAAGCTCTGTATGAATTGCGGTATAAGAGCGATTATCTGGTTGCTTCGCCTACGGAAGTACTTGCCGAAAGAAGCTATGATGCGTCGGGTATTCCGTATGCAAAGGTGTTGCCGTATATGTTTGGTGGTGTAGAGGAACTCAAACAGGCGTGTAATGCTTATTATCAGCATTATAATGGTATGAAATATGATGTGCTCCGTTCGGCAACCATCACACTGGTGGATGCGGCGCAACTGGACGGGTTGTATGATGTGGTTCATGGAGTATTGTCAGGACATCTGGCAGATGCTGCGGGAATGGATGTCAGCGGATTGCAGGTGTACCATACGAGTGACGTGCCGCAGGTGTTCTTCGATCTGAAAGATATGGTGAACAGGCTGAAAAATACGGATGATGCCCTGCTGGAGACACAATTGGGAAAGACGGTTGTCTATACCGTGGCTACGACTTCATTCAAGGACGTGGTTATTGACAGAAATAAATATTGCGGATTGAGCGTTTATGTTCCCCTGAAGAAGTGGAAAGAGAATACGGAATATCAATATTACTTTGAAAGCCTGGAGTGGGGGAGAATCTACGATTAAGAAACCTCCGGCTTTCTTTTGCTGCGGATATATCGGTTGGTGTGTTGGTTGTGGCTGTTGTGCTATGATAGGCTGCAAAAGCAGATACACGTGAGCAGGCTGTAGTAATAGCCGGCCAGTTTGAGTTGGAAGCGCAAATCCTTCATTATGATGGATACCTTTTTGTAAATGCTTTCAATGCTGATGTTGAGCTGGCTGGCGGTTTGTTGGGCTGGGTAGTCCAACTCTTTTTGGCAGATGAAAATCTGTTTATCCAGTTCGGGATATTTGCTGAGTACTTTCTCGGTTATCTTGTGAATCTCCTCGGCGTAATAGTCGGATTCGGGTGATGAAGGAGATAGGTCATTGTCGGAGAGATTGGGAAAATCATCCAGCTGGATTTCTTTATTACACTTGGAAGAACGGTAGTAATCAGCGATACGTCTTGCCGCCATATTGAAGAAAAGGTTTTCAACCGAATCTTTGTCCTCGTAAATAAGTTGGGACGCATTTAACCAGATGTTTAGCCAAAAATTCTGACTTAAATCAAAGACATCGTCTGCATTGCTCACTGCACTATAAAAATACTTTAGCAGTCTTTGGCCATACCGATTATAAAGAATTAAAAATGCATCAGCATCGGCAGATGTAGCGATAGCCTGTAACAAAATCTTGTCTGCCTGCTGCTCCTTTAGTTGTTTTGATAGATTTTTGTTCATAATTCTTTCTAGGATTTCATGTCCCAAAAGTAAAAAGAGGTTATTTCAGAGTTATGACAAGCTATTAAAAAGATTGATAGGTTGTTAAAATTTACGTGGCTGTAATGTTTGTGCAACAGAACTGTAATATTTGACGGGAGAATTGGGTGGATGCATGGAGATATGCCAACAAATTTGTATTGGAATCATATTTGATAAATTAGTTTAGAGTATTTTTGTAGATGTAATATTTTATACATATAAGGAGTTGCTATAAATCCGAATATGGCGGGAGGCTAAAAAGAAGCCCAATGCAGAAATCTTCCGAAATTAACTATTTTTAAAGGAAGGTTTTGGGGGTCTCAAACGATTTACTAGTGTAGGGGTACTTGAACGGAAATTGACATCCGGTTGAAAATTACCCGTTGCTCTTTGAAGTTTTGACCGCCCGCTTCCCCGGAAAACAGACCGGAAAAGTTGAAAAACAGAGATAAATGCAGAAATATTTCGATTTTAACTGTTTTTAAAGGAAGGTTTTAGGGGGTTCAAACGATTTACTAGTGTAGGGGTTCTTAGAGTGATGCGAGAACTTGAATGTAGAACAAATTAAAAAAACAGATAATTGATATGATTAAATTTTGGAGAAATAGAAAGAAAGTAACTTCCGAACAAGAAGAACGTGTATGGAATCGTATAGATTCTCTCTACTCGAAGCTTGAAGAAGGAAAGGCTACTGAGGATGAACTCAAGCGGATTGACGGCATCTCCAAAATAATCATGGATGTTACCAGTAAGAGTAGTGAGGGTAAGAAAGAAACGGCTACGCCGGAAGAACTGGATGAGTTGACCAAAAGAGACTTGGATATGCTGGCACGAATGATCGGCATTGAAGGAATGGAAGGAAGAGCGGACTGTCTGACCGGGCAGGTGAAGAAAGAAAAGAGATTGCCATTCTCCCGTGGAATGAAGTATGTGGGAGCCGGAATTGCAGCAAGCGTCCTGTTGGTGTTGGGAATTTCGTTCTATATGAATGAAAAGTTTGCGGATAGTACGAATGCCATGGCATATAATGTAATCCAATGTCAGAACGATAGTGTATTGCACTTGGCAGACGGTACGGTTGTTTACCTTGCAGGCGGTAGTAATCTGAGCATTGCGAACAACTTCGGAAAGAAGGACAGGACGGTGAGCCTGGTAGGAGAAGCATTCTTTGAGGTGGCAAAGGACAAGAAGAAATCCTTCATTGTAAAGACGAAAGAGATCAATGCCATTGTACACGGAACCTCGTTCAATGTGGTAGCTTACGGTGGAACAGTGGAGAGCCAGGTTGCAGTCCGCACCGGATGTGTGGAAGTGGCGAAAGGGGAGCAATCTTTCGGAAAGTTCCATTGTGGCGACCGGGTGGTGTATGATGAAGCGGCCAACAAAGCTATGCATGACACAGTGAATCCCGATAACATCGGATCATGGACCACCGGAGGATTCGTACTGGAGGATGCTACGGTAGAGGAGTTGAAAATCAGGGTGAAGAACCGTTTCCATCGGGAGCTGGTGATAGAGAAGGATGCCATACCTGCGGATGCCCGAATCAATTACTGTTCGTATAAGCCGGAACAATCCGGAGTAGACAGTGTGATGAAAAATATATGTGCCATTTACGGTACGCGATATGAAATCAGTGACAACCGGATTGTTGTAAGCCGGTAACCATATACATCCACGCGCCACCTTACGAGGACTGCACGCGTAACGAAAGAATAAAGAAAGACAAGCCTGTGGTATGCGGTGACGAGCTGCATACGTGAAAGAGAAATTTCCCTATGTAAAGGGAAACGGCCATTGCCTTGTCTTTCCGGAAACGAGGAACGAAAGTCTAACTAATTGAAAATAAGTAATTTATTAAGTAGAATATTAACGAATTAAAGATGAAAAGGAGTAATAAGAAAATGAGATTACGAACGGGCATATTGTTCCTACTGGGAATGTTGCTGCTATCGTCGGTCTGCCATGCGAGTGACGACCAAAAGGCAACGAGCTATCCGGCAGAGGCACTGGAACTACGGTTGAACCGCATCGCCAAGACGTATAAGGTAGAGGTTGTATTCGACGGGAAGAATATGAAAGCCATAAGTGTGCCCGCTACGACAAAACGCAATTCAGTAGAGGTGGATTTATCCAACAGTCTTTCAAACACCGATTATTCATATAAGAAAGTATCAGCGGAATCTTATTCCGTGTATCAGGACGATAATAAAAACAAGAAGAGTTCCGGGAAAGGGACTATCACAGGAACAGTGCTGGATAAGGACGGGTTTCCGATACCGGGTGCCACGGTGGTAATTGTGGGGAGCAATACCGGTGCAGCAACGGACATCAGAGGAAACTTCACATTGAAAGATGTATCAGCACGTACCTATACAGTGGAAGTGAGCTGTATCTCGTATCAGAAAATGCGCGTCAGCGATGTGAAAGTAGCAGGGGGAAGAACTACTCCATTGGATGTAATCCTGCAAGATGAGACAGAGATGCTGAATGAAGTGGTGGTAACTGCTACCTATAACAAGGCATCTGCCAATGCGCTATACTCCAAACAAAAGACAATGGTTGCGATGAGTGACGGACTTAGTGCGGATTTGATAAAGAAAACCAGTGACAACAATATGGCACAAGTACTTCGCCGTGTGTCCGGAGTGACGATTGATAACGGCAAGTATGTAAATGTGCGCGGTATGGGTGAACGCTACAATAACGTACAGTTGAACGGTGCATCTCTGCCAAGTACGGAACCGAACCGCAGAAACTTTGCTTTCGATGTGATTCCGAGTGGTTTGGTGGATAATGTGACTATTGCGAAGACCTTTACTCCCGACCTGCCGGGTGAATTTACCGGAGGATTGGTAGAAGTAAACACACTCGCTGTTCCTGAAAAGAAATTTGTTAATATCAGTCTGGGTACAGGTATGAATACTCAAAGTACGGGAAAAGACTTTTTGAGTAACAAGCGTTTCAAATCCGATTATCTTTTCGGTGAAGTGAATGATCGTCAGTGGTTTGCAGGGCGTGAGTCAGGTGAGCTTAGTGGACAGAATGCTGCATTGAAGAATACTTTCGGTATGCAAAGATTTACAGCGGCTCCGATACAGAATTATTCAATAACTATTGGTGCTCCCATAGAATTGGGTTACGGACACAAATTGGGAGTGGTTGCCGCATTGACTTATCGCAATGAACAGACAATAGAAGACTATGTGGAGATGACATCTATTGATAAGGACAGTTTGAACGGACCGGGTAAGCGATATAAGTTTGTGACATCTACAGGTGCTGTTGCAAATGTAGGTTGGGAGACACAAAATCATAAGATAACATGGAGAAACATGTTCAATAATCGCTACTCGCATACTAACATGGAACGTTATATCCGTAAATATACAACAGGCTTCAACACTTATGAACAATATAGTGTACCTCTGCGTAGTCGGCTTTGGCAAACACAATTGGAAGGTGAACACAAATTGTTCAATGAGAAGTTGATAGCTACATGGAACGCTTCATATAATCAAGTAGAACGTACAAATCCAGATGACCGTTATGCATTAGGTAATGTAATGGGAAAGGTTGAGGACGGCTTGGTAAGTTGGGCTTCATCTATAACCAGTAGCCAGTTTGACATAAAGGATGGCCACTTGATGTATAGCAACTTGGAAGAGAAGAAAAAGAATATAGGGGTAAATCTTGAACATCCGTTTATTGTGTCGGGAAATAGACAGGCTGTGAAAGCCGGATATATGGGGACATTCCGTACTTCTGCTTATGACCAACAATATTTGCACGGAATGTTTAACAGAGAGGGTGAAGGATATGATGCTTGGGTACAATTGCGCCAATCTAATTCTGGATTAAATGAGTTGTATGATCCGAAAAATTTTGCCAGTGGAGCTATCTTTTATGAACTGGCAGGATTATCTTCTGTAAGTAAAGCCGATTATTATGAGGGTAAACAGGATATACATGCTGCTTACCTGATGGGAGAATTCACCTTCCTCCGTAAATTCCACCTCACAACAGGTGTGCGTATGGAAAATGCCAATACAGAGGTGTTTACTCAATTTTATGAACGGAATCAGCAAAAATTAGTAGATAGTCTGGTTACAGTGAAAAAAACAGATTGGCTGCCTGCTGCTACGCTGGTATATAATATAACAGATAATATAAATGCCCGCTTTGCTTATAGTCGCACAATTGCCCGTCCTGATTTTCGTGAGCTGACGCCATGTAACTATTACAATGTGGATGACCGCGTGGAAGTGAGAGGTGTCGGTGGACTCCGACAATCACATTCTGATAATTTCGACTTCCGTTTGGAGTGGTATCCACAAGCAGGGGAGGTACTGTCTGTGAGTGCGTTCTATAAAAAATTCAAAGATCCGGTTGAAATGGTGACCAGAGTAACTTCAGATGGAAATTATATCCTTTATCCATTCAATATAGATAATGCTAATGTAAAGGGGATAGAGATTAATATGCGTAAATCACTCGGTTTCTTTGCACCCGCTTCTTTTTTGAAAAACTTGTACCTTAGTGGAAATGTAACTTTCCTAAAAGGAGATGTGACATATAATCTTGATAAACTTTATGGTACAACGCAAGAAATTAAGACTCAAGACCGTAGTCGCCCATTGCAAGGTTTGGCTCCTTACACTGTAAACGTGGGATTGACTTATCAAGATAAAATGTTTGGTGCAGCCTTAAATTATGGACGTAGTGGAAGGAAACTGGTATTAGCCGGGAATTACGCCAAGTTCGATCAGTACGAGGCTCCACGAAATGTGTTGGACTTACAGCTTTCTGCCCGGTTCTTAAAGGAACGGCTAGAGGTGAAGTTTAATGCCAGTGATTTGTTGAATCAGGATATAATCGTTTATCGTAATTGTGGAAATGACCCATTGGTAGAAGACCCGAATGGCGGTGCTTATGAAGACCTCACTTCGGATATGAATTACAACTCCGGTGATTGGGTACTGAGCCGCATAAAGAAAGGGATAAACCTTTCCCTCTCAGTTGGATATAGATTTTAGTTTTTTGAGATATAGTTTTTTATTAATTAATCCTTTAAAATTATTCGGTATGAAAAAATTTAAGTTTAAGAATGTTTTAGGCGTAACAAGTTTGGCAGTTGCCTCTGTAGCCGCAGTATCTTGTAGCCAGAATGATGAAGTAGTGCCCATGGGTGACAATACTCGTGCAGCTACAGTTGTAAACGTATCCGGTATTATTGATGCCAATACGAGTTGGAATGCTGCTAACGAGTATCATTTGAATGGTAAGGTTTATGTAACTAACGGAGCTACATTATCTATTGGAGCCGGTACAAAGATTGTAGGTAAGTACAATGCTGATCCGGCAGAAGCATCTGCTTTGATTATTACCCGTAATGGTAAGATTAATGCAGTAGGTACTGCTAGCAGTCCGATTGTGATGACAGCAGAAGCTAATCATCAGACTCCTGGTGGTTGGGGTGGTTTCGTTGTATTAGGTAATGCACCTATCAACCAGACAGAAACTCAATACATTGAAGGAATCGAAGTAGGTTCGGTACCTGCAGGCGTAGATGTTTCTTATGGTGGTAATGTTTCAAATGACAATTCCGGTACTATTCAGTATGTACGTGTAGAGTATGCTGGTGCTAACGTATCACAAGACAATGAATTGAACTCATTTACCTTTGGTGGAGTTGGATCTGGAACTACTTTTGACCACTGTCAGGCATATTACGGTGAAGACGATGCATTCGAATTCTTCGGTGGTACAATTAATGCCAAATATTTGGTATCTACCAGTACTCACGATGACGCTTTTGACTTTGATTTCGGTTTCACAGGTACACTTCAGTTCTTGGTGGCTACTGTAGATGCAAAGAGTACTTTTTATACCAAGGACCCCAATGGCATTGAATGTGATAACGATAAATCAGGTAGCCAATTGACTCCGTTCACTCATCCGAAAATCAGTAACTTGACGATTGTAGGTACAAGTAATGGTAAGGTAGCAGAATCTGCTATGGATGATAAAGTGTCAATGAAGTCGGCTGCTAACTTCCGTAGAAACTGTAAATTCACTTTGGTGAATAGTATTCTTTATGGATATCCTACCGGTATATTGTGCGAAACAACTAATGACCATATTTTCAAGAACAATGTTGTAAACGGTGTTAACTCAACATTCTCTGGCATTGCTGCTGATGCATCAAATACTGCTGCTGCAAGTGTTACTGCTATTGGTTTGACTTTACCTTGGGGAACCGCTTACAGGGGAGCTGCATTGCAACCTAAAACTACATCTTCTATTGCTACAGGTGCAAGTTTTACGGGCTTATCTGGATTTACTTCTGTAGAATATCAAGGTGCTTTGGCTCCTGCAGGTCAAACAAACTGGTTGGCTGAAGGAACTTGGGTTAAATAATGACTCTTAGGTGAGTAAGTTTTAAATATTAGTAGACTGAACTCTTCCCTCTGAGTGAGGTGGGATCGTTCAGTCTGCTTTTAATAAATGAACGAATGAAAAATATTTCAATTCTATTTTTCTTTTTTTTCATAGTTTCTTTTTCCAGCTGTGAAACTGAAGGGGAATTTGCTGTAACATCTTATAATACGTATTCAATATTCTTTTTCTATCCAAGTAATATTGATGCAAATTACGAATTTGTATTGGAAGGAAACAAGGGAACTTCCGGTTATATATCAAAGAGTAAATCAGAAGTAGAACTAAATGTGTTTAAAAAGGATAATCAAGAATCTGTTTTTTCGGGAAGAATAGCAATAGAAGATTTAGAATATGTAAACAATAACCTGATTATAAAGCTTATAGCATTGGATGATAAAGTCGATATTTATAATGAAAGTAATTATATATCTTTTATCCCTACTATACTTTATACAATAGGAACTGAGGATGATTACGTTTTATCATTTAATAATCAAACATTAGAGAATGGAAAATCCAATTACATTCCTAAAGAAAAGACAGAAGGTTTAATTCAAATTAAAAAGGATAATGAATCTACAGACCTTTGTTATGCATCTGATCCGATAACTATAACAGAAGGTATGAACTTATCTTTGATGCAGTTGGCAGAGAAGGAATTTTTGGAACTCCCGGAAGATACTGAAGTGGAACCAACCCAGCCTAATACAGCCAAAGTTCGCTTTTTCTATATCCCGGACGAGACATTAACAATGGATGAGATTCGTGTGGACTTTTATAGAAGTGATGCAAATTGGGATTGGAGTAGTCCGCTACCTATTGCTGAAACTTTGACGCTAAAGAAGGGTGAATTATCCCCATATATTTTATTTGATTTAAGTGATCCCTTTACTGATTCTTACTTTTATGATATAACAGATGTAAAGACCGGAAATAAGATTGTTAATTATATGGAAACCTTTTTGATGGTTAGCACGCCTCTTTTGGAAGAGACTGGAGATGCTGTTAAATACAAAAAAGCTACAGAACAGTTTATTAGTGGTGGTTTAGACTTTAAGATATGGGATAGTTTAAGTACAACATGGTAATAGACGATAAAGCCCTTCGGCATTACTGCAATTTCAGACATGTTTAAATGTCGGAGGTGCTTTCCTTAAAACGATACATAAACCGATTAAAAAAAGAAATATGAAACACACCCTAAAAGGTTGGTTGGTAGACAATGCTGTCACCGTCGACAATAAAGAAGACAAAATCCTGATGCTGGAATCAGCCGGAAACCTTACGCTGGAGGATATACTTAGCGAAATGAAGAAAGAATACACAGGTCTTCGTGAAGAAACCATTGAGCACGCAGTGAAGCTATACCACCGTGTGTTATCCGACTTGATATTAAGCGGCTATTCGGTGAATACCGGACTTTTCCGAGCCGTACCCCAATTCCGTGGTGTCGTAGACAACGGGCAGTGGGACCAAAAAAAGAATTCAATCTACGTCTCCTTTACCCAGGACAAGGACTTGCGCGAAGCCATTGCGCAGACTTCAGTCAACATCTTGGGAGAGAAACGGGACGCCATGTATATAATAGGTGGTGAAGATGCCGCCACCCGTGCCACGGACGGCATGGCAACCGCCGGACGCAACTACACCCTGAACGGACGCTTGATAAAAGTCGTCGGTGAACATGAATCGGTAGGTATCACCCTGACTGATGCTTCCGGCAAGGTCAGCAAGCTACCTAATGATATGCTGGTGGTGAACAACCCCTCGCAACTCATTATCTTGCTTCCCTCCGATTTAACGGACGGTCACTACACGCTGACGGTCACTACGCAATACAGTGGTACAAATACATTGCTGAAAACTCCGCGTAGTACGAGCAAAGTGATTACCATCGGGCAAAGTGGTGGTTCCGAGGGTGGAAATACCGGTGGTGGTGGAGGTGAAGCTCCCGATCCTACTATCTGATACCGCTTTCTGGTCTCTTTAGACAGAACTGTCTAAGGAGGTTAGAGGGCTATCTAAAGTTCTTCGATAAAGCGATTTCAGACATCAGAACAAATTGGAGAAACTTTCTTTCATAGAATAATTTGAAATAACAAAAAATGATAGACATTATAGCAAACATAGCTTCTATTTTGGGTTTTACCATGCAGATGAACGACAAATCCAAAGCAATAAAAGAGATAGATCAGAAGTATCTTCAATACTGTCGTTGCAAGTGTTGGTGCCATTGGTTTCTCCATGGGGCTGTTGCTACTGGATTGGCTAATAATTGGCTGACTGCAGCATGGATTAGATAAGTGATAATTTGGGTATAAAACTTCTGATCTTCAAAAATGATTAAGATAATTTTTAATAAGAATAAATCTATGAATGATTATAAAACACGTAATATAGCGCACAACAGATTTGATTTGATTGGTGACAACCAGCATTATATTGAGACTATGGATGAAGAAGAATTTCTCCAGTTCTATACAGTATGCTGCAAGGTCTGTATTTCACAGGATTTACGGCGTGTACGTCAACTGACTTGTAGATTGGCAGTTGCAGATGATCAGGAAATGGCATACCTGCCTTTTCTGGTGGAGAGCTTCAATGAAGTGCTGTATGATATACCTAAGCGCCGATACGCTGTTACGGGTAGAATAAACAGGAAGCAAAGCAAACGGGGGCTGTCGAAAAGAAAAAAAGTGGTATGCAGATTATCCCGGGATGCTGAAGCAAAATGCAGAAAGCTGTTTATGACTGACAAGAGCCAAAATGAACGTAGAAAAAAAGGGATAGGCGATTTTTACCAACTTTGTAGATTTAAGTATCTGACATTTCCCCCTTCGATTATCTCCCAATATAGATATGATGATTTGATGCAGCAGGATATTTTGACTAAAGAGGAGAAGGACGAGTTGAAGGCCGTGTATGAGCCTGTTGAAAACGGGAAATATTCCTGTAAAGGAAGAATAGGGAAAGATAATTTTATGCGGATTAGTGAAATCATGTCAAAGGAGAAAAATGACTTATGAGACTAAAGAAGAACATACAGGAGACTCTCAAGCGGAATTTATTTATCGCCCCTAATCCTCCTCAGAACAGAAGTGAGTATATGGCACTGCGGGATGAAATATTTCCGGATAAGAATCTGTTTTTAGAATTCCTGGATGAGGAAAACTATGAGAAACAGTTGCATCTGGCTAATGAAATATTGCTGCGGTTAAACTATGATATGCTTTTTGCTCCTCCTACCAGATTATTATTCAATCTGCTGAATATGGAGATGCAACCGGCTTCCCAGGATAAGAACAGTTGTTATTTTGGAAGAGACCATGTAATACACCAGGTTCATCTTTACATGTTTGGGATCTATGTGTTTTTCTATCATGAGATATTTGAAATAAATATCATTTCGGCATTTAGGAACCAAAGAAGAAACAAGAAGTCGTTTAATGCCAAAACTAATACAGTCATCAAGGACTTTATTGTGGCATGGCGGGCATTTGTATTGTATCATGACTTAGGATATCCGATTGAGCTGTATGTAAAAAAACGCGGGTTAGTTTCAGAAGCAAACAAAGAGAACAAAGCGGAAAAAAACAACGAGGGGAACAACGACAACAAAGAGAAAAAAGAACAATCTCCGGCAGAAGATTATTTAGCCGCTTTCCAACAAATACCGAAATTTATCGGTAAGGACCTTTCAATGCGTTGCATCTCAAAAATTATAGCAGTATCTAAGTTGATTGAGGGCAGTAGAGAAGAAGAGTCCAATGATGAGAATGACAGTAATAAGGAAAGTCGTAATGATTATCGGTTTGTGGATTTAAACTCTATAGAATTGAAGGGATGTACTGTTATTTCTGGTATTTCAAAAAGGAAAGAAATGCCGAAAATACCCGAAGAAGAGGAAAGAATCAATGAAAGTGCGTTGAAAAAACTATTGAGTGATTATTCCAACTATGTTCTGATTGACAAGGTGTATGGCATAGATACGGTACGTACTATAACATCTATTTACGGCAAGGAGAACTTATTCGCTGTTTTGGGTAACAAGGAAGGCATGCTTTATTTGATTTACTTGCCTGACGGACAGATTATCTGTACAGATAACTGTCCTAAAGGAAAGGTAGTGAAAGAACTGAGGAATAATGTCAATGCTCCTTTTGAGAGAAATAGTTTTTTATATCCAAACCTGCATTGGCAATACTATATCAATAAGAAGAAAATAAATATAAAGAGCATCATAAACATCTTATTTGATCTGAAACCCAATAAGAGACTGAAAGACAGCAAAAGCTTAAAATCGTCTTGGGGTGATGCATTCGATACCATAGTTAAGACTGTATATGAGAAAACTTCCGCGAATTATGCAATGGTTATTTCAGACAATAGCTTTAAACAGTATTGTTTTGAAGTCTATTTAGCTTTGTATAATACAATCGGTTATAATAAACTGAACCGGGACGATCTGAGAAACTCGTATATCTATCACTTGGACGAACAGGTCGACAAATTAAAGACGGATATACCGGACGAGATCGCAAAGGCTATCAAGAAATGTTTTAAGGATCAGAATAGTGATTACCTGGATAAGGATTTAGATACCATTGTGACAGAGTTCTTAAAATCTGTTGAGCATTTTGCGGATAAGATTATCACTGATATGAAAGAATCCATAAATGCCAATTTGGAAAAGCAATGTAGATTCAAGGCTTATTTTGAAACTCTTAGATACTTTATGGGAGAAAAGATTAAAAATTCTGGTATTAGTTGCGGGGTATCTTTTAAAGAAAAGGCTGGCAAAACAGACTACTCCCTATTTGAATACCCTATCATTAACGAATCTGACAATGATTTGATAGAGGGAATAAAAAAGAAACTAAAACTCAGTAAGTTATTGCTGGAAGATGATGTTGCTAAATATCATCCGAAACATTCAGGCTATGATCATGGGGTGTGCGGAGGAATACTTGCATCTGCAATTGTAGATATTTATTGCAAATTCTATACTTTTTCCAATGAAAACTCCGGAAAGAAAGAGTATCCGTTTAAGCAAATACTGAATATTTCTTTAGGATTGGATTATGACTTGAATAAGAAAAATATAGAATTCATGCTTCAGAATACACTGGTTGAAGCTTTTTATGCGATTCTTATTCATAATATATACCCTTCGGCGTTCAGTGGACATGAGGAATTCAGAACGAAACTGGAAACTACCCCTTTTGCCTATTTTGCAACATTGATGGATTGCCTGCAATTCTGGGACCGAAAAATCAATATAAACCAAGCCATAAATGACTTGCCTTATGCTACGTATAGCAAAAGCCTGAATATTGAGGTTAAAGACAATAAAATAAGGATTACGGAAGCAGACAGAAGGTTGGATATTGCAAGAGCAGTCAGAGACCGGAAAGATGTATTGGATGAGTTTCTTGAAAATGCTTCAAATTATATAGAGTTGGGACTTTCTGAATATTAGGGAGGAAAGAAAAGTTTTATATAAAACGACTACTGGTGTGAGTAGCTGGTTGGAGTAAACATGAATATGGTAGATTATTGAATATATCACTATATAAAAAGTACAAAAATGAAACTAAGAACTATTTTTTTAAGTTTGATTTGTACGTTAACAGCATGTACAAATGATGAAATTCTGGAGAATGAAGAGCTGGGACAACGACCTGTTGGTGTGACCAGAAGTGTTGAAGTGGAATCATGGGACTGGACCAATTCCGCAAACTATACCTATGCCTATATACAAGGTAAGGGAAGCATACCTGTCAGTAGTCCGTTCACCACTGCCTCAAGTGCTAATAAGGATATTTCTTTGATTATCCAAGGAAAAGATTATCTCCCTGCTCAGGGGTGGGTATTATTGGATAAAGTTTTTGGTAGTAAAGAGCAATATGCTGAAACGGTGTACCCTTATTTCATGCTATATAATAAGTACAGAGGTATTGTGCGTTTGTTTGTTTTTAATAACAGCCAAGAGTCTCATAGTTCTGCAATGGTGACATTGAATTGGTTGGGTAGTAAGACCAATGCCTTGTTAGCGAGCAATTTCAGCTATACCTTGCCGGCTAATAGCACTCAAGCAAAAAGTACTGATACTAAAGTCGTGAATTATGTTGATGACTACTATTCTTCCTCCTGGTTTGTAACAGACTTTATCGTATCCTTTGACCCTAAGACAGATGCGAAGAATAATTATACTCTTGAATTTAAAATCTATTCAGAAGTAAAGTCGGAAGTTGATTTACAAGGTACATTGCATTTTGAAACACGATCAGCTACCATGTTAGGGAATAATGCTTCGTCCCCTTCAATCGGTTCTCCATTTGCAGTAGCAGGAAAAGTACTAAGTAAATTACCAGATGAAAAAGCTATAACTGATGCAGTCAAGGCAGTTAACACTTTGACCGGCACAGGTGGCGCGGGTGGAAAGGAATTGAAAGATAAGTTGAACAATACCCAGTCGGAACTGGAATCAAAGGGATTTGTTTCTTTTATAAGCAATATAACCAGTGCTGCCAAAGGGCTTGGAGGTATTATTGGTTCAGTGGCAGGTATTGCTGACATCTTTATAGGAAAAAGTAGCCCTATATCGAAGGTTGAAATCATGCCAACGGTGTCCGAAGGAACTACGACAATGCAGGGTAACATAACGACTAAAACGAATGCGGCAAGATATGTATTACAATTGCCGGGAACCAATCACGTGTATGCTGACGGTAGTGTGAATGCAGACGGACTCCCTGTATATGATAAACCATTAGGGGTCTTCTGTCTTGAAGAAGAACCGCAGATCGACCGGTTGAGAGTCATTGACCGTTACGAGAGAAGGCATGGTGATGATGAGTATTACGTGTCCTATAAATATAGAAGTTTTAAAGTTACCGGGAATATAAAAATAGCTATAAATAAAGCTTCCGGTCTGGAATATGTAGCGGGGACGGCTCAATTGTTAACCTCTTCGTCTTTAAATAGCAGACATGAGGAAGTTTACGATCCGGTGGATGATGATGAATATATGACATTATTGAGAAATGATGGTACCGAATGGTATGGAACTTCTCCAATAGCATTGGAAAAATTTAAAAATGTTTCACTCCGTGGAGAAACAGATAATCTTTATTTGAAAATAACATTAGTTCTGAAAGTTGTAGATGGCGTAGGAGAAGATACTCCGGTAGTCGTATCAAATACATATAAAATAGAAAATGCGACAGACAAGGGGGAATCTGGTAGTGTATGGGATAATCCTATGTCAGGTCGTGAACATATAAGTTGTGGTACTCCTTACGCTTTTAGCCCGTATCAAAAAAAGAATAATGCGGACCCGGCTACTAGTGAGAGTAATGCACTAACAATTAAATACTATTGATCATGAGAAGACTAACCGTACTACTGTTCCTTGCTTGTCTATTCTCTTGTCAGAACGATGATAATGAGAAAGCGACACAACCTGAAGAGAAAGAAAGCGTATTCAGGTTTATTGATAAAGCTAATATCACAAATACGGATACTTATGAGAAGGCCGAATTTTGTTTAAGAATATACTATCCGAAGGGAGACTATACCAAATTTATAAATGATTTTATATATGCGGATAATATCCCTGATACTTTGGATTACACAGTGCCGGAACTATATGAAGGATGTATCTATGAGTATCGTATCTTTTTGAGTAACAAGTCATGGGATGCACCCAAGAAATCAAAGGAATATCGATTTGCGGAGGTCAGAGTGGAACATTCATGTGATTCCGTACATTTTGAATATCCTAAGGATACGATAAATGCAATTGAGGCATTGGAAATAAGCAGACCATGAAATTTAATGTATTAACGGCAATAAAATGAGATATATGGTAACACGTAAGGAATAGAAACCAAGAAGAGAATTCACTGGGATAATCTTTTTAAATGACTTTAAGGCAGAGCTGTCTATCGTAATTAGAGAAATAGTTTTCGCCTTGAAAAACAATCGCTCTTTGACATGCTGGGTTGTAGAAAATGATGATAAATGTCTATTTACTCTATTTAATTATGTTACTTTTGCAGTACACTTAATTGAAGAATCTTAGAATGGAGAATATACATGCCAATGGCCAACAAGAATCATTTGAACTTTTAGCTCAAAACATTCATTCTGTCAATCAACTATTGCGCCAAAGTGCGGCAAATGCAATCAACAAACATGTGACTTGTCATAATTGGCTGATAGGTTATTATATTGTTCATTATGAGCAGAACGGAAGTGATCGGGCTAAATATGGTGAGATGCTCTTGAAAAAATTAGCGGAAAATCTAAGAGAGAGTAGTTTCTCATATCGAAATCTAAGATTATACCGCCAGTTTTATCAGACTTATGCACGACTTCTTTTACCCGTAAAAGAGTATTTTACGCAGTTGCTTTCAATTGGACAATCACCGATTGCCAAATTACAGATAGCTGATATTCAAAACAATGAGATTTGGCAATCACCGATTGCCAAATCAGAAGAAGAATCATGCAGCGTTTCGGAACAAATGCTCTTTGAACGGTTATCTTATACGCATTTCGTTCAATTACTTCCCCTTGAGGATGAATTGGAGCGAACTTTTTATGAAATGGAGTGTATCAAAGGAATGTGGAGTGTGCGTGAGCTGAAACGTCAAATCGGTAGCCACTACTTTCAGCGTAGCGGATTAAGCCGTGACAAGTCGGCTCTCAGTGCGTTGGTTAATCAGAAAGCGATGCAAACTAATCTTCAAGAGGTCATCAAATCCCCTTTCACATTTGAATTTCTGGGATTGAACGCAAAAGATGTGGTTGAAGAATCCGATTTAGAATCGGCTCTGATGGATCATTTGCAGGAGTTTCTGCTGGAACTTGGGTCCGGGTTTTGTTTTGAGTCTCGTCAGAAACGTATTTTGATTGATAGTAACTACTACTATTATGACTTACTGTTCTATAATCGCCTCCTTCATTGTGGCGTGATTTTAGAATTGAAATCGCATGAACTTGACTATAAGGATGTGGCGCAACTGAATATGTATCTTGCATACTACCGTAAGAATTTGATGGCACCGGGGGATAATCCTCCTGTTGGCATTTTGCTCTGTACGAATGCCGGAAAAGAAATGGTGGAATATGCCACTACCGGCATAGATGAAAATTTATTTATTTCGCAGTATATGCTTAAACTTCCTTCCAAGAAAGAACTGGAGAAATGGTTGCGGAATGAATTGAAGAAAATGGAATAATAAAGTTTTCCCAAAATAGGTATCATTGTTTTGTCCTGCTTTTCTCTCAAACAGAGAAAGGCGGGACGATTTGTTTTTTCCTACCCCCAGCTTGCCATATAGAAATATATTAAAATGGATATAATTTTAATCAATATCAATAATAAAAATGCTTATGGCAACAATTAGAAACAAAAAAATCAGTAAAACAGGCGGTGTATGCCTGTCATTCGTAGCTGTGCTGGCAATAGCGGCAGCAACTTTATTTACCAGTGGAAAACCGATTGAGGAGTTATCCGAAAATGCCGCTGTGGGTCGTAAATCGGTAATTACCGCCGCCGGAGCCACATTGCCGTTACCTTTCTACAGCGAGGCGTTCAAGATGTACTGGGAGAAGAACGACATCCCCGTTACTTATGCCGGTATCGGTACGGAACGCGGATTCAGAAGCCTGAAGAACCAACAGATAGACTTTGCAGGTGTGGACGTTCCACCTACCAAAGCGGAACTGGACAGTCTGCCGGCAAAATCTATCCTTGTACCTACGTGTATGGGGGCAGTGACTATCGCCTATAACCTGGAAGGTGTGGATAACCTGCGCCTGACGGGAGAGCTGATAGCAGATATCTATATGGGTAAGATATTGAAATGGAATGATGCAAGGATTGCAGCAGTGAACGCTGGTAAGCAACTGCCCGACAAGGAAATCTATCCGGTTTTCCGTCTGGACGGTAGCGGAACGACTTATATCTTCAGTGACTACCTGACGAAAGTGAGTACGGACTGGAAGGTCAAGATTGGTACGGGAAAAGCACTGACCTTTCCCCGTGGAGTAGCGGCTGCGGGAAATACGGGCGTAGCAGGACTGATAAGCAAAGTGCCGGGTGCCATCGGATACGTGGCTTCGGAGTATGCGGTGAGCTTCCACGCACAAAGTGCCTGGCTGAAGAACGCCGACGGTAACTTTGTGCAGCCCACTTCGGAAAGCGTTACCGCTGCCGCAAGCGTGGGGGATGCTACGGGCATGATTACCGATTCGGAGGTTGCCGATGCTTATCCTATCAGTTGTTTTACATGGGTGGTACTCTATAAAGAGCAGAACTATGTCGGACGTAGTCGCAGTGAAGCGGAAGAAACCGTGAAGCTGCTGGAATGGCTGATTAGTCCGGAAGCTCAGGCTATCACTACCCAGGTGCAATGTTCACCGCTGCCGGAAAAGGCTGTGGAATATGCCAAGAGCATGTTGAAGGAGATGACATACGACGGAAAAGCATTGAGAAAGTAATATAAGAATACGTTCGTACATAACAAGGAGGAACACAGCGTGATAACAAAAACAATGTCTACATCGGAGAAAAGAAAGGGGATGCAGGCTGATATGCCGGAACTGCAAGCCATGATATCACAAAGAATCCAAGAACTGAACTACCGGGAAGTACTGAAAGGAGTGACAGCCTTCCCGTGGTGTACGGATGATCCGTGTGTCTTTCAGACCACATCGGGAAACCTGTGGATAGCTGCTGGGCATGTGAACCGGAAGTCGGAAGTGCCCAAGTTCAGTTATAAGAACTTCCTCTGCGCCTATCTGCTGGGTAATGCAGAAGATGGGGTGGCTGCTTATCTGGACTTGCAGACTGCCGCCTGGAAGGGGGTGGAACTGGTGATGTTCTCTTCCCATGCGGATGGGCTGTCCGCTTTGTACGGAGATGGGAGAGCGAATGATCGGGATTTGTTGTACCGTTTCTTAGGACGAAACTACGTTTTTGCTGTCGGCTTCCAGAAAAAGGAAGATAAGGAGCAGGCATCGGCTGGTGATAAGATATTCATTGCCTCCGTGGCGTCCATATACTCCTTGAGTTCCCGATAAGTCTTATCC